>Ga0075370_10000489_pt1 | contig 14944 bp, 12 predicted proteins | sample EndMethybrTD3035_FD_71398 | JGI IMG/M metagenome (GOLD analysis project Ga0075370, IMG submission 71398) | Populus endosphere microbial communities from Tennessee, USA - Endosphere MetaG P. TD hybrid TD303-5 | ecosystem: Host-associated > Plants > Roots > Endosphere | place: USA: Tennessee... | reverse complement strand
AGCGCTGCACGACGAGTTCGAAGTCGGCGTCGCTGTAGTCGAGGCTGAAGATCAGCCGGCCGGTGCCGACCCAGCTCAGCGCAAGCCCGTGCTTGCGCAGGTAGAACTGCAGCATCCAGTTGTAGCGCGACGGCTGCTCGTACAGCACGGTCCAGATCGACTGCAGGTTCGCTGCCCGCACCGGCACGCCGGCCACGCGCATGCGCTCGTTGAAGTGCGCAGCGCGCGCGTCCCAGCGCGCGTCGGCGCCGTCGTACGCGGCGCGCAGCACGCCGCCTTCGAGGCGGTCGAGGAAGGCCTTCATCGCGCCCATCACGTACGGGTGCGAGTTGAAGGTGCCGCGCGCGAAGCAGATGTCGACCGGCCGCTCGTCGCGGTAGCGCTTCATCAGGTCGTGTCGGCCGCAGACCACGCCCACCGGCAGACCGCCGCCCAGCGTCTTGCCGTAGGTCACCATGTCGGCACGCACGCCGAAATACTCCTGCGCACCGCCGCGCGCGAGCCGGAAGCCGAGGAACACCTCGTCGAAGATCAGCACGATGCCGCGCTCGGTGCAGACCTCTCGCAGCTGCTTCAGCCACGCGGTGTAGGCCGCGCGGTCGAACGAGGCGCGCCGGCTGCTGTCGACCAACGACGAGTCGCCCGGCGCGCCGGCGTTCGGGTGCAGCGCCTGCAGCGGGTTGACGAGCACGCAGGCGATGTCGCGCCGCCTGCGCAGCACGCGCAGCGTGCGCTCGTCCATCTCCTTCAGCGTGTAGGTCGTCGCGCGCGGCGGCACCGGGTTGCCGGGGCCGGGCTGCACGTCCTCCCACCAGCCGTGGTAGGCGCCGCTGAAGCGCACGAGGTGCGAGCGGCGCGTGTGATAGCGGGCGAGCCGAACCGCCTGCATCACCGCCTCGGTGCCGGACATGTGGAACGACACCTCGTCCAGCCCCGAGATCGCCTTCAGCCGCTCGATGTTCTCGGCCACGCAGGGGTGGTACGCGCCCAGCACCGGCCCGAGCGCTCGCGTGTTGGCGATGCCTTCGTCGATGCAGGCCTTGTAGGTGTCGTAGCCGAACACGTTGACGCCGTACGAGCCGGTCAGGTCGTGGTAGACATTGCCGTCGAGGTCCTCGACGGTGACGCCTGCCGACGCCCGCAGCACGCTGCCCGTTTTCAGATGCTCGCGCAGGTACGGGCTGTACTGGAACGGCACGCGGTAGCTGCTGGTGAACTGCAGGTCCGACAGCCCGTCGCGCACGCGCGCCGTCATCGCGAGGCTTTGCGGGCAATGCGCCGCGAAGTGGTCGGCGAGGCGCGCAAGCCCGGCGCGGCGCCGCGCGACGACGTCGCTCGGCGCATCGTCCGACGCGAAGAAGCGCTGCTCGTCGTACGCGTAGCCCGGAATCAGCGCGGCGACGCGCTTGGCGATCCGCGCATGCCCGGTCATCGAGCGGTGCTTCGCGAGCGAAAGCTCGAGGCGCTGCGCCGCGCGCGGCACCGTCCAGGCCAGGCCCGCAACCGCCAGTGCGCCGATGGCGCTCAACGTGGCCGCTTCATTCATCACCCACCACTTTCGCAAGGTTCGACGTCATGCCGACTGTCTACCAGCCTCACTTGACATGCTCGTGAAACCAGCCGCCGAGATCGACGCCACCCAAGCCGACAGCAACGCCGGCCGCGCCAGCCTGTTGCGCCGCCTGGTGTTGAACGAGGACCTGAACTTCCTGCTGACGAACCGCGTGCCGCGCATCGCGCTGACGCGCTTGATGGGCTGGTTCAGCCGGATCCGCAACCCGCTCATCTGCCGCCTCTCGATCGCGGTGTGGCGCCTGTTCACCGACCTCGACCTGAGAGATGCGCGGCAGCAGCGCTTCGCGAGCCTGCACGAGTGCTTCACGCGCGAGCTCGTGCCCGGCGCGCGCACGATCGACCCCGACCGCGGCGTGCTGATCAGCCCGTGCGACGCGATCGTCGGCGCGTGCGGCGAGGTCAGCGACGGCCAGGTGTTCCAGGCCAAGGGCTTCCCGTATTCGATTGCCGAGCTGTTCGGGCCCACGCAGGACACCACGGCCTTTCGTGACGGCACCTACGTGACGCTGCGCCTCACGTCCAGCATGTACCACCGCTTTCACGCGCCACACGACTGCAACATCGAACACGTGACCTACCTCAGCGGCGACACCTGGAACGTCAACCCGATCGCGCTCGCGCGGGTCGAGCGCCTGTTCTGTCGCAACGAGCGCGCGGTGCTGCGCGCACGGCTCGCCGAGAGCGGCCACCCGATCGCGATCGTGCCCGTCGCAGCGATCCTGGTCGCGAGCATCCGGCTGCATTTCCTGAACGTGCTGCTGCACCTGCGCTACCGCGGCGCGAACGAAATTCCCTGCGACGCCTCCTTCGCAAAGGGCGACGAGATCGGCTGGTTCCAGCACGGCTCGACCCTCATCGTGTTCGCGCCGCGCGGCTTCGCACTGGGCGATGGCATCGACATCGGCTCGCGCATCACGATGGGGCAGGCGTTGCTGCGGCTGCCGGCATAGGCCTCGGAGCTTCGGCGCAAAGAGGGCAGAGAACGCAGAGAACGCAGAGAGCCGCACGCAACAGTAGTCGCGAGCAAAGCCGCGGCAGCGAGGCACGCGGGATCCGGTCCCCTCCCCCTCTGGGGGAGGGTTAGGGTGGGGGCCAACGAGTGGCACATGCTTTTCGAGATCGGCTCTCCTCGTTGGCCCTCAGCCCAACCCTTGGAGAGGGAGCAAGTCTCTGCGGACCTCTGCGCCTCCGCGGTGAAGCTCCTGAGGTTTCGTTCGGTCGTCACGACGCCGTCACGGACCACGGCGACGATCCGGCCTCGATGACCAAGACCGTCGCCCTCGTGTACTTCAACGCAGGCGGCGGCCATCGTTCGGCGGCGCAGGCGTTGCAGCAGGTGATCGGTGAGCAGCAGCGGCCGTGGGACGTGCGTCTGGTCGACCTGACCGACGTGCTCGACCCGGAGCAGAAGTTCCGCAAGCTGACCGGCTTCGCGCCCGAGGACTACTACAACCGCCGCCTCGCCCGCGGCTGGACGCTGGGCCTCGCGCACGAGCTCAAGCTGCTGCAGGGCATGATCCGGCTCAGCCACGCCACGCTCGTGCGGTCGCTGCAGCAGCACTGGCTGCGCAGCGAACCGGACCTCGTGGTCTCGCTGATCCCGAACTTCAACCGCGCGCTGTACGAGTCGGTCGCCAGCACGCTGCCCGGCGTGCCGTACGTGACCGTGCTGACCGACCTGGCCGACCTGCCGCCGCACTTCTGGATCGAGCCGGGTCAGGACCAGCACCTGATCTGCGGCACGCCGCAGGCAACGGCCCAGGCGCGCGCCGCCGGCTATGCCGACACGCAAATCTCGCAGACCTCCGGGATGATCCTGCGCCCCGCGTTCTACCGCGCGGCCCCGCAGGACCGCGACGCCGAGTTGCGTGCGCTCGGCCTAGACCCGACGCGACCCACCGGCATCGTGATGTTCGGCGGCCACGGCGCAGCGCAGATGGCGACGATCGCGCAGCGGCTGCACGACGTGCAGCTCATCGCGCTGTGCGGCCGCAACGAGCAGCTGGTGCGGCGCCTGCGCCGCACGGCAGCGCAACACGCGCGCCCGCATGCCGCGATCGGCTTCACCGACGACGTCTGCCGCTACATGCGGCTGGGCGACTTCTTCATCGGCAAGCCCGGTCCCGGCAGCCTGTGCGAGGCGGTGCAGTGCGGCCTGCCGGTCATCACGATCGCCAACGCGTGGACGATGCCGCAGGAGCGCTACAACACGCAGTGGGTGCGCGAGGTGGGCATCGGCGTGGTGCTGAAGTCGTTCCGCGGCGTGCGCGCCGCCGTCGACGACGTGACCGAGCGGCTGCCGCAGCTGAAGGCCGGCGTGCAGCGCATCCGCAACCGCGCGGTGTTCGAAGTGCCGGAGATTCTCGCGGGCTTGCTGGAGGCCGCGGCCGAGCCCGACCGTTGCGGTCGTGATCAGGAAGGCGAACTCGCCCTGGCGCGTGCCCGCTGAACCTCGCCGATGAAGCTGCCGTGGTTGAAGTCGGCCTTGCCGACGATGTCGAGCACCTGGCCGTTCAGCACGTCGCGATCGTGCCGCGTCAATTCGCGCGCGGTGACCACGATGATCGGGATCTGCGCGGTCGCCGGGCTGCCCTTCAGCGCCTCGACGACATCGAAGCCGCTGATCTCCGGCATCTCGAGATCCAGCGTGATCAGGTCCGGCCGATAGCGGCGCGCGAGGTCGATCCCCTCGCGCCCGCCCGGTGCACGCAGCACCACGTAGTCGCGCTGCCGCAGCTGGGTCGCCAGCAGGTCGACCGCGGCAGGGTCGTCGTCGATCACGAGCACCGAGACGTTGCTCGCGCTGCGCGCGAAACCGAGCCGGTCCAGCCCTCTCGCGAACGCCTCGCGGTCGACGGGCTTTTGCAGCACCATCGCCGCGCCTAGCGAGAAGCCCCGTCCCTGATCGGCCGCGACCGACACGACCACGACCGGCACCGCCTCCCAGCGCGCCGTCTCCTTGAGCCGGCCGAGGAACTCCCAGCCGTCCATGCCCGGCAGCACGATGTCCAGCGTGATCAGGTCCGGCACGAAGGCGTCGATGAGCTTCAGCGCCGCCTCGGCCGAGTCGACCTGGCGCACCGCGAACCCCTGGGCCTCGAGCTGCACGCGCATCAGCGCGGCGGCCGCGGCATCGTCCTCGACCACCAGCGCCACCGGGCCGTTGGCGATCACGCCCTGCTCGGCGATCTCCGGCAACACCTCGTGCACCTCCGCCCGCCACGGAATCCACACGGTGAACGTGCTGCCGGATCCGGGCCGGCTGGTCACGCCCACGCTGCCGCCGTGAAGCTCCGCGAGGCGATGAACCATCGCCAGCCCCAGGCCGGTGCCTTCGCCGCTGTGCGTGATCGCATTCGGAATCTGCGTGAACGGCGCGAACAGTGCGCGCAGGCCGTCGGGTGCGATGCCGATGCCGGTATCCGACACGCCGATCTCGAGGAATCGCGCGAATGCGCTGGGCGGCAACGGCAGCCGAACGCTGCTCTCGGGGTCGGGCGGGCGCTGCTCGACGTCGGCGCGATCGACCGCACGCGCGCCTATGGTCACGCGGCCGCCCTTGGGCGTGAACTTCATCGCGTTGGAGACGAGGTTGAGCAGGATCTGCTTCAGGCGCCGCGTGTCCGCGCGGACCGTGCCGAGCCGGCCGGCGTCGACCTCCAGGCGTATGCCCTTGGCATGTGCCTGGTGCATCAGCAGACCGGTCACGACCGACAGCGTCGCGTCGAGGTCCACGCTTTCGAGCACCAGCTCGGCCTTGCCGGCTTCGATCTTCGACAGGTCCAGCAAATCGTTGACCAGCGCGAGCAGATGGTGCCCGCTTTGAAAGACGTGGCCGGCGAAGTTGCGCCTATCCGCGGTCGTGCCCGTGCCTTCCTTCAGCAGATCGGCAAAACCGATGATCGCGTTCAGCGGCGTGCGCAGCTCGTGCGACATGTTGGCGAGAAACTCCGACTTGAGCCGCGTCTGCTCCCGCAACTGGCGGTTCGCCTCGGCGAACCGGCTGTTCGTCGCCTCGAGCTGCGTGCTCAGCGATTGCAGATCGCTCGCGCGACGCCGCTCCTCGGCATGCACCTCGGCGAGCCGCGCATACAGCGTGCCGTTCTCGATCACCAGCACCGCGAGCACGAAGCTGGCGGCGAGCAGGCCGTAGATGCGGCCCGAATAGAAGCCGAGGTCGAAGCGCCCCGCGTTGAAGACGGCGGACAGCGCCACGTCGAAGAGCCAGGCGCACATCACGACCATCAGCCACTGGTCGAGCACGGTGTACGGCCGGCGCCGCGACAACAGCACCGCCAGCGCCAGCGCACAGACCAGCCACACCACCGAGACGACCCCGATCATCAGCGGCGTGTAGCGGTTGCCCTGCATGATCGGCGGCAACGCGTCGTGGCCCGAGGTCACGAACAGCACCAGGCCGCCGACGATCAGCCCCACGGCCACGACGGCGGCGGCTATCGACCGCTCGCGCGACGCACGTCCGACGTCGCGAGACCCTCGTTTCGCGCAGGCGGCGTAGGCGACCACGAAGAGCGGAAAGCCGCCGTGCCAGCACATGTACAGCCATGCCGTCGTCTGCGTGCCGGCGCCCAGCAGGCCCGTGGGCGCGAACAGCCCCGGGAAGCTGACCCCGTGCGCGATCGTCATCAGCGCGGTGAACAGGTAACCGGCCGCCAGCGCGAGCACGGCGCGGGAACCGGCGATGCGGAATTGCCCGAACAGCAGCAGCGCCGTCAGCAGGTCGATGACCACCAGCGCCGACCCGTAGATCGGGATGAAGGCCCAGACCTGTGCGAGCGGCTCTTTCGCGAACGGCACGAACGCCGCGAACAGGATGCCGGACAGCAGCACGACGATCCCGGCCAGGCGCCGTTGCCGCCTGTCGGCAGGCCAGTTCGCGAGGAGCGTTGTGATGAAGGGGGACGAGTCGGGCGCTTGGGCTTCCAGCGTGCGGGGCATGCTGCGATCAGACCAAAAACGGACCGGCCGGGATACTGGGAAGTCTTACAGGGTCGCGCCTCGTTTTCTGCCGATGGCACATCGATTGCTAGCCCCTCGTCCGAGTAGAAGCCGGCAACGGTGCGCGCCATCTGCGCGCACCGTGGGTCATTGCTCCGGGAGCGGTCTTCCGACCGCTCGGTGCCCATCACTGGGCGTTTGTGTTCACGACGAACCAACGGAGGAAGACGCGGATCATGTTGGTCACCCGGCAACCTGTCCTACGCCGCTTCTGGTATGCGCTGTTTCCGATCAGCGCAATTGAAGACGGCCCCAAGCCGTTCACGCTGCTCGGCGAGCACATCGTCGTGTGGAAGACCGCCGACGGCACCCCGGCCGCCTTGCGCGACCGCTGCTGCCACCGCACCGCGAAGCTGTCCAAGGGCCATGTGGTCGATGGCCTGATCGTCTGCGGCTACCACGGCTGGACCTACGACTGCAGTGGCGCCTGCGTGCGCATCCCGCAGTTCACCGAGGGCGAGCAGATCCCGGCGAACGCCAAGGTTCCGGCGTTTCATTGCCAGGAGAAATACGGCTACGTGTGGGTCGCGCTCGACGACCCGCTGCGCCCGATTCCCGAGTTTGCGGAGGACGGCCAGCCCGGCTACCGGCGAATCTTCCAGCTCTACCAGGAGTGGAAGACCAGCCCCGTGCGCATGATGGAGAACTCGTTCGACAACGCGCACTTCTCGTTCGTGCACCAGGGCACGTTCGGCGACCCGCAGCGGCCCGTGCCGAAGATCTACGACCTCGTCGAAACCGAGTACGGCTTCGAGGCCGAATCGAGCGTGCCCATCCTGAACCCGCCGGCGGCGCACCGCGTGACCGGCAGCGACGCGCCGGTGGTGACGCGCCATCTGCTGAACCGCTACTACCTGCCGTTCGCGAGACGCTTCGGCTGCCGTTACGACAGCGGCGTCGACCACGTCATCTACAACTGCGCGACGCCGATCGACGACGAGCGCATGGTGCTGGTGCAATGGCTGTACCGCAACGACACCGAGGCCCAGTGCCCGGCGCAGTTGCTGATCGACTGGGACGGCGCCGTGACCGCCGAAGACCGCGAGATCCTCGAGGCCACCGACCCCGACGCCTGCATCGACACGCGCCGCCGCCAGGAATTCCACATGCCCTCGGACAAGCCCGGGCTGCTGATCCGCAAGCTGCTGATGCAGCTGTTGACGCAGCACGGCGAGACCGAAGTCCACAGACCGCCTCTGGGGACGGCATGAACGATCTGCTGATCCGCCATGCGAGCGCGATCCTGACCGGCGGGCGCGGCGCCGCCTCGCGCACGAGCGGGCCGGACATCCGCGTGCGCGGCGGCACGATCGCCGCGATCGGGGCGCTGACGCCCGAGCCCGGCGAGACGACGCTGGATGCGACCGACTGCGTCGTCTACCCCGCGTGGGTCAACACGCATCACCATCTGTTCCAGTCGCTGCTGAAGGGCGAGCCGCAGGGCCTGAACGCGACGCTGACGCCGTGGCTCGCGGCGACGCCCTACCGCTTCCGCGCCGGCTTCGACGCCGCGCGCTTCCGCCTGGCGGCGCGCGTCGGCCTGGTCGAGCTGGCGCTGTCGGGCTGCGGCACGGTGGCTGATCACAACTACCTGTACTACCCGGGCATGCCGTTCGATGCCTCGGCGATCTTGTTCGACGAAGCCGAGCGGCTGGGCCTGCGCTTCGTGCTGTGCCGGGGCGGCGCGACGTTGACGCGGCAGCTCGAAGCCGAGCTGCCGCTGGCGCTGCGCCCCGAAACGCTGGACGCCTACCTGGCCGATATCGAACGCCTCGCCGCCGCGTATCACGACCCGGCCCCGGATTCGTTTCGCCGCATCGTCGCCGCGCCGACGACGCCGCTGTTCTCGATGCGGCCCGCCGAGCTGCGCGAGACTGCGCGGGTGGCGCGCCGACTCGGCCTGCGGCTGCATTCGCATCTGTCCGAGACCGTGAGCTATCAGGACGCGGCGCATGCCGAGCACGGCACGTCGCCGATCCGCTTCGCGCAGGAGGTCGACTGGCTGGGCCCCGACGTCTGGTACGCGCACCTCGTGAAGCTCGATGCCGACGAGATCGAACTGTTGGGTGCGCGCGCTCGAAGACGCCGGCACGACGGTGTCGATCGGCGTCGACGGCGCCGCGTCCAACGAAGCGGCCGACATGATCTCGGAAACGCACGCCGCGTGGCTGATGCAGCGCGCCCGCGGCGGCGAAGCGGCCAAGGCGCTGCATCGCGGCGGCGCCGGTGAAGCCGGGGCGCGCGATGCCAGCGTCGAGGACGTGGTGCGCTGGGGCACGTCCTGCGGTGCACAGGTGCTGGGCCTCGCCGGCACTGGGCAGCTCGCGCCCGGCATGGCGGCCGACATCGCGATCTACGCGCTCGACCAGGATCCCCGCCACTTCGGCCTGCACGACGTGGCGATCGCGCCGGTCGCCAGCGGCGGGCGGGCGCACCTCAAGGCCCTGCTCGTCGGCGGGCGGCGCATCGTCGAGCACGGCGCCATCGCAGGCCTGGACATGGCCGAGCTCGGCCGCGCCGCCCGCGCCGCCGTGCGCGAACTGCAGGCCTGGGCATGAAGGTTCGCTCAGCCGCGCAGCTTGAGCATGTGCACGACCACACGCGCCATGATCTGCTCGGTCTCGACGAAGCTGCGGAACTCGGCGCCGGCCTTGTAGCTGCCTTGCCAGTCGTTGCGCCGCAGCAGCTCCGCCCACTCGGTCGATTTGGCGCCGCGCTCGACCAGCGCCGCCAGCGCAGCGGCCTGCTCGGGCTTGGTGCCCGCCGGCCCGAAGATGCCGCGCCAGTTCGCCAGCTCGGTGTCGATCCCGCCGTCGCGCAGCGAGGGCAGCCCGGCTCTGCCGCGTTTGGAGCTGATGGCCAGCGCGCGCACCACGCCGGATTCGATGGCGCCGCGGAACTCGCTGTAGCCGGAGATGCCGATCTGCGCCTTGCCGTCCGTCAGCGCACGCACGGCTTCGCTGCCGCTGCTGGTGGCGAGGTAGGTGTAGTTGTCGGGCACCGCATGGCGAGCGCGCAGCATCATGCCCAGCAGCATGTGGTCCACGCCGCCGGCGGAGCCGCCCACCACGGTGGCCTTGGACTCGGGCGACGTGAACAACGCCGCCAGATCCTTGACGGACTTCAGCGGCGACGCCGCGGGCACCGCCACCACGAGGTAGTCGCTGGTCAACGCGGCAATCGGCGTGACGCGCGAGAGATCGACGGCCGGGCGCTGCAGCGCGATGCCGCCCAGCATCACCATGCCGCCGACGAGCAGCGTGTTGGGCGCGCTCGAGTAACGCTCCACGAACTGCGCCAGGCCGATGGTGCCGGCCTTGCCGCCGACGTTTTCGTACTGCACGCGGTCGACCAGCTTGGCCGACTGCAACGCCGTTCCGAATGCACGGCCGGTCTGGTCCCAGCCGCCGCCGGCATTGGCCGGGATCACCACGCGCAGCTCCGGCAGCGGCTCGGCGCGCTGGGCTCTGGCGGCCCCGGTGGCCCACAGGCCGGCAGCGGCGATGCCGCTTCGCAGGATGTCTCGACGGTGCATGTGCAGTCTCCTTGTGTCGTGGTTCCAAGCGCCCGCCCAATGCGACAGGCGGCCCGGCAGCGTAATGCCACCCGTGCTCCGCAAGCCGGTGGCGAGTCGCTCGCGGCCGAGGGAAGCGTGCAATGGTCCGCAGCCCGGCGCGTTGGCACTGTCCTTGCGAGCGCCTGACCCGAGATCAGATCGAACGGCCAGCCATGCGCGTCCTCGTGATCTATTCCCATCCAGTCGTGACGGAGGTGCGCTCGTGAACCCGTCGTCACCGGGCATCGCCCAGCCGCTGGCCCGCTATGCGGCCTACCGCCGCGTCGGCGACTTCGTGTTCCTGTCCGGCGTGATCGCGGTCGACCCCGCCGCCGCGAAGATCGTCCGGGGCTACGCCGACATCCCCGACGCCGCCGCGACGCTGCTGGGCCGCACCGGCGAGTTCTCGACGGACATCAAGGAAGGCCCGATCCTGGCGCAGAGCTGGTACGTGCTGGACCGCATCCGCCAGACCCTGGAGGCGGCCGGCGGCCGGATGTCTGACGTGTTCAAGCTCGTGCAGTACTTCAAGACGCTGGACCACTTTGCGCACTACAGCCGCGTGCGCAAGCTGTTCTTCACGGACGAGCCGCCGGTGTCCACCGTGGTCGAGGTCAGCGCGATGCTGCCGACCGACGACATCCTGATCGAGGTCGAGGCCACGGCCTGGCTGCCGCCTCGCTGAACCCCCGCACGAACCCACGCACACCGTCGTGTCGATCCGCAAGGAGCCCACCATGCTGCACGGCTACAACCCACCGCACCGCTTCCTGCCCTATCTGAGCTGGACCGAGATCGCCGCGCTGCCCGACCGCGAGAACACCGTGATCGTGCTGCCCACCGGCGCCACCGAGCAGCACGGGCCGCATCTGCCGTGCGCGGTCGACACCATCATCTGCTCCGGCGTGGTCGGACGCGCCCTCGCGCGGCTCGCGCCCGAGGTGCCGGCGTATGCGATGGCGCCCATCACGTACGGCAAGTCGGAAGAGCACCTGCACTTCCCCGGCACGATCACGCTGACCGGCGAGACGCTGCTCGCGACGATGATCGAGATCGGCGAATCGGTGTACCGCGCGGGCTTTCGCAAGCTGCTGATCGTCAATGGCCACGGCGGGCAGCCGCAGGTCATGGAGATCATGGCGCGCGAGATGCGCCTGCGCCACGGCGACTACATCGTCGTGCCGCAGCACACCTGGCGCCTGCCGCACGTCGCCGGGCGCTACATGGCCGACCGCGAAAAGAAGCTCGCGATGCATGCCGGCCATGCCGAGACCGCGATCATGCTGGCGCTCGCGCCCGACACGGTGCGCATGGACCGCGCGGTCACCAACTACCCGCCCGAGTTTCCGTCAAAGCTGCTGTCGCCCGACGGCCGCCCGGCCTGCGCCTGGACCGCGCGCGACTTCGGGCCCAGCGGCGTCATCGGCGACCCGCTGCCGGCCACGCGCGAACAAGGCGACGCGATCCTCGAATCGCTCGCCGTCAGCTGGGCCCAGGCCATCACCGAACTGCACGAGCTGCGCTGGGCCGCCCGCGACGAGGCCACCTGGAGCCGTGCGCAGCACACCGGGCACGTGCAGCGCAGCCTGATCTGACACCCCTGTTCCCAACCCTTCTTGCATCGGAGTTCATGCCATGACTGCATCCCTGCTCTGTCCATCCCGCGGCCGGACCGGGCGCGCGCTGGGGGCCGCCCTGCTGGCCCTGGTCGCGATCGCGCCGGCACAAGCCGAAGAGAAGTTCGTCTACATGACCAACTGGTTCGCCGAAGCCGAGCACGGCGGCTTCTACCAGGCCGTCGCGACCGGCCTGTACAAGAAGGCCGGCCTGGACGTGACGATCAAGATGGGCGGCCCGCAGGTCAACATCTTCCAGCTGATGGCGGCCGGGCAGACCGATTGCGTGATGGGCTCGAGCGACCTGCAGATCATGCAGCAGCGCGAGAACGGCCTGCCGATCACGACCGTCGCGGCGATGTTCCAGAAGGACCCGCAGGTGCTGATCGCGCACGAGGACGTGAAGACCTTCGAGCAGCTCAAGGGCAAGACCATCCTGATCGCCGCAAGCGCCAACCAGGGCTACTGGCCGTGGGTCAAGGCCAAGTTCGGCCTGACCGATGCGCAGACCCGGCCCTACACCTTCAACATCCAGCCGTTCGTCGCCGACAAGAACACGGTGCAGCAGGGTTACATCACCTCCGAACCCTATGCGATCCAGAAGGCCGGCGTGAAGGCCAATGTGCTGATGTTCAGCGACTTCGGCTACCCCGCCTATGCGACGACGATCTCGTGCATGGACAAGACGGTGAAGAGCCGCAAGGCCGCCGTCGCCGCATTCGTGAAGGCCACCGCCGAAGGCTGGAAGAGCTACCTCGCCGACCCGGCGCCCGGCAACGCGCTGATCAAGAAGGACAACCCCGAGATGACCGATGACCAGCTCGCCTACAGCGTGGGCAAGCTCAAGGAGTCGGGCATGGTCACCGGCGGCGACGCGGCCAAGCTGGGCATCGGCGTGATGACCGAGGCGCGCGCGAAGGCGAGCTACGACTTCATGGTGGCCTCCAAGCTGCTGGACCCGGCCAAGGTCAAGCTGGCCGACACCTACACGGCCGAGTTCATCAAGGAGGTGAAGGTTCTGCCGTGAGATGAAACCTCGAGCGCCTTCACCGCAGCAGCGCCGGCGCGCCGAACGAACGCTCAACCTCATCAGATATCGAAATAGAGATTGAACTCCCAGGGATGCGGCCGCAGCCGCACCGGATCGACTTCGTGCTTCCACTTGTACGCGAGCCACGTTTCGATGAGGTCGCTCGTGAACACACCGCCGCGCGTCAGGAACTCGTGGTCGTTCTCCAGCGCGTGCAGCGATTCGTCGAGCGAGCCGGGCACCTTCGCGATCTTTCGCGCCTCCTCGGGCGGCAGCTCGTAGATGTTCCTGTCGAGCGGCGGCCCCGGGTCGGCGTTGGTTGCCACGCCATCGAGTCCGGCCATCAGCATCGCCGCGAAGGCGAGATAGGCGTTCGCCGACGGATCCGGGCAACGGAACTCGACCCGCCGCGCGGCGGGCGAGTCCGAGTACATCGGGATGCGCGCCGCCGCCGAGCGGTTGCGCTGCGACATCGCGAGGTTCACCGGCGCCTCGTAGCCCGGCACCAGCCGGCGGTATGAGTTGGTGGTGGGGGCGCAGAAGGCCATCAGCGCGTGCGCGTGCTTCAGCAGGCCGCCGATGTACGCGCGGCACAGGTCGGATGTCAGCGCCCAGCCCTTTTTGTCGTAGAAGAGGTTCTCTTTCTCGGCCCACAGGCTCTGGTGGCAGTGCATGCCGCTCGCGTTGTCGGCAAAGAGCGGCTTGGGCATGAACGTCGCGACCTTGCCGTGGCGGCGCGCGATGTTCTTGACGAAGTACTTGTAGATCATCACGTTGTCGGCCATCCGCACGAGCGGCGCGAACTTCATGTCGATCTCGTTCTGCCCCGCCGTCGCCACCTCGTGGTGATGCACCTCGACCTGCACGCCGGCGTTCATCAGGCCGAGCACGATCTCGGAGCGGATGTCCTGCAGCGTGTCGTGCGGCGGGACCGGGAAGTAGCCTTCCTTGAAGCGCGGCTTGTAGCCGAGGTTGCCGCCGCCGAAGGCACCTTCGTCGCGGCCCGAGTTCCACGCGCCCTCTGCCGAGTCGACGTAGTAGTAGCCGCAATGCTCGTTCTGCTCGAAGCGGATCGAGTCGAAGATGAAGAACTCGAGCTCGGGCCCGAAGTAGCAGGTCTGCGCGACGCCGCTGCTGCGCAGGTGCTGCTCGGCCTTGCGCGCCACGTGGCGCGGGTCGCGCGAGTACGGCTTCTTGAGGATGGGATCGATCACGTTGCAGATCAGCGAGAGCGTCGGCACCTCGCACATCGGATCGATGAACGCCGTGGCCGGATCGGGCTGCAGCAGCATGTCGGACTCGTGGATCTCCTGGAAGCCGCGGATCGACGAGCCGTCGAACCCGATGCCCTCGTCGAACAGCGCGCCGGTGAGCTCGGGCAGCCCGATCGAGAAGTGCTGCCACAGGCCGGGCAGGTCGGTGAACTTCAGGTCGACGATCTGGATGCCATGCTCACGGACGAGCTGGATCACGTCCTTGGAATTCGTGGGCGGGGTCACCCGGAAACTGCCGGGCTCGACCTGGGCGATGAGGCGCTTCTCGGTTGCCATGTCCTCTCCTGCGGTTGAGTCACCACGAAGAAAAAGCGGCCTGGCGCGCGCCGCGCGCCGGCCGCAAGCCATAGGCGCGCATCACTGGCAATGTAGACCGGCCGGCGGCCGCGCGCTACCGGTTGTCGTGGAATTTCGAACTTTCGCCAGCGCCGGGAATCTCTTGCACCCACTCGGCCGGCATCGCCGACCGACGAGCTGTTGGATGTGATGTCGAGAGGAAGCCATGGACAGGAAACTGCATCTCCTCGAGTCGTTCGAGGCGCGCGGGCAGGACGGCAAGAGCTACCGCGTCTTCGGCTACGAGCACTTGGTCCGGGACGAGTCCCTCGCCGGGGCGATCGAGCACTGGGAGCCGACCGGTGTCGCCGAATACCGGCTGGCGGACGGGCGGCGCGTCGAGCTGGAGAACGACGGGTCGGTGCGGATCACGTAGACCGCTGGGCGCGCCGGCGCGCCGGAGCTGTCGAACGCCTCATGGCGATTCGTGTGGAGTGCTACGCCGGATATCGCGGCGAGCAGGAGCCGACGGCCGTCTGGTTCGGCCAGCGCCGCGTGGCCGTGCGCGACATCGTCGATCGCTGGTTCGCGCCGGGGC
>Ga0075370_10000487_pt1 | contig 14976 bp, 13 predicted proteins | sample EndMethybrTD3035_FD_71398 | JGI IMG/M metagenome (GOLD analysis project Ga0075370, IMG submission 71398) | Populus endosphere microbial communities from Tennessee, USA - Endosphere MetaG P. TD hybrid TD303-5 | ecosystem: Host-associated > Plants > Roots > Endosphere | place: USA: Tennessee... | reverse complement strand
GTGCTGAGCAAGACGGCCTTCGGTCGCTGGCTCTATGCGTCCGGCGGCAACGAGCGCGCGGCGGATCTTTCGGGCGTACCGGTCAAGCGCGTCAAGATCCTCGTCTACGTGTTTTCCGGCGTCTGCGCCGCCATCGCCGGCCTGGTCCTGTCCTCGCAGCTTACCTCGGCTGGCCCGACCGCCGGCACCACCTATGAATTGACGGCGATCGCAGCGGTTGTCATCGGTGGCGCGGCGCTCACCGGCGGACGCGGCACGGTGCGCGGCACCATGCTCGGCGCCTTCGTTATCGGCTTCCTCTCGGACGGTCTCGTGATCATCGGCGTGTCGGCCTATTGGCAGACGGTCTTTACCGGTGCCGTGATCGTTCTGGCGGTCCTCATGAACAGCATCCAATACGGACGTCGGGTCAAAGCGAGCTGACGGACGAACTGAACTTCTCCACGACGGCGGATCTGGTTCGAACAGCCAGCCGATTGCGGAAAGCACCACCGGTTCGCCGGTAACATCAGAGCTCATCAAAAAGGGAGAGAGACTATGTTTAAGAGAGGCATGCGCTTAATTCTGGCGGCTGTTGCCGTTGCCCCGATCTTCGCAAGCTCCGCCTGGGCAGCCGGGCAGATGACGATCATCGTCAACGATCCGTCCAACCCCTATTGGCTGACGGAAGGCAATGTCGCCAAGGCAACAGCCGAAAAGCTCGGCTATACCGCCTCGGTCAGCGCCCATAAGGGCGACACCAATACCGAGAGCAACCTGATCGACACCGCGATCACCAATAAGTCGGTTGCCATTATTCTCGATCCGGCCAATGCCGATGGCTCGGTCGGCGCGGTGAAAAAGGCCGTGGCTGCCGGTATCCCGGTCTTCCTGGTCAATGCCGAGATCAACCAGGAAGGTCTCGCCAAGGCGCAGCTCGTCTCCAACAACGCCCAGGGTGCAGCAATCGGTGCGCAGCAATGGGTGGAAGCCGTTGGCGACAAGGGCAAGTATGCCGAACTGTTCGGCGCTCCCTCTGACAACAATGCTGCAACCCGTTCCAACGGTTATGAAACGGTGCTGACGCAGTATCCGGATCTGCAGAAGGTCGCAAAGGAAGTTGCCAACTGGGACCGTACCCAGGGCCACAACAAGATGCAGTCCATGCTGCAGGCCCATCCGGATATCATCGGCGTGATCTCCGGCAATGACGAAATGGCACTCGGTGCAATCGCAGCACTGAAGGAAGCCGGCAAGCTTGCCAACATCAAGGTCGGCGGCTTCGATGGTTCTCCGGATGCAGTCGCCGCCATCAAGGCTGGTGAACTTCAGTACACGGTTCTTCAGCCGGTTGCCGTCTTCTCGGAAGAGGCGGTCAAGCAGGCCGATAGCTTCATCAAGACCGGCAAGACCGGTGCCTCGAGTGAAAAGCAGCTCTTCGATTGCCTGCTGATCACGAAGGACAATGTCGACAAGTACACGGGCCCGTTCGTTCTGTCCCAATAACAAGGCGGGGGACGCCGAAAGCGGCGTCCCCCATCATTTGCCGTTTCGCAGATGTAGCAAAGGATTGTTCCATCTCCACTTTTTGCCTTCGCTCGGCATTCGCAGTACGAAGCTGATACCCCCAGAGTCAGCATCAGAGGCCACAGTGACACAGAAGACGAATATCGGAGCATTCCTGTCCGACGAACTGCCAAGCGACAGCCGGCATAGCCGCCAACTCGCCCGCCGGCAGATGATCGCCGAAGCCGTGATGGCGGAGGGCTCCATGCGCATCGAGGATCTCACCGATCGCTTCGGCATCAGCCTGATGACGGCGCACCGCGACGTCGACGAACTGGTGAGCCGAGGGCTTTTCCGAAAGACGCGCGGCATCGTTACGGCGGCGGCCACCAGCCTGATCGAATCGAGCGACGTCTATCGCGCGAACCGCCAGTCGGCGGAAAAGAAGATGATTGCCACAGCGGCGATGCAGTTCGTCGAGCCGGGGCAGGCGATCTTCCTCGACGATTCCACCACCGTGCTGCAAATGGCGGCGAATCTACCGGCCAAGGTTCCGCTGACCGCGATCACCAATTCGCTGACGCTGATGAACGCGCTGAAGGACATGCATGACGTCACGCTTCTGGCTCTCGGCGGCCAGTACTACAATTGGTGCAATGCCTTCATGGGGCGCATGACGATCAATGAGATCAACAGGCTCAGGGCGGATGTCGCCTTCATCTCCATGTCCGCCATCACCGATGACATCGTCTTTCATCAGTCCCCGGAAATCGTCGATATCAAGCGGGCGATGTTCGATAGCGCCGCCAAACGTATTCTTCTCACCGATCACACGAAATTCGAGCGGCGCGCTTTGCACAGCTTTGCGGCCTTGAGCGAGTTCGATGTGGTCATCGTCGATGAGAAGACGCCGGCCGATCATCTCGATCGGATGCGAAACAAGAATATCAATGTGGTCGTCGCCAGGAGCGACGGAGATCGGTCATGAGGGCAAAGCCTGAGCGGCCCTTCTATCAGTCGGAGTAATCAGAATGCCGAGTCTGCTCGGAATCGATAGCGGTCTCACCGTCACCAAGGCCGTCATTTTCGATGTCGACGGCACGCAGCTTGCCGTGGCGCGGCGGCGGGTGACGCAATTCATGCCCAAGGCCCGCCATATCGAGCGGGACATGGATGAACTCTGGATCGCCACCGCCGATGCGATCGCGGAGGCGATCAGCCTCAGCGGGCGTCCGGCGAGCGACATCCAGGCGATCGCGGCAACGGCCCATGGCGATGGCATCTATCTGCTCGACCGGTCGAGCAAGCCGCTCGGCCGCGCCATCCTGTCGCTGGACAGCCGGGCAGGCGCTATTGTCGACCGCTGGCTGGAAAGCCCGGTCGCGGATGAGGCCCTCAACCTCACCGGTCAGCTTCCGCATGTCTCCGCGCCTTCGGCGCTTCTCGCCTGGATCAAGGAGAAGGAGCCCGCCCGTTTCGCGGATATAGGCCATATCCTGAGCTGCAAGGATTGGCTGCGCTTCTGCCTGACCGGCGTGATCGGCACCGACCGGACGGAGGCGAGCACGTCCTTCACCAACGTCAAGGACCAGGGTTATTCTGAGGATGCACTGAAGCTCTTCGGGCTCGATAAACTCAAAGGCGCCCTTCCGCTTGCATCGCGTTCCGACGAAGTCATCGGCCGTGTCACCAGCGCTGTCGCAATCCGAACCGGCCTTGCCGAGGGAACGCCGGTGGTTGCCGGGCTCCACGATGTCACGGCATCGGCTCTGGGTGCCGGGGGCTATGCGTCCGGCGTGGTCGCGGTGATTGCCGGGACCTATTCGATCAATGAAACGCTGTCTTCGGAGCCGCGCGTCGACAAGCGGTGGTTCTGCCGCAATGCGATCGCGCCCGGCCAATGGAACAACATGTCGATCTCACCGGCATCGACGGCGAATTATGACTGGTTTCTCGATAAACTCTGCGCTGGCGAACGTGCGGGTACCGAGTCGGCGGGACAGTCCATTCATGCGCTGCTCGCACCCGAGATCGAAGCGGCCTTCAACCGGCCCTCGACGGCGCTCTTCCACCCCTATCTCTTTGGCTCTCCCTATGGCGCCTCGGCGAGTGCTGGCTTCTTCGGCCTCGGCGGCTGGCATGATCGCGGCGATATGCTGCGCGCCGTGCTGGAGGGCATTGCCTTCAATCACAAGATCCATGTCGACGCGTTGAGCGACGGCTTTTCCTTCAGCGAGGCGAGGCTTGCCGGCGGGATTTCTCGCAATCCGGTTGTTGTCCAGATGTTTGCCGACGTGCTCGGGATGCCGGTGACGGTAACCGAAACGGACGAGGCGGCGGCCTGGGGTGCGGCGCTGTGTGCCGGCGCCGGCATCGGTCTTTACGCCGATCCGCAGAGCGATCCCCGTGATGTCGGCGCGATTGCGAAGACCTGCCATCCCGATGCGAGCCGCAGTGCCGATTATCGGCGCCGATATGACGTCTTCCGGGAAATTGCCGATGCGATGACGCCGCTTTGGCCCAGGATCGGCAGCCTCGTGCCGGCGGAAGCCCAAGACTAGACATGCAGCAGGACAATCATGCCATGACCGATACCGCCGCCGACCTGGAACAGCGCCTTTCGACACTGAAGGACGGGGACATCGATGTCGTTATCCTCGGTGCGGGCATCAATGGCGCCGGACTGTTTCGCGATCTCTCCGTCCAGGGCGTCAATTGTCTCATCGTCGACAAGTCCGATTTCGGCTCGGGCACCAGCGCCGCGCCGTCGCGGCTCATTCACGGCGGCCTGAAATATCTGGAGACGGGCGAGTTCGGGCTGGTGGCGCAGTCGACGCTGGAGCGCAATCTGCTTCTCAAGAACGCGCCGCATTGCGTCGAGGCGCTGCCGACATTCGTGCCGATCTTCTCCTGGACGCGCGGCATCTGGGCGGCGCTCCGGACGCTGACGGGGTCGACCACCGCGCCGAGAAGCCGCGGCGCCGTTCTCATCAAGATCGGGCTCGCGCTTTACGATTTCTTCGGCTCCCGCAGCCGCGTCATGCCGCGCCACAGGTTCATCTTCAAGAAACGGGCATTGAAGGAAATGCCGCATGTCACGCCGAAAATCGTCGCCGGCGGCATCTATTATGACGCCAAGATCAGCCGTCCCGAGCGGCTCGTCTACGAGCTGATCAAGGATGGGTTGGAGGCCAACGGCAATGCGATTGCAGCGAACTCCACGACGCTGATCTCGTCATCGGACGGAACGCTGACCTTCCGGCGCTCCGACGACGGCACTTTTTCCGTGACGCCGAAGCTCGTTGTCAATGCCGGCGGCCCGTGGATCGACCATATCAACGAAGCGCTCGGGGCGCCGTCGCACCTGATCGGCGGCACGAAGGGGTCGCATATTCTGCTTGATCATCCCGAGCTCGTGCGCAGCCTGAACGGCCATATGATCTATTTCGAAGCGGATGACGGGCGCATTTGCCTGGTCTACGGCTATCTCGGCCTGGCGCTGGTCGGCTCGACGGACATTCCGAGCGCCGACCCCGACAATGTTCGCTGTGAAGAGCCGGAACTTGAATATTTCCTGGAAAGCCTGAGATCGCTTCTGCCGGGGCTTCGCTTCGGGCCGGAGCAGGTGGTCTATACCTATAGCGGCATCCGCCCGCTGCCGGCCTCCGACGCCTCTTCGCCGGGGCTGATCAGCCGTGATCATTCCGCGCCGGTGATGGAGCCGCAGCCAGGCCGTCCGTTTGCGATCATTTCGCTGGTGGGCGGCAAGTGGACCACCTTCCGAGGCTTCGCCGAGGAGGTCGCTGACACCGTTCTGGCGCGCTTTAAGCGCGTCAGGAGCCAGTCGACGCAGCAATTGGCGATCGGCGGCGGACGCAATTTCCCTGCTGATCCCGCTGCAAGAGCGGAGTGGGTGCGCGCGGTCGCCGGAAAGACCGGCGTGGACCCGAAACGGGTCGAAGAGCTTCTGGCGCGCTACGGCACCACGGCTTCGGCGATCCTGGGCTGTGTATCAACCTATAGCGACACGGAACGCCTGTCTGGCGCGTCCCACTATAGCCATCTGGAAATCGACTGGATCACGCGGCAGGAAATGGTCGTGCATCTCTCGGACATCGTCTTCCGCCGCACGACGCTTGCGATCGAAGGGGCGTTGACGATGGAAGGCCTGCGCCAGATCGCCATGATCGCCGGTGCGGCCCTCGGATGGAACGGGCAAAAGCTGCGGACGGAGATCGACGATGTGGTTACATCGCTGGCGAAGTTCCACGGCCTGCGCTTGTCCGACACGACCGGGCGCCAGCCGGCGGAAGCGCGGATCTGAGCGGATCCGGCTTCTGGCTGCGGCCGTTCTTTATGAGAAAACTGGGTCCAGCGAGCCGGCCTTGTAGCGCTTCGCCATGTCCGAGACCGGGAGCGGCTTGATTCGGGTCGCGTGACCGGCCGTTCCGAACTGCTCGAACCGCTCCTTGCAGAGCTTCGTCAAGGCGGCCATGGCCGGCTTCATATATTTGCGCGGATCGAATTCGCTCGGGTCTTCCTGCAGCACACGGCGAATCTGGCCGGTCATCGCCATGCGGCCATCCGTGTCGATGTTGATCTTGCGCACGCCGTTCTTGATGCCGCGCTGGATTTCCTCGACCGGCACGCCCCAGGTCGGCTTCATCTGGCCGCCATACTTGTTGATGATCTCCTGGAGATCCTCAGGGACCGACGAGGAGCCGTGCATCACCAGATGGGTGTTCGGAAGCTTGCGGTGGATCGCCTCGATGACCTCCATCGCCAGCACCGATCCATCCGGCCTGCGGGTAAACTTGTAGGCGCCGTGCGAGGTGCCCATGGCGATCGCCAGCGCATCGACCTTGGTCTCGCGCACGAATTTGACCGCTTCGTCGGGGTTGGTCAGGAGCTGATCGTGCGAAAGCTTGCCCTCGGCGCCGTGGCCGTCCTCGGCTTCGCCCATGCCTGTCTCCAGCGAGCCCAGCACGCCGAGTTCGCCTTCGACGGAAATGCCGCCGAGATGCGCCATCTCGGTGACCGTCTTGGTGACACCGACATTGTAGTCCCAGTCGGCCGGCGTCTTCGCATCCGCCTTGAGCGAGCCATCCATCATCACCGACGTGAAGCCGGCCTGAATGGCCGTCATACAGCTCGAAGCGTCGTTGCCATGGTCGAGATGCACGCAGACCGGAATGTGGGGATAGATCTCGACGACCGCATCCATCATATGCTTCAGCATGATGTCGTTGGCATAGGCTCTGGCGCCGCGCGACGCCTGAATGATGACAGGCGCATCGGCGGCATCGGCCGCTTCCATGATCGCCAGCGCCTGTTCCATGTTGTTGATGTTGAAAGCGGGCACGCCATAGCCATTTTCCGCAGCGTGATCGAGCAACTGTCTCAGCGTAATGCGTGCCATTCAACTCCCCTTTGGTCACAGTAAGTAGCGATGTTCATTCCAAACATCGCCTGAAATATCGGCGTTTTCGACGGCATGAGAACGGTGATTTCGCAAACTGACGACACCCTATAGGCGCTTGCTTAGAGGTCTTCAGACAATTCCCCACATACGAAATCCCACTCAGGCGCACATCAACATATCCAGATAGATAACAATGTAAAATGACAAAATCACATTATTTGTGACATTTTGTTTCGATGCGCCAGCTGGTGCTCCATTGAAACTTTGTTTGCCCCCATCAGACGAGGCGTTGTGTAACTATCCTGATGCTTCGACTGGCCGGCCACGCCTTGCACTTACCTCCAGTCTGACGCGGAGAGGCAAGTCGAACGCCGTGGATGGTGGAGAGAGCATGGATCTGCAAAAGATCAAAACGCTGATCGAATTTGTCGGTCGATCGCACATTTCCGAACTGGTGGTAAGCCAGGACGGCACGACCGTGCGGATCTCGAACGGCATTTCCAGGCAGGCGACTGCGACGGAAGATTTGACCGTTGCGCGGCAGCAACCCGCGCGCTCACCCGTCGTCAAGGATGCCGTAGCGGGTGAAGGCGATAAAGGTGGCCTGATGGTGGTTGCGCCTGTGTTCGGGCTGCTGCATCGCTCGCCAAGTCCCGGTGCGCCGCCCTTCGTCAAGGTGGGCGATGTCGTCGAAGCGGGCCAGAGCCTCTGCATCATCGAGGCGATGAAAGTCTTCAATACGGTGTCGGCGCACAAAACGGGGCCGATTCTGCGTATCCTGGCCGATGACGGTCAGGAAGTGGACGCCGGGCAGCCGCTGATGGAGATCGGCTGATGTCGTCGGGCGAAAGTAAACGTCGGTTCGACACGGTGCTGATCGCCAATCGCGGCGAGATCGCGCTGCGCATTCAGCGGGCATGCCGTGAGCTGGGCCTCCGTTCGGTGATGATCTGCTCGGAAGCGGATCGGGATGCGCCTTATGGGGCGACAGCCGATGAATTCGTCTGCATCGGGCCTTCGGCGCCGGGTCAAACCTATCTCAATCAGACAGCCATCCTGCTTGCCGCGCGAACCACGGGTGCAGAGGCCATCCATCCGGGATACGGGTTCCTGTCGGAGAATGCGGGCTTTGCCCAAGCCGTGGAGAATGCCGGCCTGGTGTTCATCGGGCCGCCCGCTTCGGCGATCCGCATGATGGGTGACAAGATTGCCGCTAAGCGGGCGATGATCGAGGCCGGCGTGCCCTGCGTGCCTGGCCCGGATACGGCACTTCCCGAAGATATCGGTACGATCCAGAATATCGCCCGCGACATCGGCTATCCGGTGATCGTGAAGGCGGCGGGCGGCGGCGGCGGACGCGGCATGCGCGTCGTCCATGACGCGTCGGCGCTGGAAGACGCCGTGTCGCTGACGCGGGAAGAAGCCAGAAGAGCCTTCGGCACGCCGGAGCTCTATCTCGAGAAGTTCCTCGAACATCCCAGGCATGTCGAGATCCAGGTTCTTTGCGACAACCATGGCAATGCCGTGTGGCTCGGTCACCGCGATTGCTCGACGCAGCGACGCCATCAAAAGGTGGTGGAGGAAGCGCCGGCGCCCGGCATACCGGCTGAGATCGCGGCGGCTGTCGGCGAGCGTTGCGTCGAGGCTTGCCGCCGGATCGGCTACCGGGGCGTCGGAACATTCGAGTTTCTCTATGAGAACGGCGCATTCTATTTCATCGAAATGAATACGCGTCTTCAGGTCGAACATCCGGTCACGGAAATGACCTCGGGCATCGATATCGTCTGCGAGCAGCTTCGCGTCGCTCAAGGGCTGCCGCTTAAGATTTCCCAGGCTGATGTTCAGACATCGGGCCACTCCTTCGAATGCCGCATCAATGCGGAGGATCCGTTCACCTTTGCCGCGTCTCCGGGCAGGATCACCAATGCACGGTTTCCGGCAGGTCCCGGTGTCCGTGTCGATAGCCATGTGGCCACCGGCTACAAGGTGTCGCCCCATTACGACTCCCTGATCGCGAAGCTGATCGTGCATGCGCCGACGCGCGACCAGGCGATCCGCCGCATGCAGATCGCGCTGGCGGATACGAGGATCGAGGGGATCGCGACCAATCTCGCGCTCCATCGGGAAATTTTCGAGGACCCGGCTTTCAGAGCCGGCGGAACGGATATCCATCATGTTGAGCATTGGCTGAGCGAGCGGAAGCAATGATGAAGCGAGCAAGGCGGACAGCCAAGGCGATGACCGAAGACTTTACCGATCCAGCAGTCATGCAGGAAATCGCCGCCTGGCTGGAAAGTGCCGGCGCAAGTGCGATCGAGATCGAGACGGAGGACGGTCGTCACGTTCGGATCGTTATGGACCAAGCGGCCTCTTTGCGCGCCGACGACGGCCCGCGCGACACGGTTGCGACGTCGCCGGCGAGTGTCAGCGCCGCCAAAGCGCCGTTCGCTGGACATTTTCTCGACGCTCACCCGGCTCGTGGCACGCCTGCAGCGGCGCAAGATACCGCTGTTGCCGCCGGGGATATCGTCGGCTTCGTAAAGGTGGGACCACTCCTGCTGCCGGTTCGCACGCCCGAGGACGGCACATTAAACGAATGCCCGGTCAAGGCCAGCGATCTCGTCGGCTATGGCGACACCATTTTTTCGATCGAGCCAGCACAATGACCGACATGCAAGCAACAGCTCTCTCAACACCGGGGCTCTTCTCTCCTGCCCTTACCGCTGCTCCGAAAATCTCCGTCATCGGCACCAGCGCCTATCTGGTGGAAGCACCGGGGGATTTCGATCTTGCGACGCAGCGGCGGATCTGGGCTTTGGCAAAGGCGGTGGAGACATGGTCCGAGGTTCGCGAAGTCGTCCCCGGTGTCACCAACCTTCTGGTGATCCTCAGGCGGACGCCGGAGGAGCCGGACCAGGTGGAGGCCCGACTGAGGCAGGAATGGGATCGTGTCCGCGGTATCGATCTTGCCGGCAAGACGATTGATATCCCGGTCACATATGGCGGTGAGCATGCGACGGATCTCGCGGCCGTTTGTGATTTCTCCGGCCTCAGCGACCGTGAGGTCGTCCGGCTGCATTCGGAAGGCAGCTACACCGTTTTCGCACTCGGAAGCGCTCCGGGCTTTGGCTATCTGCACGGCCTTGATCCGCGCATCTACATGCCGCGCAAGACGGTCCCGTCGTTGAGAATGCTCAAGGGCACGGTAACGATCGGCGGCATGCAGACAGGTGTTTCGGTGCTGACGGGGCCGAACGGTTGGAATTCCATCGGTTTCGCGGAGCTTTCCGTATTCGATCCCGCGGGGACGCCGCCGGCGCTGCTGGCCCCCGGCGACAGGGTTCGCTTCCTGCCCGAAAGGATCGAGCTGTGATCGAAATTCTTCAGACCGGACCCTTGAACACCGTGCAGGACCTCGGCCGCTTTGGCTACCGGAACATCGGCGTCACGTCGAGTGGTGCGATGGACAGGCTGGCACTCACCGTCGGCAATCTGCTGCTTGGCAATGAGGAAGGGGCGGCGGCCCTTGAGATCCAGACCTTCCCATTTTGTCTTCGGTTCGAGAAAGACACGGTTGTTGCCGTCACCGGCGCGGATTGCGACGCGCGCCTCGATGGGCGCCCGCTGCCGCCCTGGTGGGCCATGCCGGTATCGGCGGGACAGGTGCTGGAGCTCGGTACGCCCCTCCAGTCTGCTCGCGCCTACCTTTGCCTTGCTGGCGGACTGGACGTCGAGCCGGTGATGGGCTCGCGCAGCACCTCGTTGCGCGGCGGATTTGGTGGGTTGGAGGGCCGCTTTCTGGCGGCGAATGATCGCTTGAGTGTCGCGGATACGGAGATCGGTGCGGTGCCGGATGGTGGGTTTGGTGCTGTGCCGCCCGAAACGGCGCTTGCGGCGCATTTTCCGGCTCCGGAAGACGGCGTGCTTCCCGTCCGGGCCATTCCGGCCGGAGAATATGCCCTTTTCGGCGACGAGGCGGAACGCTTCTGGACGCAGATATGGAAGATTTCGTCCCAGAGCGACCGCACCGGCTACCGGCTTTCGGGCGACCCGATCATGCTTGCCTCGCCCGTGGAGATGCGCTCGCACGGCGTTGTTCCGGGCGTCGTGCAGATGCCGCCGGCGGGAGAGCCGATCATCCAGATGAGTGACGCCAATACGGCCGGTGGCTATCCCAAGATCGCCGGCGTGGCGGAGGTCGATCTCTGGCGGCTGGGTCAGGCGCGCATTGGCAGCCGCATCCGGTTCATTCGCTCCGATGTCGCCGAGGCGCGCGCTGCCGAACAGGCGGTAAAATCCTATCTCGACGACATCAGACGTACGGTACCGATGCTCTCCCAGGCGCTTGCGGTGATGTCGCGCCGATAGCGTTCAAATAGAGCAAGGCAAGACAGGAGAGGAAACGATGAAGATCGATCTCAACTCGGACATGGGCGAGGGTTTCGGACCCTACCGGCTCTGTGACGACGAGGCGCTGATGGACGTGGTCTCGTCGGCGAATATCGCATGCGGTTTCCACGCAGGCGACCCGGAGACCATGGCCCGCATGGTGCGGCTGGCGAAGGCTCGCGGCGTCGGTGTCGGCGCGCATCCGGGCTTTCCCGACCGCCTCGGTTTCGGGCGCAGGGAAATGCCGGTCGAAGCGGACGAGATGCGCCAGCAGGTCCTCTACCAGCTGGGTGCGCTGACGGCGATCGCCAGGGGTGAGGGGGTTCCGGTTGCCCATATCGGCTTCCACGCTGCCATGGGCAATATGATCAACCGCGATGCAGCACTTGCCGACCTGATCATGCAAGCGATCAGCTCTGTCGATCCCGATCTCATCGTCTTCTCCATGCCCGACACGGAGATAGAGCGGGCGGCGAAACGCGCGGGATTGAGGACGCTGACGCTCTTCCTCGCGGATCGGGCCTATGATGCTGCCGGCCAGCTCGTATCGCGCAAGCTGCCGAATTCCGTCATCAAGGAAGAAGCCAAGGTCCGCGCCCGTGTGCGGCAATTCCTGGAGAGCGGAACGGTCACGACCATCGACAACCGGACGATCGAGGTGCGGGCGCGCTCGATCCTGGTCCATAGCGACACGCCGGGCTCGCTCGAACTGGCAAGGATCGTCCGCAGCGAGATCGAGGCGACCGGAGCGACGATCGCGCCTGCCCGCGACGTTCTTGCCTGAACAGCCCGGCCGCAACCCAACATTTCAACGATCACCGAAAGCAGCAAAACAATGCCGACCCTAGCCGATCGCCTCAAGACTGTTTCCATATCCGCCTCCGCCGCCATGACACAGCGCGCCCGAGACCTTGCGTCGAAGGGCATCAATGTCGTTTCCCTGTCGTCCGGCGAGCCGGATTTCCCAACGCCATCCCATGCGATCGAGGCGGCCCATGCCGCGGCTCTCGCCGGCGATACCAAATACCCGCCGCTCGACGGCACGCTTGCCCTGAGAACGGCCATTGCGCGCAAGTTCAAGCGGGAAAACGGACTGGACTATGAGCCCAGCCAGATCGTCGTCGCCGGCGGTGGCAAGCAGGTGATCTTCAACGCCATTCTCGCCACCTGCAATCCGGGAGACGAGGTGGTGATCCCCGCGCCGGGCTGGATCAGCTATGCCGACATCGTCCGCTTCGCGGGTGGCGTGCCTGTCCCCGTTGCATGCAAGCAGGAGAACGGTTTCAAGCTGCGTGCCGAGGATCTGGAGGCGGTGATCACGCCACAGACGAAATGGCTGTTCCTGAATTTTCCGAACAATCCGACGGGTGCTGCCTGCTCGCGGGCCGAAATGGCTGAGATCGCCGCGGTCATGCTGCGCCATCCGGACGTGTGGATCATGACCGACGACATCTATGAGCATCTGATCTACGACGATTTCGAATTCTGCACGATCGCCGAAGTCGAGCCACGCCTTTACGACAGGGTGCTGACCGTCAACGGCGCGTCCAAGGCTTATGCCATGACGGGATGGCGGCTGGGCTTCTGCGGCGGACCAAAGGATCTGATCTCCGCCATCAGCAACGTCAACGGCCAGAACAGTGGCGGAACCTCTACGATCACCCAGGCTGCCGCAGTGGCGGTGCTGGACGGCCCGCAGGACCTTCTGAAGGAGAGAGCGGCGATCTATAAGCAGCGCCGAGACTTCGTGCTCGACAGGCTCGCCGGTATCGACGGGCTGACATGCCACAAGCCGGAAGGGGCGTTCTATATTTTCCCCAGCGTTGCCGGTCTTATCGGCAAGACCAGCAAATCCGGCCGCAAAATAGAAAACGATGCTGACTTCGTCATGGGACTTGTCGAAGAGCAACATGTGGCGACCGTGCAGGGCGGGGCCTACGGCATGAGCCCGTTCTTCCGCATCTCCTACGCCACCAGCATGGAGAAGCTCGCCGAGGGCTGCGCGCGTATCGCGCAGTTCTGCCATGACCTGAAATAGTATGATGAGGCAGACAGGGCGGCGACGGGCATTTACTGCTTCAGCCGCTCGGTCAGCTCCCGGAGAATGTCCTGCACGGCGGCGGCGGGATCGGAGAGCGATGCGTGTTCGGACACGCAGAGCGACAGCGTCTCCTCGATCTTCGGCGAGATGCTCCGGGAAACGATCGGCCCCGTTCCCTCGGACACGATGCGGTCGGCGACTGCCTTGGGCATGATGGTCGCGCCGAGACCGGTGCCGACGGCACGCGCCAGCGTCCGGATGACCTCGACCTCGCCGATCACCGTCAGATTGGTGCGGCTTCGCGAGAAGGCGGTCTCCACCGCCCGGCGCACGAAATTGTAGGGCGGCGGCAACAGAAACGGCAGGGATTCGAGCGCTGAAATCGCAATCGGGGTGTCGCTGGCTTCGATGCCGAATTTCTCGTGCGCGACAAGGTAGAAATCCTCCCGGAGAAGGGGGGAGAACCGCAGGCCTTTCATCGGGCCGGCGCCGTGGATCAGCGCGATTTCAAGCCGGTTGTTCATCAGCATCTGGCTGTATGTCTGCCCGACGCTCTCGGTGAGGTGAAGCATGATGCCCGGATGGCGACGCCTTGTTTCCGCCAAAAGCTCGAAGGAGAGCGTTGCGGCACCGCTGAACGGCGTGAGGCCGACGGAGACCCGGCCCGCGAGGTGCTTGCCCGCCGCGACCACATCGGCGTGAGCCTGTTCCATCTGACGCAGGATGATCTGGGCGTGCCGATAAAGCTCGGCGCCGGCATCCGTCATGACGACGCCTTGCTGGCTTCGTATGAGGAGCTTCGTTCCGAAGTGTTCCTCGAGTGCGGCGAGCTGCTGGCTGAGTGCTGGCTGCGCGATGTGGAGTATATCGGCAGCTCTTGTGATGCTGCCGGTATCAACGATCACAACGAACGATTTGAAACGCCTGATATCCATTCGAGATTGATGCTCACCATTGCAGCCGACCGGCATGTTACAGCCTGACTGTTAGTTTACAACAGCTCCCCTCCCAAGCACTTTTTACGCGGAAAACGCTGTGGCGGAAGCGCCGCTCACTGGCCTTCGGCTATGAAAACATGTGGATTCATCCAATGGAATCAATGTCCCGATGCAGCTCAATACCCCTCATAAGATAGGCTTATCCCTCCAAAGATAATCGGAATTATCGCGCGACGGAAAGGTCGGCTAAGGTTCCGCAAACAAAAGGGAACAGTGATGCCATTCTCCGATTATAAGACCGCACTGGTCACGGGTGCCTCCTCCGGAATTGGGGCGGCTATCGTCGAGCGCCTTTGTGCCGAGGGGCTTGAGGTGCATGCGGTTGCGCGCAATGGCGATCTTTTGCAGAAGCTGGCGGAGCGCACCGGCTGCGTCGCCCATGTGATCGACGTCACTGACCGGGCGGCGCTTGCGGATCTGACAAAACGCGTTCCGTTCGACATACTCGTCAACAATGCCGGCGTCGATCGTCCCAAGAAATTCCTGGAAGCTGAAGACGGCGACATTGATCTCCTTGTCGACGTCAACCTGCGCGCGGTCCTTCATCTCTGCCGCATGGTGGTGCCGGGGATGGTGGCGCGCGACCGCGGTCATGTCATCAATATCTCGTCGATCGCCGGCGCCTATAATTTCGGCGGCAA
>Ga0075370_10000486_pt1 | contig 14984 bp, 10 predicted proteins | sample EndMethybrTD3035_FD_71398 | JGI IMG/M metagenome (GOLD analysis project Ga0075370, IMG submission 71398) | Populus endosphere microbial communities from Tennessee, USA - Endosphere MetaG P. TD hybrid TD303-5 | ecosystem: Host-associated > Plants > Roots > Endosphere | place: USA: Tennessee... | reverse complement strand
TCAGACAGCGCTCTGTTGCGCTGCAACACGGCGCGCCCCTATCCGAAACCGCTCGCGGCGGCAAGCGGTGGATTGCACCGTATGGCAGTGTGACGGAATTATCACCAATGTGCACAACTGCCCCGGCATGTCGGGACTACGTATCGAAAAATTAGGAATCTTATGGTTAAATCAAAGTCGAAGAGGGGCTCGTACGCGCAAGGCACAGTGCCGGCGTGGTTCCTCGGAGGGAGGGATCGCAACCCTATGTCGCTGATCGCACGCGGCCTAGCCGTATCAACCCGCGCCACCATGTTCTCCACTGCGGCGGCGCTCGTCTTTGTCCTGCTGCCGACGGCATCATTCGCGCAGGACAGCGGCGAAGCGCAGCCGGCCGAGGAGGCGCAGCCCGCGGGCGACATGCCCATGGACGACGGCAACGCCAACGAAATCGTCGTCACCGCGACCAAGCGCGAGCAGACGCTGCAGGACGTGCCGGTCGCCGTGACCGTCGCCACCGCCGCGCAGATCGAGCGCGAATATATCCGCGATCTGAAGGACCTGGGTTCGATCGTCCCCTCGCTGCGCGTCGGCGAGCGGCAGAACTCGGCCAATACCAACTTCTTCATCCGCGGTTTCGGCAACGGCGCCAACAATGCCGGCATCGAGCCGTCGGTCGGCGTGTTCATCGACGGCGTATACCGTTCGCGCACCGCCTCGCAGATTTCCGACCTGCCCGATCTGGAGCGGATCGAGGTTCTCCGCGGGCCCCAGTCGACACTGTTCGGCAAGAACGCCTCGGCCGGCGTCATCTCGATCGTCACCCAGAAGCCGAAGTTCGAGTTCGGCGGCAATGTCGAGGCGTCTTACGGCAACTACAACGCCGTCGTCATCAAGGGCGTCGTCACCGGCCCGATCACCGATACGGTCGCCGCCAGCCTCTCCGGCGGCTACAACCGTCGCGACGGCTACAACAAGGACCTCAACACCGGCGCCGAGCTGAACGACCGCGATCGCTGGTTCGTGCGTGGTCAGCTGCTGTTCGAGCCGGACAGCAAGCTCAAGATCCGCCTGATAGGCGACTACGGCAAGATCGACGAAGTCTGCTGCGGCGTGGTCAACGTCCAGTCGTCCGCCGCGACTGCGGCCGTCCGCGCGGTGGGTGGCAACGTCAACGCGCCCGCGGATCTGTTCAAGAAGCAGGTCTACAACAACTTCGTGCCGTCGAACAAAATCGAAAACTACGGTTTCTCGGGCCAGATCGACTACGAAGTCGGCCCGCTGACGCTGACTTCGATCACCGCCTATCGCAAGACGCAGTCCTTCACCGACTACGACGCCGATTTCACCAGCGCCGACATCATCCGGACGAATGCGTCGGACACCGGCATCAAGACATTCACCCAGGAATTCCGCGCCACGGCCACGATCGCCGATAAGCTCACGGCGCTGCTGGGGGCCTACTACTTCAACGAGAAGATCGACCAGACCGGCCAGATCCAGTGGGGTTCGGTCGCGCGCCCCTATGCCGACCTGCTTGTGCGCGGGGCGTCGGGCAACGCGCTCAACATCCCCATGCTCGAGCAAACCTTCGGCGCGCTGGAAGGCGCACCGACCAAGTACACCGGCCGGTTCTTCGTCAATGGGCAGGGTCTCAGCGAGCGCTACGGGCTGAAGAACAATGCCTTCTCGATCTTCGGGCAGGTCGATTTCGAAGTGGTCGACCGGCTGACGCTGACGGGCGGCATCAACTACACGCACGACAGCAAGGACTACTCGGCGAACATCTCGTCGAGCGACGTCTTCGCCAACATCAACTTCAACGATCCGCGCTATGCGCCGTTCCGCCAGCAGTTGATCCTCGGCAGCCTAGTGGCGCGCGGCGTTCCGCTGGCCACGGCCCAGGCCGCGGCTGCCGCCAATGCCAACAATCCCAACGCGAACCCGCTCAATGCCTTGCGGGCGCTCCAGTTCCTGCCCGAATTCCTCGACGTTCCGAACTCGGTGGAGCCTGGCAAGACGCGCGACGGCAACGTTTCGTGGACGGCGCGCGCCTCTTACGATGCGAGCGACACGATCAACATCTATGCAGGTGTCGCGACGGGTTTCAAGGCGAGCTCGATCAACCTCTCGCGCGACAGCCGGCCCCCGGCCAGCGCGCAGTCGGCGCTGGTGGCGGCCGGTCTGGCCTCTCCGAACCAGACCTATGGCAGCCGCTTCGCCAGTCCCGAGAAATCGACTTCCTACGAAGCCGGAATCAAGGCCAACTGGGGCCTGGTCACGGCCAACGTCGCGGTGTTCAAGCAGAACATCAAGGGCTTCCAGTCGAACATCTTCACCGGCACCGGCTTCTTCCTCGGCAATGCCGGCAAGCAGTCGGTCTTCGGCATCGAGTTCGAAGGCACGGTGCGGCCGGCCAAGGGGCTGACCCTGGGCATGTCGATGACCTATCTCGATCCCAAGTACGACGACTTCAAGAACTCGGCCTTCGGTGACGCCACCGGGATCACCCCCGCCGATATTCCGCCGATTTCGGCGAGCTTCACCGCGCAATACGATCACGAATTCGGCAACGGCGATCACCTGATCCTCTACGGCGACTATCACTACGAATCCGAAGTGCAGACCGTCGAGGGTCTGCCCGGCTTCATCGTCAAGGATCAGGTCACCGGCGCCGTGCTCAACTATCAGCCGGGGCTCGACGCCGCGCGGCCGTTCAAGCGCGAGGTGAGCGATCTCAATGGGTCGATCACCTATGCGATGGCGAATGGCTTCGAACTCGGGGTCTGGGGCCGCAATCTGCTCGACAATCGCTATATCAACGTGATCTTCGACTCCGTCGCGCAGCAGGGCTCGGTCTCGGCCTATACCAATCAGCCGCGCACATACGGCGTATCGGCCCGCTTCCGCTGGTGAGAACGGCGACTGCGCGAATACGGGAAGGGGGCCTCGCGGCCCCCTTTTTCGTTGCGGTTATGACGATTCTATGATGCTCTCCCACCGTCTTTCCCAAGAGAAAGGCGCTGTTCGATAAGGGGGACCGATAATGGAATGGATGCTGATGCCTTTGAAGCGTTACGCCGATTTCTCGGGACGTTCGCGGCGCAAGGAATACTGGATGTATGCTTTGGGTTTGTGGATCGCGATTATCGTGGCGAGCATCGTGGATGGCGTTCTGGGACTGACCGGCATGATCGCCGGCGTCTATGGCCCGCTGACGGCGCTGGTTTACTTGGGAACTATCATCCCTTCGATCGCCGTTGCCATCAGGCGCGTGCACGATTCCGATAAGTCGGGCTGGTTCGTGCTCGTGCCGATCTACAACATAATCCTGATGTTCCTCGAAGGGACCAAAGGGCCGAACCGTTTTGGGCCTGATCCCAAGAACCCCGCCACGGCCGAAGCATTCAGCTGAAAACGGCGGATTGATCGGCCGCTGAAGGCCGTCCATATCTATGCGGTCCGGGCCCCGCGGTGGGTGCGGACCGCATGGTCGTTGTGTCGAATTTGATCGCGTTCTGGAGGACGAATGCAACAGTTCGGTGGTTTCTGGCGTCGCTTTCTCGCCTATCTGATCGATGCGATCATTATCAATGTTGCGACTTCGATCATTGGCGGGGTGATCGGCGTCGGGATAGGCATGGGGGCGCTGTCGGGCGCAAGCGGATCGAACATGGCGGCTCTGGAGACGGTCAGTGGCCTCGTCGGCGGCCTGATCGGGCTGATCGGGTCGTGGCTCTATTCGGCGCTGCTCGAAAGTTCGTCCTATCAGGCGACTCCGGGCAAGATGGCGCTTGGGCTCGTCGTCACCGACGAGATGGGGCAGCGGATCGGCTTCGGCCGTGCCACCGGGCGCTATTTCGCCAAGATCTTGTCCTCGTTGATCCTGCTGATCGGCTTCTTCATGATCGGCTGGACCGCGCGGAAACAGGGCCTGCACGACATGATCGCCGGAACCCTGGTTTACAAGGCGCGCAATCCCCAGGAAGTCGGCGTCAGCGTCGAGGCGTTCCGCTAAAGCGCTACAACTCGCGCAGCGCCTGCGCCGGTTTGGCCCGCAGTAGCGGCAGCGAGCCGGCGAGCGCGAAGCCCAGAACGAGCACGAGCCCGGCGGCGAGCACCGCGAGGATGCGCGGCCAGTCGGGCAGCCAGTCGAAGTCGAACAACTGGGTGATCACCAGCCAGCCGATGCCGCTGCCGAGCGCGAGCGCGACCAGCGCGAGCGCGCCGGCCAGCAGTCCGTATTCGGCCATCTGCAGCAGCAGGAGCTGCCGGCGGCTGGCGCCGAGCACGCGCAGGATGACGTTGTCGTAGGTCCGGCTGGCGCGCGCCGATGCGATCGCGCCGAACAGCACGGCCAGCCCCGCGAAGACCGCGACCGAAGCGGCCGCGAGGATCGCCGCCGACATCTGCGAGAGCAGCGCGCGCGCCTCGTGGATGAGGCCGCCGGTCTCGATCACCGAGGTCGCAGGGAAGGCCTGGGCCAGCTTGCGCAGCAACCCGGCCTTGCTCGCGCCGGCGGGTACGTCGATCGTCGCGGCTAGGTTGTGCGGGGCGTCGGCCAGGGTATTCGGCGAGAACACCAGCACATAGTTGAAGCCCATGTTCTCCCAATCGAGCCGGCGCAGCGAGGCGATCGTCGCGGTGCGTTCGACCCCCAGCACGCTGACCGTGATCCGGTCGCCGAGCTTCAGGCCGACAGCTTCGGCGAATTCGTCGTCGACCGAGACCAGGGGCGGGCCGGCGTAGGCTTTCGACCACCACTGGCCCGCGACCAGCGAGTTCCCCTCGGGCACGGCATCGGCATAGGTCAGCCCGCGTTCGCCGCGCAGCGCCCAGGCCTTTTCGGGGATATTGTCCTTGAGATCGGCGACGCGGATCATGTGCGCTTCGGGGCCATAGGCGAGAATCGCGCCACGGAGTGCCGGCACGGTGCGTACCGTCGCCTTGGGGATTACCTCCGCCACCGCCCGCTCGAACTCGGTGACGCGGTCGCGCGGGACGTCGAGCACGAAATAGTCGGGCGCGCGCTGCGGGATGCGCTTGGCGATATTCGCCTCCAGGCTGGTCTGGATCGCCGCCAGCAGGACGAAAGTGGCGAGGCCGAAGCCGAGCGCCGTGACCAGCGCCCCGGTCTGCGCGCCCGGCCGGTGGAGGTTGGCGACACCCGCGCGGAGCAGCGGATGCCGGGGTCGGGGGAGACGGGCGGCGAGGTGACGGATCGCCCAGCCGAGCGCGCCGAGCAGTGCGAGCACGCCCGCTGCGCCTGCCAGGAACAGCGCGGTGACCTTGATCTGCGCCGCGCTGGCCAGAGCGAGCGCGACGATCGCAGCGAGGCCCAGCCCGACGGGCAGCAGCAGCGCGCGCCGGGGCAGGGCGAGCGGCGAGACCCGCGCGCGCATCAGTGCCATCGCCGGAAAGGCTCGCGCGCGGGCGAGCGGCGGCGCGGCGAAGACGAGGGCCACGAGCAGGCCATAGGCGGCCGCGGTCGCCAGTGCGGCGGGGGCGATGACGAAGCCGGGTGTCACCGGCAGCAGCGTGCCGAGCGCGGCCGCCAGCAGCGGCGTCACCAGCACGCCGGCCACGACGCCCGCGAGGCTGCCCGCCAGCGCCGCCGCGCCGATCTGCAGCACATAGATGCGCGCAATGTCGCCGCTCGCCGCGCCCAGCACTTTCAAGGTGGCGATGCTGGTCCGGCGGGCTTCGAGATAGGAGGAAACGCCGCCACCAATGCCGATCCCGGCGATCGCCAGCGCCGCGAGACCGACCAGCACCAGGAACTCGCCCATGCGCGAGACGAAGCGCTCGGCCCCGGGCGCGGCTTTGTCGCGCGTGCGCCAGGTGAAGCCGGCGTCGGGGAACCGCTTTTTGAGCGCCTCTACGGTGGCTTCGGGATCGGCTTGCGGCGAAAGCGCCACGCGGGCCTTGCTGCGGAACATCGCGCCCGGAGCGGTCAGCCCGCCGCGCTCGGGCAGGGTGTCGCGGACAATGGCGACGGCGCCGAGCGAAAGCCCTTCGCTGAGCCTGTCGGGCTCGTCGCCGATCACGCCGGCTACGGTGACGCTCTGGCCGCCGATCTTGATCGGATCGCCGGGTTTGACGCCCAGTCGCTCGGCGGCACCCTCGCCGATCCAGGCGCTGCCTTCGGCCGGCGCACCGACGTCGCGGCCGTCCTTGAGGCGCAGGCGCCCGACCAGCGGCCAGCGCCTGTCGACGGCCTTCACCTCGACGGGCGCGCTCGTTTCGCCCAGGCTCGCCATGGCCTGCATGCGCGTGCCTTCGGACAGCGTGCCCAGCGCGGCGAGCGCGCTGCGCTCATCGGGCTTCAGGCCGCGTTGCCAGACCGTCGCCTCGATGTCGCCGCCGAGGATGGCGCGGCCGCGCGTCGCCAGCTCGCGTTCGATCGAGCCCGTCAGCGTGCCGATCGCGGCGATCGCGCCGACGCCGAGGAACAGGCAGACGAGCAGCAGCCGGAGCCCGCGAAACCGCGCGTTGAGATCGCGCCGAGCGATCCGCCAGGCGACGGACCAGGGGAGGGAGGCATCGTTCACGCTGCTGTGTCGCTGGCGATCAGCCCATCGGCGAGAGTCACCACGCGCTCGCAGCGTTCGGCCAGCGCGATGTCGTGGGTGATCATCACCAGCGTCGCCTGCGTCTCGGCGCGGCGTGCGAAGAGCAGGTCGATGATCCCCGCTCCCGTGGCGGCATCGAGATTGCCCGTCGGCTCGTCGGCGAAGATCAGCTGCGGGCGCGGCGCGATGGCGCGGGCGATGGCAACGCGCTGCTGCTCGCCGCCCGAAAGCTGCGCCGGGTAGTGGCTCAGCCGGTGACCGAGGCCGACGGCAGCGAGCTCCGCCGCGGCGCGCGCCTGGGCATCGGGCAGAGCCGCAAGCTCGAGCGGGGTCGCGACGTTTTCCAGAGCGGTCATCGTCGGCAGCAAGTGGAAGGCCTGGAGGACGATGCCGATGCGGCCGCGGCGGGCGCGGGCGAGGCCGTCCTCGTTCATGGCGGCAAAATCTTCATCCGCAACGCGGAGCGCGCCGCCGCTCGCGCGCTCGAGTCCGGAGAGCACCGCCATCAACGAGCTCTTGCCCGAACCCGATGGCCCGAGCAGCGCCAGCGTCTGGCCCTGCGGCACGGTGAGGTCGATGCCCTTGAGAATGGAGACGGCGCTCTCGCCGCTGCCGAGGGTGAGAGTGAGGTTCTGCGCCGCTATGGCGGGGAGGGGGCTTGTCACCGCGGGGAGATGGCATAGCTATGCGCCGTCCGGCAAGGAGACATCTGTATGAAATTGTACGCGCTCACATTGGCTGGAGCGCTGTTGCTCGCCGGATGCGGCCAGGGTGAGGCGCCCGAGGCCCCGCCGACCCAGAGCGCATCGGACATCGTCAACGCGCCACCGGAGATTCCGGCCATGGGCCAGGAGCGCCACATCCTCGCGCTCGGGGACAGCCTGTTCACCGGCTACGGGCTGCCGTCCGACCAGGCCTATCCGGTCAAGCTGGAGGCGGCGCTGCGCGCGCGCGGGATCAACGCCCGGATTTCCAACGCGGGGGTTTCGGGTAACACCAGTGCCGAGGGCCTGTCGCGGCTGGCCTTCACCTTGCAGAGTCAGCAGCGCCCGCCCGATCTCGTCCTGATCAGCCTGGGCGGCAACGACATGCTGCGCGGACTGCCCCCCGAGCAGACCCGGGCGAACCTCGATGCGATCCTGAGCGAACTCAAGAAGCGCAAGATCAAGGCGGTGATGATGGGCATGTTGGCGCCGCCGAACCTGGGGCCCGAATACCGCGCCAAGTTCGATCCGATGTACCCGGCGCTGACCAAGCAGTACGGCGCGGTACTGGTGCCGTTCTTCCTTCAGGCCGTGCTGGGCCGACCCGATCTCGTCCAGCAGGACCATATCCACCCGACCAAGGATGGGATCGAGGCGATCGTTGCCGCAACGGTGGACCAGGTGGCGGGGGCGCTGCCGAAGACGAGCGATTTTAAGGCAGCCGCTCCACCGCCCCCTCGCTGACCTGCCAGACGGCAGCCTCGCGCTCGATCGCTTCGAAAGGGGCCAATTCGGTGCCGGTCAGCCAGACCTGCGCCGGGCCGCTGCGCAGCCGGTCGAACAGCGCTTCGCGGCGCAAAGGATCAAGATGGGCCGCGACTTCATCGAGCAGCAGCAGGCGGGGGCGGTCCTGGGTGGAGAGCCCGGCATGGGCCAGCGTGATCGCGATCAGCATCGCCTTCTGCTCGCCGGTCGAGCACTCGGCGGCGGCTTGGCCTTTCCCGGCCATGGTGACGGCCAGTTCGTCGCGATGCGGGCCGGTGAGGGTGCGTTGGGCGGCGCGGTCGCGGCGACGGCCTTCGTCGAGCGCGCGCGCCAGTTCGGCCTGATCGAGCGGGCCGCCCGGCTCGTAGGCCAGCAATGGCCGCGCGAAAGGCGCCTCTGGCAATGCCGCGAGCGCCGTCTGCAACGCCTGCACCAGCCGTGCGCGTGCCTGGGCCACCGACGCGCCCGTCTCGGCGATCTGCGCCTCGATTGCGTCGAGCCAGGTTGGATCGGGCTCGGCTGGCTCGGCCAGCAGCCGATTGCGCTCGCGCAGCGCGGCTTCGAGCCGGGCGGCGTTCCGGGCATGGGCCGGCTCCAGCGCCAGGACCAGCCGGTCGAGGAAGCGCCGCCGCGAACCCGCTCCCTCTGCGAACAGGCGGTCCATCGCCGGTGTCAGCCAGCCGATCCCCAGCCATTCGGCGAGCCGCACCGCCGGGGCTTCGGCCTCGTTGACCTGGACGACCCGCCGTCCCGGTCGCTCGGCCGAAGTGCCCGTGCCCAGCCGCACGGGGCCCGCCGACGTCGCCAGTTCGGCGCTGATCGCGAAGCCGCCGGAACCGCCTTGAGCCGGCATGTCGGCGAGGTTCGCGCGCCGTAGCCCGCGGCCCGGGGCGAACAGCGAGATTGCCTCGAGCACGTTGGTCTTGCCCGCCCCGTTCTCGCCGACCAGGAGGTTGAACTGGGCCGTCCCCTCGATCTTCGTGCCGCGGTGGTTGCGGAAATCGGACAGCAGGATGCGGTCTAGCGCCATGATGGCAGGCTCTGCCGGATCAGAGCGATTCCGTCTTGGCGAATGGCGAAAACTCGGTGTCGGTATCGAACACGTCGACGCCTTCGCGGTTCTTGAGCCAGCCCACCACGCCGTAGGTCACCGGGGTGAGCACCACTTCCCAGAGCACTTTCATCACCCAGTTGGTCACCATGACCATGAGCACGTCGTGCGTCTCCCAGATGCCGAAGAAGGCGATCGGGTAGAACAGCGCACTGTCCACCGCCTGGCCGAACACCGTCGAGCCGATCGTCCGCGTCCACAGGTGCTTGCCCTGGGTGAATACCTTCATCTTGGCCATGACGAAGGCATTGACGAATTCGCCCGCCCAGAAGGCGATGACCGAGGCGAGCACGATGCGCCAGGTGCTGCCGAATACCGAGACATAGGTCGACTGGCAGATCGTGCCGGGTTCGAGCCCGAGGCTCTTGAACATCGTATCGCCGCTCGACGCGCAGCCCCATGAGGGCGAAGGCGGCATGGCGACGACCACGTAGCTCATGAAGGCCATGAAGATCAGCGCGATCGTGCCCGCCCAGACGCAGCGACGGGCATTGGCATAGCCATAGACCTCGGTCAGCACGTCGCCGAGCACGTAGGAAACCGGGAAGAACAGGATACCCGCGCCGAAAGTGAAGCCCGCGACGGTCGACAGCTTGGCCGCACCGATCAGGTTCGACAGCAGCAGGATGGCGACGAAGGCGGCCATGGCATAGTCGAAATAGCGGAAATGCCGGCGCGCGCCGGCGCTGCCTTCGATGCGTGAGAGCGGCTGGTCCATGGTTTTTCCTAACCTCTCTCGGCGTTTCCGCAAAGCATGCGTGTGAAGCTGCGCACATCTTCGACGAAGATGTCGGGCACTTCGATAGCCGCATAATGGCCGCCGCGTTCGTGCCGGCTCCAGCGGACGATATGATAGTGCCGTTCCGCCCAGGCGCGGGGCGCGATCACGGTTTCGGCGGCGAGATGGAGCACAGCCGTCGGCACGGTGACGAAACGCTCGGGCGCCGGATCGCGCACCGCCTCGCGGTAGAGCGCCGAGGACGAGCCGATCGTGCCGGTCAACCAGTAAAGCGCGATGGTAGCGAGCATCCAGTCGGGCGCGAGGCCAGGATTGCCGGGCAGGGCGGTATCGGCCCAGTCGCGCAGTTTCTCGCCGATCCACCCCGCAAGCCCCGCCGGGGAATCGTTGAGCGCATGCGCGGTCGACAGCGGCGCCTGGGCCAGCAGGTTGAAATGCGGATAGGCGAGGAGCCGCGAATAGACATCGGCAAGCGCATGGTCCTCGGGCGAGAGAGGCGCGGCCTCGCCGACCGGTGGCGGGCTGGCGTTGACCGCGTTGAGGTGGAGCCCGATCACCCGTTCGGGCCATTCGCGCGCCATCTCGGTGCCGATCGAACTGCCCCAGTTGCCGCCCTGGACCAGGAAGCGGGGGTAGCCGATCCGCGTCATCAGGTCGGCGAACATCGCCGCGATCCGCCGCGGCGAGACACCGGGCCGCGTCTGGGAGAAGCCGTAGCCTGGCAGCGACGGGATCACGACGTGGAATGCCGGTTCGTCGGCTGCCGGTTCGGCCAGCGTTCTGGCCACGTCGACGAACTCCAGCACCGAGCTCGGCCAGCCGTGGATCAGCAGCAGCGGCACGGCGTCCGGTCGGGGCGAGGGGCAGTGGATGAAATGGAGGTCGAGCCCGTCCAGCTCGGCCAGCCAACCGGGCAGTGCGTTGATCCGCGCTTCGACGCCGCGCCAGTCGAAATGGTCCATCCAGCGCATACAGAGTCCCTGGACGAAGCCGAGCGAGGCGCCGTAGCCCGGCTCATCGCGGATCGCGTCACCGATCCAGCGCGTCGCGCGGAGGCGGGCCTGCAAATCCTCCAGTGCCTCCTCGGCAATCTCGACCCTAAACCCGCGCAATCTCTTCTCCCCCGCTTATGCCCGGTGCAGGAGCCTATCGCGGTTTGCGCGCACCGCGAAGGCCGCTTATGAGGTGCGGCAACGCGCCCGTAGCTCAGTTGGATAGAGCACGAGCCTTCTAAGCTTGGGGCCACAGGTTCGAATCCTGTCGGGCGCGCCATTTTCTGGGGTTTTTGGAGGTTACCTGAGAACATGCAGGTAGCGTATAGGTATCCAGAGCTGTTCGGACTACTCAGCAAAAGGCGCGACCCGACTGGTGCCCAGAATCATTGCATGCCAGCCGGCCATTGGTCGGGCTTTTATGGGCGGTACTGCGCACGATTTTTCGTCATCTCGCCTCATAATTCGGCTGTGCTAGTCGTTGTAGCTCCTTCGAAATGAGAAAAGGGGCACAGCGCCTTGCGCAATTTTGGACCGGCGATTTCCGACGGGCCGCGAGCTACATTCATTTCGATCGAAGAGTTCGCCGCGATCACAAAACTATCGCGCCGGCAAATCGATCGATTGCGTCGGAAGCGTCCGTATGGGTTTCCAAGGGAATACGAGCTTGGCGGCGGCGGGAGCAAATTCCGGCGTTGTCCGCGTTTCAAGCTGAGTGGGGTTCTTGCTTGGCTGGAGACCCGCGCGCTGTGGTGAAATAGTTCTTGAGCGAACGCGTCCAGGCACCGGAACCAAAAACCAGTCCCACGCACTTTTTGCGCTGACCAGCACATCCAAAACTCGCAGAAATCCGCGGGTTTTTTGACCATAACGGTGCCCGCGGTTCGGCTCAAGAAAAATCCTGGCAGAAATCCTGACAGAAAATTTGGGTTAGCTTGCCGATGGTCTTGGTCGCGGAACATTGAGCCGGGGATGATGCTCTCTCGACCGGTGACGGGCGGGCAGGGTGCTCGTCACGCATAGCGTGGAGACCTGGGGCGGAGACGGAGCCCGTCGAACTGTGCCAGTATCCAATTGATACATCGGCATTAATCTTACCTCTAAATGTAGTGGGCCCCACTGTAAAACACACCCGCAAAAGCTTAGTCGAACCCCCTTGCAGGCAGGCGTTTTTTAGCCAGATCGAGGTTCCAACTCCACCGTGAATCTGCTGGCCTGATCGAAACAGTACAAAGCGGCAATCTTGCCTATTTCGAGATTCTGGCGCATCCGCTTTCCAGCGAGCAGATCGATTGAAGGATCGGTTTGCATGGATAAGACGGAAGATAGATTTCTTCGCACCAGCGGCGTGGTCGAGAAGACTGGACGCTCCCGTGCCTCTATCTACCGAATGGTTGCGGACGGCTCATTTCCAAAGCAGGAGCGAATAGGAATTCGCTCGGTTGGATGGCGAATGTCGGAGATCGTGGACTGGATGGCAGCGCCGAGCTCGTATCGTCGCAGCCAAGATTGAGCGATCGAGCTCGACGGGGGCGCCCCGCCTTGCGCTGTGCTGGACTGGGTTGTGCTCGAGCATCTGACCGAGCAGGTCGCTGGATCTCGCTATCGTTCCTTCGGACGACTTTTTTGGGAATGTTGGTTTTCATATCCCGTTTCGAAACAGCCGAACTCAGAGTTGCCCGCGAATAGACTTCTATCCACGAGGCCTCCCGCCCGTTCTGTATCCAAGGAGCAGGAGGCAGCAGATCGTGGCGATCACTCCCAGGCCAGCGGCAATCAAAGGCGGCGACGCGCCGTCGCCGATGCCCAGCGCAAGCAGGGACGCCGCAAGCGTCGATCCCAGGACCTGTCCACCCAGTTTGGTTGTCTGGGAGAGGCCGCCAGCGGCAGCGGCACGGTGGCGAGGGGCGGAGAGTATGATCTGCCTTGCGTTTGGCGAAGCGAAGGCGCCAAAGCCCGCCGAGGTCACCATCACGCGCCAGATAATATCGAATCGGGATGGAGCATCCGGAAGGAATGCTAGCGTTGCCATGCCAATGACAGCGATGATCGTCCCACCGCTGCCCAGCAAACCTGCTCGCACCCGATCTGAAAGTAGGCCCGAGGCAGGTGCGGACAGGGCCATTGCCAACGGCCACGCGGCAAGGACCAAGCCAATCTCGATGGGGGTATAGTGGTATTGGTGCTGGAGCCGGAACGGCAATGTCAGCAGGATAAGCATTGTCGCGACCGACGCGGCCAAAGAGGCCAGCGCCGATAGAGACACCTGTCGCTCGCGCAGAAGATCGACGGGGAAAACTGGATTGTCCCGTGTTGATTCCCGTCGAAGGAAAATAGTGCCGATCACCAGTGCGGTGGCAATTAGCATTGATGAGATGACCGGTCCGGTGCCGTGAACTGCGCCTTCCATGCCGATGACAGCTGCGCCGAAGGTTAGCGCGGAAAGCAATGCCGCCAAGCCATCGAACGGCTCGAGACGCCCCTCTGATTGGGGAAGTGCCGTGCGCCCGAGGATCAAGGACATCAGGCCAAAGGGCACGCCCATCGCGAATATCCAGCGCCAATTCGCGTAAGCCAGAATGGCCCCGCCCAGACTGGGGGCCAGCGAGGCAGTAATCGTCCCAACAATGGTGCTGAGCGCCATCCCACGTCCGAGCTGCGAGTCAGGGTAGATCGAACGAACCATCGCTGAGCTGACACTGAAGGTCGCTGCAGCGCCCAGGGCCTGACACGCTCTTATCCCGATGAGTGCCGGCAGTCCGTCGGCGATGAAAAAAAGCAGCGTGGCGCAAATGTATAGGATCTGACCACCCTGATAGAGCCTGCGGTGGCCGATCCGGTCACCGAGTGCTGAAAATGGTAACACCATCATGATCATTACCAGCTGGTAGACCGTGACGAGCAGCACTGCGGCCGAAGGATCGACGCCAAGGTCGCGCGCCAATGTCGGTAGCGCGACATTGAGGCTGCCTGAATCGACGCTTGCGAGCATCGTGCCGAATACCGCCGCGCCGATCGCGACATGGCGGCGCGACGTCGGCAAACCGTCCGAAGCATCCCTGGCGACCGGATGGTCCTCGCCGGCGTCCTGATCGGGGCCGCTGATCTTATAAATCCAGATGCGCCTGGAGGTTGTCGGGTTCATAAGCATGAACCTCAATATCGATGACGGTCATTTTCGCACTCCTTCGTCGACGGCGGAGTCTGTCGCCAGTATCCGGCAGTGGCCGTCCTACTCAGAACTTGGTAGTTGCGCTCATGCATTGGCGGCATAGCGCCAGGGATTTCCGGCCTCTGGGGCAATACCGGCGGTACAGGCCGCGGCGGCGAACGCGATGCTCGGACGCCTGATGATCACGCCGCCCGCTGTGAACAGCCCACAGCGAGCTTCACGGGCAACACTGGCCATCGCCTTTGATTGCCAAAGTGCTTCGCAGTACCGTCCGAACGCGAACTCTGGATCGGGCGGTTAGACCATAATCTTGCGGGATTCGAAACGGACACTCGAGTTCGCCTCCTTCTCGCAAGCCAGCATGGATCCGGTCCGGGTGTATTGCTGATCACATCAGACGAAATCCCCTTGTGCGCTTTGTGTCTCCTTCGAACATGGTTTTCTCAGATCTCCGGCACGACTGGCGGTTCGGAGCAGCTTGCAATGCACGGCACGGTGCTGGGAGCTAGACTGAGAAAGTGGGAACTATGTCGCAGGGAAATCTTGGTATCGAGCCCGAAGTCCTCAAGGCGATCTATGGCCAGATGGCGCGCATCCGCGCGGTCGACAAGGCAGTCCAGGCCGGGCTTTCGTCGGGCAAGTTCATGTTCACTTACTGGCCGATGACCGGCCAGGAGTGCATTCCCGCGACGATCTCGCAGCTCACGACCGAGCGCGACTACATGATCACCACCTATCGCGGCATCCATGACCAGGTCGCCAAGGGCGTCGACCTCTACGGCATGTTCGCCGAAGCGCTCGGCCGCGAAGACGGCGTCAACAAGGGCAAGGGCGGTTCGCCGCACATTTCCGACCCGTCGTCGGGTTCGATGGTCACCACCGCCATCGTCGGTGCCGGTGCGCCGATCGCCAACGGCCTCGCCATCTCGGCCAAGGAGCGCGGCGAGGAC
>Ga0075370_10000483_pt1 | contig 14994 bp, 13 predicted proteins | sample EndMethybrTD3035_FD_71398 | JGI IMG/M metagenome (GOLD analysis project Ga0075370, IMG submission 71398) | Populus endosphere microbial communities from Tennessee, USA - Endosphere MetaG P. TD hybrid TD303-5 | ecosystem: Host-associated > Plants > Roots > Endosphere | place: USA: Tennessee... | reverse complement strand
ACGAGTTCGCCGGTTCCGACGTTTGCTCAGCTCGCGATGAACAGCCCGGTCGTGGCGACCGTCTACGAACGACTGTGGCGGCCGACGTCCTTTTACCTCGCCAGCGGCCTCACCTCCGGTGCCGAACAGCGCCGCGCCGCGACGGCTCTGCAGCTGTCGCGTGCCAGCCGACTGCTCGATGTCGCCTGCGGGCCAGGCAATTTCACGGCGCCCCTGGCGGCAAAGCTGTCGGCCGGGGGCCTCGCAGTCGGATTCGACATTTCCGAGCCGATGCTGACTCGAGCCGTCCTGGACAACAGCGCGCCGCGGACGTGTTATGTCCGCGGCGACGCCCGCAAGTTGCCGTTCGGCGATGAAACATTCGACGCCGTCTGCTGTTTCGGCGCGCTGTACCTGATGCCGGAGCCGTTTCAGGTCGCACGCGAAATGGTGCGCGTGCTGCAACCGGGTGGCCGGATCGCTATCCTCACGAGCTATTCCGGGCAAGCGCCGCCGATCCGCTATGCCCTGGGCGCAGCCGCGCGGACGATCGGGCTCACGATGTTCGACCGGCACGCCTTCGTCGAGCTGTTCACGTCGGCTGGCCTGGTGGACGTCGAACAGGAGACACAACGGGCGCTGCAGTTCGTCAGCGCCGCCAAGCCCGGGTAGGACTACGAAGCGACGGCCTCACAGATGCCGAAGAGCCGGACCACCGGGGTGCCGGCTTCGTATTCGAGGACCCACGGATCGCCGTCGGCGGACTCCCCCGGCTCCGAGGTCAGCCTGATCATCACGGGTTTGCCGCTGCGCTGCGACATCTGCGTGCATTCGACCTGGAACAGCTGGTACTCGCCTTCGCGGCGGATGGCCAGCGAAAAGCCCGGCCGGACGGCTTCGACGGGGACCGTTTGCAGGTAGTACTTGGTGCTCATTACCCCGACAGTAGGGGTGGGCACTGACAGAATTCGGCGTCGCCACGCTGTCTTAGTGAATGTTCAGGTGAATCTACGAGCTTCATCAGACTTCGCGCCGGTTGTCCGGCGTCCCAGCGCTTTACACGCGTTCGGTCAAGGTCGTGCGGCGACGAACGTCTCGTTCGACAGTCCGGCGGCGAACTCGTCCACATCGAAGGGCCGGTCCAGGCGGGCGTTCAGCTCCTCGCGGTCGGTGAGAAGGCTGATCTCGGCGGTTTGGCGAGCAAACAGCCGCACGATGCGCGGGTAGAGCCGACGCATCAACGCCCGCTCCGCGGCGGTACACCGCGCGGCGCAGTAGCCGACGTGGCCCAGCTCGTCGGTGAGGATCTCGCTGTAGAGCCGCTCGATGCGGGCGGCCACCTCCGGTTCGTCGGCGAACGATTCGACGCCGACGCGCCGCAGCTCGTCGAACAACACGCAACCCGCCATCTCCGACGCGCCCACGAACGCAAACCCCGGGCGCTCGGGGAAAAATACCGCGAGCTTGACGAACTGGCGCATCACGAACGGCGGCGGGACGATCTGGAACGGCAGGCCGAAGATGTCCAGCACGTAGGCGAGCAGGCGGGTGTGATAGTGCTCCTCGAGTTCCATGTACACCCGCTCGGGCGGGGTGTCGTCGCCGCTGTTGTTCCCGTAGGTCTCCCCCAGGCCCACCCCGAATCGCTCCGCCTGGTTCAGCTTCGCGGTGGCCAACAAGAACAGCGTCGCGCGGTCCAGACCCGGCTCGGGCCGGCGGCGGCGCAGGTTGCGCAGGAACACACCCCGATCGATGGCACGGGTCGAATGGACCGGGTCGGCCTGTAGCCCGTCGAAGAACTCCTCGCGGCTGGCAAGGCGGCGATGCAGCAGATCGGCGTCGCCATCGCGCCGCTCCAGGTAGTCGCGATAACCCTCAATACCCAAGCCGCTCATCGGTTCTCCATTCCCCTAACGATCGTCATTACATACCGATCCAACAAAGCCGACCGCGCCCCCGGGGCGGTCGCACCGGTGGCCAACAACGCGAATAATCCAGTGAGGAAGAACATCCCGAGCTCGCCCGCGTCCGCGTCGGCAGACACCTGTCCCGCCGCCTGCGCCTCGGCGATCGTCGCGATCACGTACGCGGCAAGGGGGTGCTCGCCCATTTCGTCTTCGACGGGCCGCGTCGCGGAGAAGTGCAACGCCAGCATGTCTCGGAAAACCACCGGGCCCAAACGCTTTTCGGCGGCCAGCACCTCGCGCGCCAGCAGTGTCAGCATCGACATCAGATCACCGGGCTCCGACGTACGAGTTTGCAGCTTGGCCACTATCTTGACTTCCTCGGCCCGCTCCAACTCCACCAGCACGTGCTCCTTGGTCGGGAAGTGGAAATAGAACGTGCCACGGGAAACCGCGGCCGCCGCGGCGATCGCGGCGACGTCCGCGCCCGCCAATCCGGACCGGTCGATTTCGGCCACCGCGGCGTCGAACACACGCGCCCGCGTCCTGAGCCGCTGCGTCTCCCGCGCCCCCACAACGGGCGGGCCGGGATCGGTTGACGTCAGCGAAGGCATGACAGGACCGTATCGGATTTCACTGGCACCTGTCAATGACGGTCGTCAGCAAGTTTGCTGGTGGTTTTTTTGGCGCACCGTGGGCTGGGCAATCCCGTCCGTGCGCGCGGTGGGCGGGTTAACAGATATTGACTTGGCCGTTAACGCGTGCCAACCTGACGCGCGTGATCGATTTGAGCGAACAGACGATCATCGACCAGGTGGCCGATCGATTGACGATCAGGTATCCGACCATTCCAGCCGAGTCCGTGACGGCCGTCGTGCGGGGCGTTCACGCCCGCTTCGACGGGCGACGGGTGCGCGGCTACGTTCCGCTTCTCGTTGAGCGGTTCGCGCGAACGGAGCTGGACCAGCTCAGCTGCAACTAGGTCGGCGACTTATCGCGGAGCTGATCCGCGATTCTGGTTGCGGCTAAGTGGGTTTCGCGACCTACTGCGTCCCCAATGCGTCACTGACGCTTTCTCAGCACTATCCGATGGTCGAGCCAGAAGTTTCTTCCATACGACTCGGACCGGACGCCCACTACATGCGCGCCGGCGCCCTCGAGCACGGCGACGATCTCGTCAAGATCACGTCCGTGCATCTTGAACGGCGGGCGGCTGCGGTGTCGCAAGAGCCAGAACGCGGACTCGACCGGCGCGTGTTTCATCAGGAACCGCTGGACCGGATTCCGCGAGTATTCGGTCATCTGGAAGTAGGCGATTCCACCCGGCTTCAAGATCCGAACAAATTCGCGCATGTAGCGCTCCGCCAAGGACGGTGGCATGTGCTGCAGCACCAGGAAACTGAAGACGAAGTCAAACTCGTTGTCCCCGAAGATCGTTAGGTCGTCGCGTTCGTTGAGCACGAACCGGCACCGCGACCCACGCTGATTGGCGGCGCGCGCGCCCTCGATCATGCTCGCGGCGATGTCAACGCCGACCGCCTCGTCAAAGCGATCGGCCAAAGGTTGCGTGAGTCGACCCAGGCCGCAGCCGAAGTCCAGAGCCCGTCCGCCGCGTAGCTCGACGCCGAGCGACTCGATGTAGGCAAGTTCGGTCGCGATGTCTTCCTGGCCGGTACGGAAAAACTCGTCCGTATCCCAGTGCTGCCGGTTCTCGGGCGTCGTCAGGATCGCCCACATGGGATTGGAATTTCCAAGCGAATCCCATGTCCGGCTCAATGTTTCGAGCTCACTCATACCGCTAACTTCCCTCCCGATATCGCGGTGAAACAAACGCCTCTCCCTCTACCCAGCACGCGAGCGGCGACCGCGCTTGCGTCCTCCGGTAGGAAGCTTTGGCCCGTCGAAGAGCCAGGCGAGACCAATCCGGCGCAACGCGGTCGCCACCAGCAGTGAGCCGAGTAACCCGACGAGAAAACAGATGGGAACGAGCAGCCACATGGAGTGCACACCCAGCTTCACCAAGATGATCCGGCTGCCCGAGGCCAGCAGGATGTGCACGAGGAAGATGTCGAGGGACCGTCGACCGCACAGGGCGACGAACGCCCACGACCGCGCCGCCCGCGCGAACAACAGCACGGCCGCCGACATCGCCACGCACAGCACAACACCGACCACCACGGTGGACACCGTTCGACCCGGCCATCCATACGTTTGGCCGGTGAGCGGTACGTACAGGGAAATGAGTACCCCGACCGTGAACACCCCGACGCCACCCACCCAAGCAACAGCGCTCGGGATCGACCGCAAGATGGATTGCAGCCGGTCCACCCCGACGCACATTCCGCCGACGAAAAAGGCGATCACGCCCAGACCCTGAGTGCCGATGATGCCACCGTCGAGTCCCCAGAAGGCGATGCTGACCAACGCCGCGAAACCCAAGACCCATGGCGCGCGTTCGGGCAGCCAGGGCCGCAACGGTACGAATATCACCGTGACGATCACCAGGAACGGCAGGTACCACAGCTGGCCGGTGGGAGCCCAGACCTTCAACACCGAGCTGATGGATCCCGGGTTGTTGACCATTTTTGCGGCCAACAGCAGCACCGAGCCCTGCAGCGCCGTCCAGATCAGGTAGACGACCGAAAACTGAAATACGCGCTCCGTCACATACGTTCGCACGGAGCGCTTGTTCACCGACTTCGGCACGAAAACTCCGCCGAGGAACGCGAAAACGCCGAAGACGTAGAGGTCGAGCACCAGGTCCACCGCCGGAATCCAGGCACCATGTCCCAGGTGTGCGGCGCTAAGCCCCCGCTCCACGTGGGCGAAGACGACCCCGATGATGGCAATGCCGCGAGCGACGTCGACGCTCGCGTCACGCTGGCGCGGTGCTACCTTGCTGGTCGGCGTTGATGAACGCTGTTCTGGTGGTTGGGTATTCGTCTCCGACTGCGCCAGACCGCCGTCGATCCCGGTGTGCCCCGTTGCGTTTTGAACATCCGCACTCACCCCGACGCCCTCCCCTTGGCGTTATTGCGCGAGCCAATTGAATAGCTCAATGTGTTGGCCGCCGCCGCGTGAGGCTGACCCTAACCGGACCGCGGTGACTATAGCCGTAGGTGCACGCCGTACTCATACCGACAATGCACCTACGCCATGAGTATACATACGAAGTGTCATGCTTTAAACTCGAAAATAGCACTTTGGGTATCTAATGAGCCGGCAGCGCTCAGGGGGAACGAAAGACTTTTTGGGGGACGTTCACGGCCTTGAGCTGCCGTATCAAGCTTGTATTCCAATAAGGGGGACTCATGGCGACCTATCCACCCGGTCTGCACCATTCAGCGATGTGGGACCAATTCAAACACGTGTGCGCCGAGTTGATCAGAAACGCCAACCACAAAGACATCTGTGAGATCGGCGCGGGGCGAGATCCACTCTTCACCCTGGACGAGATCGAAACTCTCGGAGTCAATTACACCGTCGTCGATGTCGACCCTGACGAACTGGATCTCCTCCCCGAGGGGTTCCATGCCCTGGAGGCCGACCTGTGCGAGCCCGGGGTGATCGGAGTGGGTGAGCAGTTCGACTTCATGTTGTCCAGAACCGCCGCGGAGCACATGCGTGACGGCGCGATGATGCATCAAAACGTCCTCGCACTGCTGCGGCCGGGCGGGGAGGCGATTCACATGTTTCCCACGCTGTATCACCCGATCTTTGCGATAAACCGAGTGCTTCCGGGTTGGGTCAGCGATGTTCTGCTCAATCGCTACGACCCCCGTGCGAAGCCCAAATTCAAGGCGTACTACTCGATGTGCCGCGGCCCATCGCGTCGCATGCTGCGCCGGTTCACGGCGATGGGCTTCATCGTCGCCGAGCATCGGCCGTTTTATGGGCACGACTACTTCAAAAACATTGGTGTGCTGCGGCGGATCGATGACCGGTTCTCTGCCTGGGCGGCACGTCGCCGCAATCCCTACTTCACCACGTATGCCTGGGTGCGATTGCGTAAACCCTCAGCCGGCGAAGGGCCTATCCGAACGCGCTGAGCCTTTTCCCTGCTCCATCAACGCCTTTGCGGCGGGCTTCAGGCTGAGGTCCCTGCGGACAACACCGAAGTTCTGCTGGATGTCCCCGCGATCGGTGCCCTCGTCACGAAGCTGGTAGTAGATGAGGGGACCCGCCCAGTCCCAATACTGCACCTGGCGACCGGCCTGAACGACGGTTTCGGCCTGATCCGCCGCCGACATCGCGCCTAGCGCGGTGCCGGTGGCGGCGCCAAACTCGGTGATCCAGATCTTCTTCCCGGCGTCCCCGTGCCGGGCCATGAGCTTGTGGAGCTTCGGCAGGTCATTGAAGCCACCAACCAACGCCGGCGGGTGGTCCGACGGCAGCCATGGAAAGCTGTATGGATGAATCGCGACAGCATCTGCAAGCTGCGCGGTGCCGTTCACATATAGGCGCTCGAGATACGTCGATTGGGAAATCGTTGCGCCATCGGCGGTGTCGGCTCCCCTGGTGAGCCCGGCGGTGATCAAGGTGGCGCCGGGATCTGCGGCGCGGATGGCTGCCGCGGCGGCCTGGAACAGCTCTCCATACCTGTTGGGATCAGGACGCGGCTGCCAGAATTCGCTGCTATTGGGCTCATTCCAGATTTCCCAGGTGCGCACGCCGCGCGGCGCGTAGCGCGCGGCCGCGGCGCTTGCGAAGTTGGCGTAGTCCGAAACGTGTTCCGGCGGAACATGACTGGTCGTGCCCGGGCGGCGTGCCCACGGCGGCGTGTACCCAATCAGGGCCACCACCTTTATCCCCCTCGCCGACGCCTCGTTGACCAGTCGATCCGGGAAGGTCCAATCATATTGCCCGCGTTGGGTTTCGATCGCCGACCAGTCGAAGTCTGCCCGGACCCATGTGACTTTCATGGCCGCCATGAGGTCGAACTCGCGGCTCGCCGTTGCCGCGTCGGTGTCCCGAAGGCTTATGCACATCCCCAGCTGAACAGGTCCGGCCGTCCCGACCGGCGCCAGCGCGAGGACACCGCCCAGAACGAGAGGCACGAACAGCCACACAAAGGTTCGCCGTGCCGTTATCGGCAGTCGGTGCAACTTTTCGACCTCTCCGAGAACATGCCAGTCACCACGTCGACGATATCCATCGGTTGCTCTGGTGGGAAGTCCACTCGATAGCCGCTCAACGGCCGGTCGAGCGCGTCTCGAAGTGCTGCAACGTCATTCGGGGTAAAGGTCGCGTGGCGTGCGCCCGACGCGCGGGCGGCTTCGACGAGACCGGGACGATCGGCGATCAGGACGGGAACACCGGCGCGGGCCGCCTCCGCGACCACCAGTCCAAATGGCTCGAGCCACACCGAAGGGACGACGAGGACGTCGATCGCGCCGAAAAACTGTGCGTGATCAACGTGTCCTCGCCACTCGACCTGCCCGGGCCCATGTCCTTTGAGCCGATCGACGTAGGAGCTCTCCCCTTCGCCGGCCACGATCAGGCGTTTGTCCGTACCTTCGATGGCCGCGAGAAGGACCTCAACGCCCTTCGCGTCGGTCAATCGGCCCAGGTACCCCACGGTCGACGGCACGCCGGCTCGGCCTTGGCATGTGCGGTCTACCCTCGCGGCGGCGGTGATCGGGTACACGACAACCGCGTTGTTGAACTCGTCGAGGCCCCTGATTGCGTGTTCGGCCACCACTGCCCTTGATACACCCACGATTTGGCCACCCGGCCACCTCCGTAGGGTCGCACGCATCCGCGGTCGGCATGGCGCGCAGACGCCGTCGCAGACCGCGCCGTTCCATAGGGTCGTCGAGTTGCACAGCAAGCTGTAATCGTGAACCACGTGCACGATCGGGATTCCGCGCTCCGCTGCGACCACCCATGGCGCGTAGCCCCAGCCGCGCAGGTTGTGGCTGATCACGACGTCGGGGCGCAGCTCGTCGATTATTTCCTCGACGGTGGCGCGGGCCGGCAGCGCGAAGGTGTCAACGGCGTGCCAAAGCGCGCGTTGGGCAAAGCCCCGTTGTCGACCGTCGAAGGGCCAGAACACATTGTTGATGGGGTGCGCCTTGGTCTCGTGAGTATCGTCGGCCTCGTCGGTGCCGCCGCTGCGCGGTTGTCGCGGTTTCAACCCCCGGTTGTGCACCTGAAAGCCGGCCTGCTCCAGCTGCTGCCCGAAGGAGCCGACGACCAGCTCGGCGCCGCCGTAGCGGGCGGGCGGCACCATCGAAGACAATTGCAGGACTACGCGCAACTGCCTCACCGTGCCTGGGTCCGGGTCGGCCGCCATCCACCGCGCCGGTCAATGACCTCCAGGCCGACCGCGACGACGATTCCAAAGACGAGCCCGGCCACCAAGCCCACCACGACGTAGATCACGGCGCTGAGGTTCGACGACCCCCGGGGCACCGGGGCCGGCCCCACCGCCGTCACCTTGATGTTGCCGTTTTCGATGCGCGAAATCGACTGTCCCAGTTGGGCCAGCGTGGCGTCCGCGATGTGAGCCGCGACGACAGGATCGTTATATTCCGCGCTCACCTCCAGCACGGCCTTCTCCGCCAAGCTCTTCGTCGTCACCCGGCCGCTGAGCGTAAGCGGCGTTTCCTGCAGCCGCAGATTGTTGACGACCGGCGTCAGCACCGGGGTCGTCTTGCCGAGCTGGGCGTAGCTCGTCATCCTGTCCAGGATGTACTGCGAACCGTTGGTCAACGCGTACGGCGGTCTGGTATCCGGCGACGTAACCGTCAGCAGGCCTTCCGCGGTCGCTGTATAGGTCGGCGGGCTGAGCAACCCCAGGATCCCCGCCATGCCTGCCATCGCCGCGGTGATGAGTGTAACCGTCCACCGCCGCTGCCGGATGGCGTGCAATGCCGTTGCGACTTCCATGACCACTCCCTAGTTCTTCAAGGTTGCTGTTGCGCGGTATCCGGTGAGCGGAACGGCTTGCGAGCGCTCGTTGTCGGCCTTGACCCGATGCCAGCGGGCCTCGTGGCTGTGTGTAAGCGCCAGACCGACGTGCGCGAAAGCGCCGTACAGCCAGCGTGATCGGCGATCGGATCGCACGATCACAAAGTCGTGGTATGTCGCTACCTTGGAGCTCCACCGAGTCTTCGCGATGCTCGGCCCGGTGGAGAGGTTCACGGCGGTCCGTCCGAGATCCACCGCTTCCTCCAGCGCATTGAAGATCAGCATCGTGTTGAGGCTCAGCTCCCAATAGCTGGGGTTGAGCCCGCTGACCGATAGGTAGTCGGTGCGGGCATCCGACAACACCAGTTGCGCCGCCACCGGGATTCCGTCGTGCTCGGCCAGATATACCCGCGCCAAACCATATTCGGCGAGATTCCGCACGGCCTCGACAAGGAACGCGCCCTCCATTCCGGCGAGGACGTCGGCGTGCTGCACCTTGCCCGGCATCTGCGACCGCATGCGGTGCAGCTGCACCAATTTGGGCACGGCCGCCTCGACTTCGGCAACGTCTGACGCACAGCTAAACGTCACTCCGCCCAGCTTCGCCGACCGATTGCGGCTGCGGCGGATCGATTCACGGATGTTGCGCCTTAGTCGCAGCGCGTCCGTATCGCCCGGCAACTCGTCGAAGACGACACAGGGACGCGTCTTGGCGTGCAGGATCATTGCGCGGGCCGGGTCCGCAAGCCACTGCGGCACCAGCCATCCCTGGTTGGGACCGAGGGACAGCTGCGCCCAGTTCCAGCCCTCCAGCGACTCGAGATGGCGGACCACGGCACGCAGCACCTCCCCGCTGCGTTCGGGTAGCGAGAGCACTTGAATGACCTCGGTCAGGGCTTGGTGGCGGCCCGTGCCGAGTGGCTGTATGCACCTGGCGCGCAATCCTGGGACCCCGCGGTGTCGCCGATACATCGGCGCGAACCCGATCAGCGAGCAGTCCGCCGCAGGGTTGCGCACGGCGACACATTCCAGATCACCCTCGGGTACGAAGTACTTCGCCCAGGTTTCGGCCCATGCTGGATGCTCGAACGGTGAGCCGGGCGCGGCGTCCGAATGCAGGGCGGCCCACTCTTTTCTCAGCTCACCCAGCGCGCCGAGTTCGCGAACGGCGCTGACCTCGATACCCGCACTCATACCGGCTGCCCGACGGGGTCCTGTTGTGGCGCTTGGCGATAGCTGGCTCTCGCATCCTTGCTCAGGGTCGCGGTGCGGAAAGACTGGGCGAGATGCCTGACCAGCGCGAAGCCGAATGCCAGGCCGTTGTCCAGCGCCCGCCAACGCGTGACAGGAGCTTTCAGGTGGCGCAGCATCCGCTTGTTGTCGCGATAGCAGTCCCACCAAGACCGATTGGCGCTTATACCCGTGGCGTCGAAATCACAAAGGAAATCGGCCAGCGGCATCGGTGCCGAGTGGGCGGCGGCGCGCAGCATGAGCAGTTGGTCTGCGGCCATGCCGAATTCTTCGTCGTACCCGCCGAGCTGCCAGAACAGGTCCCGCCTTATCGCGGTGGCCTGGTGTGGCATTGGCCGTTGCAGTATCGCGAAGTTGAACATTCTGAACGGGACGATGCCGAGCGTTGAATGCAGACTGCCGTCCGAATTCACCACGCGCGCCAGGCCGTAGAGCCATTCCGGGCGCGCGTCGCGGCAGCCCTTGATTGCCGTGGCAACCCGGCTCAGCACGGACGGATCACCGAAGATATCACCGGCGTGCATGAACCACAGGTACTCGCCGCGGGCCATGCGAGCGCCCTTGTTCATCGCGTCGTAGCGGCCGCGGTCGGGCTCGCTCATCCAGATTCCATCGAAGTTGGCCGCCAACCAATCAGCGGAGCCGTCGCTTGAACCGCCATCAATCACGATGTGCTCCAGCTCGCCAAACGTCTGCGCCCGCACAGATTCAACCGTGCGTTGCAATCCGTCCAGATTCTGGAAAGTGATAGTCACAATGCTGAATAGCGGTGTCGCCACTGGCTCTCCTCCCTTGCCGGCCTGGAGTGTCGGGCTGCCGCCCGCCCGTCATCGACGCACAACTTGTCGTTGCGCGGTGTGTCCTTCGAATTCTGCAGCAGCCGACGGTATTCCAGAGCGAGGACGAGCTCCGGGCAGTTCTTGCGCAGGTCGGCCATCAGCTCGAACTGTTCACGGACGCGACACACGCGGGTGGATTGCCGGGCAAGAGCGCGAATCATGTGGACGGCGGACAGGGCGTCGTCAAACTGCCAGTCGTCGGGAAGCATGCCGCGGTAGGCGGGATTGCGCCGCACCACTACCGGAAGCCCGGCATCCATGGCGTCAATGGCCGCAATGGGCAATGCGGCTTCCCAACCGGCGGTGTGCAGGTACACGGAATGGCCTGCGATGGCGGCCGGGACCTGCTGCACCGGTAGCCAACCGGTCACCGCGACACCGGATAGCTCCAAACGGTCCCGCGCATGACTGACTCCGTCGCCAACCCACGTGGCCTCGACCTCGTCCGCGGCGCGCAGCATCGACACGATCTGGACGAACATGTCCGGATCCTTCTGAGGTGCAACCCTTCCCACGGTAACGATTCGTATCGTCTCCACCGGTGGGACCGTTGCCGAGGGCTCCTCCGCACCCGTTGGCACCCGATGCCCGGAGAAGGAGTTGAGTAGCTGGACGACGTCCGCCTGGGACCCGAGCCGGCCGGCAAGGTCAGCTTCGTGCGGACTCACGCAGACGAAGGCGTCCGTCCGGCGTGCGAGCAGCGATTCCATACCGCGGTATGCCCACCGCTTCACCTTGGAAATATCGCGCCGTTCGAATGCGAAGCAATGCGGACTGTAGACGACGATTGGCTTGTCTTTCAGCATAAGTCGAAGCCGGCCCACACCACCGGCAAGTGAGGAATGCAGGTGCACGATGTCGGGCTTCACTTCCGCGACCGACGTCCCGATCGCCCGCCACAGGTTCACCAGGCCCGGCGCGATGATGCGCGCCCTGGCGAACGGCGACGATTCGCCAAGCTCTTCGAACAGCCCCGAGCCCCGATCCTGGGCGAGCAGCGACGACTCGAAGCCTTGGCCTTGAATCGCCTTGGCATACCCGATGATCGCGGAACCGGTGCCCGCGGAGAACGTCTCAGTAATGTGCAAAACGCGCAGCGGCGATTGTCCCGCGCCCGCGGGGGCCGTCTCGGCGACGGGGACCTCGGGCGCGAAGATCGTCTCGGCGGTGCGGGCCCAGCTGAATCGCGCGGCGTTCTCTCGGGCCCGCGCGCCCAGGCTCTCGCGCAAGTCACGATTGAAAATGACCTCTTCGACCAGGCTTACGCATCTGCGCAAATCTTCAGCGGGAAACCCGATTCCACCGTCCCCGGCCACTTCCGCCATGGCTGACCCCATCGCGTAGACCGATGGGCAGCCGAGCCTGCCTGCCTCGACGATCGGGAGTCCGAACCCCTCGTAGGTGGACGGCGCCACCAGGACCCCGGCCTCGCTGTACAGGCGCTGCAGTGCCCGGTCGTCGATGCGGCCGAGGAAACAGATATTGCGCCGCGTCTCGAGCGCCACATCGCGGAAGACATGCTGCGCGCTTCCCACCACAACGACGGCGACACCCGCGCTGGAAAGTGCGGTGGCTGCGGCGATGACGTTCTTGTGGGGGGCCAGATTGCCGACGATCAGTGCGTAGGAGCCGGGCGCGAATGGTATCGCCGTGCCCGTACCCCCAAGCGGATCCGGGTCGACATGGTCGGCGCCGCAAGGCGCCAGTTGGAATCGGCACTCGGGAACTCGTAGTACGCATGCCAATTCGGTCCGGCTGAACAATGAGACCGTCAAGATGCGCTTTGCGGTGCGGGACAGCAACCCGTACATGATGTGGTACCACATGACGAAGAGCAGCCGGAAGGTACTGGGGTGGCGAAATGGCATGGCGTCGTGCATGACCAGGGTCTGGTCGCGCTTGGCCAGTGGCGCCGGCCCCGCCAGCGAATAGAGGTGTTTGCCGCGGGACAGCCACGGCAATGCCAGCTGCTCGAACAGCTGGCCGCGAAAGCGCGATCTAACGGTCCGGAAGTTGGTTGCCCACGTTGGCTGCACGGCGTCTTTTGGCACGATCAGCGTGATTTGCGACGCGATCGGTGTGGAGCTGATCGCACGCATGACTTCCGTCGCATACCGCTGCGTGCCAGAGGCGGGTTGGGCCAGCCACTTGCCGTTGACGCAGAGGGCGACCGGGTCAGGGCCGGCCAATGTCGCGGTCATGTGGCCGTTTCCAGGTCGACGCGCCAAATGCTGCTGCTCAATTCATCCTCCCGGTGCCCGTCGGTGGCTGTCTCGAACTGCGAATGCTCCGATTGCGGATCCTCTTCGGCCGATCGCCGTCGCGCGCCGGGATAGCACAGCAGAGCCGCCGGGATGGACCAGGTCAACCAGTCGCTACTGTCGAGCGGCCAAGGCTGCTCGGTCAGCGCGAGCACGAAAACGGGTGTCAGCACACAACCTAAGACCAAGCTGTAGTGGGGTCTGGCCTGCCACACGAGCACCCCCAGCGCGGCCAGGAACAGGAGCAAGCCGAGGAGCCCGGTGGTAAACAGAACCTGCAGCCACTGATTGTGCACGGAGTAGGAGGCATTCACGTCGATGAGTCCACTGTCGCGCACATGCTGCCAACCCAGCATTCCGGCGCCGTAAAGCAGCGTGTCGGGATCGGCAAGCCTGGCCCGCACCATGAGCCACAACCCGGCCCGGCCGTGGTAGGCGTTGGGGTCCGTGGCCAAGAACGGCATGACGAAGCCGACGACCAACAGGCTGGCGAGCCCGAAGTAGGTCAGGCGAGTGCGTATCCGTGCGGCACTGGGTTGCCTGATGTTAGGTCGCAAGAGAATCAGGGCCAGGAAGGTGACGGCTCCCGCGGTCATTCCCGACCGGCTGCCCGTCATCAGGATCAGGCCGAAAAGATAGGTGGCAAGGACGGTACCCTCCCATGACCCAAATCCTATGTAGACGAACGGCATCGCCAGTGCGAACAGCATCGCGAGGGCATTCTCGTTCTCGATGATCCCGCGAAAGTTGAAGCCCAACAGCCCGCATTTGTCGGAAGCGGACACGGCGATGTCACCCGCGCAGGCGAAGACGCTGAAGTCCTGCTGAGCGACAAAGGTGAGGCCGCTCGCGATCGCCGCGATCATGCACGCGGTGCCGATGCCGATGTGAATGCCTAGCCCTCGGGGCGCGACCATGCAGGCGAACGCGACGGCGAACAACACGATCGAGATGGGCCGAAATGGGTTGTCCCCATGCAGCAGTGCCGACTCCGCGGAGACAACTCCGACCAACACGAAAAGGACCGCGGGAAGGTTGATCAGGGTCCGGCCACGCTTGAGTTGGACGATGAAAAGTGTGGCGGCGATAAGGGTTAACACGATTGCCTGCAGCCGCATGAACTGGTGCGCGATGTCCGGAACCACCCACGTGACGCCCTTGTACGGGCCGCGGATCTTGCTCCACAACCCCAGGTGGGTAACGACCAGTTCAACGAAGGTAGTGCTCAGCATGACGGTTACCAACCCGAACGTTGCGGCGCCCGACCACTCCCCCCGCGCCCGTGCCTTTCGCAGGGCGCTGAGCAATACCAGCGCGGCCACGCCACTGAGCGCCACGATCGCCGTTGAGGTGAGTGAGTCAGGCACGCGCCGCCTCCACGATTCGGTGGCGTCCGGCCGCGGCCCGATGAGAGGTGGCCCGGTGCGCCACAATGACTCCCGGAATCAGCTGGCACGCCGCCACCGTTATCGCCGAAGCCCAGAGCGGCCCGGCGGCTCCCATCGTCCCTGCGAGCAGCCACGACAGCGGCAGGTTGGTGACGACCAGCGCGAACACGCAGGCCGCCTGAAACCGCAGTTGCTGGGGCGAAATCAACATGATGCCGGATCCGAGGTGCACCGACTGCACGACAAGCAGAGCAGCGAATGCCAGCAACAGCGACCACCCCGGGTGTGACGTTCCCGCGCTCATCCATTGCACCGCAACAGGACTCAGCAGCAGAAATCCGGAAGCGGCGACCAGCCCCGCGGTGCCCAAGATCGCCAATCCCGTCAGCCAGCTCTTACGTTGTGCCCCGACCGTGAGGTTGTCCGCGGCGAAATGGGGCCACAATGCCAGTCCCGCAAC
>Ga0075370_10000482_pt1 | contig 14994 bp, 20 predicted proteins | sample EndMethybrTD3035_FD_71398 | JGI IMG/M metagenome (GOLD analysis project Ga0075370, IMG submission 71398) | Populus endosphere microbial communities from Tennessee, USA - Endosphere MetaG P. TD hybrid TD303-5 | ecosystem: Host-associated > Plants > Roots > Endosphere | place: USA: Tennessee... | reverse complement strand
TGCACGATGCGCTCGACCGCCGCGGTCACGATGGTGGCCAGCTTCTCGTGCATGCGGCGCAGCATGGTGCTGCGGTCCACCACCTGCTCGGCCTGGCGCGCATGCCATTCGAGGATGCCGCGGCGCAGCCCTTCCTCGTAGCCCCGCGCCACTGCGTGCTGCGCATCGGCCAGCGCCGCTTCGGCCATGTCCGCGGCCTCGCGCCGGGCCTGCTCGCGCAGGGCTTGCGCCGCCTCGCGGACCTCGCGCAGCATCGTGTCGCGCTGCGCGAGCAAGCCCTGGCGCCAGGCCTCGATATCGCCGAAGCGCTGCGCGTCGGCCGCGCGCAGCACGCCGTCGGCCACGCCGACGGAGGCATCCAACCACACCAGCATCAGGCAGGCTCCTCGAACAGCAGACCGACACGGGGCCACACGGCCTCGGCGGCGAGCGTCGCCGCGGGCAGCCAGGGTTCACGCGTGGGCACGGGCAGCGTGCTGGGCAGGCCCAGGCGCGCCAGGCGCAGCAGTGCGGCCTGCCGCCACAGCCCTGCGCGCAGCAGGTCCACATAGCCGACGCACGCCCATTGGATCGGCATCCAGGCCGCGACGTCGGCGCGCACCGGCATGCCGCCCGCCGCGCCTTCGCGCAGCGGGCCGAAGGCCGGCCCCAGCGCGCGCTCCAGCGCCTTGCGCACCGGCCGCTCGACGCAGCAGCGCAGCGCGCCGGGCCGTGCCGCCAGCGCCAGCGCGCACAGGCGCGACAGCATCGGCACGCGGCCCAGCAGCACCAGGTGGCCGCAAGGGCTTTGCAAGTCCTGCAGGCCGGGCATGGGGCCGCACCATTGCGAGAAGAGGTGCCGCATCACGCCGCGCCGCGCCGCGCCGGCCGGCAGCGCCTGCAGCAGCGGCCGCAGCGCGGCGGCGCGCTTCCAGCTGGCATCGACGTGATCGGGCAGTTCGTCCAGCCGGCGCTGGAAGGCGCGGGCCAGCGCGGCCAGCGCTTGCGGATCGGCCCCGGAAGCGGCGGCGTTCATCAGGCGGCCCTGGCTTGCGCTGGCACGGCCGCGGCCGCCTTGGGCAACCTGCGCGCGATGGCCTCGGGCAGCCATGCCGGCCTGCGCCACAGCACACCGCCGGCCGCCGCCAGCAGCAGCAACGCCACGCCGCCGGCGATCCAGCCCGCGCCCAGGCCTTTGTCGGGGGGCGGCGCCGGGGTCACCAGCGTGCCGGGCACCAGCGCGACCGACACGTTGTCGTAGGACAGGCCTTCGACGCTGCGAGCCACCAGCGTCTTGATCACCGGCGTCAGCGCGGCGAGGTTGGCCTGCGGCCGGTACTTCACGAACACCGAGGCGCTGGAGGGCTTGACGTCCGTGGCCAGCGGGTCGTTGTTCGGCAGCACGATGTGCACGCGGGTGCTGATCACGCCGTCGATCTCCGCCAGCGTGGCCGAGAGTTCCTGCGATACGCCGTGGATGAAGCGCACGCGCTCCTCGGTGGGCGTGGAGATCAGCCCGTCCTTCTTGAACATGTCGCCCAGGCTGACGTGCTTGTCGCGCGGCAGCCCCTGCGCGCGCAGCACGGCCAGCGCGCGTACCACGTCGTCGCGCTCGACCGTGATGCTCCAGCTCTTGCCGCCGTCGGGCGACTGCTTGGCCGCCTGCACGCCGCTTTCGAGCAGCGCCGACACCATGGCATTGGCATCGGCTTCGCTGAGCTTGGTGTAGAGGTCGCTCTCGCAGGCCGCGAGGCCGAGCAGCGCCAGGGCCATCAAGGCCGTGCGCACGAGCCGTGGGATGCCGATGCCTTGCTTCATGGGCTGCGCCTCACTGGTTCTTCATCAAGGTCTGCAGGCCGTTCTTGCTGCTCTGCGAGATGTAGACGCCGGCGTTGAACTGCACCTGCACCATGGCCAGCTGGTAGTTCAGCTCGATGTGGCGCGCCGCCAGCTCCTGCGGGTTCATCGCCGGGGCCTGGGCCGAGAAGTCGCGCACCGCATCGAAGCTCTGGCGCATCAGCGCTTCCTGCGAGCCGACGAAATGCGAGATCGGCGAGCTCGCGCCCGTCGTGCTGTCGTTGGGCACCGGCGCCGGCGGCTGCTGCTCCATCAGGCGGCTGAACTTGTCGGCCAGGCCGCCCAGTGCATCGGGGCGCACGGCCGACTGCTCCAGCACGGGGTTTGCCGACAGGCCGGCAACGGATGAGACGTTCATGACTTGCTCCTGCTGAGGTGATGGGCGGCTTCAGGCACGCAGGAACGCCGCCTGTTGCATCGAGCGCGGGTCGTAGTCGGCGAAGCTCGACGACGCCGTCGCGGCCGGGGCTTCGGCCTCGGCCGGCCCCTCGTCCTTGCCCATCAGCAGCTTCACCAGGCCGGCGGCCTCGTCGCCGGGGTTGTTCTCCAGCACCTCGTTGGCGCTGATGCTCCAGGACGGATCGCCCACCGCGAACTGGCAGAAGGCCATCAGCGCCTTGCCCAGACTCCAGTTGCTGGTGCTCGCATCGAGCTTGTTGAGCACGCGGATCGCGTCGTGCCAGTGGCCGCGCTTGATCAAGATCCAGGCCTCCAGCGCGTCCAGCTCGTTGAGCTTGGGGCGCAGCTGGCGCACGGCGATGAGCACGCTCTCGGCGTCTTCCAGCCGGCCGTGGGAAATGGCCACGCTGGTCACTTCGACCAGCGACGAAACGAACTGCTTGCGTGTGAAACGCGGGTCCATGGGACGGTCTCCTGGGAAAGGAATGAAATGCCTGTCCGCAGCGGAAGCCCGTTCCGCTGCGGACAGGCATGCCACCTCGCGGCGGCATGCCTGCGCGCGCGAGGCGTCAGAACATCTTGCGGCCCGAGGTGAACAGGCTGTAGAGGTTCATGCCCTGCATCAGGTCCTGCGTCTGCAGGTTGGGGCCGCCGTAGGTCTGCGCCCAGGTCAGCGCGGCCTGCGGGGTCACGCCGCCTTGCGGGGTGAGCATGAGCGTCGGCGAGGCGGAGATCGGGATACCCGTGGCCACGCCGCCGGCGCCGACCGGGATGCCGATCCCCGGCACGCCGGCGCTCACGCTGCCGTTCGCGCCGCCTGCGATGGTGAGGTTGCCGAGCGGGGAGTTGATGCCGATCGAGCCCGCGGCACTGCCGCTGGCGCTGACCTGCGGACCCACGCCCAGGCCGCCGCCCACCGGCAGGCCGACGGGAATGCCCGTCGCCACGCCGCCACCAGCCGGGAGCTGCGGGCCCACGCCCAAGCCGCCGCCCGAGAACTGGCCGGCCAGTTGGCCGGCCGGACGGTTGGCACCGCCCATGTTGCCGTTGCCCAGCGCCTGCATCAGCGGTGCGATCGCCTGCATCAGCTGCACCAGGCTTTGCAGCAAGCCGAGCATGCCGTTGCCGCCCTGTGCGCCGCCGGGGCCGCCCAGCCCGGGGGTGATCCCGGCCTGCGGCACCTGCTGCGCCGAGCGCAGCATGTTCATCAGCAGCAGGCTCATCAGCTGCGTGATGCTCGAGGCGGCATCCAGGCCGGAACTCAGCGCCGTGTTGACGCTGGCGTTGGCCCGTGCCGCGCCGTTCGCCTGCAAGGCGAGCGTGTTGTTGGATACGTTGTTGATACTCATGTTGGACTCCGTTGATTGCTTGGAAAACCCGGGGTCAGGCCGCCCGGGCAGCGAGTGCTTGCAGGGCGAGCACCTGCGGCTGGACGGTGGGCTGGCCCTTCAACGCCGTCTCGACGTCCTTCAGGCTGATCTTTCCGTCGCCGCGAGGGCCCTGCCCCTTGTTGTTCTGGACGAGGTGGGCGTCATCGACCTTGTCGAACACCTCGGGGCGGCCGAGCAGGAAGCGCGCGGCCACCCTGACGTCGTCCGAGGCCTGCTGGCCGTTGGGCAGCTTGCCGGTCGTGACGATGCGGCCCAGCTCGGCACGGTCCAGCAGGCCGTCGCCGCCCTTGAACGCTTCCGGGTGATCCTTCAGCGTCTGCAGGACCTGGCGTTCGCCGGCCACGGGTGCCGTCTTCTGCAGCGCCGCGGTGATGTCGCCCTTGCTGACCCGGCCATCGGCCATCTCGCCGACATTGCCGCGCACGGTGGCGTCGGCCCGGTCGAGCGCGCCCAGCAGGCCCGGGTGCTTCAGCGCGAACATCGCCGCGTTGCGCAGGTCCGGCGGGCTGTTGGTGTTGCCCGCGGCCAGCAGCAGCTCCCGGGTGCCGACGTTGCCGTCGGCGCCCTTGAGCCGGTCGAAGTGCCGCGCCAGCGCCTGGGTGGCGCTGCTCGCGTTCATCGGCTGCGGCTGGGCTGCGGGCTGAGCTTGGCCAAGGGCACCAAGCATCGGCCCCAGCACCTGCTGCAGCAGCTGGTTCAGCCCGCCCAGTGGCGACCCGTTGCCGAGGCCGGCCGCGTTGGGCGTGGGCTGCATCTGCTGCTGTGCGAACTGCATCAGCAGCGGCGTCAGGGCCGACAGCAGGTTGCCGTAGGCACTCAGCACGTTGGACAGCGGCTGCGCGAGGGCCGGCGCGGCCGGCCCTCCGGGGCCGCGCGTCACCGCGGGCGTCAGCATCTGCAGCGCGGCGACGTTGGGATTCAAGCCTTGAATGCTCATGGCCAGCTCCTTAAGCGGATGGTTGGAAGGCTCAGGCCAGGCCCTTGATCGCTTCGCCCAGCGCCTTGAACATCTTGGCCAGGGCTTCGTTCAGCTTGATCATCATCTGCAGGATGCCCATCTGGGTCTGGAACTGCATCTGCATCGCAGCGGTCTGCTGGATGTTGGCCATCGCATCGCCCGCGCCGCCTGCGGCAGCTTGCGTGCCGGAGTTGTTGAGCTGGGAAGCACCGGCCTGGAACATGTCCATGTTCGAGCCCATACCGACGTTGGAAACAGACATTTGATTTCTCCTTTGAGAGTGGGGAATGCGGGGGCGTCCCGCGTTGGACAAAGCCGCGTTCATGCGGCGGGGTGGGTCGGGCCTGCCTCGGGCGGCAGGCCCCGGGGAATCAATGGGTGGCCTGCAGGTTGGACAGGAAGGCGAGCACGCCGGTGGCCGCTTCGCGGGCGCTCTGGTCGGTGCTGATCGCCAGCACGTTGTCCAGCGGCTGCTTCCAGTCGGCGTCGCCGCCGAGCATCAGCGACACGGCCAGCGCCACCTTCGCGTTGTCGTCGTCGGGGTGCTGGTCCAGGTAGGTGCCCAGGCGCTCCTTGGCGTAGCCGGCGTCGCCGCCCATGCCGAGCGCGATCGCGCGGCACATGCGGTAGCTCGTCGGGTCCTCCAGCGTGGCCTCGACGGCCGTGTTGACGGTGTCGGCGTCGTCCTTGCAGCGGTAGATCGAGCCCAGCAGGCCGATCACCATCAGGTTGCGGTAGACGGCCGGGTAGTCACCTGGGGCCGCTGCGGGCGTGGATGCCGGGGCGTACATGAGGTGCGAATGCATGGCGGTCTCCCCGGGGTCAGGCGGCCAGCGAGGCGTTGTGCAGCGTCTCCCACACATGGCGCACGATGCGCTGCGATGCGTGGAAGCCTTCGATCAGCTGGGTCACCAACTGGCGCTCCGTGGCCGCGGCCGTCTGGAGCATCGACTCGGCGGTCTTTGCCACTTCGGTGAAGTACGCCAGCAGCGCGCGGGCGCGTTCGCCCGCCGTGTCTTCGGCCAGCGTCTTCTCCAGGTTGGTGAGGTCGCCGAATACCGTTTGCTCGAGTTGCTCGTTCATGGTCAGGAATCTCCGTATCGGGAGGGTTGTCAACGGGTGGGGCCCGGCGCCGCGTCCGTCAGGGCGGCGATGGGTTCTTGGATGAGGGTGAGGTGCTTGGCGCCGTCGCGCGTCTGCACGTACTGCAGGCCTTCGGTGGCGAGCAAGGCGCCGACGGGCACGCGGTCGGGGGCCGGTGCCTCGGCCGCCACGACCTCGATCGAGCGCACGAGCGGCGCGAGGTCGCCGGCGACGCGGGCGGCTGCTTCGCGCACCTTGCCGAGCGCCTGCGCCTGGCCGGTGACGACGAACCGGCCGCCGCCGAGGTACTCGGCCACGAGGCTGCCGCGGCCGGGAAGCGCGTCGACGATGCTCTGCGCGATCTCGTTGGCGGCGGCGTAGCGGTGCTCGATGCGGCTGGCCGGGAAGCGCGCCAGCACCTGGCGCAGCGCCTCGGTGTCGGCACCGTTGGCGAGCAGGCCTTCGACGATCACGCGCTCGCCGGCAGCACGCGCCGTGATGCCCTGGAAGGGGCCGCCGGCCACGGCCCGCAGCACCTGGCTGAGCAGCGACTCCGGCACCACGCGGGCCTGGGCCGCGCCGGCCTGGCGCGACACCACGGTGAAGAACGTGCCCGCCAGCGCCAGCGCGCCGGCACCGAGCAGCAGCATGAGGCGCGCCGCATGGCGCGGCGCCTTGCCCACCGCCGCAGCGGCCCGGGCGGCCGGCCGCATCAGGCGCTCCAGCAACTCCATGTCGGTGGGCCACTCGGCCCCGTGCGGGCCCACGCACAGCACGAGGTCACCGAAGCGGCGCGGCATGAAGTCTTCGAACACCTGCCAGGCCGATGGCTGCGCGTCGGCAGCGGCGGCGTTGGCTTGCGATTCGATTGCGAGGGTGACCACTTGATCTTCTTCCTGGAGTTGGAGGAGGAGGGCTTCTTGCTGCCAGTCGGCGATCTGGATGTCGGCTTCGTCGTCAGCCGCGATCCGGTATCGCGATGCACTCAACAGTAGTTGCGTCCCTGCATGCAGGCCGGTGAGGACACGAAGCTGCTTCATGGTTTGCGAACCTCCCGCTCACTCGTCGCGCACGCGGCCGTCGGCCACCGCGACATCGGCCGGCGGCTGCGCCGCCGACGCTGCCGAAGCCGCTGAAGCCGCTGAAGCCGGGACGGACGCCACGGGCGCAGGTGCAGGGGCGGCGCCCTGGCCCACCAGCTTGGGCGTGATCAGGAAGAGCCGCTCGGTGCGCGTCTTGCGGCTGCCGTTCCAGCGGAACAGCCCTCCGATCAGCGGCAGGCTGCGCAGGCCGGGCACGCCGGCCTCCTGCTGCGCATCGGCCTCCACCATCAGGCCGCCGATGAGCAGGCTCTCGCCCTCCTTGACGTGGGCCTCGGTGCGGATCTCGGTCTTCTTGATCACCGGCACCTGGTCCACGGCGCGCGTCTCGAAGCTGCCGTCCTCGATGTAGAGCGAGAGCTTGATCTGGTTGATGCCGTCGACGCTGGTGACCTGCGGCGTCACCTGCAGCATCGTGCCGGCCTCCAGCTGGAACAGGTTGGCCTCGAGGTTGCCGGCCACGCGCACCGTGGCCACGCGCTTTTCCTTCATCACCGCCGGCCGGTTGGCCACGCCCAGCACCGACGGCTTGGACATCACGCGCGCCTTGCCTTCGCCGGCCAGCGCATTGATGCGCGCGATCAGCTCGCGGCCCGCGTTCTGGAGCACCGTGCTGACGGTGAACGGCGTGCTGCCCAGCAGCGCGGCGCCGCCGGCCTCGGGCGGGCCGCCGCCGGGCGACGTGACGGAGACGCCGCCATGCTCGCCCTTCACCGACCAGTCGATGCCCAGCGAGCGGCTGCTGTCGGAGCTGACGTCGATGATCATCGCTTCCAGCTCCACCTGCACCGGCTTCTGGTCGAGGCGGCGGATCAGCGTCTCGTACTCGCGCATGCGGTACGCCCGACCCTGCACGATGATCGAGTTGGTGCCTTCGTCGGGCTCGAACGAGGGCTGGTCTTCTTCGAAGTTCACGGGGCTGCGCAGCCCGCGCTCCGAACCTTGCGCGCCGGCCTTGCCGCCACCGCCCTCCCCGCCACCATGCGCGGACGGCAGCTCGGGGACCATGCGGCCACCGGCGCCCAGGCCCTGCATCGCCTTCATCTTCTGCGCCAGCGGGCGCTGGGCCTGCTGCGAGGTGTCGCCGCCGGCGTCGGAGGTCGAGCGCCAGTACAGCGAACGCAGCGTCGAGGCAACACCCGGCACCACCATGTCGCCCATGCGCCGGTCGCCCGCGGACGCGAAGCGCAGCGCGAACACGCGCACCACCCGCTCGTTGGCGTCGGCCGTGCCGAGGTCGAGCGACTCCAGCGCCGAGGCCACCAGCTCCAGGTGGCGCGGCGGCCCGTAGGCCAGCAGCGTGCGCCGCGCCTCGTCGAACTTCAGCGGGTAGCGCTTGTCGCCCATGCCCAGCGAGGCCAGCAGCTCCGACACCTGGCGGCGGCTGTAGCCCTTGAGCTGGAACAGGCGGCTCTGGATGGACCGCCCCGGGTAGAAGAACAGCGCGGTGCCGTCGTCGTACCAGAGGATGCCGTAGGCCTTGGAGACGGCTTGCAGGAACTGCTGCGGCGTGGTGTCGAAGCTGGCATTGACCACGCCCTCCACGCCGTCGCCGACGACGCAGGGCCGGCCCTGGCTGGCCGCGAAGTCCTGCAGCACTTCCGACAGGCGCTTGCCTTCGGCGCGGTAGACGAACTTGCGCACCGTGCCCGCACGTGCGGCGGGCGATGCCAGGCTGGTGGCGGGCGTGGGCTGGGCGGCCAGGGGCTGGCCGGCAGTCCCGAGGGACAGGCCGGCCAGCACCAGCAGCAGGCCGCGGTCGAGCGATCGCATGCGCATGGCGCGCCCCTTCAGAGAGGTTCCTCGGTGTCGTCCTCGTCGTCTTCCTCGTCCTTCTGGAAGAGTTGCTGCATCGCGTTGCCTACCATCGAGCTGCCGCCTTGCAGCGTGCTCGCGGCGAACTGCGACAGCACCTGATTCAGCTTGTCGGGCGAGCCCGCATCGGGCGCGGACGGGCTCGTGGCGGGCGTGGGCGCGGGGGCGCCGTTGATCGGCATGGGCATGGCGTTCCTTGGTGAAGGGATGGACCTCTGCAGACTAGGCAACGCGCCCGCCACCGCCTGCCCCGGCAGCGAAGCCGAGTGCGCCGCCGCGAAGGCGCTCCGCGGGACGCTCGCGGTGCATGGCGTGGATTCGCGTTCCGGCACCTCGCTTCGCGGCAGGCGGCGCTGCCGCACGAGCCCGCATCCAGACTGGCCGCACCCCTTTTCTCAGCCAGGAGACTTTCCATGTCCCATGTCCAAGCCGCCGTCAGCAACCCCGCCGACCTCTTCGCTGCCATGCAAACCCTGCAAGGCACGACCCAGGCCCAGATCGAGCGCTTCAACCAGCACATGGTGCGGGTCAAGGGGCTGGCCAACCGCGTAAGCGGCGAAGCGCAGCTCAAGCAGCTGGGCGAGGTTTCGCTGGTGCTGCACGAAGTCCACGGCCTGCTGTTCGGCGGCGCACTGGCGGGCGAGCCGCAGCCTGCGCAGGCCGCGGCCGTCAGCGCCGAAACGGGCGGCGACCTGTCCACCGCGATGGCCGAGGTCTCCGCGCTGCTCGGCGCGACCCAGCACGCGGTGACCCGCGTCGACGCGCTGCTGGCCAGCGCCGAAGCGCACTTCGAGCAGCTGCACGCAGCCGCCTGAACGGAGCCGCCCGATGGCCCGGCAGACGACCGCCTGCCTGCTGCCAGCGCTCGCTGCGCTGGCGCTGGCGCCCGCGCAGGCCAGCACCGCCACGCGCTACCAGTGCGAGATGGTCGACGGCACGCAGCGGCTCGCAGTGCAGGACCTCTCCCGCTTCGGCGCCGCGGTGCGCGGCTGCCTGGCGGTGGAAGCCCGCGCCCTGCCCGACGAGGTGCCGCGGCCCTTCGCCACCGAGCCGCCGAGCGAGCCCGGCCTGGCACTGGTGGCCGCGCCGCGAGAGCGCCCCTTCGTTGCGGCCTTTTCCGCGCCACTGCGCGCCGTGCCGGGCGAACTCCACCGCCTGGTGGCCGCCGCCAGCCGCACCTACGGCCTCGACCCGGCGCTGGTGGCCGCGTTGATGCATGTGGAATCAGCCTACCAGCCGCAGGCCCGTTCGCCCAAGGGCGCGCTGGGCCTGATGCAGGTGATGCCGGCCACCGGCGCGCGCTACGGCGTCGCGTCGCCGCGCGACCTGCTCGACCCTGCCACCAACATCGATGTCGGCGCGCGTTACCTGCGCGACCTGCAGGCGATGTTCGGCGGCCGCATCGAGCTGATGCTCGCGGCCTACAACGCCGGCGAAGGCGCGGTCAAGCGCTACGGCAACCGCATTCCGCCCTATCCCGAGACGCAGGAATACGTCCGCAAGATCCTGCGGCTGTACGGCGGTTGAGACTGGCGGCCCGGTCCGGGCCGCGCAGGCCCGGCGCCCGCGCGTGCGCCGGGCGCTAGGCCCGAGAAGCGGCCGCGCCGCTCCCCCCGTTCAAGCTGCCTGCGCGTCCTGATCGTCCTGCCCGTTGTCCAGGCCTTGCTGGCCGAACTGGTTGGCCAGGCCGCCGGCGGCGTCGTTGGTCGACATGCCGTTGCGTCCGCCCATGGCTTGCAGCAACGGCACGATGGCCTGCAGCAGCTGTGTCAGCGCCGACAGCAGCCCCTCGACGGGATTGCCGCCGCCCGCGCTGCCGGGGCCACCCGCGCCTTGCGGGCCGCCAGCGCCCGCCGCACCCGAGCCGAAGGGCGACGCCGCGCCGCCCGGCGCGCCACCACCCCCGCCCGGCATGCCGCCGGAACTGTCCTGGCCGTTCTGGCCGGCGCCCTGGCCCGCGGCCATCTGAAGCATCTGCATCAGCACCATCAGCATCTGCTGCAGGCCGCTGGCGAACTGCTGGCCGGGGTTCTGTGGTTGTGAGAAGCCGTCGTCGTTGCCGAAATTCAGGCCGAAGCCGCTGTCGGCGCGCCGCGTGCGCGAGACGCCGTCGATTGCATTGATGGACATGGGAATACCTCCTGTGGAGTCTGCGTGGAAAAGGCTGGCGCAGCCGCGCTCAGCCGGAATAGGACTTGCTGCCCCGGGATTTCGCGCCCGCCACCTCGGCTTCCGGCGGCGCCAGCACGTCGTTCGGCACGTTCTGCACCACGACGTCGTCGCCGAGGTGGACCTTGGCCTGCTTGGCGTCGGTGCGCACCACGGCCTCGTCGCCGTTGCGGAACTCCGAGTTCCGGATGTCGATCGAGATCGGGAACTCCTTGCCGCCGTTGGTGCGCACGGCCTTGCCGAAGGTGTCGGCGGTGAAGCCGTCGATGGACAGCGAGCCGGGGGCGTTGATCTGGAAGATCTTGTCGCTGGCGTTGTAGGCGCCGCCGCCGATCACCTTGACGTTGCCCGGCCCCTTCATCGTCATCGCGTCCTCGCCGACGTCCTTCCACCAGACCTTCTCGAGCGTGGCGTCGCCGCGCGTGTGCACGCCGTCGGCGCCCGCCACTTGCACGTTCTCCAGCTTCGCGCCGGGTTCGAGGACGAACACCGGCTTCTGGGTCTCGCTCTGGCCGCCGTCGCCCAGCGCCGGGCCGGCCTGGTAGAGCTCGCCGCCGCCATTGAAGGTCGTGCCCGCCTTCACCACGATCGGCTCGTTGACCGTCACCGTGCCCGTCGCCGGCGGAATCGCCTGCGGCTTGACGCTGCCGGCGGTGCCGGCGGGTGCGGTGTTGCCGGTGTTGCCGGTGTTGCCTGCGCCGCCGGCATGACCCGCATGACCAGGGGCGTCGGCGCCCGGACGCTGGCCCGGCGTCGCGCCGGAAGCGGGAGGCGTCGCACTGCCGCCTCCGTGCTGCGGCGTGCCACCGGAGGTATGCGGCGGTGTGCTGCCGGCATCCTTGCCGAAGGGCGGCGGAGCCGCATCGCCGCCCAGCGGGCCCGAGAGCCGGTCGGCCTGCTCGCCGGGCTTCATGCCGGCGCGGTTCTGCAAGGCCTGCAGCAGCGGTGCGAGCGCCTGCAGCAGCGAGGTCACCGATCCCAGCAGGCCCTGCATCGGGTCCTGCCCGCCGAGGCCACCTGGGCCCTGAGGCCCTGCCGGCCCGCCCAGGCCACCCGGCCCGCCGGACGCGCCGCCGTCGTGGCCGCCCGGGCCTGCGCCGCCGCCGGCGCCGTTGCCGAGTTGCTGGGCCGCTGCCTGCAGCACCAGCGGCAGCAGCGCCGACAGCATCTGCATGGCCGAGCCGACGGCCGGCAGCGCAGCCGCGGCGCCGGTGTCCTGGCCGAGCCCCGGCCAGTTGTCATAGGAGACGGGGCGCCGTCGCGCCACACCGTCGATCGCGTTGATGGACATGTCCACTCCTTTGGGTTGCCGAGCCCCTGACGGGGCGAATGCGGAAGCGCGCAGGCGCACGGCCGGCACGGCTCCGCTGCGATCCAAGCCTAGGAAGGCCGCCCGCACCCGCCGCACCGCGCGGCGAAGCCCCGTCCGTCACCGCGAAGCGCGGGCCGGAGTGCCGCCGCGGCCCATCACTTCGGCCAGCCGCGCGGCGCTTCGCAGCGGCCCGCGCACAGCTTGGCCGCGTTGCCTAGATTGGCCCTACCCCGCCTTCACGAGGAACGCCATGCAGACCTTCGTCGCGCAGTTCATCCGCCCCAACGGCGAGTCCGGTGTGCTGCATCTGGTTGCCGACAGCTCGCTGGACGCGATGCTGGAAGTCTTCATCACCGAGGGCCAGGTGCGGCGCCTGACCCTGCAGCCGCAACGCCGTGCGGCGCTGCTGCAGGCGCCCGCCGGCACCTCGCAGCCCATGCCCTGCAAGCCATGAGCCTCACCACACCGCAGGCGGCCCACGCCGCGCTGGACCTCAAGCTGCGCCCTGCCCTGCACGCCGATGCGCAGGCGATCGGCCGCATCTACAGCGACACGCTGCCGCCTGGGCAAGACGCCCATGCCGCCGACCCGCAGGCCCGCGCCGGCGGGCGCCTCGTCGCGGCCAGCCGCCAGTTGCCGCTGGGCGACGACGCGGTGCTGTGCTGGATCGACCAGCACCGCCGCAACGGCCGCCCGCTGTGGCTGGCCACGAGCGGCGGGGAAGCCGTCGGCTGGATCAGCCTCCTCGGTTTTTCCGACCGGCCCAACTGCAGCTGCACGGCCGAGATCGGCCTGTACGTCGCGCCCGCCTGCCAGGGCCGGGGCGTGGGCCGCCTGTTGCTGGGCCACGCGATGCGCGAGGCGCCGCGCTGGGGGCTGGACCGGCTGCTGGCCTTCATCTGGCACGACAACACCGCCAGCCAGGGGCTGTTCCGCTCGCACGGCTTCAGCCTGTGGGGGTCGTTGCCCGGCGCGGTGTGGGCCGATGCCCGCAGCCGCGACATGTTGATCTTCGGCCGCGCACTGGCCTGAACCCCTCAAGACAGTCAAGACAGGAACGAGAACCATGCTGAGAAGAATCGCCCAATCGCCCCAGCTGCAGACGGCCGTCCGCACCGCTGCCGACGCGCTGAAGCCTGCCGGCGCCAGCCAGCCCCAACTGACCGGCGACGGCCCGCTGGCAGGCCTGGCGGCCCGCAATCCGCGCCCTGTCTCCACGGTCGCCCAGCCGACCGAGACGAAGATGGTCGACGGCGAGGCCCGCGTCACCTCGCCCGGCCATGTGCAGTTCCAGCCTTCGGCGCAGGACCTGCTGAACAACCCGCGGCTCGCGCCCGCGCTGGGCCACTCGCCGGTGGCGAGCCGCGAGCAGCGCGAGACCTTCCCGGTGCGGGGAACGCTGAGCGACGGCACGCCCTTCAACGTGACCGGCGTGCGCAACCAGGCCAAGAATGCCGGCGACGACCTGCCCCTCAAGCACAACGCGAAGACGATCGTGATCGACCACGGTGACATGACGCCGGAGCAGTCCGCGCGCTACGAGCAGGCACAGCGCCAGCCGGTGTTCCCGAACTATGAGACCAGCGGCCTGGACGGCGCGAACTGCGTGGCCGCCCACCTCGAGCTGACGCGGCAGGTGTTCGGGCACGACCCCGGGCCGCTTCACCCGCACGCCACGCCGCAGGAAGCGGCACGCGCGGTCGAGAAGCTGAAGACGCAGTAGCTGCTGAGGCCGCCCCATGTCCGGCGAGAAGACCGAAGAGCCCACCCAGAAAAAGCTCGACGACGCGCGCAAGAAAGGCCAGTCCTCCAAGAGCCAGGACGTCAACGCCGCCGTCGGCCTGGTGGGCCTGCTGGTCTGCCTGATCGTCATGGGCGAGGGCGTGATGGACGCGCTGTCGAAGCTGCTCAGCCTCGCGTTGAGCCGCGGCCTGCAGGCGCGCAGCGACGACGAGATGCTGGCGCTGGTGGTGGAGCTGGTGAAGACGGGTGTGGCCGCCGTGCTGCCCTTCATCGCGGTGTCGGTGGTGCTGGGGCTGGTGGCCTCGTTCGGACAGGTCGGCTTCCTGATGTCGTTCGAGCCGCTGCAGCCCAACTTCGACAAGCTCAACCCGGCATCGGGGCTGAAGAAACTGTTCTCGGTGCGCTCGCTGATCGACTTCCTGAAGATGGTGCTGAAGGCCGTGGCGCTGGCCGCCGTGCTGTGGGTGATGATCCGCGGCATGCTGCCGCTGCTGGCCGGCGCACCGCATGCCGGGCTGCACGGCGTGGGCCTGCTGGCATGGAAGACCATGCTCAAGCTGCTGGCCGCAGGCTGCGTCGTCTTCATCGTCATCGGCCCGCTCGACTTCGGCCTGCAGAAGTGGCTGTTCAAGCGCGACCAGAAGATGAGCAAGGACGAGGTCAAGCGCGAACACAAGGAAAGCGAAGGCGACCCGCACCTGAAGGGCCACCGCAAGCAGCTGGCGCGCGAGATGGCCACCACGCCGCCCGAGAAGCGCGTGCCCGGTGCCACCGTGGTGGTGACCAACCCCACGCACTACGCGGTGGCGCTGTACTACGCCGCCGGTGAAACGCCGCTGCCCATCGTGGTGGCCAAGGGCGTGGACGCCGAGGCCGCGCGCATCCGCGCCATCGCCGAGAAGTCGCAGGTGCCCATCGTCGGCAACCCGCCGCTGGCGCGAGCGCTCTACAAGCTGCGGCTCGACGACCCGGTGCCCGAGGAGCTGTTCGACGCGGTGGCCACCGTGCTGCGCTGGGTCGGCTACCTCAAGACCTTCTCCACGCCCCAGTCCGCCGCGCCCGGGCGCTGAAGCGCCGGCCTTTCCGACCCATCACTACTGAACGAGACCCCCATGGCCGCCCTGCGACTCAATGCCACGCTCGCCAACGACCTCACGATGGCGGTGCTGATCGTCGCCATCGTGGCGC
>Ga0075370_10000481_pt1 | contig 15016 bp, 15 predicted proteins | sample EndMethybrTD3035_FD_71398 | JGI IMG/M metagenome (GOLD analysis project Ga0075370, IMG submission 71398) | Populus endosphere microbial communities from Tennessee, USA - Endosphere MetaG P. TD hybrid TD303-5 | ecosystem: Host-associated > Plants > Roots > Endosphere | place: USA: Tennessee... | reverse complement strand
GCTGCAGCGCGCCGCCGGCGGCCGCATCGTCCTCGCCGGGCTGCAGGCGCGGGCCGTCGACGAACACCTCCAGATGCTGCGCGGCGGCCGCGTCGAAGTCGTCCCACTCGCGCATGCGCGTGACGATCAGCTGCAGCTGCGGTCCGCCCGCCTTCGCCTCGGCGCGCAGGCGCTCCACCAGCACGCTGTCGCCGGCGCCCACGTCGAAATGGGTGAGGACGCCGCGCAGCTCCTCGTCCTGCGGCAGCGCGTCGGCGCCGCAGAGCATGAAATGGAAGCCCTGCTCGCGCAGGAACAGCACGATGGGCCGCAGCTCCTCGTCCATCAGCAGGTCGAGCGCCACGCACAGCACGACGTTCTCGGGCGGCAGCAGCTGCAGCTCGCCCGTGACGATCGATTCGGCTGTGACATCGACGAACAGCAGGGTGCGCCCCAGCGCCGATCCGGTCCGGGGGTCGTTGAGGTGCTTGCCGGCGCAGGTCATGAGTGCCTTGAACTGCGACACGGCATCCGCAGCGTTCTCCGGCGAAGCCACGCGCCACGCGAGCCGATAGCCCATCACGCGCTTGCCCGCGTCGAGCAGCTGGGCGTAGGTCACGTAGCCGCTGGCGTCGCGTTCAGGGGCGGCGGGCGCCCGGCCAGGCGTGGCGCTGCCGCTGGGTTCCCGGCGCCGGAAGAAGTCGAAGCGCATGCGTGGTCTCCGTGCTCTCAGGCCGCGATCGCGTCCATCCTGGAAGCGCTCGCCAGCGCGGCAGCACGCATCGGCGTACCTCCGCCTTCGGCTGCGGTGCGAGCGCCTTCGAGCGGCCGTGCCACGCTCATCGCCTGTGCCCGCTGGATGCGCGGCATGGCGCCGACGTCGATGATGAAGGCCACGCTGCCGTCGCCGAGGATGGTCGCGGCCGAGATGCCGGGCACCTTGCGGTAGTTGGTCTCGAGGTTCTTGACCACCACCTGGTGCTGGCCGAGCAGCTCGTCCACCAGCAGTGCGAAGCGCGCGTCGTCGGCTTGCACGATCACCAGGATGCCCTGCGTCGGGTCGGTCTGCGCGCCGGCGACGTCGAACACGCGGTGCAGCTCGATCAGCGGCAGGTACTCGCCGCGCACCTTGATCACGCGGCCGTCGGCGGTGATCGAGTGCAGGTGCTCGGCCAGCGGCTGCAGCGACTCGATGACATAGCTCAGCGGCAGGATGTAGGCCTCCTCGCCGACCTTGACCGACATGCCGTTGAGAATGGCGAGCGTCAGCGGCAGCACGATGCGGGTGGTGGTGCCGCGGCCTTCGCGCGAGCTGATCTCGACGTGGCCGCCCATCTCCTGGATGTTGCGCTTGACCACGTCCATGCCGACACCGCGGCCCGAGATGTCGGTGACCTGCTCGGCAGTGGAGAAGCCGGGCGCGAAGATCAGCTGCCACACCTCTTCGTCGGGCATGCTGTCGCTGACCGCCAGGCCCTGCTGGCGGGCCTTGGCGAGGATCTTGCCGCGGTGGAGGCCGGCGCCGTCGTCGCTGACCTCGATGACGATGTTGCCGCCGTGGTGCTGGGCCGACAGCAGCAGTTGGCCGGTAGCGTCCTTGCCCTTGGCCAGGCGCAGCTCGGGCGTCTCGATGCCGTGGTCCAGGCTGTTGCGCACCAGGTGCGTGAGCGGGTCCACGATGCGCTCGATCAGGCCCTTGTCGAGCTCGGTCTCGCGGCCGTTGGTGTCGAGCCGCACCTGCTTGCCGAGCTTGGCACTCACGTCGCGGATCACGCGCGGGAAGCGGCTGAAGACGTAGTCCATCGGCATCATGCGGATGGACATCACCGACTCCTGCAGGTCGCGCGCATTGCGCTCCAGGTGCCCGAGGCCGCTCAGGAAGCGCTCGTAGGCGACGGGGTCGAGCATGGTCGCGGCCTGGGTCAGCATCGACTGCGTGATCACCAGCTCGCCCACCAGGTTGATGAGCTGGTCGACCTTCTCCACGTCGACGCGGATCGAGCTCGACTCCTTGCCGGCATTCGCGGCGGCCGGCGCACCGGCGGTCGGCACGGCCCTCGGCGTAGCAGCGTGCACGCCTTCCGCAACGGCAGGTGCCGGGGCTGACGGGTCTGCCGGGGCTGCAGCGGCGGTGGCCGCGGCTTCGGGCGTGGCCGCCTCGCGCGTGATCTCGATCTGCGATTCGTCGATGACGAAGCAGCACACGGCGATGATGTCGTCGGGGCTGCAGGTGGTCTCGAGCATCACGGTCAGCTGGTCGCCGGCGCGCTTGCGCGACAGCAGCGTGCCCAGATTGCCGAGCTCGTCGGCAAGCAGCTCGCATTCGCTGTCGGACAGCCGCGAGAAGCGCACGCGCAGCGCGCCCGGGGCCACGGGCTCCGAAGGCGCGGGCGCGGGCGCGGGCGCCGGCCGGGCCGGCGCAGGCGTGGGCGCGGCCGCGGCGGTGCCGTTCTCCCGCGCCAGTTGTTGCAGCACGGCGCAGATGTGCGCCACCCTCTCAGGCTCCGGTTCTTTGCCCGCCTGGTAGGCCGTGAGTTGTTCTTGCAAGGCGTCCTTCGTTTCCAGAAAGGCATCGATCATCGGAGCGCTCAGGCTCAGCTGGCCGTGGCGCGCACGGTCCAGGAGGGTCTCCAGCAGGTGCGTGGTGTCGGTCAGGGCGGTGAAGCCGAAGGTGGCTGCGCCGCCCTTGATCGAGTGCGCAGCGCGGAAGATGGCGTTGAGCTGCTCTGCATCGGGGGATGCGACGTCGAGCTCGAGCAGCAGCTGCTCCATCTCGGCCAGCAGCTCGACTGCTTCGACAAAGAATGCTTGCGTGAATTGACTGAGGTCCATGGTTGCTCCGTTTCCGGCTTCTGCTGGCTAGCTCGGCCGCTGCTTGTAGGCCGTCAGCTTGATGTTGTCGGGCGCCGGCGCAGTGCGCGGCAGGCTGCCTGCGCGCGTCGTTCCACCGGCGCCGTCGCCGCTGTTCTCGCGCTCGATCTGCTGCTGCGTGTGGTGGTTGAGCACGATGATGCTGATGCGGCGGTTGATCGGGTTGCGCGGCTCGGCCTTGTCCAGGTGCATGCTGTCGGCCAGGCCGACCACGCGCAGCACCTTGTTCTCGGCCATGCCGCCCATCACCAGCTCGCGGCGCGAGGCGTTGGCCCGGTCGGCCGACAGCTCCCAGTTGCCGTAGGAGCGGTCGCCGTTGGTGTAGACGATGGCGTCGGTGTGGCCCGACAGCGTGATCCTGTTGGGCAGCTCGTTGAGCACCGGCCCGATCTCGCGCAGGATGCCGCGCACGTGCGGCAGCAGCCGGGCGCTGGCCAGGTCGAACATCGGGCGGTTCTCGTTGTCCACGATCTGCAGGCGCAGGCCCTCGGTCGTGATGTCGATCAGGATCTGCGAGCGGAACTGCTTGAAGACAGGGCTGCTCTCGATCAGGTCGTCCAGCCGCTTCTTCATGCTGGCCAGCCGGTCCGCGTCGGCCGTGTCCTCCACGTCGGCCTGGGCCAGGCGGACTTCGCCATCGACATGGGTGACCGGGTCCATGCCGCCGCCGGGGATGACGCTGGTGCTGGTGCTGCTCTTCTCGCCGCCGTTGATCGCCACCTTCAGCGGCATGCGGAAGTGCTCCGCAATGCCCTCGCGCTGCCTGGGGCTGGCATTGGACAGCAGCCACATCACGAGGAAGAAGGCCATCATGGCCGTCATGAAGTCGGCGTAGGCGATCTTCCAGCCGCCGCCATGGTGGCCGCCGCCGTCATCGGCGACGCGCTTGACGACGATGCGTCCCTTGTCTGCGCTCATGCCAATGCCTTTTCAGTGCACTACCTGGCTTTTTGCGACGCGCGACGCACGAATCCGCGCACGCGAATCCAGGAACACCGCAGAACCGGCTTTGCCGGGCCGCTGGTGTTGCCCCCGGTGAGGGGGTTGGCGGACCACACGAAGTGGGGGAGCCTGGGGGAGAGCGTCATTTTTGTGCCTTGACTTCGCGGACATGGGTGTCGAGCTCGGTGAAGGTCGGCCGCTCGGTCGAGAACAGCACCTTGCGGCCGAACTCCACCGCCAGCTGCGGCGCATAGCCGTTGAGGCTGGCCAGCAGCGTGACCTTGGCGCACTGGTACATCTTCATCGCCTCGGCCACCTTCTGCTCGACCAGCGAGGCCAGGGGCGACACGAATCCATAGGCCAGCAGCACGCCGAGGAAAGTGCCGACCATGGCGTGCGCGATCAGCGCGCCCATCTCGGCCGGCGGCAAGTCGGCCGAGCCCAGCGCATGCACCACGCCCATCACCGCGGCCACGATGCCCAGCGCGGGCAGCGCGTCGGCGATGCGCGAGAGGCTGTGGCTGGGCACCTCGGCCTCGTGCTTGATGGTCTCGATCTCGTGGTCCATCAGGGCCTCGATCTCGAAGGCATCGGTGTTGCCGCTGATCACCAGGCGCAGGTAGTCGCAGAGGAACTCCATCATGCTGGGGTCGCTCAGGATGTCGGGGTAGCGCGCGAAGATCTCGCTCGATGCCGGCGCCTCGACGTCGGACTCGAGCTTCATCATCCCTTCCTTGCGCGCCTTGGCCAGCAGTTCGTAGAGCAGCGCCAGCAGGTCCATGTAGAGCTGCCGGTTGTGCTTGGAAGAGCGCAGCAGCAGAGGCAGCTCATGGATGGTGGCCTTGATGGTCTTGCCGTTGTTGCCCGCGATGAAGGCGCCGAGGGCGGAGCCGCCGATCATCAGCAGCTCCACCGGCTGGAACAGGACGCCGAAGTGGCCGCCCATCAAGGCATAGCCGCCGAAGACGGCCCCCACGACCACCAGATAGCCAACCAGAACCAGCACGCGCTTCCCCTCTGCCTGTCAGGGCATCGAACCCAGAGCCTGCCTTCAGGGCAGGGCCGTTCGCAGTGCCCGTTCGATGGGCGCTACCTCCTTGTTATCGGCACGGGAAGCCAGTTTCTGAAGGCTCGATTCGCTGGACGTTTCGGCGGCGGCGCGCTTGGTCCCGCGGGCCTTGCCGGCGCGCGACGGCGGGCGGCAAAGCACGCACACGTAGCCGTTCTTGCTGTCGTGGGCATGTGCCACGAAGCGGCCGCCGCAGCGGCAGCAGGTGCTCAGCTGCAGCATGTCGCTGTCGAAAAATCGCACCATCGTGTAGGCACGCGTGAAATCCAACACGAGTTCGGCGCCTTGCGATTCGATCTGCTCGTAGTAGAGGCGGTAGCTCTTGATCAGCGCCTGCAAAAGGCCCTCGTTCGCGTGCGTCAACATGAACTGATACATGTTGTAGAACACCGACGAGTGGATATTGGCCAGCCACGTCATGTACCAGTCCGTGGAAAAAGGCAGCAAGCCCTTGGGCGGCGAAACCCCCTTGATTTCCTTGTAGAGGCGGATCAGGCGTTCACGGCTCAGGTCCACCTCCGCTTCCAGGAACTGGAGGCGGGCGCCGAGCTCGATCAGCTCGATCGCGAGCTGGACCTCGCGCACTTCGCGCAGCACGCTTTTCTGGGTCATCCGGCTGCTGTTCGTCGAACTCGTCGCCGCCGGGCTGCCGGCGGCGGGCGAGCGCGAGCTCCTCATGCGACGGCGCCGGCTTCGCGGCGCATCTGCAGCCTACGTGCCGACATCAGGATCGACATGTGGGCTTGTTGCAAGCTCGTGTCCTTTCCGTCGCCGACCACGGCCGCCATCGAAGGATGGTCGTCCAGGCGGAAGCTGCACAGCAGAAAGTTGGAAGCCGCCAGCTTGAGCATTTGCGGGAGCGACATGCCGGCCAACAGGTCGGCCAGTTCGCGGCTCACGCCGAGCTTGAGCATCGCGGCAGCCCGGTCCTGCTTGACGAGCTTCTGAGCCAGCAGCATGTAGGCAAGATTGATGTCGCCGATTTCTTTCGAAATGTCGCCGCTTGCCCCGTTCATCATCTTTTCCGTATCCACTTTTGCACTCCGTTCAATCCTGGCTCGAGTGTATGCAAGCTACTTATGATTTGTAACTTTTGTCGATTTCTGTTTCTGGAAGTGAGAAATAAATTACGGTCTTTGTACGACTGGTCCTACAAGGACCTCCCAGCGCGGCGATGCACGTAAGAAGAAAGTCATGAGTATTCGCATAAGCACGCCGCTGTTAATTTCTGTAGACAAGTAGTAACTTTTAATTAGTCAAAAACAATGTCATCGCAAGCAAATTAACCAAAGTATTAACTCGCATCGTTCGTTGAATTCCCTATCGCGGCGCCTTCCTCGGCTTTTTCCAGCCCGTGAAGCCATGCCATCACCTCGGCCACGGCGAGGTAGAGCTCGGGCGGAATCTGCTGGTCCAGGTCGACCTGCATCAGGAGGCGGATCAGATCGGGCGAGGCATGGACATAGAGGCCGTTCTCGCGGGCCTCGCGCATGATCGATTCCGCCACCACGCCGTAGCCCTTCGCCACCAAGATCGGCGCGCGCTTGCTGTCCGGGTAGGACAGGGCCACGGCACTCGGGCGCTCGTCGCCGGCCGCGCTCATAGAGAAGTACCTTCGCCCTCGGCCGCGGTACGAGCCCCCTTCGGAGCGGCCGGGCGGGGACTCATCGCTTCGCTCCCCCGCTCTTCGACCTGCAGCCCGTGCAGCCGGAGGCCGGCCGCTTCGAAGCGTTGCTGGAGCGCCGGAGCCTGCGAGCGCATGCGACGCGCGGCGGCCGTCTCGCTCGCCGAGAACCGGGCCTGGACCTCGGTACCGGCGAGCGACAGGCGCAGTTCCACCGCCCCCAGCCGCGGCAATTCCAGCGACAAGGTGGTGCTCCAGCGCCGCGGCGCCTGCTCTGGCGCGGCATCGTCCCGGCGGGCGCCCTCCTCCCGGATCGACCAATCCATCGGGACCTCGGGCCAGGCCTGGCCGCTCCAGCGGAACACCGCGCTGGCCAGCAGGTCGAGCTGCTGGTGGACCACGGTCGCGGCCTGCGGATGGATCAGCTCGCCCGCGGGCGGCGCATCGGCATGCGCCGCAGAAGCATCGCTGCGCACCGGCAGCGAAGACGCCCAGCGCGCCTGCGGCTCCTGTGCCATCTGCGCCAGCGTGCGCGCGCCCGCGGCGAACTGCACCAGGTGCGATTCGTAGAAGAGGCCGCTGCGATCCACAGCTTGCGCCAGCGCGCCCGCCAGCGCCGGGCCCGCGGGCGGCTTCTGCGCGGCGGACCACATCGGCAGCGCTGCCCGCACCGGCCCGGCGTCCGGAAGCTCCGCCAGCAGCGCCCCGATCAGGCGCGCCGCCGCGGACAGCCGGGCCGCGCCGGGCGCCGCGGCCGCCGCCTCTCCCTGTGCCGGGGCAGCGGACACGCCGGCCGGCAACTGCCGCTCGAGCGCGAGGTGGGAAGGCAAGCGGACATCGTTGACGACAGGACTGATCTGGACCACCGGCCCGGCGGCCGCGTCGGTCGCGACCTGCCCCTGCTGCAGCGCGACCAGCTCCAGCCGCGGGGCGAGCTTCGCGGCGAGCAGTGCGTTGTCCGGGACGCCGAGCTTGTTCATGCCGGAGTCATCAAGGGCCTGTTGACGTAGAGAAATGGCGCCTCATCGTGATCCGTAGGCCCGGTCGAGCTCGTTGCGGTTCTGCAGGTCGGCCATCGTGGCCACCAGGTGCGCCAGCTGGGGCTTGACCAGCTCGCACACCACCTGCTGATCGGCGCGGATGCGCTGCAGCAGGCGCTGTGCCTCCTCGATCTGCGCCGCGTCCAGCGACTCCTCCGGTGTGACGATCCGCAGGCGATCGATCACGGCCGCGCATTGCGCCTCGAGTTCGGGAAGCCGGTCCCACTCCTTCGCGCGCGCCAGTGCCGCCATCAGCGACAGGATCGAGGCGAGTTGGGCATAGCAATGGACGACTTCGCTCCTGGCTGCCATCTTTTTCTCTTTGTGCTTTGAAGGCCTGTCGAGGCCTCAGTGATCGATCTCGCGCCACGCGGACGCCACGTTCTGCAGCAGGGCCTCGGCCTCGTCGAGCGCGCGCGGGTCGTCGTGCAGGTTGGCCTGCAGGAGGCGGCGCACCACGTAGTCGTACAGCGAGCTCAGCCGCTCCACCAGCTCGGCGCCTTCCGGCCCGCCGGCCTTCGCGTCCAGGCCTGCCTTCAGGCCGTTGTCCACGATCGCGATCGCCTTGGAGATTGCCTTGCCCTTGGCGGCGATGTCGCCGCCCGCCATGTGGTGGCGGGCCATGCCGATGGCGGCGGCCGCGCCGTCGAACAGCATGCAGATGAGCTGGTGCGGCGATGCGCTCATCGCCTGCGTTTCGATGCCGAGCCGCGCATAGGCGCCGGCGCCGGTCCGATGGGTGTGGGGGGTGTACATGAGGTGCTCCGTGCTCGAGGCTTACTTGCTGCCGGACAGGCTCGCGAACTGCTGCGTGAGGTAGCTGCTGGTGCTTTTCATCTGGTTGACCAGCAGGTCCAGCTGGGTGAACTGCGTGCGGTAGTAGTCCACCTTGGCGTCCACGCGGGCCTGCATGTCGTCGTACTGCTTGTCGAGGTCCTTCAGCGACTGGGTCATGCCGTCGGTGGCGACCTTCAGCGCGCCGCCCGTGCCGGTGACCTTGTCCACCAGCGCGCTCAGCTGCTTGCCGTAGCCCGCCGTGCTGCCGCTCGCGCTCGAGAACAGGCGGGCCACGCCGTCCAGCTTGTCGGCCAGCGCGGCATCGAGCTTGTCGGCGTCGACGCTCATCGTGCCGTCCTTCTCGAAGCCCACGCCGATCTCCGACAGCGTCTCCATCGTGCCGCCGCTCTGCGGCGAGGTGAGCGCCTGGCGCAGGCTCACCTGGATGTTGCGCAGGGTGCTGTCGCCCATCAAGGCGGCGCCGGTCTTCTTGTCTGCGTCATAGGCGGTCAGCGTGCCGGCGGTGGACTGCAACGCGTTGTACGCCTTGACCAGATCGTTGATCGCGTTCTCGACCTTGCCCGTGTCCCGTGCCACGGCCAGGCTGCTGGTGCCGAGCTTCAGCACGTTCATCGTGACGCCCTGGATCGACTCCTTCACCGTGTTGCTCGCGCTCGTGACGGCGATGCCGTTGACCGTGAGCTCGGCGTTCTGCGCCGGCAGGGTCTGCTGCAGGTTCTGCGTGCCCGCCGGGTCCTGCGCCAGCAAATTCGACAGCGCCGCATCGCCCGCCACGGCGATGCGCATGCTCGAGATCTTGCCGGTCTCGGTCGAGGTCAGAACCAGGCGGTTGGGCATGCCGCTGCCATCGTTCACGATGCTCGCGCTCACGCCGGCCTTGGCCGCGTTGACGGCATCGCGGATGCCCTCCAGCGTGTTGTTGCTCGCATCGATGGTGATGGTCTTCGCGCTGCGGCTCGCGTCGGGCGTGAAGCTCGCGCCGCTGTACTTGCCCGTCGCCGCGTCGTAGCTGCCGCCGGCGATGGTTCCGAAATCGATCGTGAGCGTGCCGATGCCGATCGCCGTCCTGGCGCTGGCCTGCCCGGCCGCCACCACCGACTGCGCCTGCGCCAGCTGGGTGACGGCGATGTTGTACGTGCCTGCGGACGCCGTCGCGCCGGCACTGGCCGAAAGCACGTCGGCAGCGCCCGCGGTGGCCTTCACGCCCTGGAAGAAGGCCGGGTCGCCCAGCTTGCCGGCCGCCGTCTGCAGGGTGTTGAGCGAGCTCTGCAGCTGGCCATAGGCCGACAGCTTGCTCGTGTAGCTGACCTGGCGCTGCTGCAGCTGCACCAGCGGCTGGCTTTCCGCGGTCTGCAGATTGGAAAGCAGGGTACCGAGGTCCAGGTTGGAGCCGATGCCCAGGCTGCTGATCGATGCCATGAATGCGTTCCTTCTTGCTCGGTTCGACTCGCTCGATTCACTGTCCGCTGCGGCCCGGGCAATGCCCTAGAGCCCGAGCCGCAGGGGACAGCGCAGGCGCTGCCGGGCTTGCGCCCGAAAGGCCTGCGATGCTTTCTCTTCGATCAGCGCAGCAGCGACAGCACGCCCTGCGTGGTCTGGTTGGCCTGGGCCAGCACGGAAGTACCGGCCTGCTGCAGGATCTGCGCGCGGGTCATGTTCGACACTTCGGTCGCGTAGTCGGCGTCTTCGATGCGCGAGCGCGACGAGGACAGGTTGGTCACCGTGGTGCCGAGGTTCGAGATCGTGGAATCGAAGCGGTTCTGCACCGCACCCAGCGAGCTGCGCAGGTCGTCGACCATCTTGAGCGCGGCGTCCAGCTTCTTCATCGGGTCGACGGTCGAGGCACCGGCGAACTCGGCGGTGGCAGTCACGGCACCGGCGGAGCTGAGCTCGATCGGCGCGCCGGCCGGCGTGCCTTGCGTCACGGTCGTGCTGTCGGCGTCCACGAGGGAGTCGTTGTTGACCGTGAAGTTCTTGCCTTGCACGGTGACGTAGGCCTGGGCGGCGCCGGCGGCGTCGGCACCGACCTTCACCAGCTGCGCCGTCAGCGTGACGGGCGAGCCGGTCACGATGCCGTTGGCCGCATCGGCGAAGTCGACGTCGACGGTGTTGATGTCCACGCCGCCGCTGGCGGAATCGACCGACGCCGCGTAGAAGTCGTCGCCGAACTTCACCACGTACTGGTCGGTGGCCGCGCCGGTGGCGTCCTTCACGTTGTGCAGCGACAGGTCGCCGGCCGCCACGGTCTTGCCGGTGGCGGTCGACAGGGCCGTCGCGGCGGCGCTCAGGTCGGTCGCGTTGGGCGCGCCCGTGCCCGGGTCGACGGTCAGCTCGGCGGCGCCGACGTTCAAGGCCTTCTTCGAGATCGAGAAGCCGCTCAGGTCGAGGGAGGCCGAGTCGATCTTCTTGAGGTCGATGTCGATGGTCTCGCCGTCGTTCGCGCCGACCTGGACGGAGAGCTTGCTGTTGCCGGAGAGCACCTTCACGCCATTGAAGTCGGTCTGCGCCGAAACGCGGTCGATTTCAGCGAGGCGCTGGTTGATTTCGTCCTGGATCGACTTCAGGTCGCTCGACGAGTTGCTGCCGTTGGCGGCCTGCACCGACAGTTCGCGCACGCGCTGCAGGTTGTTGTTGACTTCCTTCAACGCGCCTTCCGTCGTTTGCGCCAGCGAGATGCCGTCGTTGGCGTTGCGCTGGGCTTGCGTCAGGCCCTTGATGTTGGCGGTGAAGCGGTTGGCGATGGCCTGGCCGGCGGCGTCGTCCTTCGCGCTGTTGATGCGCAGGCCGGAAGACAGTCGCTGGATGGCCGTGTTCAACGACGACTGGGACGCGTTGAGGTTGTTCTGCGTGAGCAGGGAGAGACTGTTGGTGTTGATGACTTGCGCCATTTCAAACTCCTGTAGACAAAGGTTGTGGAATCCGGCCCTCCGGCCGCAACGCTGGACCCGCTCCCACCGTGAGACTCAAGCCATCGTTGTTGAAGTTATCGGCGGGGCTTTTCAAAGCTTTAGGGGCCTGCACGAAAAAGATGCGCCCCCGCCGGTTCCACAACCCGCAACCGTCCTCAGGCGGGCAGGTTCATCACTTCCTGGTAGGCCGCGACCAGGCGGTTGCGCACCTGCAGGCCGGTCTGGAAGGCCACGTTGGCCTTCTGCAGGTCGACCATCACGTCGTTGAGCGCGACGCCGGGGCGGCCGAGCTCGAAGGCCTCGGCCTGGCCATAGGCCTTGTTCTGCGCGGTGCTGATGCCCTCGAGCGAGCGCCGGAGCTCGGCGGCGAAGCCCCCCTGCGCGACCGGCTGGTCGGCCGCGGGGCGCGGCGCGATGCCGGACTGGAGCGCGGTCGCCCGCATCTGCTGCAGGACGGATTCGATGGCGGAAATGGACATGTAAACCTTCTATCGAGTCTGGGGGACGCTGGCGTTGCTACAGGAGAGCCGTGGCACTCCGCATGTTTTCAGCGTAACAGCGGGCCCCCGAAAGAGATGCGCCCAACTGACGGCAAAAAACCCGGCTGTTCGACCAATCGAATCGGCGGGCGCTGCCGAGAATCGATCGCGAAACAAAAAGGCTGCTCGCGACTTCAACGCATGACTCCTCCTCGACGATTCCACCCGCTCCTCCAGGCCTTGGCCTTCGCTGGGGCACAGGCATGACCACGGCAGCGCCCGCGGGCGCCATGCCTGCGGCCGCGGCGCCCCAGCCCTTGCTGGAACGGCTGCGCGCCCAGCCCAGGCTGCCGCTGATCGTCGGCGCCGCAGCGCTGGTCGCTGCCGCTGCGGCCTTCATGCTGTGGAGCCGCGCACCGGACTACAAGGTGCTCTACACCAACGTCTCGGACCGCGACGGCGGCGCGATCATCGCCTCGCTCACGCAGATGAACGTGCCCTACAAGTTCGCCGAGGGCGGCAGCGCGATCCTGATCGCCGGCGACAAGGTGCCCGAAGTGCGCCTCAAGCTCGCGGCCCAGGGGCTGCCCAAGGGCGGCGGCGTCGGCTTCGAGCTGATGGACAACCAGAAGTTCGGCACCAGCCAGTTCGCCGAGCAAGTGAACTACCAGCGCGGCCTCGAAGGCGAGCTGGCCCGCTCGATCGAATCGATCGCCACGGTCGAGTCGGCGCGCGTGCACCTGGCGCTGCCCAAGCCCTCCCTCTTCATTCGCGACCAGAAGAAGCCCTCGGCCTCGGTGGTGCTGAGCCTGCACCGCGGCCGCGGCATCGACGAGGGTCAGGTCAGCGCCATCGTCCACATGATCTCCAGCAGCGTGCCGGAGCTCGACCCCAAGAGCGTGACGGTGGTGGACCAGCGCGGCAATCTGCTGTCGGCCGCCAACGCCGGCGCGCGCGGGCTGGACGTGAGCCAGCTCAAGTACGCGCAGGAGATCGAGCAGGGCTACATCCGCCGCATCGAGGCGATCCTGCAGCCCATCCTCGGCGCGAGCAATGTGCGCGCCCAGGTCGCGGCCGACATCGACTTCTCGGTGGTCGAGCGCACCGAGGAGAAGTTCGCGCCCAACCAGGACCCGCGCAACGCCGCGGTGCGCAGCCAGCAGTCCAGCGAATCGAACCAGCTGGGCGCCACCCCGCCGGGCGGCGTGCCGGGCGCGCTGTCGAACCAGCCGCCGGCGAACCCGAGCGCGCCGATCAACGCGCCGCGGCCCCCCAACGGCGCCGCCTCGCCGGCCGCCACCACCACCACGACGGCGACCACCAGCACTGCCCCGGCAGGCCCCAGCAGCTCGCGCAAGGACACGACCACCAACTACGAGCTCGACCGCTCGATCCGCCATGTGCAGCAGGGCGCCGGCGCAATCAAGCGCCTGTCGGTGGCAGTGGTGGTGAACAACCTGGCGGGCAACGACGGCAAGGCCCGCGCGCTGACGCCGGGCGAGGTTGAACAGATCCGCAACCTGGTCAAGGAAGCCATGGGCTTCAGCCAGGAACGCGGCGACTCGCTCAACGTGCTCAACAGCGCCTTCGCGCGCGACGGCCAGGACGAGCCGCATGCCGAGGTGCCCCTCTGGAAGGACCGCGACAACATCGAACTCGCCAGGAACATCGGCCAGTACCTGCTGATCGGCGTGCTCGCCCTGTTCGCCTGGTTCGCCGTGTTCCGTCCGCTGCTGCGCAGGCACCTGGCGCCGCCACCCGCGCCCACGCCCGAAGCGGCACCCGTGGAAGCCGCCGCCGATCCGGACGAAGAAGCGAGCGCCGCCCAGCTCGGCGCCCTGCAGCGCGAAGCCGAGCGACGCCAGGCCGACCTCGACTACGTGCAGCAGACCGCCGAGCAGGACCCGCGGCTGGTGGCCACCTTGATCAAACACTGGATGAACCCATGAGCATTGCTGGAACGCGCAAGGCGGCGATCCTCCTGATGTCCCTCGGCGAGGACCGCGCTGCCGCCACGCTGCATCACCTGCCCACCACCGAGGTTCAGGCCCTGGGCGCCGCGATGGCGCAGCTGAGCCAGGTGTCCAAGGAAGAGCTGGCGGCCGTGCTCTCCGAGTTCCGCCTGGAGACCGAGCAGCTCTCGGCCCTGCACCTCGGCTCGGGCAGCTACATCCGCGCGGTGCTGCGCAAGGCGCTGGGCGACGACCGCGCCAGCAACCTGCTCGAGGACATCCTGCAGCCCGACGAGCCGCACGGCGGCATCGAGCGCCTCAACGACCTGGAGGCCGGCGAGGTGGTGGAGCTCATCCGCGACGAGCATCCGCAGATCCTCGCCACGCTGCTGATCCACCTCGACCGCAAGAAGGCCTCCGAGGTGCTGGAGAAGCTGCCGGTGCGCCTGCGCCACGACGTGATCATGCGCGTGGCCACCTTCGGCGGCGTGCAGCCCGCGGCTCTGGCCGAGCTGACCGACGTGCTGACCGAGATGCTCTCCGGCGAAGGCCTCAAGCGCAGCCGCCTGGGCGGCGTGCGCACCGCGGCCGAGATCGTCAACCTCATGAGCAGCGCGCAGGAGGAAGAGGCGATCGCGCATGTGCGCGAACACGACGAAGGGCTGGCGCAGCGCATCGTCGAGGAGATGTTCGTCTTCGAGAACCTGCTGGACCTGGAGGACCGCTTCATCCAGCGCCTGCTCAAGGATGTGGAATCCGAGTCGCTCATCGTCGCGCTCAAGGGCTCGACGCAGGAGCTGCGCGACAAGTTCCTCAAGAACATGTCGCAGCGCGCCGCCGAGACGCTGCGCGAGGACATCGAGCTGCGCGGCCCGGTGCGGGTCTCGCAGGTCGAAGCCGAGCAGAAGGCCATCCTGCAAGTCGTGCGCCGCCTTGCCGATGCAGGCGAAGTCGTGATCGCCGCGCCCGGCAAGGACGAGTTCGTATGACCATGAGCCTGCACAAGAACGCCTCCTTCGGTTCCGCCGCACGCCTGGCCACGGCCTATGCGCCTGCGCGCCCCACTGCTGCACCCGAGGCCACTGCCAAGCCGGTGCTGTCGGCCTGGCAGCGCTGGGAAATGGGCACGCTCGAGAGCGAGGATGCCGCAGGCGGCAAGGCCGGCGCCGACGTCCACGCCCTGGTCGTTCCGCGCGTGGACCCCGAGGCCATGGCACGCGACAACGAGCTTTCCCGCCTGCGCCTCGAGGCGCGCGCCCAGGGCCGCATCGAAGGCCACCGCGAAGGCCTGGCGAAGGGCCGTGCGGAAGGCCACGCCGAAGGTCTGGCTTCCGGGCTCGCCGCGGCCAGCGC
>Ga0075370_10000480_pt1 | contig 15022 bp, 16 predicted proteins | sample EndMethybrTD3035_FD_71398 | JGI IMG/M metagenome (GOLD analysis project Ga0075370, IMG submission 71398) | Populus endosphere microbial communities from Tennessee, USA - Endosphere MetaG P. TD hybrid TD303-5 | ecosystem: Host-associated > Plants > Roots > Endosphere | place: USA: Tennessee... | reverse complement strand
ATCGCTTCCTTCGACGAAGTCGTGATCGCGCAGTTCCTCGGGGGCCCTGAACTGAAAACGCTGCCTGTACAGATGTTCACCAGCGTCTACGTGGACTCGGATCCGACATTGGCGGCGGCCTCGACCGTGATCATTGCGGTGACCTCGATCGCCATCTTCATCGTGATGCAGGCCAATCGGCGACGCGGGCTCTGACGGCGCAGGCTGTCGGCGCCAATTCAATATAAATAAACCTTGACTATTAGTCGACAAGCTCGAGAGTTCTCAAGCGGAACGCTGGCCCCGCATTCCAGCATCCGATGTTTGTTTCGCAGTTCTGCGATGGATTCTCGGCCTGTCGAGCTGTAAGCTCGAAATTCCTTAACCTGGCCGATGCGGCCTCTGCCGAAGGCTTTGACGCCTTCAGCAGAGGTTCGATCGGTCCCATCGAAGTTGGACCAATGTTGAAGATGCTAAAAGCCAGCTTGCTTATCGCCACAAGTCTCACGCTTGCCGTCAGTTCGGCCGCAACTCGAGCGGAGACGATTGAGGTTGGCGTGTACCCGACAAATCCTCCCTTCGAGGCAAAGCTCCCAGATGGATCGTTTGAAGGGTTCGAAGTGGACCTTATCAAGTCTGTCGCTGCAAAGGTCGGCGCAGATGTCAAATTCACGGATCTGGGATTTCAAGGCTTGTTCGCAGGATTGGCCTCGGGGCGCATTGATGTCGCCATCACGGCTGTCGCCATCACTCCGGCGCGCTTGAAGAACCAGGACTTCACCCAGCCTTATGTCGATACGGCACTCGTCCTCGCTGGAGGGCCTGGCACATCGCTCAGGAAGTTAGGCGATATCCGTGGCAAGACTATTGGTGGCATCGCCTCGACCACCGGGGAGACGTGGCTTAAGGAGAATCGGGATCGATTTGGTGTTGCCGAGATCAAGAGCTACGACACCAAGGAGAATCTGTTTCTCGATACTTTCAACGGCCGAATCGATGGTGCGGTTCATGACCTGAACGCGGTTCGCTATGCGATGGCCAAAATGAAAGGGCTCCAGGTAGTCGAACGATTTCCTTCGACCGCGCAACTGGGAATGATGCTGAAAAAGGACTCGCCGCTGACGCCCCGACTCAATGCGGCGATCGGCGAACTCAAGAAGGACGGTAGCTTAGCTGCCCTGTGGCGCAAGTGGTTGGGATCGGAGCCTGATGCAGGATCGAGCACAGTGACTGTGCTGCCGCTGCCACGGGCCGAATGATGCCTCGCTCCGGATAGAAAACTATGACACTCGCGGAGACCTTTTTCAACCTGGAAGTTCTGAAGCATTCCATGCCGCTTCTTTTAAGCGGTCTGTGGATGACTATTCGGTTGGCCGTGACGTCCATTCTGATTGGCTTGCCTCTTGGGCTTGCTGTCTGCATGACTCGTCTGTACGCTCCGAAGCCTTTCCGCCTGATCGCCGTTGCTTACATCGACGTGCTTCGTGCCCTCCCGATACTGGTTGTGCTGATTGTCATTTACTACGCACTTCCATTCGTTGGGGTCCGGCTCTCCTCCTTCGTTGCTGCCACGCTGGGTCTCTCGATTGCCATGTCCGCGTTCTCGGCAGAGGTCCTCAGATCCGGGATGTCGGCGGTTTCTCGTGGGCAGATTGAGGCCGCCACGGCACTAGGCCTCAATTTTTGGGCCATCGTGGGGTTTGTCGTACTTCCGCAAGCCATACGTCTTGTCGTGCCGGCTCTCACGTCAAACTGCATCGGTTTGGTGAAGGAGACGTCCTTGGCGTCGGTCGTAGCCCTTTCGGAACTGTTGAAGCAGGGCAACGACGCGCAAGCGCTGAACGCCAATCCAACGCCTCTTATCGCAGTTGCCTTTATCTATCTCTCTTTCCTGTGGCCGCTTGTGCGTCTGGTCGACCGCTCTGATGCGAAGGCCAACAGATCTCGCGCCAGTGCATGAACAGCGTGATCGCAACTCCACCGATAGATTCTCGAAAGAAGCTGCCTCATGCAAGATGCCGTTGATGACCCCATCATCAGAATCACCGCCCTCCGCAAGAGCTTTGGCGCTCACGAGGTCCTTAAGGGCGTTGACTTAAACGTTGGTCGAGGAGAGGTAGTCACCATTATCGGCAAGAGTGGCTCGGGCAAGAGTACGCTCCTGCGATGCGTCAATGGGCTCGAGTCGTTCCATGAAGGCTCGCTGATGGTCGAGGGAAAGCAATTGCTGTACGACAACGCTGTCGCAATGCGTGCGTTGCGACAGCGCGTGGGCATGATCTTTCAGAGCTTCAACCTATTTCCCCACCTCACGGTAGGGCGCAATATCATGCTCGCGCCCACACTGGTAACCGACAAGACCAAAGCGCAGGCTGCGGAGCAGGCCCGCATGTTGCTGGCTCGCGTAGGTCTCTCGGAAAAGTTCGACGCGATGCCCGATCAGTTGTCGGGGGGGCAGCAACAGCGTGTGGCGATCGCCCGCGCTCTGGCCATGGAGCCGGCCGTTCTCTTGTGCGATGAGATTACCAGTGCGCTAGACCCTGAACTGGTGGGCGAAGTGCTCAAGGTCGTGGAATCGCTGGCTGAAGAGAGCATGACATTGGTGATGGTGACACATGAGATGAACTTCGCGCGGAAAGTTGCGGACCGGGTGATCTTCATGCATCAAGGCAGGGTGCACGAGATAGGGCGCCCGGAGCAACTTTTCGGTGCGCCTCAAACTCCCGAATTACGACAATTCCTTTCCTCTCTCCAGTAATTGGGGGTATCTTAGGTTGCAAATATTTCTGTACGTCTGCGTGGCATTTTGCAATGGAAACCCGCGAGTCAAACTGCAGTTTGAGCGTCAACAACGCGCGGGTCTACCGAGCACGTGAGAAGCGTCTGCTGACCGATGAACTGAACTCGCTTTCGAACAACGCGTGGTTCCTCGGACTTTCGGCAGCCATGCGCCACGACATGCTGCGAGCCCTTCGCGTGACAACGTATGGCGCCAACGAGCAGATCTTCTACGCAGCCGCACCTGTACATGGATGGATGGTCTGCGTGTCAGGTGCGGTACGCCTTTCGATCCCGTCATCTACCGGGAGACATCTGACTCTCCGCTTTCTTCGCCCCGGACAGTGGTTTGGAGCCGTCCCGACTGAGAGCGGTTCGGTCCACGTCCATGATGCATCCGCGAAGGGTGAGACCCGCGTAGGGGAGCTATGCGCCGATGACATCCTGTACTTGTCTAAGACACACAGTGACTTCCACCTCGCCTTGCTGAAGTGGGAGTCGTTCCGCCTCCAATCGGTGTTCCGCCTGCTCGAGGCTCATGCCACGGAGGATTTGGGAATGCGCATGGCTCGGCAGCTGCACCGGCTGGCTAAAGATCATGGCGTGCCTAATGGTGGAACGGAGATGAGGATTACTCTCCATCTTCGCCAATCCGACTTGGCGGACCTGGCTGGGTGCTCTCGACAGCGGGCCAACGAGCAGATTGGCAAGTTCATGCAGAACGGTCTTATTCGGCACGAGAACGGCGTCTATGTCATCAAGGACCCTCTGGCCTTGGAGCGGATGTTCACGACGTTCTAGGTTGAAGGCGCAATAGGTTGTTGCGGGCTGCGGGTGTTCATTCGGCGAAGTTTTGCGAGACTGTAATTCGCCAAACCCTCAATCAGCTGAGGAATCTGCGGCAGGGCATCGATGCGGCTGCGCTCCCAGGGCCTGTTCTGATGCCGGTGCGGGGGAACCACGACTCCTTCGAGAGCGCTAGGCGTGGCTCCTTCTCTGCTTCCGGACCCAGTTAGGCTCTCCAACAGGGGAGCAAAGCGGCTCCCCCGTCGTGTCCGCCGGAGAAGCAACAGCGAACCGCACACGCGTCTCATTGGCAGAGCCGACCCCGCGATGCCGAAGGCGGCCCGACGCCTTCTATTTCGATTGCCAAGCGACGAAGCGTTGATTCACCGCCTCGAAATTCTTCGACCACCAATCTTGATCCTGAAAGATCGCCTGCTCTTTCGAGGGCAGGAAGCGCGCAACCAGTTCGTCAACCTGCGGCTTGCCTCTGGAATTCGCGAACGCATACGAAGTGAGCTCAGTCATGCGCGCTTGCTGTTCGGGCTGGGCAATAAACTGCAAATACGCTTCAGCGGCCGCCTTGTTTCGCGAACCTTTCACGACGGCGTTCTGATCCCAGGTCAGGATCTGCTGATCTTTCACGATGCCAACGTTCACGCCCGCTTTGGCGGCGGCATAGATTCGTCCCGACAAGCCCAACGACAGATCGACCTGGTTGTTGACCAGTGCGTCGGTCAAACCCCCGCTCGATTGGGTCCACACGATGGTGCTCTTGATCGGCTCTAGCTTGCGAAAAGCTCTGTCCAAGTCCAGCGGGTACAGTTTGTCGGCAGGCACGCCGTCCGCCAGCAATGCGACCTCAAGGATCCCGGTCGTCGGACTGTTGAAAATGGCTCGTTTGCCAGGATACTTCTTGAGATCGAAGAAGTCTGCCCAAGTCGTTGGCGGCGCAGAGCTGAACTTGTCCTGGCGATAGGCGAATACGTACCCGACGATGGCAGTGGGCACGCCGCATTCGTTGGTGACGAAGCGTTTGTCGATGCCGGCTGCAACAAAGCGCGAGACGTCGACCTTCTCAAAGAGAACACCGCAGTTGAGCTGGATGAAGGAGGCGTCGGAGGTGTAGACGTCCCAGATGGCGTTGCCCGCGTCGACCTGAGCCTTCAGCTTTGCCTTAGGATTAGGTGAATCCATCTGCACGCGAACACCCGTCGCTGCCTCGAAGGGCCTAACCCAACCGTCGCGGATGGCGGTCTGGAACGAGCCACCGAACTCAGCAGTCGTCATCTTCTGACCCTTCAGGTCAGGCATCGGCTGCGCCATTGCGCCGGAGCCCAACATTGAAAGTGCAGTGGCGATTGCGGTCAAATAGCGAGAAGAATTCATCATGTGCCCTCCTGGAGCAAATATCCGGTGCAGAAATGATGCCTCAGGCACAAAGTGCCCTGCGCGCCCCAGTTTAGGAACGATCACTCCTTAAAACCATCCGGGCTTCGCGAAGCAACTATCGGCCGATCCCAAGGTTTTCCTTCGCCATATCAAGCTCATGCTCGACCGCCCTTCCAGCTTATTCGCAACCTGCGATGAAAGGTTCGCGAACGCCGTATGGACGATGCCTTGGGGTCCAGGAGAATCAGAAGGAATCTTCAAAGGACGACCACATGCAGCTCTCCGACATTTCTGTATTGACCATTCAGGAGGCTCAGGCGCTGAGCGCGCCGCCTGAAACCGCCCTGGGGCTTCCCGGCCGCGCCTACTTCGCCAAGGACTTCTATGAGGCCGAACGACGCAATGTCTTCGCTGCCGGATGGATGGGAGTCGGATTCGCCAGCGATCTTAAGGAGCCCGGCGCTACCAAGTCGATCTCGATCGCGGGTTGGGAGCTGGTCCTGGTTCGAGGCCAAGATGGCCTTGTCCGTTGCTTCCACAACATCTGCCGCCATCGTGGGATGAAGGTGATAGAAGGAAGCTGCACCGTCAAGAACCTGCGCTGCCCCTATCACTCATGGACCTATAGCCTCGAAGGCAAGCTCATAGCTACCCCCGCCATTTCAGGGGTCCGGCGGAACGACTCGCCCGGAATCGACAAAGATGGCCTTGGTCTCGTGCCTGTGCGATGCGAGCAGTGGTTTGACGTTCTGTTCGTGAACATCGATGGAGACGCCCTTCCGTTGATGGAACACCTTGGGCCGGCGATCAATCGGATCGAGAGGAGTTTTGATCTGTCAGAGGTTCAGCAAGGCAGTGGTGGGCGGTCAGGCAAATTCGCATACGCGGCAAACTGGAAAGTGGTTCTGGAAGGGTCAATCGAGGACTATCATTTGCCGTTTGTCCATCGCGCATTCGACCACAGTACCGACTATCTCACCGAGGACGGGGGTAGCGTGTACGCAGGCTTCTCGTCCAGGCGCACCGTTGAAGAGGCGATCCGCAGGTATGAAACCGAGAGCCAAGGGCTGCAGCTCCCAATGATGCCCAAAATGCTTAAGTCTGGCATTACCGAATCCCTGGCCTTGTTCGTCTTTCCAAACACCGTCCTCTCGTGCGGCCCATATGCGATCTCGACGTCGATCATTGTGCCGACAGGCCCCGAAAGTTCCGAATACATCAGCACAACCAGCTTCGTCAAAGAGGGCACGGGGGACGACTACGCCCAGTTGCGCCAGAAGAACGCTGATTACTGGGTAGAGGTGTTTGGCGAGGACGAGCCAGTATGGGAAACCGTGCAAGCACTGTCTCACCAGCGGGAGGAACTCGGCTTGGCAACGCGGTTCTCACCGCATTGGGAAAAGGGACTGCTTCTTTTTCAGCGTTACGTTGCAGACAAGCTAAGCAGATGCTGATCAATGAACGACGCGGGCGAATCTGAGGACGTCACGAAGCGATGCGGTCGCGATTCCGGTCGAGTTCGCGCCGAGAGGCCTGTCCGCCGGGTTTTTTTCGGTCGGGAAGGAAGCCCCGGCTGCTGTATCGGCCGTCCAGGAGGTCCTCGAGGCGCTCGGAATGCGGCTACGCGCCCATCAGCCGCGCCCCTTGAACATCGGCTTGCGGCGCGCCGCAAAGGCCGCGACGCCTTCGGCGAAATTGGGGTGATCTATCAGCTCCATCTGCCGGCTGCGCTCCAGCGCGAGCTGGTCGTCGAATGTGTTGGATTCGGCGGCCGCGAAGAGCTGCCTTGCCTCGGTAACGGCCCCTGCCGGCAGTGCGGCCAGTTGAGTCGCGAGTTGCAAGGCCTGCGCCTGCAGGTCGGCATCATCCACACACGCCCAGATCAAACCCCATTGGGCTGCTGTCTCAGCTGAAAGCCTGTGCCCTGTCAAGGCGAGCCCCAGGGCGCGCGCCCGGCCGATGGAGCGCGGCAAGACCCAGCTCGCTCCCATGTCCGGGACCAAACCCAGCGCGGGCACGAACGGAAGGTAAAAGTAGGCGGAGCGCGACGCGATCACCATGTCGGCCGCCAATGCCAAGCCCACACCGCCGCCGGCCGCAGCGCCATTCAGCGCGCACACCACCGGCACCGGCAGCGAACGGATCCCCGCCACGATCGGGTTCCCAGACTCTTCCATCATCTGGCCGACGTAGCTGTCCAGCGACGCGCCGGGCTCGGCGGCGCGGCGGCCGAACTCGTCCAGGTCTGCGCCGACACAAAAACCCTTGCCCATGGCGGTGATGATGAGCGCTTGGATGGTCGTGTCATCGCGCACCCGCTGTAACGCCTCAAGACAACCGCCCCGCAACTCATGCGTGAGCGGGTTCATCCGGTCGGCCTGGTTGAGGGTCAGCGTGGCAACGCCATGGGTCACCTTGAAAATCGTTGCCGTGGAGGCGGTCATGCAGAGCTTTCTTTCAACTGCGGAAAATAGGTGCGCACGATGACGCCGTCAAGCTTCAGAGCATGGCAACCACCCAGGGGCGAGGTGCGGCGCCGGCTGCCCGGCGCGTCCACGCCTTTGAAGCCGCCGTCGGACCACAACATCTGGAAGGCCGTGCTGGCCATCGGGGGCAACAGCTCCGTCATGTGCGAGCAGCCCAGGACGCTGCGGAACATGCGCTTGACCTCGCGCGTGAATCCGGGCTCGATGCGCAGCCCCACGAGTTGCGCGTAGGCGGGGGCGATCTCACCGCACACGGGGTACGGGGAGTGCTCGGTGCGCGCGCGCACCTGCAGGATGGTGCGCTGGCGGTCGATCACCATCACCACCCGCATCTGGTGGATCGGCGTGCCTGCGGGCACCGGGCCGGTCACCAGTTGCAGCGCGATGGGCTTGGTGTCGATCAGCAAGCCCTCGATCTCGAACAGCCCGTCCTCGCGCTCGAAGCCCTCGCAGGTGATGCGCCTCGTGTGGACCGGCGTGCGCGGCGAAAGCGGCAGCGCGTCGCTCATTCAAGGCCGCCCGCGTCATGGACGACACCGGCGGCCAACAACGCAGCGATGTCGCCTTGCGCGAAACCCGATTCCGCGAGCAAGGCGGCGCTGTGCTGGCCGGCCCGTGGCGCTTTGGGCGGCAGGCTCGTGGGCGTACGGTCGAAGCGCGGCGCGGGCGCGGGCTGCGCCACGCCGCCAGCGGTCACGAAAGTGCCACGCGCCAGGTTGTGCGGATGCGATGGCGCCTCGGACATCGACATCACAGGCGCAAAGCAGGCGTCGCTGCCCTCGAGGAGCGCGCACCACGCGTCGCGGGTGCGCGTGCGAAAGACTTCCGCGAGCTTGCCGCGCAAGGCGGGCCACTCGCGTTCTTCCCATTGCCGCTCGAAATGCGGGTCGGTGATTTCGCACACCTGCATCAACTTCGCGTAAAACTGGGGCTCGATCGCACCGACGCAGACGTAGCGACCGTCCGCGCATTCGTAGGTGCCGTAGAAATGCGCCGCGCCGTCCAGTGAGTTCTTCTCCCGCCCGTCGTGCCAGAAGCCCTTGGCCATCAGCCCATACTGCGCGGTCATTAGCAGCGCCGCGCCATCCGTCATGGCCGTGTCGACGACCTGGCCCTGGCCCGAGTGTTGCGCCTGCGCGTAGGCAGCCAGCACGCCGACCACGAGCAGCATCCCGCCGCCGCCGTAGTCGCCCACCAGGTTCAAAGGCGGCACGGGTGGTCGGTCCGCCGCGCCCATGGAGTGCAGCGCGCCGGAGAGCGCGATGTAGTTGATGTCATGCCCCGCGGCCTGCGCGAGCGGGCCGGTCTGGCCCCAGCCCGTCATGCGGCCATAGACCAGCCTGGGGTTGCGCGCGTGCAATTCTTTCGGACCCAGCCCCAGCTTCTCGGCCACGCCGGGGCGGAAGCCCTCGATGAGGATGTCGGCACTTTGCGCGAGCGTCAGCACGGCCTCGACGCCGCGCGGGTCTTTCGTGTTGATGGCAATCGACTGGCGACCGCGGTCGATGACGCCGTCGTTGCGCATCAAGTCCTCCAGACCTCCGGCACTCGGCTTGCCCGAGGGGATGCGGTCGATGCGGATCACCTTGGCGCCCATGTCGGCCAGCATCATGCAGGCGAAGGGACCGGGGCCGATGCCCGCGAGTTCAATGACGGTGAGATGGGAAAGCGGTCCTGGCATTTTCACTCCTTGCCGAATTCGGTCGGCTCGCGCGCGCCCGCCATGGAGGCCGCGTAATAGCCGTCGAAGTCATCGCCGTAAGGCGTGTATTCCATGTGCATCTTTTGGCGTGCCGCGCTCACATGCGCTTTGCGACTTCTTCAAGCATGACCTCCGTCGCACCGCCACCGATGGTGAGGATGCGCGAATCGCGCGCCATGCGCTCGATGGGCGTGCCGATGATGAAGCCGGTGCCGCCATGCAGTTGCAGGCAGGTGTGCACCACCTCCTGCAATGTCTCGGCGCCGAAAGCCTTGAGCATGGACACCTCGCGCACGGTGTCCTTGCCCTCGTCGATCATCTGCGCGCACTGGTAGGTCAACGCCCGGACCGCGGCCGCCTTCGACGCCACCCAGGCGAGCTTGTTGCGTACAACGGGCTGCTCCCACAACGACTTGCCGAAAGCCTGGCGCTGCTTGAGGTAATCGACCGTGAGCTCGATTGCCTTGGAGCTGGTGCCCGACGCGAGCGCGCCCACCACCAGCCGCTCGTTCTGGAAGGTGCTCATGATGTAGTAGAAGCCCTTGCCCTCCTCGCCGAGCAGCGCGTCGTGCGGCACGAAGAGATCGTCCAGGAACAGCTCCGCCGTGTCCGACGAGCGCCATCCGTGCTTTTCGAACTTGCGCGCGATCTTCAGGCCGGGGTTGCCCTTCTCGACGATGAACATCGAGATACCGCGGCTGCCCTTGGCTTCGGGGTCGGTGCGCGCGGCGACGATGTAGATGTCGCCGTACAAGCCGTTGGTGATGAAGGTCTTGGAGCCGTTGAGCACCCAGCCCTCTTTCGTGCGCACCGCGCGCGTCTTCAGGCCGGCGACGTCGGAGCCGGCGTGCGGCTCGGTCACGCACACAGCGCCGATCTTCTCTCCGGCGCAGGCGGCGGGCAGATACTTCGATTTCTGTTCGTGCGTACCCCGATGCGCGATGTGGCCGATCGACATGTCGCTGTGCACCGTCAGGGCCGAAGCCACTCCGCCGAACGTGGAGCGCGACAGCTCTTCCCCCAGCACCACTGACGCCATCGCCCCCATGCCCCCACCGCCATACTCCACAGGATGCCGCATGCCCAGGAAGCCCAGGGCGCCCAGGTCGCGGAACAGCTTGCGAGGGATCTCGCCGGAGGCCTCCCAGGCCTCGCCGTACGGAACGATCTCCTCGTTGACGAAGCGGCGGACCTGGTCGCGCACCATGCGCAGGTCCTCGCCGAGGAAATCGGGTTCCTGGAATTCGAATTCAGTCATGTGTTGATGTGGATCAAGCAGGGAGCGGGATTGCGCGATTATAGTCCGTCTCGTCGGTTTATTTTATGCCGCCGCGACGGACTATGCAAGGCAGCTTGCTACACTTCGCGCCACAGGAGAAGCCATGCCACGTGTACGTTCGGACGATTACGAAGCCAAGAGTCAGGCCATCATGGACTGCGCCGCATCGCTCTTCGCGAAGGTGGGCTACCCCTCGGCCAAGATGCAGGACGTGGCCGAGGCGTGCGGCGCGACCAAGTCGATGCTGTACCACTACTACCCGACCAAGGACGACCTGCTCTTCGCGATGCTCAAGGAGCACCTCGAGCGCGTCATGGCCGGGTTGGACGAAGCAGTGTCCGCGGCCGGCACCCCGCGCGAGCGGCTGATGGCGCTGGTGCAGACGTACACGCAGAAGTCCGCGCAGTCGCGCCGCCGCCACGTGATCGCCATGAACGACGTGAAGTACCTGCCCAAGGCCAAGCAGGCGCCGCTGATCGAGTTGCAACGGCAATTGTCGGACAACGTGGCCGCGCTTCTGCGCGAGCTGAATCCCGGGTTGCCGGACCACGTCTACAAGCCCTACACGATGATGCTCATCGGCATGCTGAACTGGACCGACTTCTGGTACAGGCCGGGCGGCGCGATGAAGCCTCAAGACCTGTGCGATCGGATGTCGCGCCTCTTCCTCAAGGGCTTCCTGGCCGAGAAATCCTAGTCTCGCTTACTGCACCCCCTTGTAGGTCACGGCGGCAGGGTCGGCTTTGAGCAGGAACAGCTTCGGCGCGGCCAGGTGGTTCGTCGCACTGAACGACACTGGCGTCATGACTCCGGTATCCAGGTTCTTCACCTTCGCCAGCTCCGAGTTCGTGCAGTCCCAGGTCAGCGCCTTGCCGCACTTGCCCATGGCCTCGAACAGGGCACGCGTGGCCGCATAGCCGGTGTAGCTGTAGCGGTTGACCTTCGGCATTTCTTCGGCGCTCAGGTACTTGCCCAGCTTCTCCGTGAACGCCTTGCCCTGCGGCGAGCTTTCCAGGTACACGTAGTCGACGGTGTAGACATTCTCACCGGCAGGGCCCATCAGCTTGGCACTCGCGGGCACGCGCGACACATAGGTCACGCCCACCGGAATCTTGTGCCCGATGCGCTCGAGCTCCTTGGTCATCGCCACGTTTTCGCCGAGCACCCCGCCGGCCATCAACGCCTCGGCTCCGGATTCCTTGACCTTCAGGATTTCGGACGAAAAGTCGGCTTGGCCCTTCTTGTAGATCTGGGTCGACACGATCTGCAGCTTCTTGGCCTTCGCCGCGCGCTCGAATCCCGCGCGAACGTTCTCGCCGTAATCGTCGTCCTGTGAGATTAACGCCCACTTCTTGCCCGGGTAGCGGTCGGCCATCATCGAGACCAGCTCTTCCACTGCATTGGTCATGTCATAGCCCACCGCGAAGACGTTCTTGATGGTCGGGTTGTACAGGCCCTCGTACGTCGTGACGGGTGCCATGGCGGGGATGCCCGCCTGCTTGATTACCGGCATCGCGGCTTCGGCCTGCGCCGTGCCCGAGATGGAGGTGAAGGCGAAGATTTTGTCGCTGGTGATGAGCTTGCGCACGCCCTGCACCGTGCGCGACGGCACGTAGCCGTCGTCCTCGGAGATGAGGCGGACCTTGCGGCCGTTGATGCCGCCGGCGGCATTGACTTCGGCCACGGCCGCCTTCACGCCCAGGTTGTGCGCGACGCCGAGCAGCGCCGGCGGCCCGGTCAGCGGCAGGATGTCGCCGATGACGATCTCCGTGTCAGTCACGCCCTGTTGCTGGGCCAGTGCGGGCAGAGCCACGCCCAGGGCCACCAGGACGGCGGCGGTCAATGCGCTGAATCTTCGAGTCATGGAATGCTCCTTCGTTGAAAACATGTTTCGCCATTGATACCAGCTCACGGCCGTGTTCCAGGATATTGGCGATCGGCTGAATTGCTCGCTCCGGCCACCTGCTCTTACTTAGTAAATCTCCCGTCGGGCCCAATGATGTTCAGGTCCACGCGGCGCGAGCCCTGATGTGTCCCTTTTGAGAAGCTGATGTCGAACCCGCCGAGCAAAACCTGCTTCAGATGCCGCCCTTCTCATTGACCGATTCGAGGAGCGCCCGCGCGCCACCGGCGATATCCTTGCCAAATTCGCTCAGGGGTCCCGACATGGCAACCGACTGGCCAAGCCGGATCTCCTTGTCGTTCAAGCCGACGTCAGCGGCCAAGGCGACACCAATACAACTCGCGGCCGCAAGGCCTACTACATACCTGTGCAGTTGTTCCAGTTTCATGCGGTGTCTCCTTTCAATTGGAGAGTTGAAATCAATACCGCAGGGGCCAATAGACCCATGCATGCCGGATGTCGTGCCAGATGCCGCGCAGGCCGCGCGGATCGAAGCGCAGGAAAGCGATGATGGCCAGGCCATAGAGCACGCTCTTGATCTCGTGCGCGCTGGTGGTCATGAGTTCGGCCAGGCGCCCGCCCATGCCGGACGTGAGCGCCGAAAAAACCTCCGGCATGCTCAAGATGAAGATCGTGCCGAACACCGCGCCCAGCACGGAACCCAGCCCGCCGACGATGATGATCGCCAGCGCCTCGATCGACAACAGGAATGGGAAGCTCTCGACACTGACGATGCTGATGTACATCGCCATCATTGCGCCGGCCACGCCGGTGATCGCCGCACTGATCAGGAAGGCCAGCAGCTTGTAGCGCACGAGATTCACGCCCATCGTGCGGGCCGCGATGTCGTTGTCGCGAATTGCGATCAGCGCGCGCCCCACGTAGGAGCGTCGCAGGTTCAGTGTCACCAGCACGGCGAGCACGAACATGGCCAGGCAGAACCAGTAGAAAGCACGGTCGCTCGACAGGTCGATGCCCAGCAGGCGCGGCCGGGTGATCGTGATGCCGCGGCCCGCGCCGGTGAACTTGCCGCCGGCCAGCAAGGCCGCGCTCACGATGTGGCTGAACGCCAGCGTGGTGATGGCCAGGTACAGGCCGTGCAGGCGCAGCGAGGGAACGCCCACGATGAGGCCGAAGAACGCCGGCACCACGGCGGATGCCAGTAGCGCCACTTCCGGCGGCAGGCCCAGCCGCGTCACGCCGATCGCGTACGCATAGGCGCCCAGCATGAGGAAGCCCACGTGCCCCAGCGAAATGAGCCCGGTGAAACCAGTGAGCACGGTCAGGCCGAGCGCGCCCACCAGCGTGAACAGAATCACCGTGACGTGCGCCACCAGGAAGGGGCCCAGGACCAGGGGTGCCAGCAACAGCGCTACGAAGAGCACCGCCGTCCAGGCCATGACGACGCGCGAGTCGGTCAGGACGACCAGCTCGGCGTAACGCTGCTTGAAGAAACCGCTTTTCATCAGACCCTCTCGATCCGCTTTTCACCGAACAAACCGAACGGCCGCACCATGAGCACCACCAGGATCAGGAAGAACCCGGCCACCTCCTTCAAGGTACTCGGCAGGTAGCCGCCCACCAGGTTCTCGAGCACGCCGATCACCAGGCCGCTCACCCCCGAGCCCAGCACCGAATCGAAGCCGCCCAACACCGTGGCCGGAAACGCCTTGAGGCCGAGTTCGTAAATCGTGGGTGACAGGCCGTAGATGACTGCGAAGAAGACACCCGCCAGGCCGGCCAGCGCCGAGGCGCAAGCCCAGGCCACCGACTGCACCCGCGCGGTGGAGATGCCCATCAGTCGCGCCACGTTTTCGTCTGCAGCCACGGCGCGCATCGCGACGCCGAACCGGCTGTACTTCAGGAACCACCAGAATCCGGCCAGCGCCACCATCAGCAGGGCGATGACACCGAGCTGGCTCACCCGCATGCCCATGCCGGCGATGTCTAGCACCGTGTCAACGCCCGCGACCTCGAACTTGTGCGGCGCCGCGCCCCAGACGATCGTCACGATCGAGCGCAGCACGACCGCGAGGCCGATGGTCACCAGCACCACCGAGAGCACAGGCTCGCCCAGCATGGGCCGCATGATGAGGCGCTCGCAGAGCATGCCGATGATGGCTCCTGCCACGACCGCGATCAGCACCGTGACGATGCCGCCCGCACCTATGGTCGTGGCGATCGACCACGAGGTGTACGCGGTGAGCATGCCAAGCTCGCCCTGCGAGAAATTCACGATGCCCGTGGCCTTGTAGATAACCGCGAAGCTCATGGCCACGAGGCCGTAGATCGCCCCGATCGCCAGGCCCGACATCACCAGTTCAATGAAATAGCCCATGCTGACCTTTCAGGCGCCGTAGATGATCTGCAGTTCGCGGGCGAACTTGGCATTGATCAGGCCGCGCCTGACTTTTTGCGTGGCGGTGAGCTCGCCGTCGTCTTGGTCGAGCTCCTTTTCCAGCAGCACGAATTTGCGAATGTTCTCCACGCGGGCAAACCGGGAGTTCACCTGGTCCACCACCTGCTGGATGAGCTCGATCACCTCGGGCAGCAGCGTGAGCGATCTGTAGGTCGTGTACTGCAGATCGCGCTCGGCGGCCCATCGGCCGACGGTTTCGAAATCGATCTGGATCAGCCCACCGAGGAACTTACGGCCCTCGCCCACGACGATCGCCTCGCGCACGAACTCGCTGTCCTTCATGGCGTTCTCGATCTCGGAG
>Ga0075370_10000479_pt1 | contig 15028 bp, 12 predicted proteins | sample EndMethybrTD3035_FD_71398 | JGI IMG/M metagenome (GOLD analysis project Ga0075370, IMG submission 71398) | Populus endosphere microbial communities from Tennessee, USA - Endosphere MetaG P. TD hybrid TD303-5 | ecosystem: Host-associated > Plants > Roots > Endosphere | place: USA: Tennessee... | reverse complement strand
GCAACCGCCGCTTCGAGGCGATGCTTGGCCTGGAGGCCGGCAGCGTCGTCGGCAGCGGGCTGCAGCGTCTCTTCGGCGCGTTCACGCGCTCGCGGCAACTCGCGCACGAGATCGACGAGGCGCTTGCCGGCGGCGGCATCTTCGAGACCGAGTTCGAACTCGCCGGCAGCAGCGCGGGTGAGTCGCCCGCACGCTGGTATTCGCTGTCGGTGCGGCGCAGCGCGCTCGCGCCGGATGCGCACGAGGCGATCGCGGTGCTGTCGGACGTCACGCGGCTGAAGCTGCAGCAGCTCGAGCTCGAGACGCTGGCGCGCGACCGCGAGCTGATGTTCAACCTCTCGGGCGTGGGCATCGCATTCATACGCAACGGGCGGATCGAGCGCGCGAACCAGGCGCTCGCGCGGCTGGTCGGCTATTCGGTGGCCGAGCTGTCGGTGATGCCGCTGTCGGAGCTGTTCGCCAGCGCAACCGAGTTCGAGCAGCGCTGGGCCGAGGCGGAGTCCAATCTGCGGCTGCACGGGGTGTGGACGGGCGAGCGCCAGCTGCGCACGCGCGACGGGCGGCTGCTGTGGGTGCAGGCGAGCAAGCGCCTCGTCACGCCGGGCGATCTGTCGGGCGGCGCGATCGCGTCGTACGTGAACGTCGATGCGCGCCGGCGCGCCGAACGATCGGTCGCGCTGCAGGCCGAGCGCACCCGCTCGATCCTCGACTCGGTGCTGGTGGGCATCGTCACGGTCGGGCCGAACGGCATCGAGTGGATGAACCGCTCGGCGCGCCGCATGTTCGGCGGCGATGTGGCCGACTTCGTCAACCTGCCGATCGCGACCGTCGCGACATCCGAACCCGATCACCCGCTTCGCCGCGCCGACCCGCTCGCGCAGCTCGTGGAAGGCGAGGCCGCGACCTTCGAGTGCCGTATCAAGGCGCGCGACGGGCGCGAGTTCTGGGTCGTCGGCAACGTCGTCGCCACGGGGCGCGAGTCGAGCGGGCCGCAGCTCACCTACGCGCTGCTCGACATCGAGCGCCGCCGCCAGGCCGAGGCGCGCATGTCGGAGGCGCAGGACTCGCTGCAGCGCGTCATCGAGGCGGCGCCGCTCGCGATCAGCGTGCGCGATGCGCGCACGCTGAAGCTGGTGCAGCTCAACGAGGTGGCGGCCCGCCTGGTCGGCAAGCCGAGCGCCGCGTTGATCGGGCGCACGCCCGAGCAGATGTATCTGCCGGCGACCGCCGCAGTGCGCCGCGCCGACATGGAGCAGGCGCTCGTTTCGGGAGCGGTCACGACGCGCGAGTACCGCATCGAGGTCAACGGCGACACGCAGGTCTGGGAGGCGCGCTACGTGCCGCTGGCCGGCGGGCCGGGCGAGCCGGCCGAGCAACTGCTGCTGGTGGCGGCTGACGTGACCGAGCAGCGTGCCGCGCAGGAGGCGCGCTACGAAGCAGCCATCGCGCAGCGCGAGATGCTGGTGCGCGAGGTTCACCACCGGATCAAGAACAACCTGCAGGGCGTGGCTGGCCTGCTGCAGCAGATCGCGCAACACAAACCCGAGGTGGCCGGGCCGATTGCCGAGATCGTCGGCCAGGTACAGGCGATCGCGCAGGTGCACGGCATGCAGGTCGGTACGAGCGGGTTGCTCAACTTGGCCGAGGTGGCGGAGGCGATCACGGTGTCGGTCCAGCGGACCTTCGGCCGCACGATCCGCTTCGCTGTGGCAGACGAGGCGGTCCGCCGCTGGATGCTGCCCGAGAGCGAATCGATCCCGATCGCGCTGACGATCAACGAGCTGCTCACGAACGCGGTGAAGCATGGATCGGCCGAGGCGGCAGTGCCGGTGGGCGTGGGCTGCACGCTCGAGCTGCTGAGCGACGGCGTGCGCCTTCGCATCACGAATCGGGCGACGCTGCCGGCGGGGTTCAGCCTGCAGCGCATTCCGAGCGGCGTGTCCGGGCTCGGGCTGGTGCGCGCGCTGCTGCCGCGCCGCCATGCGACGCTCGCGATCGAGCAGGCCGGGGCGGACGTCGCCACGACCGTCGACTTACAAAGCCCGGTCGTCGTGCGCGACGCTGCGGGCTGAGCCGCCCCCGGCTGCCGGCCCCGGGATCGCCCGCTGTCGGCCGCTCGGTGGATCGACCAAAATCGCCGCAGGACGCAACGATGGATTCGAACGAGAAGAGCACGATCCTGGTTGTCGACGACGACCGCCTGGTCCTTGCTACGCTGACGCACGGGCTGAGCCAGGCCGGCTACCGGGTCATCGACGCCGACAACGGGGACGACGCCATCCTGCTGGCACGCGAGCATCAACCGGCGCTGGCGCTGCTGGACATCCGCATGCAGGGCATGAGCGGCTTCGACGTTGCCGAGTATCTGCGCGAATACCACCAGATCCCGTTCGTCTTTCTCTCCGCGTTCTCGGACGAGGCCACGCTCGCGCGCAGCCGCGCGCTCGGCGCTGCCGCGGTGCTGACCAAGCCGCTGGACATCGGGCATATCCTGCCCGTCGTCCAGGGCGTGTTGCTGCAATCGCGTCAGCCGGGCGTGGACAGCGGCGACGTGGCGCACGCCGAGCCGCAGCCCGCGGTGATCTGGATGGCGGTCGGCGCGATGATGCACCGCCATTCGATCGACCGCAACACGGCCCTTCAGCAGCTGCGCCAACAGGCGATCGCCGAGAAGCGGCCGGTGCTCGAGCAGGCCGAGCGGGTGCTCGAGGCGGTCGAAGCGCTGGCGCTGCCCGGCGCGCAGCCGTAACGCCAGAAGCTCTTAGCCCGCCGGGTTCGAGGGCAGAGTGAACTGAAAACGCGCGCCGTGGTTCGGTGCAGCGTCGCCCCAGATGTCGCCGCCATGGCGGCGCACGATGCGCCGTACCGAGGCCAGGCCGATGCCGGTGCCGGGAAAGTCGTTCGCGCTGTGCAGGCGCTGGAACACTCCGAACAGGCGGTCGGCGAAGCGCATGTCGAACCCGGCACCGTTGTCGCGAATCACGAAGGTGTCCGCGGTGGGGCCGCGTTCGAACCAGATCTGCGCCTGCTCGCACTTGCCGGTGTACTTCCAGGCGTTGCCGAGCAGGTTCTCGATGACCACGCGCAGCAGGGTCGGATCGCCCTGCACCTGCATGTCCGGCTCGATCTGGACGCCGACCTGGCGTCCCGGTGACTGGCGTCGCAGGTCGTCCGCCACATAACCGGCCAGCTGCGAGAGGTTGACGCCCTGGCGCACCAGCGGCTGCGACGACAGCTTGGAGAGAGACAGCAGCGCATCGATCATGTTGTTCATGCGCGCGGCGGCGCCGAGCACGCGGTCGAGGTGGTCGTTGCCCACTCGATCGAGCAGCCGGCCGTAGTCTTCCTTGACGATCTTCGTGAAGCCTTCGACGACCCGGATCGGCGCACGCAGGTCGTGCGAGACGGTGTATGTGAACGAGTCGGACTCCGAGCCCGTGGCTGGAACGCTCGCTGGTGCGCTCGTTGCTGCGCTCGACGATGCGGCCTCGACGGGCGGAGGCGGCTCCGCGGTGGGCATCGCCGAAGCGGTGCCGGCGGCCGGCCCGCGCGCGAGTTCGCGCAGCGTTCCCTGATAGCCCGCGAACGCGCCGTGGCGATCGAACACAGGGCGGCCTCGCAGCCGTGCCCTCGCCTGTGCATCGGTCTGATGGTGCACCGTGGCGTCGGTCAGCGGCAGGCCGCGCTCGAGGGTGCTGCGCAGAGCGGCGGGGTCGTCGGCGATCAGATGCTCCCACACGAGAGGCGTGGATCGGCCGCTCGACCAGGCCGTGTCGGGGGTGTCGGCGGCGGCGTTCGGCGGGCGCATCGAAACCAGGCGATGTGCGCTGTCGGTCTGCCATTGCCAGACGTCGAGCAGTTCGTCGAAGCGGCGCAGGGCGTCACGGGAGTCGCGAAGCTGCTCGGCGAGTTCGTGCTGCCCATGTGACGTTCTCACGAACAACGTGGCAAAGATCACGAGTGCCACGCTCAGCAGCAAGAGGGCCAGCGCGAACGCGCCGAGGGCGCTGAAGCCCGCGGCATCTGCCCGCTCGGAAGGGGCGGGCTGCCACAGACCCCAGGCGACGCAGACGAGGATCACCACCGCGACGCATGCAACCATCCACCGCGACCAGTGCGGTCGATGATCCCAGCGGGCTGCGCCGACACGATCCATTCGACCGATTCTACGGAGCCGAGCCTGCGGCCGATATCGATGCAACCCACGAACCCCCACGGATGCAGGTTCAAGTTTCCCCGAGGGTGGCCGAAATCGTGACAGGCCGAGAGCGTGCGCAGCTCGGCCTTTGGAATCCACCATGCTGCTGCACCTGTCACGCGCCTCGTTCTGGCTTGCCGCCCTGGCAGCTGCATGGGCGCTGGTTGCACCGGGGCAGCACGAGACGGCGTTGACCGCAGTCGCGGGCGCGGCCGCAGGGGTCGCCTTCGCGCTGTGGCGCACGGCGCTCGCGGCGAACCGGCGCTCCTTCGCGGGTGACGCGGCGGTGCCGCAGCCTGCAGTGCTGACGAGCGCCTCGCTGATCGAGGCCGCATCGGCGATCGTGTGCACTGCCGAAGCCGCGGTGTCAATGGAGGCGGCGCTGCGCGCGATCAGCGGCGTCTTGAAGGCCGAACTCGGTGCGCGCGAGGTCCGCATTCACGATCTGCTGGAGCGCGAGGCGAGCCATGCCTGCGTTGCCGAATGGCTGCCGGGCGGCAGCGGTTTGCGCGGGCCCTCCCGGCGCGTTGCCCTTCAGGGTGCGGCGCTAGGCGCCGCGATCGTGTCGGGACGCGAGGCGCTCGACCTGCCGCGCAGCGTCGTGGTTCCGGTGGCCGGCGAGGGGCAGCAACTCATGCTGATCGAGCTCGAGGTGATCGAGATGACGATCGATCCGACCGCCCTGACCAGCCTGCTCGAGCTGACGCGTTCGTGCTGCAACTCGCTCGCGAGGCGCTTGGGTACGGCGGGGCCGATGCTCGGGCAAACCCTGCCTGCGGCCGTGGTGGCTGAACCGACCGAACCGACCGAACGGGCGGCACCAGCGCGCGAAATGCCCTGTCATGTGTTGGTGGTCGAAGACAATGTGGTCCAGTCCGAGACAACTGCCCGGCTCCTGCGACGCTTGGGGTGTCGCGTCACGATGGCATCTGGCATGCTTCAGGGTCTGCACGCGTTGTGTGCGACACAATTCGATCTGGTCTTGATGGATACGCACATGCCAGGTATCGGTGCCTCAGAAGCGCTGAGCTTGCTGCGCGAACGACCGCAGGGAGCCTTCAAACTCGTCTCGTTGAGCGACACGCCGATAGTGGCGTTGGCCGCGCAAGGATTGCAAGGAGACGCCACGCGTTTTCGTGAGCTGGGATTCGATGACTGCCTGTTCAAACCACTGCGGCACGATCAGGTGCGGGGCATGCTGACCAAGCACCTGCGCCTCCAGGCCCCGCTGGCCGAGGCCGACGGCGTGGGCTCGGGCCGCCCGCTCACCGGTGACGACGTGCTCGACCCCGCAGCGCTCGCACGCCTGCGCGAGCTCGACCCCAAAGGCGAAAACCAGCTCGTGCATCGGGTGCTGAAGGCCTTCCAGACCTCGGCGGCGCGGCTGATGCCGCAGCTGCAGGCCGCCCGCGGCACGAACGATCGATCGACCGTGCGCCTCGTTGCCCACACGCTGAAGTCGTCGTCGGCGAGCATCGGCGCCACCACGCTGTCGCAGCTGTGCGGCGAGCTCGAGGCCACGATCCGCAACGACACCGACGGCAACGTGGGCGATATCGAGCCAGGCATCGAGGCGATGGCCTCGGCGCTCGACGTTGCCCTGAAGGCCATCGAGCGCCAACTGGCCCAGGCATGACTCCCTCCCGCGCGCTCACCGTCGACGACGACCTGCCCGAGCAGCCCAAGGTGCTGCTGGTCGACGACGACGAGGTCAACCTGCTGTTGACCTCCATCGCGCTGCGTGAACGCGGGTTTGCGATCACCGAGGCATCGAGCGGCGAGCAGGCCATCAAGGTGCTGGCCGACTGGCTGCCCGACGTCGTCGTCCTTGACGCGCTGATGCCCGGCCTCGACGGCTTCGAGACCTGCCGCGAACTGCGCGTGCTGCCGGGCTTCGAGTCGCTGCCGGTGCTGATGCTGACCGGGCTGGACGACGACGCATCGATCACGCGCGCGTACGAAGCCGGCGCAACCGACTTCTTCGTCAAGTCGACCCAATGGAGCCTGCTGGCCGGGCGGCTGCGTTACCTGCTGCGAGCGTCACGCACCCGGGCCGAGCTCGAACGCAGCAAGTCGCGCCTCGCCCGCGCACAAGACCTTGCCCGCATGGGCAGCTTCGACTGGAAGCGCGGCCAGGGCGGGCCTCTCTTCTCGGTCGAGGGCCTGCGCGTGTTCGGCCTGAGCCCGAACGACAAACTCGCGTTCCGCCCGCTGCTGCGCATGTTGTCCAACGACGACCGCAGCGGCCTGATCGCCGTGCTGCACGAAGTGATCAAGCACAGCACCGTGCTCGCTACGGACATCCCCGCCACCTTGCGCGATGGGCGCCAGCGCATCGTGCACGTAGAAGCCGAGCCGGAGTTCAACGAGCACGGCAACCTGACCGGCTACAGCGGCATCGTCCAGGACGTGACCGACCGGCGCATGGCCGAAGACCGGATCCGCCATCTGGCGAACTTCGACACGCTGACCGGTCTGCCCAATCGGCGCCAGCTGATCTGGCGTGCCGAGCGCGCGCTCGAGCACGGCCGGAGGCTGAACCACCAGGTCGCGCTGCTGCTGATCGACCTCGACCGCTTCAAGATCATCAACGACACGCTCGGCCATGGCGCCGGCGACGAGCTGCTGATGGAAGTGGCGCGCCGGCTGCGCTCATGCGTTCGCCACTCCGACCAGGTGATGGAGAGCACGCTCGAGTCGATGGGCTCGCGCTCGCATCGCACGCTCGAAGCCGTGGGCCGCCTCGGTGGCGACGAGTTCGTCGCGCTGCTGCCCGAGGTGGCGGACGAGCGCGACGCCGAACGCGTCGCGACCCGCATCCTCGACCTGATGCGCGAGCCGATCTTCGTCGGCTCGCAGGAATGCTTCGTCACGGCGAGCGTCGGCATCGCGCTGTACCCGCGAGACGGCTTGACGGTTGCCGACCTGATGCGCAACTCCGACGTTGCGATGTACTCGGTCAAGAACACCACGCGCAACTCGGCCTCGCTGTACCGGCCTGCGCTCGCCGGCCAGGGCCGCGAGAAGCTCGAGCTCGAGAGCGCGCTGCACAAGGCGATCGAGCGCGACGAACTGGTGCTGCACTACCAGCCCAAGATCGACGTGCGCGGCGCGAAGATGGTCGGCGCCGAGGCGCTGATGCGCTGGCGGCACAACGGCGTGCTCGTTGCGCCGGGAGACTTCATCCCGCTGGCCGAAGAAACCGGCCTCATCGTGCCGATGAGCGAATGGGCGATCCGCGAGGCGGCGCGCCAGGCACGGGTCTGGGCCGACAGCTTCGGCTTCGCCGATTCGATCGCGGTCAACCTGCCGAACCGGTTGTTCGAGCGCACCGACCTGGTCGAGTACATCCACAACGCCGTCACCACCTACGGCGTGCCGCACCATTCGATCGAGCTCGAGATCACCGAGACGGGCCTGATGAAGGACCTGCAGAACGTGATCCCGTCGCTGCACCGGCTCAACGAGATCGGTGTCGAGATCTCGATCGACGACTTCGGCACCGGCTACTCGTCGCTCGCCTATCTGACGACCCTGCCGATCAGCGAAGTGAAGATCGACCGCAGTTTCGTGCGCGATCTGGGGATGACGCCGCAGAGCTCTGCCGTCGTCACCGCGATCATCGCGCTGGCGCGTTCGCTCGGCCTGCGCGTGATCGCGGAGGGCGTCGAGAACCTGCGCCAGATGGAAGTGCTGCACCGCCTGGGCTGCGGCGTGATGCAGGGGTTCTTGTTCAGCCGGCCACAGCCGCCCGAGGACATCGAGACCTGGCTGCAACAGACCGTGCTGCCGCGCAAGGCGCCGTGGATCGTCAAGGCGGGCGATGCCGATCTGCCCGAGGTGCTGCGGGTCAGCGAAGGGCGGGATGCGCGTATCAAGCCCGCAACCTGACCGGGGCACGCTGATGGAGACGCGCCCGACGCCGCTCACCGGCGGAACCACCGACGCCACCCAGCTGGCGAAAGCCGCATTGCGCCGCCTGGTGCTCGAAAAGCTCGAGCCCACCCCCGAGAACTACGCGCGAGCCTATCGGCTCGAGGCTGGCGATGCAGCGAGCCTTTCCGTATTGCCGGAACGCGCGGTCAGGCTCGTGGAGCGGCTCGCGCTGCGGGCGTTCGACGCCGATGCCGCCGCCAACGCTGCCGCCGCAGCCGACCTCGCGCATCAGATGGGCCTCGGACGCTGGGAACAGGCCGAGCGCGTGCTGCAGACGCAGCCGCAGGCCGACCCGGCCGCCTACGCGAGCCTGCTGGAACGCATCGTGCGCGGTGTCGAGCGTGGAAGCCGCGGCTGGACGACGGCGCGCAAGAAAGACAGCCTGCAGCGCGTGATCGCCGGCAGCCGAAACGACAGCCGGCGCCTGCAGCAGCGGCTGACGCAGCTGGTGGCGAGCTGGGACTCCGATGCGAGCGAGGCGAGCAGCGAATCGATGTTCGACAGCGGGACCGGCCGTCTTACCGAACCGGCCGACCTGCTCGCGACGCGGCCCGCGCAACTCGACGTGCCTGCGGCCACGGCGCCTGCTCCGCTGGACGCGGCGGGTGTCGACCTGGTGCCGTGGCGCCGCATGTCGGCGTCGTTCTCCGACACGATTGCCGTCGCGCTGGCAGAGCAGGAGGGTGCTGCGCGTGACATGCTGGGCGAGCTCGAGGCTCTCAACGCGCAGGTTCAGGCGGCGGGTGTCGACTCGCGGCTGGCTGCATCGGCCGAGGCGTTCGGCCAGCGTGCCCAGCAGGTCATCGCCCATCGGCATCGGCTGTTCAAGCAGCTCGGTGCGCTGTGCGAAGAACTGACCGCAAGCCTCGCCGAGCTGGCCGAAGACGACAGCTGGGTGCAGGGCCAGTGCCAGGCCATGCGCGCCAAGATCGAAGAAGGCCTCACCGGGCGCGGTGTGCGCGCCGTGGGTGACCTGCTGCGCGACACCCGCGAGCGCCAGGGTCGGCTGCGCGAAGAGCGCGAACGCGCGCGCGATTCGCTCAAGGGCCTGATCAACCGCATGCTGAGCGAGCTCGACGAGCTCGGCTCGCAGACCGGCAACTTCCACGACAGCGTGGGCCGCTATGCCGACGTGATCGAGAAAGCCGACTCGCTCGAAAGCCTGGCCGGCGTGGTGCGCGAGATGGTCGAAGAGAGCCGTAGCGTGCAGTCGCTGGTGCAGCAGACCCAGGCGCGCCTGAAAGACGAACACGACAAGGCGCGCGAGTTGACCCAGCGCGTCGGCGAGCTCGAAGACGAGATGCGACGCCTCTCGGAAGAGGTTTCGACCGACCAGCTCACGCAGATCGCGAACCGCCGCGGCCTGCTGCAGGCGTTCGAAGCGGAGCGCTCGCGCCTCGAACGCAGCGCCGGCAGCCATCTGGCGATCGGCCTGCTCGACATCGACAACTTCAAGCGCCTGAACGACGAGCTGGGCCACAGTGCCGGCGACGAGGCACTCAAGTCGCTGGCGGCGCTCGTGAGCTCGACGCTGCGCCCGACCGATCGGGTGGCGCGCTATGGCGGCGAAGAGTTCGTGGTGCTGCTGCCCGACACCGCCGTCGACGAGGGCCAGCAGATCCTGACGCGCCTGCAGCGTTCGCTGACCGGCGGGCTCTTCATGCACGAGAGCAAGCAGGTGTTCGTGACCTTCTCGGCCGGCGTGACGGCCTATCGAGAATCAGAAGCGATCGAACAGGCCCTCGAGCGGGCCGACCAGGCTCTCTACGAGGCCAAGCGCACCGGCAAGAACCGCACTTGCGTGGCTTGACGCGCCAGGACAGGCGCCTCAGCAGCCCTTCAGGTTCGCGGCACCGCCGCCGCTCGCTCGGGTGCTCAGCACCGCCACCACTGCCTCGCGGTCGCTGAGGCGTTCTTTCAGGGCCTTCGTGCTCGCCTGCGTGGCTTGCTCTTCGAGCGTCTGGCGGCTCGCGAGCCCGCTGCAGGCCAGCAGATAGACCACGCGCCGCGAGGTGCCGAGCGTTGCCCCGGTGTGGGAGGCGACGCGCGGCCCCAGCGCCAGAAGTTCTTCGTGGCTCATGCCGACGCGCGGGGCGACGTCCACGAGTTCCATCGAATCGGGCTTGGCGACGAAGAAGACGACCACGAACGCGACCGCCAACCCGACTCCGGCCACCGTGGCGATTTGCTTGATCATTCCAACCGCTCCCGTGCCTTGTTGTCCGCTTTGCGGCCGATTCTCGCGCGTTTGATGGCTGCGCGTGCGGCAGCATCATCGTTAAGTTGGGGATGAGCCCCGGCAAGGTTCGGGTACAACTGCGGCTGCGCCCGTCGGGCGCACCACCGCGACCCATCGTCCAATGGCGAAAATCCTGCTCCTGAACGGCCCCAACCTGAACCTGCTCGGCACGCGCGAGCCGCAGCTCTACGGCCACGACACGCTGGCCGACGTCGAAGCCCGGGCGGTCGCGCTGGGTGCGGCGCGGGGCGTTGCGCTCGAATGCTTTCAGAGCAACCACGAGGGCGCGCTGATCGACCGAATCCATGCGGCACGCCTGGACGGCACCGGTTTCATCGTCATCAACCCGGGCGGCCTCACGCACACCAGCGTCGCGCTGCGCGATGCGCTTGCCGGAGTTGCGATCCCGTTCTTCGAGGTGCATGTCTCCAACGTGCACGCGCGTGAGGAATTCCGGCACCACTCGTACCTCTCGGCGGTCGCGGCCGGCGTGATCGTGGGCTTTGGCGTTGCGGGCTACGCGATGGCGGTGAATGCCGCGATCGATCGGCTCAAGCCGGTCTGATCAACAAGAGGGCGGCCCCCGCGCTAAGCGACCAGGACCGCGCCGAGGCTGCGTGCACTCTCGCTGAGCACCGGCAAGAAGCGCCGCCGCATCTCGGCAAGCGACACCCGCGCCGCGTGCGTGCTCACGTTCATCGCCGCGACCACATTGCCGCGTGAATCGCGCACCGGCACCGCGATCGAACGCAGCCCCACCTCGAGCTCTTGGTCGAGCAGCGCGTGCCCGGCCTCGCGCGCCGCCTTGAGCTGCTTGCGTAGCTTGGTGGCGGTGGTGACCGTGCGCTCGGTGCGCGCAACCAGCGCCACGCGCTCGATGTAGGCGTCGAGCGCCGCGGCGGGCAGTTGCGCGAGCAGCACGTGACCCATCGACGTGCAGTACGCCGGCAACCGCGTGCCGACCAGCAGATTGATCGACATGATCCGGGTCTCGGCCGAACGGCAGACGTAGACGATCTCGGTGTCGTCGAGCACCGCGACCGAACACGATTCGTGCAGCGCACCGCTGACGTGATCGAGATACGGCTGCGCCACGGTGGCCAGCGGTGTCGACGACAGGAAGGCCTGGCCCAGCGTCAGCACCAGCGGCTTCAGCGAGAAGCGCCTGTCGTCCTCGGCGACATAGCCCAGCACCTGCAGCGTGTAAAGGCAGCGCCGAACCGCGGCGCGCGACAGCCCGGTGGTCTGCGCGATCTGCGAGATCGTCAGATGGCGGCGGTGCTCCGAGAACGAGCGGATCACCAGCAGACCGCGCTCCAGCGAGGTCATGAAGTTCGGGTCGCCGGCGTGGCTCGTCGTGCTCTCGGGCATGGTGTGTTCGAGGTCGTTGAGCGGTTGTTGAGCGTGTTCGATTATCGAACGGTTATTCGATTATCGCCCTTGACCCAGGTTGGCGCGACGCCTATCGTTCCACCTCATCGGCGCCAGAGACGCCCATCACCACCACGAGACACTCCCCCGGAAGGCCCTGATCGTGATCGACAAGATCTGCACTAGCGTCCAGGCCGCGCTGGCCGGCATCGCCGACGGCGCGACCGTGATGATCGGCGGCTTCGGCGGCGCCGGTCAGCCAGGCGAACTGATCGACGCCCTGATCGAGCAGGGCGCGCGCGATCTGGTCGTCGTCAACAACAACGCCGGCAACGGCGAGACCGGCCTGGCCGCGCTGCTCAAGACGGGCCGCGTGCGCAAGATCATCTGCTCGTTCCCGCGGCAGGTGGACTCGCAGGTGTTCGACGGCTTGTATCGCGCCGGCAAGATCGAGCTCGAACTGGTACCGCAAGGCAACCTCGCCGAGCGCATCCGCGCGGCCGGCGCGGGCATCGGCGCGTTCTTCACGCCCACCGGCTACGGCACGCCGCTCGCCGACGGCAAGGAGACGCGCGAGATCGGCGGACGCATGCAGGTGCTCGAGTACCCGATTCACGCCGACGTCGCGCTGATCAAGGCCGAACGCGGCGACCGCTGGGGCAACCTCACCTACCGCATGACGGCGCGCAACTTCGGCCCGATCATGGCCGCGGCCGCGAAGCTGACGATCGCCTCGGTGCACGAGATCGTCCCGCTCGGCGAGATGGACCCGGAATCGGTGGTCACTCCGGGCCTGTATGTGCAACGTGTCGTGAAGGTGCCGCGATGAAGAAGCTCGACCGCAACCAGATGGCAGCGCGGGTCGCGCGCGACATCCCGGAAGGCGCCGTCGTCAACCTCGGCATCGGCTTGCCGACGCTCGTGGCCAACCACCTGCCGCAAGGCCGCGAGGTTCTGCTGCACAGCGAGAACGGCGTGCTCGGTATGGGCCCGGCGCCCGCCGCCGGCCACGAAGACTGGGACCTGATCAACGCCGGCAAGCAGCCGGTCACGCTGCTGCCGGGCGGCTCGTTCTTCCACCATGCCGACAGCTTCGCGATGATGCGCGGCGGGCACCTCGACTTCTGCGTGCTCGGTGCGTTCCAGGTGAGCGTGAGCGGCGACCTCGCGAACTGGCACACCGGCGCACCCGACGCCATTCCGGCGGTCGGCGGCGCGATGGACCTCGCGATCGGCGCGAAGAAGACCTTCGTGATGATGGAGCACCTGACCAAGAGCGGCGAGAGCAAGATCGTGCCCGTCTGTACCTACCCGCTGACGGGCGTGGGCTGCGTGAGCCGTATCTACACAGACCTGGCGACGATCGACATCACGCCGCAAGGTCTGCGTGTGCTCGACATGGTCGAAGGCCTGAGCCTGGAAGAACTGGTGCGCCTGTCGGGCGTGCCGATGCAGCAAGCGTGAACCCGATCGAACAAGAGACCGAGAGACCATCATGAACCACGCATTCATCGTCGACGCGATTCGCACTCCCTTCGGCCGCTACGGCGGCGCGCTCAGTTCGGTGCGCACCGACGACCTCGGCGCGATCCCGATCAGGGCGCTGATTGCGCGCAACCCGAAGGTCGACTGGGCGGCGGTGGCCGACGTGCTGTACGGCTGCGCAAACCAGGCCGGCGAAGACAACCGCAACGTCGCGCGCATGAGTGCGCTGCTCGCCGGTCTGCCGGTCGACGTGCCCGGCGCCACGATCAACCGCCTGTGCGGCTCGGGCCTCGATGCAGTGGGCAGCGCGGCGCGCGCCATTCGCAGCGGCGAAGCGGGCCTGATGATCGCCGGCGGCGTCGAAAGCATGAGCCGCGCGCCGTTCGTGATGCCGAAGGCCGAGAGCGCATTCAGCCGCGCCAACGCGGTGTACGACACGACGATCGGCTGGCGCTTCGTCAACAAGCTGATGAAGGAGCAGTACGGCGTCGACTCGATGCCCGAGACCGCCGAGAACGTCGCCACCGACTTCAAGATCGAGCGCGAAGCGCAGGACCGCATGGCGCTCGCCTCGCAGCTGAAGGCGGTGGCTGCGCAGAAGAGCGGCTACTTCGACGCCGAGATCACGCCGGTGACCATCGCGCAGAAGAAGGGCGATCCCATCGTCGTCTCCAAAGACGAACACCCCCGCGAGACGTCCCTGGAGGCGCTTGCCAAGCTGAAGGGCGTGGTCAAGCCCGACGGCAGCGTGACGGCCGGCAACGCCTCGGGCGTGAACGACGGCTCCTGCGCTTTGCTGCTGGCCGATGAAGCGAGCGCCGCGAAGTACGGGCTGACACCCAAGGCGCGCGTGCTCGGCATGGCCACCGCCGGCGTTGCGCCGCGCATCATGGGCTTCGGGCCGGCGCCCGCGGTTCGCAAGGTGCTCGCGCTCACGGGGCTGAAGCTCGAGCAGATCGACGTGATCGAGCTCAACGAGGCGTTCGCCGCGCAGGGCCTGGCCGTGCTGCGCGACCTCGGCATCGCCGACGACGACCCGCGCGTGAACCCGAACGGCGGCGCCATCGCGCTGGGGCATCCTCTGGGCGCGAGCGGGGCCCGCCTCGCCACCACCGCGGTGAACCAGCTCACGAAGACGCGTGGCAAGTACGCACTTTGCACGATGTGCATCGGCGTCGGGCAGGGCATCGCCGTGGTGCTCGAGCGGGTCTGACCGCGTCGCAAACATCTGTAAAGCTGGCGCGCCGCGTCAGCGCCCGAGGGGCTCCGGGAGTTAGATGAGCATGCAAGATCGTTGTCGGGCCTGGCCCCGGCCGATCGCCGCTGTTCAACGAAGGAGGCTTCCATGCCCAGAGTCATGCCCTCGCTCAACCCGTCACTGAAGGTGGTCGCGACCGCCGCCATCGCCTCGCTTGCGCTGTCGGCTTGCGTTGTGGCACCTTATCCGCAACGTGTCTATGCGCCGCAGCCGGTTCCGGCTGGTCCGGCGCCCGCGCCCGCCTACGGCTACGGGCAAGACGAAGTGGTCGTCGACGTCGCGCCGCCTGCGCCGTACGTCGAGGTCGTGCCGGCGATTCCGTACCCCGGCGCCATCTGGATCGGCGGCTACTGGGGCTGGCGCGGCAACCGGCACTACTGGGTGCCGGGCCGCTGGGAAGCGCCGCGTCCGGGCTACACGTGGCGTGCGCACGCCTGGGTCAACCAGGGTGGGCACTGGCATCTGCGAGCCGGCGGCTGGGTTCGCTAGACCCGAAATGAGCTGACCGCGTCGACGAGCTGCCCAGCCTGCTGCTTCAAGC
>Ga0075370_10000477_pt1 | contig 15073 bp, 15 predicted proteins | sample EndMethybrTD3035_FD_71398 | JGI IMG/M metagenome (GOLD analysis project Ga0075370, IMG submission 71398) | Populus endosphere microbial communities from Tennessee, USA - Endosphere MetaG P. TD hybrid TD303-5 | ecosystem: Host-associated > Plants > Roots > Endosphere | place: USA: Tennessee... | reverse complement strand
CGCTGTCGCGCAACGTCGCGCGCAAGGCGGCGTTCGAGATGCTGGTGACGGGTGCCTTCATCGGCGCGGACGAAGCCAAGGCGAAAGGCCTCGTGAACCGCGTCGCGGATGCCGATGCGCTCGATGCTGAGGTCGAGTCGCTGGTGGGCAGCATCGTGGCGAAGCCGCGCGTCGCGATCGCGATGGGCAAGGCGCTGTTCTATCGCCAGCTCGAGACGGGGATCGAGGCGGCGTATGCGGATGCCGGGGAGACGATGGCCTGCAACATGATGGACGACAGCGCGCTCGAGGGCGTGCAGGCGTTCATCGACAAGCGGGTGCCGAAGTGGTGAGAGGAGGGCACTCGCACGCCGGGCATTGAGCCCGCGGCGCCCGCCGATCGCTGCGCTGGTCGATCCCCGTAGTCGGAGCCTCTCGCCCTTCGCTTCGCGCTCTACATGCCGCTGTAGTTCGGTCCGCCGCCGCCTTCGGGCGCGACCCAGACGATGTTCTGCGTCGGGTCCTTGATGTCGCAGGTCTTGCAGTGCACGCAGTTCTGCGCGTTGATCTGGAGCCGGTCGGTGTTGTCGGCGTTCTTGACGAACTCGTAGACGCCGGCCGGGCAGTAGCGGCTTTCGGGGCCGGCGTACTTCGCGAGGTTCAGGTTGACCGGGATGCTCGCGTCCTTCAGCGTCAGGTGCGCGGGCTGGTTCTCGCCGTGGTTGGTGTTGCTGATGAAGACGCTCGAGAGCCGGTCGAAGGTCAGCTTGCCGTCGGGCTTCGGGTACGTGATCTGCGGGCAGTCGGCCGCGGGCTTCAGGTAGCTGTAGTCGGGCGCCGTGCGGTGGATGGTCCACGGCGGCGTCTTCACGCCGAGCTTGGGCAGCAGCCACTGCTCGACGCCGGTCATCACCATGCCGACGTACAGCCCCTTCTTGAACCACTGCTTGAAGTTGCGCGAGGTCTCGAGGTCTTCGCGCAGCCAGCTCTTGTCGAAGGCTTCCGGGTACGCGGTGAGCTCGTCCTGCCGCCGACCCGCGGCGACGGCGGCGAACGCGGCTTCGGCCGCGAGCATGCCGGACTTGATCGCCGCATGGCTGCCCTTGATGCGCGCCGCGTTCAATGTGCCGGCCTCGCAGCCCACCAGCGCGCCGCCCGGGAACACGAGCTTGGGCAGGCTGAGGATGCCGCCCGCGGTGATGGCTCGCGCGCCATAGCCGATGCGCTTGCCGCCTTCGAGGAAGGCCTTGATGTTCGGGTGCGTCTTCCAGCGTTGCATCTCCTCGAAGGGGCTGAGCCACGGGTTCGCGTAGTCGAGCCCGACCACGAGGCCGAGCGTGACCTTGTTGTCCTCGAGGTGGTACAGGAAGCCGCCGCCATAGGTGCTGCTGTCGAGCGGCCAGCCGGCGGTGTGGATCACGAGGCCAGGCTTGTGCTTGGCCGGGTCGATCTCCCACAGCTCCTTGACGCCGATCGCGTAGGCCTGCGGGTCCTTCCCGGCATCGAGCTTGAAGCGCTCGAGGAGCTGGCGGCCGAGCTGGCCGCGCGCGCCTTCGGCAAAGATCGTGTACTTCGCATGCAGCTCCATGCCGAGCTGGAACTCGCCGGTCGGCTGCCCGTCCTTGCCGACGCCCATGTTGCCGGTGGCAACGCCCTTGACGCTGCCATCGTCGTTGTAGAGAACCTCGGCGGCGGCGAAGCCGGGGAAGATCTCGACACCGAGCGCCTCGGCCTGCTGCGCCATCCAGCGCACCACGTTGCCCAGGCTGATGACGTAGTTGCCCTCGTTGTGGAAGCACAGCGGGATCACAGGCGACTTGATCGCGCTGACCTGGCCCAGCACCAGCAGCTGGTCATCGGTGACCGGCTGGTTCAGCGGCGCGCCGAGCTCCTTCCAGTTCGGGAACAGCTCGGTGATCGCACGCGGGTCCATCACCGCGCCCGACAGGATGTGCGCGCCGGGCTCGGACCCCTTCTCGAGCACGACGACCGAGATCTCCTTGCCCTGTTCGGCCGCGAGCTGCTTCAGGCGGATCGCGGTGGCCAGGCCCCCCGGACCTCCGCCGACGACAACGACGTCGTATTCCATCGCTTCGCGCGGCCCGTACTGAGCGAGGATTTCTTCTGCGGTCATGCGGCTTCCTTGGAGCTTCGAATGTGTGTGCGAGTCGCAGCGGATTCTACGAGTGCGATCGACTGCGTCCTGTCAGGTCCGTTCGCTCTGGAGAGGCCTCTCCAACGACGGTGTGCGTGCTATCGTTCCCTGCGATTTCGAAGAATGCCGGAGAGGGTAAGGTCATGAGCTACAACATCGATCTGTCGGGCCGCGTGGCCCTGGTCACGGGCGCGTCGAGCGGGCTCGGCATGCAGTTCGCGAAGACGCTCGCGCGCGCCGGCGCGGCGGTCGTGCTGGCGGGGCGCCGTGTCGAGCGGCTGAAGACCTTGCGGGCCGAGATCCAGGGCGACGGCGGCGACGCGCATGTGGTCGCGGTCGACGTGACCGACACCGACAGCATCAAGGCCGCGGTCGCGCATGCCGAGACCGAGATGGGCACGATCGACATCCTCGTCAACAACTCCGGCGTCAGCACGACGCAGAAGCTGACCGAGGTGACGCCCGAAGACTACGACTACGTGTTCGACACCAACACCCGCGGCGCGTTCTTCGTCGCCCAGGAAGTCGGCAAGCGCATGCTGGCACGAGCCCGCGGCGCGGCGCCCGGCACGTTCACCGGCGGGCGCATCGTCAACATCGCGTCGATGGCCGGCCTGCGCGTGCTGGGCCAGATCGGCGTCTACGCGATGAGCAAGGCCGCGGTGATCCACATGACGCGCGCGATGGCGCTCGAATGGGGCAAGTACGGTATCAACGTGAACGCGATCTGCCCCGGCTACATCGACACCGAGATCAACCACCACCACTGGAAGACCGAGGCCGGGCAGAAGCTGGTCGCGATGCTGCCGCGCAAGCGGGTCGGCCAGCCGCAAGACCTCGACACGCTGCTGATGATGCTGTGCGCGAACGAGAGTCACTTCATCAATGGCGCGGTGATCCAGGCCGACGACGGCTTCGGTGTCTGATGGAACCCCTCGTCCGACGACTAGGTCGGCCGGTCCCCCGAGGGGACGCGGGCCGGCTTGGGAGCGGCCCGGCGCTCGGCCCGCACCAGACATGAGGACTCTTTCGTTGCTCGAGGCACGCGTTCTCGGTGTGCTGATCGAGAAGGCCCATACCGTCCCCGACAGCTACCCGTTGTCGCTGAACTCGCTGACGCTGGGCTGCAACCAGAAGACGGCTCGCGACCCGGTGCTCAATGCGAGCGAGGCTGAAGTGCAGGGCGCAACCGATGCACTGCGTTCGCTGAGCCTGGTGTTCGAGTCGAGCGGCTCGCGCGTCACACGCTACGAGCACAACCTCGGTCGCGCACTCGGGCTGCCGTCGCAATCGGTCGCGCTGCTTGCGGTGCTGATACTGCGCGGGCCGCAGACCGGGTCGGAGTTGCGCGCGAACAGCGAACGGCTGCATCGGTTCGCCGACCTGTCGTCGGTCGAGGCGTTTCTCGACGAGCTGGCCGAACGTCCGCAGGAGAAGGGCGGTCCGCTGGTCGTCAAGCTGCCGCGTGCTTCGGGCGCTCGCGAACCGCGGTGGGCGCAGCTGCTGTGCGGGCCGGTCGACGTCAGCAGCGCACCGGCCGCGGAAGCCGGCTCGAACGATCTGGTCGCCGCCGGCGAACTGACCGCGTTGCGTGCGCAGCAAACGGCATTGCAGGCAGAGCTGACCGAGCTGCGCGAGCGGGTCGATCACCTCTACAAGGAGCTCGGCGTCGGCCGCGGCTGATTCACGCATGCGATTCGAGCTGCCCGACGAGAAGAAGCTGACGCACGAGATGGTCATCCCCATCCGCTGGGGCGACATGGACGCGATGGGCCACGTCAACAACACGCTGTACTTCCGCTACCTCGAGATCGTGCGCCTCGAGTGGCTCTACAGCGTAGGCGCGACGACCGACCGCGCGAGCACCGGCCCGGTCATCGTCAACACCTTCTGCAATTTCATCAAGCAGCTCGAGTTCCCTGGTGACGTGCTGGCGAAGCACTATGTGGCGAACCCGGGCCGCTCGAGCTTCGACACCTTCATCACGCTGGAACGCACCGACCAGCCGGGCACGATCTACGCATCGGGCGGCGCAAAGACCGTGTGGGTGAACTACCAGGAGCAGAAGTCGGTGCCGCTGCCCGACTGGCTGCGCGCGCTGATCGACTAGCAGCGAACAGCTGGAAGAGTCCTAAGCGCGAAGCAGCTTCTGCACCAGCTCGGGCGTCGTGCGCGCGGCGTGCTTCTTCATCAGCCGCGCCCGATAGACGTCGACCGTGCGCGGGCTCACGTCGAGCCGTTTCCCGATCAGCTTGCTCGTCAGGCCTTCGATCAGCAGCGCCGCGATCTCGCGCTCGCGCGGCGTCAGGTCGACGCTGAGCTGGCGCCGCGACGACAGGTCCTCGAACGCCCAGATGCCGGCCGCATGCGGCCGCGACGGGTCGAGCGAGCGGCCCGACACGTGGCACCAGAACAGCTCGCCGCGGCGCGGCCCGTCGACCCGCTTCATCACCCGCTCGTCGGCATACCAGCCGTCGCGGTCGAGGCTCGCCACGATGCGCTCGCCGGTGCGCTCGAACTCGTCGTGGGTCGGGTACAGCATCTCGAAGCTGCGGCCGACCAGTGCCTCGCGCGTGGTGCCGAACATCGCGAGCACCTGCTGGTTGCAGTCGACCATCAGCCGCTCGCGCGACAGCACGAGGCCGATCGGCGCGAGGTCGAAGGCCGTGCGATAGTCCAGCCCCGGCGCCGTGTCGCGGCCCATCGCGACCAGCGTGTCAGAGCAGCGCGTAGGTGGTGGTCGCGTGCGCGGCGAGCACGCCGTCGCCGGTCGTGATCTCGATGTCGCCGAACGCGAGCGACTTGCCGAGACGCAGCACCTTCGCGACGACGATCGCCTCGCCGGCGTCGGCCGCGACCGGGCGCAGGAAGGTCGTCTGCAGCTGCACCGTCGTCATCGGCTTGAACGCGCCCAGTTTCGAGGTGACCGCGAGCACCATCGCGGTGTCGGCGGCTGCCATCAGCGTCTGCCCCGACATCACGTTGCCGGCATGCACGTGGCGCGGATGAACCGGGAGTCCGAGTCTCACTTCGCCCGGACTCGCATCGATCAGGCGCAGTTCGAGTTCGCGAACCCACTGCGCGAACACGTCGCGAAGCGTGGTCTGCAGGGCAGTCAGGACATCGGGCGTCACAGTCATCGTCGCAGGCTCCGGTGAGATGCTTAGGCGATTTTACGTAACGACTACGTAACGCATTACGTAGTACGCTGCGCGCCAGTCTCGGGCACGCGCCCGGTCACCTGGAGAAGCGATGAACAAGGTATATCCGAGCGCGGCCGAGGCGCTCAAGGGCGTGGTCGCGGATGGCCAGCTGATGGCGGTCGGCGGCTTCGGTCTGTGCGGCATTCCCGAGGCGCTGATCGCCGCGCTGCGCGACTCGGGCGTGAAGAACCTGACGGTGATCTCGAACAACGCCGGCGTCGACGACTTCGGTCTCGGCCTGCTGCTGCAGACGCGCCAGATCAAGAAGATGATCTCGAGCTACGTCGGCGAGAACAAGGAGTTCGAACGACAGTACCTCGCCGGCGAGCTCGAGCTCGAGTTCACGCCGCAAGGCACGCTGGCCGAGAAGCTGCGTGCCGGCGGTGCCGGCATTCCGGCGTTCTTCACCCGCACTGGCGTCGGCACGCTGGTGGCCGAGGGCAAGGAGCTGCGCGAGTTCGACGGCCACACCTACGTGATGGAACGCTCGCTGGTGCCGGCCGTGTCGCTGGTGAAGGCCTGGAAGGCCGACAAGAGCGGCAACCTGATCTTCCGACGCACTGCGCGCAACTTCAATCCGGCGGTGGCGATGGCGGGCAAGACGACGATCGTCGAGGTCGAGGAGATCGTCGAGACCGGCACCTTCGATCCCGATTCGATCCACCTGCCCGGCATCTACGTGAGCCGGCTCGTGCTGAATGCCAAACCCGAGAAGCGCATCGAGAAGCGCACCTTGACCGAAAGATCACCCGCGAAAGCAGGAGCCTGACCATGGCCTGGACCCACGACCAAATGGCCGCACGCGCGGCGCAGGAGCTGCAGGACGGCTTCTACGTGAACCTCGGCATCGGCTTGCCGACGATGGTAGCGAACTTCGTGCCGAGCACGATCGAGGTCTGGCTGCAGAGCGAGAACGGCATGCTCGGCATCGGCCCGTTCCCCACCGAAGACGAGGTCGACGCCGACATCATCAACGCCGGCAAGCAGACCGTGACCACGCTGCCCGGCTCGTCGATCTTCGGCTCGCACGACAGCTTCGCGATGATCCGCGGCGGCAAGATCAACCTCAGCATCTTGGGTGCGATGCAGGTGAGCGAGAAGGGCGACCTCGCGAACTGGATGATCCCGGGCAAGATGGTGAAGGGCATGGGCGGCGCGATGGATCTGGTGGCCGGTGTTGCGCGCGTGATCGTGCTGATGGAGCACGTCGCGAAGAAGAAGGACGGGTCGATCGACCTGAAGATCATTCCGCAGTGCACGCTGCCGCTGACCGGCGTGGGCGTCGTCAACCGCATCATCACCGACCTCGCGGTGCTCGACGTGACGCCGCAAGGCCTGAAGGTCGTCGAGATCGCCGAGGGCGTGACGCGCGAAGAGCTGCAGGCCAAGACCGGCGTGCCGCTGCACTGAGGCGAACGCAGGCGAGCGGCATGCCGGCCTCACTGCTGTTCATGCCTGAGCGCCACACGGCGCTCGATGCGCCGGCGTGGGATGAAGCGGCTGTGCGCGCGGCGATCCAGGCGATCGTCGACGACGCGTGCGAACGCTTCGACCCGCACGAGCTGTGGCCGCCGCATCCTGGCGATGCCGGCGCGGAGCATCCAGATCGCCCGCTGATTGCGCTGTACGACGGCGCCACCGGCGTGATCTGGGCGCTGGAGCATCTGCGCGAACGGGGCGCCGCGGCAGTGGCGTTCGATTCGCGCGCGGCCTCGGAAGGCCTGCTCGAACGCTGGCATGCCGACTTCGCGCCCGACGCGATGCAGCGCCCATCGTTCTTCCTCTGCGACGCCGGCATCCTGCTGCTGCGCTGGACGCTGCTGCGTGACGCGGCGCTGGCCGACGCGCTGCACGCCACGGTCGAGAGCAACCTGCGCAACCCGGCCCGCGAAGCGCTGTGGGGTTCGCCGGGCACGCTGGTTGCGGCGCTGCACATGCTCGATGCGACCGGCGAGAGCCGCTGGCACGACCTGTTCAGGCGGGGCGTCGCGATCCTCTGGGAAGAGATGGAGCAGGCACAGCACTCGGCTGGCGGCGCGCCTGTCTGGCTCTGGACGCAGGAGTTGTATGGCAAGACCGTGCGCTACCTCGGCGCAGGACACGGGTTTGCCGGCAACGTCTACCCCGTGTTGCGCGGCGCGCGCTGGCTCGACGCGGGTGTCGTTCGAGGTTTCGAGGAACGTGCGTTCGCGACGCTGTCGATCGCCGCGACGCGTACCGGTGGCATGGCCAACTGGGAGCCGAGTTTCGACCGCGTCGCGGCGGGTTTTCCGTCCAGGCTGCTGGTGCAGGACTGCCATGGCGCGCCGGGCATCGTGTGCCGCCTCGCGACGACGGCGCATGCCGGCTTGCGCGCCCTGCTCGTCGAAGGCGGCGAGCTGATCTGGGCAGCCGGGCCGCTCACGAAGCCGCCGGGGCTGTGCCACGGCACGGACGGCAACGGCTATGCGTTCCTGAAGCTGCATGCGATGACCGGCGAGCGGCGCTGGCTCGAACGTGCCCGCGCCTTCGCGATGCATGCGATGCGTCAGTCGGAAGCCGCCAGGGCGGCGCTCGGCCGGCGGCGCTACGCCCTGTGGACCGGTGACCTCGGACTGGCGGTCTACCTGTGGAGCTGCATCGAGTCCGACCCGGCGCTGCCGACGCTCGACACGTTCTGAGCGCGATCCCGCCGCTCAGCTCGCCTTGGCCGTGCCGGCCTGCTGCCGCGCGAGCTCCTTGCGCTTCATCGCGAGGTATTCTTCCGGGTCCATCTCGCGCAGCTGCTTCGGATAGCGCTCGACCGATGCGATCCAGTTTCGAATGCGCTTCTCCGGTTGCTCGTGCGGAGGCAGCGAGAGCGCGGCCAGATAGGCGTCGATCGCGAGGTAGTAGCGCATCGCGTTGCGTTCGATCACGCCGCGCACGTTGCCGGTGTACACCGGCGTGCCGTCGCTCTTGTGGTCGACGATCGTGAAGCCGACCTTGCTGCGGCCGAGCGTCGCCAGGTAGCCCTCCATCGCGATCCGCGCCGCGATGCCGAAGCCATACGAGTACGACATGTGGACGAAGCTCGTCTTCGCATCGATCGGCGCCGCTTCGAGCACGATGCGGTAGTCCTTCGTGCCGAGCGGACCGGTGTCGGCGTTGAGCTGGATCTGCACGTAGTCAGAGGTATTCGCGATCACGCGGTACGCGAATTCGCCCTTGTGCGTGTCGGCCAGCGGCTGGTCGAACTTGCGCCCGATCGCGACATTCAAGGTGCTGGCTGCGCCGCTGCCGTGCCAGCTGCAGTCCTTGACGTTCAGGTGCAGCATCAGGATGTCGCACCAGCGGTCCATGCCCTGCAGCGCCGGACCGACGACGGTGTAGGGCTGGTCGGCCACCGCATACACGTCGCCCTTGAGGTTGCCCGAGGTTTCGGTGGACTCGATCGCCAGCGCGCGGCCGAACTGGTTGTGCGCGAGCTGTTCGCGCAGGGCGGCGTGCTTGCTTCGCAGCGCGGCGGCATCCTGCGCGGCTGCCGGCAAGACGCCGGCAAGCACCACGCCGGCCACGCTCAACGTCCGCAGCAGGCGGCCCGGCGAAGAATCTTGTCTCATCGTTTTGCTCCTGTCTCGTGCAGGTCCGATTCCTCGGAGCTTGCGCCCATGCCGACGATATCAAGCCACCCGCCAGGGCGGCGAGTGTTACAGCCAGTACTGCCAGACGCGCGCGAACGCCTCCTTCGCCCGCGTCGCGATCGAGCGCCAGCGCCACTTGTCCAGCATGATCTGCTCCGAATTTGCCACGTCGTTCTCGAAGGAGGCGCGCATCTGGGCGCCGAAGGCGGCGCCCAGCACCACGGCGTTCACTTCCTGGTTGTGCAGGAAGCTGCGCCAGTCGAGGTTGGTCGAGCCGACGGTCGACCAGACGCCGTCGATCAGCGCGGTCTTCGAATGCAGCAGCGCGCGGCGGCGTTCATAGATCTTGACGCCGGCGCTGAGCAGTTCGTCGTAGTACGAACGGCCGGCATGGAAGACGAGCGGCGCGTCGCTGGTGCCGGGCAGCACCAGCCGCACGTCGACGCCGCGCGCGACCGCGGCCTTCAGCGAGGCGATCAGCTGTGGGTCGGGCACGAAGTACGCGTTGGTCATCAGCACCTCGCGCTCGGCACTGTCGATGGCCGAGATGAAGGTCGCGTAGATCGCGCTGAACGGGTCGTCGGGCGAGCTGCCGATCGCGTGCACGACCTCGTCGCCCTGGCGCTGCAGCGGCGGGAAGTACTGGCGCTTCGCGAGCGGTTCGCCTTTCTGCTTCTCCCAGGTCTCGATGAAGAGCTTCTGCAGCTCGGCGACGACCGGCCCCTCGAGCTGCAGATCGGTGTCGCGCCACGGCTGCCGTTCGCCGGTGCCACGCGAGCCGCTGCCACTCGACGAACCGCCCGAGTAGACGCTGCTGATGTTGATGCCGCCGAGGAACGCGATGCGTCCGTCGGCGATCAGGATCTTGCGGTGATCGCGCTGGTTCACCTCCCAGCCGGCCTTCGCCTTCGCCGGGTTCACCGGGTTGAACTCGAGCACCTTGATGCCGGCATCGGTGAGGCGCTTGAAGTACTCCTTCTTCGTGCCGATCGTGCCGACGCTGTCGTGGATCAGGTTGACCTGCACGCCTGCGCGCTGCTTGGCGATCAGCGCGTCGGCGAAGCGACGGCCGATCTCGTCGTCCTCGAGGATGTAGGTCTCCATGTTGACGTGATCGCGCGCGGCGGCGATGGCAGCCAGCATCGCGTCGTAGGTGCGCGGGCCGTCCTCGAGCAGCACGACCTTGTTGCCCGCCGAGAGCGGGCTGTCGGAGATCGCCTGCTCGAGGGCGAGGTGCCGGTCGAGCACGCTGCTGTCGGGCCGGCTGCCCTTGAGCTGGTCGAGAATCTCCTTGCTGCGCTCCGGTGTCAGCGGGCCTCTGGCGCCTGACAGCTGCGGCCTGCCGCTGCTGCGTGCCATGTCGGGCGTGATGGTCGGCAACGCGGTACAGCCGGCCAGCGCGAAGGCCACCCATCCGCTCGCGAGCCGTTGAAGCCAGGTGCGAGCGGTTGTCGAGTTCATCGCTGTGCCAATGCGCGGGCCGCTTCGCTGACCAGCGCGGGCCCCTTGTAGATGAAGCCGGTGTAGATCTGTACCAGGTCGGCGCCGGCGGCCAGCTTCGCGCGCGCATCGTCGCCGCTGCAGACGCCGCCAACACCGATGATCGGATAGCCCGCACCGAGCGCGGCACGCAGCTGCGCGATCACACGGTTGGATGCCGCGAACACCGGCGCGCCCGAGAGCCCACCGGTCTCGTCGGCATGCGGCAGGCCCTTCACCGCGTCGCGCGCGATCGTCGTGTTGGTCGCGATCACGCCGTCGACGCCGTTGTTGCGCAACGTCGCAGCGATCACTCCGACCTGTGCCTCGTCGAGGTCCGGCGCGATCTTCACGAACACCGGCACCTGGCGGCCGTGCTCGGCTGCGAGCTCGGTGCGGCGCTGCTGCACGGCGCTGAGCAGCGCGTCGAGTGCGGCGTCGCTCTGCAGTGCGCGCAGGTTCTTCGTGTTGGGGCTCGAGATGTTGACCGTCACGTAGTCGGCATGCGGGTAGACGCCGGCCAGCGCGATCAGGTAGTCGTCGACCGCACGCTCGATCGGCGTCGCCGCATTCTTCCCGATGTTCAGCCCGAGGATGCCGCCGGTCTGGCGAAAGCGCGCGCGCTGCACATTGGCGAGAAACGCGGCCAGGCCGTCGTTGTTGAAGCCGAGCCGGTTGATCAGCGCGTTCGCCTGCGGCAGCCGGAACATGCGCGGCTTCGGGTTGCCGGGCTGCGCCTTCGGCGTGACCGTGCCGACCTCGATGAAGCCGAAGCCCATCGCGCCCAGTCCGTCGATGCAGCGCCCGTTCTTGTCGAGCCCGGCGGCGAGGCCGACGCGGTTCGGGAACGTGAGCCCGGCCACCTGGACCGGGTCGCTCACCCGGGGCTGCTGCCACAGGCACTGCAGCGGCGTGTTCTGCAGACGGGCGAGGGTGGAGAGAGTCAGTTCGTGCGCGTGCTCCGGGTCGAGGCCGAACAGGAACGGGCGCGCAAGGGCGTAGGGCAGGCGGGGTTGGGGAAGAATTGACATCGACGGCAGCAGTGGCGTGGCAGCATTGTCGCAAAGGGCGGCCGTGCGCTGTGCATACTGAGACACACCCACGGAGCAGCACATGAACCGACCCGGTACCTCATCGAACCCAGCCGAGAGCGTCGAGCGCATCGAGCGCGACACCTTCGGCGACATCGCCGTGCCCAGTGACGCGCTCTGGGGTGCGCAGACGCAGCGCTCGCTGCACCACTTCGCGATTTCCACCGAGCGCATGCCGCGCGAACTGGTGCTCGCGCTGGCGCAGGTCAAGCGCGCAGCCGCGGTGGTGAACCGCTCGCTCGGAACGCTGGATGCGAAGAAGGCCGATGCGATCGTGAAGGCCGCGGACGAAGTGCTCGCCGGCGCGCATGCCGACCAGTTCCCGCTCTCGGTGTGGCAGACCGGCTCGGGCACACAGAGCAACATGAACATGAACGAGGTGCTCGCGAACCGCGCGTCGCAGCTGCTCGGCGGCGAGATCGGCGAAGCGCGCCTCGTGCATCCGAACGACGACGTGAATCGCGGCCAGTCGTCTAACGACGTGTTCCCGACCGCGATGAGCGTGGCCGCGGTCGTCGCGATCGAGGAGCAGCTCTTCCCGGCGCTGACCGTGCTGCGCGACACCCTCGATGCGAAGGCGAAGGCCTTTGCCGACATCGTCAAGATCGGCCGCACCCATCTGCAGGACGCGACGCCGCTGACGCTCGGCCAGGAAATCTCGGGCTGGGTCGCGCAGATCGATCACGGCATCCGGCACGTGCGCACCGCGCGCCCGCATCTGCGCGAGCTGGCACTCGGCGGCACGGCGGTCGGCACAGGGCTGAACGCACATCCCGAATTCGGCACGCGCGTCGCTGCCGAGCTGGCGCGCGCCACCGGGCACCCGTTCGAGTCGGCGCCCAACAAGTTCGAGGCGCTGGCCGCGCACGATGCGATGGTGTTCGTGCACGGCGCGCTGAAGACAGTGGCTGCGTCGCTGACGAAGATCGCGAACGATGTGCGCTGGCTCGCCTCGGGCCCGCGCTCGGGCCTCGGCGAGATCACGATTCCCGAGAACGAGCCGGGCAGTTCGATCATGCCGGGCAAGGTCAACCCGACCCAGTGCGAGGCACTGACGATGCTGTGCGCTCAGGTGTTCGGCAACGACGTGGCGATCAACCTGGCTGGCGCCTCGGGCAACTTCGAACTCAACGTCTTCAAGCCCGTGATCATCCACAACCTGCTGCAAAGCGTGCGGCTGCTGGCCGACGGCGCGCGCAGCTTCGAGGAGCATTGCGCGCGCGGCATCGAGGCGGACACGGCGCGCATCGGCGAGCTGGTGCAGCGCTCGCTGATGCTCGTGACGGCGCTGAATCCGCACATCGGCTACGACAAGGCGGCGCAGATCGCGAAGAAGGCGCACAAGGAAGGCACCAGCCTGCGCGAGGCCGCGCTCGCTTCCGGCTGGCTGAGCGGCGAGCAGTTCGATGCCTGGGTGCGGCCGGAGCTGATGGTCGGGCGTCGATAATCGGCGCATGAGTTCAACACCACCCAAGACCCAGGAAGAGCTGAAGGCGCTGGTCGGACGCGCCGCACTCGAGTACGTCGTGCCCGGCAGCATCGTCGGCGTCGGCACCGGTTCCACCGTCAACTGCTTCATCGATGCGCTGGCCGGCATCCGGCAGACGATCCGCGGCGCCGTCTCGAGCAGCGAAAAGAGCAGCGAGCGGCTGCGTACGCACGGCATCGAGGTGTTCGATGCGAACACGGTCGAGCAGATTCCGGTCTACATCGACGGCGCCGACGAGATCGATCGCGGTGGCCACATGATCAAGGGCGGCGGCGCAGCGCTGACGCGCGAGAAGATCGTGGCCGACATCGCGCAGCGCTTCGTCTGCATCGCCGATGTCTCGAAGCTGGTCGACGTGCTCGGTGCGTACCCGCTGCCGGTCGAGGTGATCCCGATGGCGGCGGCCCAGGTGTCGCGCCGGCTGCGCTCGCTGGGCGGCGAGCCGGTGCTGCGCGCCGGCGTGGTGACCGACAACGGCTGTCACATCCTCGACGTGCGCGGGCTGAAGATCCACGACCCGCTGGCGATGGAACGCGAGATCAATCAGTGGCCGGGCGTCGTCAGCGTGGGCATCTTCGCCCGCAACAAGGCGAACGTGTGCCTGCTCGGTGCACCCGAAGGCGTCAGGACATTGACGTTCTGATGCTCGTTTTGTCGACAGTGGGTTTCGCACGCCGAAAAAGCGCGTAACCTCCCGTCTGGCTCCTCGATCTCTGACGGAAGGACGGCCCATGGCCAAACCCAATTACTCGTTCGAAAAGCGCCAGCGGGAGCTGGCGAAGAAGAAGAAGAAGGAAGAAAAGGCCCGCGAGAAGGCCGACCGCAAGGCCGGCGTCGACACGGGCCAGGCGGAACCCGCCGACGAAGCAGCCGGGGCCACGCCGCCGGCGCCGGCCGAGAGCCAGCCGCAGCCCTGAGCGCTGCGCTACATCCGGCGCCAGGCCCGTACCGCAAAGCGGGCCGGATCGATGGCGTCGAGCAGGGTCGCTTCGAGCGGCGAAGGCGCACCACTGATCGCCGCCGCCAGCACTTCGGCGCACAGTGCCGACCACGTGATGCCGCGCGACCCGAGCGCGGTCAGCATGAACAGGCCCGGTTCGCGCACCACGAAGCGCACCTGATCCAGTCGAGATGTACCGCCGCGCGCACTCGCGTCCAGCGCCGGCACTGCACCGACGACCGGCAACCGATCAGGTGTCATGCAGCGCCAGCCCGTGCGGCCGCCGAGCCGCGATTCATCCACAGGCAGCGATTGCCCGGTCAGGCGCGCGAGCTGCGCGAGATTGAACCGGTGGTCTTCGAGGCGCAGGTTCGGGTCGGCGTCGCCGGGTGCCGACGTGGCCCCGAAGACGATGCGGCCCTCGGAGGGCGGCAACAGGTAACCCGCGCCGGCGATCGGCAGACGGGTTGCGGCAGCGGGAGCGTCGCTCGCATCCAGCCAGCTGAGCTGGCCGCGCGAGGAGGTCAGCGGCAGTTGCAGTGCCGGCAGCAGGCGGGCCGCAGCAGCGGCGTTGGCCAGCACGAGCACCGGCGCCGAAGCGATCACCTCGCCGGCGGCGTCGAGTGCTTCCCAGCGCGCCTCGACATGGCGCACGGCTTGCACGTCGACGCCGCAGCGCAGCGTGACGGCGGCGCCGGCGCGCTCGATGAACGAGCGTGCCAGTGCGGCCGGGTCGACCCAGCCGGCGGCGGGGAAGAACCACGCGGGTGAGGGCAGCGCGATCCCGCACAGGGCGGCAGCCTGCGCGGCGTCGAGTGCCTGCACGTAGTCGGACGGAAGGCCGAGCGCGGCTTGCGTGGCGCGCATCGCCGCTGTGCTGCTGTCATGCTCGAGGCGCAGCAGCCCGGCCGTGCTGCCGGCGGCAGCGTGTGCGTCGATCGCCACCTTGACGGCGGCATGTGCGGCGAACGACGCGGCACGATTGAAGCGCGCGTGCACGCCGTCGTCGACGTTGACGATGCCGTGGAACAGCCCGCCGGGATTGCCCGATGCCTCGGCGGCGATGCGCTCGCGTCGCTCCAGCACGCGGCTGCTCCAGCCCTGCTCGGCGAGCGCCCAGGCGGCTGCGCAGCCG
>Ga0075370_10000475_pt1 | contig 15085 bp, 16 predicted proteins | sample EndMethybrTD3035_FD_71398 | JGI IMG/M metagenome (GOLD analysis project Ga0075370, IMG submission 71398) | Populus endosphere microbial communities from Tennessee, USA - Endosphere MetaG P. TD hybrid TD303-5 | ecosystem: Host-associated > Plants > Roots > Endosphere | place: USA: Tennessee... | reverse complement strand
CTCCTGTCCCGCGGCCTGATCCCGCTCGAGAAGCAGGCGCTGTCGGAGGTCGAGGAGTTCCCCGAGACCGTCGTCGAGAGTGCCCGCCACGCTCGCCTGTCCGACTTCAACGCGGTCGTCACCCAGCGCTGGAAGCTGGTGGACTACACCAACAGCGCCCACGAGGAGCTGTACGACCTGCGCAACGACCCGAACGAGCTCGACAACCTGATGGTCGGCGGCTGGCAGTCGATGCAGGCCATGCCGCCGTGGCAGCGCGAGCTCGTCCGCGACCTGCGGCGCACGCTGCACCAGCTGCTCAAGTGCCAGGCCGCCGGCTGTCGGACATGACGTTCACCGTCGGCTTCGTCACCGGTGCCACACCCGACAAGTGGGCGCGGACCTGGCGCGACCGGTCCAAGGAACGCCTCGACCTCGTGCCGGTCGACGAGGAGACCCAGCTGGACGGGGTCCGGGACGGCTCGCACGACATGGCCCTGGTCCGGCTGCCGGTCGACCGCGAGGGCCTGCACCTGATCCCGCTCTACGAGGAGCAGCCGGTCGTCGTCATGGGCGTCGAGCACGACGCCACCGTGGTCGACGAGGTCACCACCGCAGACCTGGCGCACGAGGAGCTCATCGACTGGCGGAGGTTCGGCCTCCGGGACGCGGTCGCCCTGGCCGCCAACGGGGCCGGCGTCCTGCAGGTGCCGATGTCGGTGGCCCGTCTGCACGCCCGCAAGGACGTCACCTACCGGCCCGTCACCGACCTGCCCCCGACCACCGTCGGGCTCGCGTGGCGCGTCGACAACGAGGACCCGCGGGTGCAGACGTTCATCGGCATCGTCCGCGGGCGCAGCGCCAACAGCTCGCGCTCCTGATCCGCCTAGGGTGCTGGCGTGGCATACCTCGAGCCCGGCAACCCCACCGAGCGCGCTGCCGCGGTGCGCGTCGGCTTCGCCGACCGCTTCGGGGGCGAGCCCTCGGTGGTCGGCCGGGCGCCGGGGCGGGTCAACCTGATCGGCGAGCACACCGACTACAACAACGGGCTGGTGCTGCCGGTCGCGCTCGCCCACGCGACGTACGTCGCCGCCAGGGCGACGGACGACGGCATCCTGCACGTCGTCAGCGCCCAGCAGGACGACGAGTGGGTCGGCCCCGTCGAGCACCTCGGGCCGGGCAACCTGACCGGCTGGGCGGCGTACGTCGCCGGCGTGGTCTGGGCGCTGCGGGAGGCCGGCCACGCCGTACCCGGTGTCGACCTCTACGTCGACAGCACCGTCCCGGTCGGTGCCGGGCTCTCCAGCTCGGCGGCGCTGGAGTGCGCCGCCGGCGCGGCGCTGCTGGACCTGGTCGGAGCGCCCCTGGGACAGCCGCTGGTGGAGGCCGCGATCCGGGCCGAGACCGAGATCGTCGGCGCCCCGACCGGCGGCATGGACCAGACCGTCGCCGTCCATGGCGAGGCCGGCGCCGCGCTGCTCATCGACTTCGCGTCGGGCGAGCGCACGCTGGTGCCGCTCGACCTGGATGGGCACGCCCTGCTGGTCACCGACACCCGCGTCTCGCACGCGCTCACCGACGGGGGCTACGGGTCCCGGCGTGACGACTGCGAGGCGGCTGCCCGGCACCTGAGTGTCGGCACCCTTCGGGACGCGACCTCGGACCAGGTCGAGGGGCTGGCCGACGAGCGGATCCAGCGCCGCGCTCGCCACGTGGTCAGCGAGATCCAACGGGTCACCGGCACGGTCGCCGCCTTGCGCGCGAACGACTGGGTCGAGGTCGGGCGACTCTTCGACGCCTCGCACCGGTCCATGCGCGACGACTTCGAGATCTCCTGCCCCGAGCTGGACGTCGCGGTCGCCGTCGCGGTGGAGGCCGGCGCGGTGGCCGCGCGGATGACCGGCGGGGGCTTCGGCGGCTCGAGCGTCGCCGTCGTCCCGGAGGAACGGGTGGACGCGGTCACCCGGGCGATCGACACGGCGTTCGCCCTGGAGGGCTTCCGGGCCCCGGGCCACCTGCGCGCCGTGCCGTCCGCCGGGGCCGGCCTCGTCCGGCCCTGATCTGAGCAGTCGTACTCAGGGAAGGTCGAGTACGTCAGCGAGCGCGACGCCCGGCGCGGCCGCCGATGGTTGACCCATGACCAACACCACCGCCCCGTCCAAGAACACGCCCGCCTTCTTCGCGCAGGCCGGCCTCTCCTTCGCCATCGCCCTCGGCGCCATGATGTTCGCGATCCTGTACCTGCCGGTCGACCCGTGGGTCCGGTCCTTCCTCGGTCTCGGCACGCTGTACCTCACGACCTCGGCCTTCACGCTCGCCAAGTGCATCCGTGACGCCCAGGAGGACGCGTCGGTCGTGACCCGCCTCGACCAGGCCCGCGTCGACAAGCTGCTCGCCGAGCACGACCCGTTCCGGTCCGTCAGCTGAGCACCCTGCCCGTGGCTTCGCCTGCGTGGTTGACTCGGCTCATGGCGCGGATCCCCTCTCTGACCAGGTCCTTGTCCAGCACCATCCCGCTCGCCCGGAGCGTTGCCGATCGGGCCGTCGTCACGGCTCGCCCGATCGTGTTCGGCGTCATGGGCCGGGTCGCCACGCACCTCCCGCATCGATCTCGCAGCACGCACCCGTCGTCGCCCGAGACGTTCACGCCGTCCAAGCACACCGAGCCGGCGCCGGACGAGACGACCCTGGCCACCACGTCGGCAGCGGCGCCCACGCCGGCCACCATCGCCCGCAACGTCGCCGCGCCGCGTCCCACGGCCAAGCCCCCGGCAGCCCGCAAGCCGCGGTCCTCGCCCGGTGCCAAGCTCCCGGTCACCCGTCCGAGCCCGTCCACGTAGGTGGCGCTGCCCGACCCGGCACTGATCGTCCTGGTCGGTCCCTCGGGCTCCGGGAAGTCGACCTGGGCGGCCGGCGGCTACCGCGGCGAGGAGATCGTCTCCTCCGACGCACTGCGTGGAGTCGTGGGCAGCGGACCGCACGACCTCGATGCGTCGGACGAGGCGTTCGCCCTGCTGGAGACCATCGTCGCGGCGCGTCTGAAGCGCCGGCTGACGACGGTCGTCGACACCCTGGGCACCGATCCCCCACGCCGACTCCGCTGGCTCGGTCTGGCGCGCGACGCGGGCCTGCCGGCCGCGGCGGTCGTCATGGACACGGACGAGGCGACCTGCCGCGCGCGCAACGCCGCTCGCGACAGACCTGTGCCCGCGCCGGTCCTCGCCGCACAAGTCCGGCGTCACGTCGAGCAGGTGGTCCTGGTGGACGACGAGGGCTGGGACGTCGTCGAGCGGGTCGAGCACTCCCCGGTGGCCGCGCCGCCGGCCGCTCGACGACGCGCCGCACCGGGTGCCGACCGCCGCAACAGTCAAGGGCTCAAGGTCGTCCTGCAGCTGAGCAGGTTCCCCTGGGGTGACGACCCGCTCGGCTGGGTCTCCGGGATCGCCAGAGCGGCGGACGACCTCGGCTTCGGTGGCGTGGCCCTGATGGACCACCTGATCCAGATCCCTCAGGTCGACCGGGCCTGGTCACCGATCCCCGAGCCATGGGTCACCCTGGGCGCGGTCGCAGGCCTGGCCACGGGGCTGGAGCTCGGCACCCTCGTGACCCCGGTGACGTTCCGCAGACCGGGCATCACGGCCAAGGCGGCGGCGACGCTGGACGCGCTGACGGGCGGCCGGGCCTTCGTGGGCGTGGGCGCCGGGTGGTGGGACCGCGAGCACGCGGCCTACGGCCTGCCGTTCCCCCCGCCGCGCGAGCGACTGGACGACCTCGAGGCCGGCATCGAGACGATGCGGGCCCTCTGGGCGACCGGCACCAAGGCGTACGACGGCGAGCGGGTGTCGCTGCCCGAGACGACGTGCTACCCGCGACCGGTCGGCGAGCTCCCGGTCGTGGTCGGCGGCACGGGCGCGCGGACGCTCCGGATCGCCGCCACGCTCGGGGACGCCGCCAACGTCCCGTCGCGGCAGCCCCAGCTCGACGCGCACATCGCCACGCTGAGGGCCTGGTCCGACACGGTCCGCGTCACCGTGCTCGACCTGCCGACCGTCGGCACCGACCGGGACGACACCTGGGCGCGGGTCGAGCGGCTGCGCGGCAACACCCAGGCCGCGTCGTACGCCGAGCGGACGCATGCGGGCACCGCCGCCCAGCAGCGCGACCGCTACGGCGCGCTCGCCGACGCGGGAGTCGACACCGTGTTCGTGGCGCTCGCGGACCTGGACGGACCCGAGGACCTGGAGCGGCTGGCGCCACTGACTACTTGAGCTCCGCGCTCGACAGCCCCAGGATCCGGCGGGCCACGATCAGCTGCTGGATCTGCTGGGTGCCCTCGAAGATGTCCAGGATCTTGGAGTCACGGGCCCACTTCTCGAGCAGCTCGCCCTCGCTGTAGCCCACGGCGCCGCACAGCTCCACGCACGACAGAGTCACGTCGGAGCCGACCCGCCCGGCCTTCGCCTTGGCCATCGAGGCCTCGAGCGAGTTCGGCCGCCGGTTGTCGGCCATCCAGGCGGCCTGCAGCATCAGCAGGCGGGCACCCTCGAGGTCCGACTCCATCTGGACGAACTTCGCGGCAGCCGCGGACTGGGCGTACGTGGGTCGGTCGTAGTCGATCTCGACCCCGGCCTGCTCCAGCAGCTCGCGGGTCAGGTCGAGGGCCGCGGCGGCGCAGCCGATCGCCATCGCCGCGACCAGCGGGCGGGTGTTGTCGAAGGTCGCCATGGCGCCGGCGAAGCCCTGCTTCGGGTCGACCTCGGCCGAGCCGAGGAGGTCCGCCTTCGGCACCCGGCAGTTCTCGAAGATGATCGTGGCGGTGTCGGAGGCGCGGATGCCGAGCTTGTGCTCGAGCCGCTCCACGCGCATGCCCGGGTTGTCCTTGCTCACGACGAAGGACTTGATCGCCGCGCGACCGAGGTCGCGGTCGAGGGTCGCCCAGACGACGATGTGGTCGGCCCGGTCACCGGAGGTCACGAAGATCTTCTCCCCGTTGATGACGTACTCGTCGCCGTCGAGGACCGCCGTCGTCTTGATGTTGGCGGAGTCGGAGCCGGTGCCCGGCTCGGTGATCGCCATGCCGGCCCACACACCGTCGAGACGGGCGAGCTGCTCGTCGTCGGCCACCGAGGCGATGGCGGAGTTGCCCAGCCCCTGGCGCGGCATCGAGAGCAGCAGGCCCACGTCGCCCCAGCACATCTCCTGGATCGACATGACCGAGGCCAGGTTGGCGCCGTTCCTGTTCGTCGCGTCCTCGTCCTTGTCGTCACGACGGACGCCGGCGGCGCCGGCACCCTCGGACGCGCCGGACTCGGCGAGACCGTCGATCATCGCCGCGAGCATGTCGAGCTCCTTGGGGTACTCGTGCTCGGCGAGGTCGTACTTGCGCGAGATCGGCCGCAGCATGTTCATCGCGACCTGGTGGGCCTGGCCCACCAGCACCTTCAGCTTCTTGGGGTCGTCCAGCTGGATGGCCATCAGACGATCACTGCACCTTCCATGACTCCGACGGCCCGCAGGTCGCGGTACCACCGCTCGACCGGGTGTTCCTTGACGAAGCCGTGGCCCCCGAGCAGCTGGACGCCGTCGAGACCGATCTGCATGCCCTTGTCGGCGCACGCCCGCCGAGCGAGGGCGACCGCCTGGGAGAAGTCCTTGCCCGCGGCCGCCCGGCCGGCGGCCTTGTAGGTCAGCAACCGCATCGCCTGCAGCTCGATGGCGATGTTGGCGACCATGAACGCGACCGACTGGCGGTGGGCGACGGGCTCGCCGAACGCCTCGCGGGTCTTCACGTAGGGCGTGACGTAGTCGAGCACGGCCTGGCCGGTGCCGACCGCGAGGGCGCACCAGGCGAGGCGCGAGAGCCGCACGCACTCGGCGTACGTCGACCCGTCCGTCTCGCCGAGCACGGCGCCCGCCCCCACGGACACGTCGGTCAGGGTGAGCTTGGTCAAGGACGCCGCTCGGACGCCCATCGCAGGGTCCGCCTCGAGCGACAGGCCCTCGGTGGACGACTCGACGAGGAACAGGACCGGCTGACCGTCGAGCTGCGCGCCGATGACGAACAGCTCAGCGTCGGCCCCGCGCGGGACGAGCGACTTCACGCCGTTGAGGACGTAGCCGTCCCCCGTCTTCACCGCCGTGGTGCTCGGGCTGAGGACGTCGAACAGGACCGTGGGCTCGGTGAGGGCGATCGCCGCGGCGGGCACGTCGTCGCTCGAGAACGCCGGGAGGTAGGTCTGCTGCTGCTCGTCGCTCCCCCACAGCCCGATCGCGGTGGCGACCGACCCGGGCGCGAGGGCCGCGACGGCGAGACCCATGTCGCCCTGGGACAGCGCCTCGGCGACCAGGGTGCCGGCCATCGCGGACCGCTCCTCCGAGATGCCGCCCAGCTCCTCCGGCAGGCCCAGGATCGGCAGCCCGATCTCCAGGCCGGCGTCGAGCAGCTCCTTGGGCGCCGCGCACTCGGCGTCGGCGTCGTGGGCCGCCGGGCGGACGACCTCGGTCGCGAACTCGGTGACCACGTCCACGAGCATCTGCTCGTCCTCGGTGGGCGTCAGGTCGAACTGGCCGCTGGCCTTCGTGGCCGCGGCGCGGACGCCGGACTTGCCGCGCGAGCCGGCTCTCGCGAAGGTCCGGTTGGCCCGGGTGATGGTGCTGAACCCGCCTCGCGTGACCGTGAAGACGGCCTGCTCGGCCTGCTTGCGCAGCCCCAGCCGGTCGAGCAGGTCGGTCTGGGCGAGTCGGCTCAGGCCGGCGACCAGGTAGCCGATCGGATCGCGCGTCTCGGTGGAGGCCACCCCGTGGCGCCCCCCGGGACGGAGGTTCGGAAGCAACGACATGAGCCCAATGTAACTCCGAGTTACACAGCGGGCTACAGTCTGTCGGAGTGCCTCGGGTCACATCAGGTCAGGTCGCGACGTACCCGCCAGAAGCAGAAGCCCGCCACGCAGGCCGCCAGGAGGAGCAGGACCCCGGTCTCGACCGTCTGGAGCTGCCAGAAGCGGGAAGCCGCCAGGTAGTCCACGCGCTGCCGGTAGCCCTCGTCCTCGAGCCTGTCGAAGCACGCGGCGACCACGTCGGGATCGCTGCCCGGGTGCGGCGCGCAGTCGACCAGCCACTCCGGCAGGTCGGTCACCACGCGACCCTCCGCGTCGACCATCTCCAGGTCGACGAGCCACGCCCCCGGCTCGTCGAGGCCGACGGCGAACTCCACGACCTCCATGTCCTCCGATCCGGGAGGGCCCGTGATCTGCAGCTCGGTGATCCTGTCCACGGTGTAGACGATCGTGTCCCGCGTGGGCGTCAGCAGGTGCGGCTGCAGCAGGACGGGTGCCGCCAGCTGCACCGCCACGACCGTGACCAGCGTCAGCGCCATGGCCGCGACGGTGCGTCTGATGACGAGCCCCGCCGCGACGCCCACGCACAGGCCGAGGACCGTCATCCCGATGGGCACGACGCCCCGGGTCCCGAAGACGTCCGGCCACAACCGCGGCACGCTCGCCACGCTGGACCCGTTGAAGCCCTGTCCCACGGCATCGTCGATCGGTCGGCTCCACCAGGTGAGCGCGAGCCCCAGGGTCCCCACGACCGCAGCGACAAGACCGGTCAGTGCCAGCTTGTTGGCGAGCCAGCGGGTCCGGGAGATGCTCTGCGTCCACACCAGACGGTGCGTCCCCGCCTCCAGCTCGCGCGCGACCATCGGCGCTCCCCAGAACACGCCCACGATCACCGGCAGCGCCCAGACGAGGCGACCGCCCAGGACCAGGACGGCCTCGAGGGTCGCATCGTCGTCGAGCTGGTCGAAGAAGTTCTCCCCCGCGGTCCGGAGCAGCCCCGAGAGGCGCTGGCCGGTGGCCAACAGGACCGAGACGGCCGCCGCCAGTCCCACCGCCGCGATCGCGACCGAGGCCCGGAGCTGGCGCCACGTCAACCACGTCATCGCAGTGCCTCCAAGGTGGGACGTGGCGCGGGGCCGGTGGCCCGGCTCATGTAGGCGATCACCAGGTCCTCGAGGCTCAGCCGGCTGACCTCCCAGGACGGGTCGAGGATCGGCTGCTCGGTACGCACCAGCAACGTGGACTGCCGGTCGGTGTGGCTCGCGGTCACCAGGTGCTGGTCGGCGGGCAGCGTGTCCGGATCCCGGCGGGGCCCCGTCAGCCGGTGATGGGTGGCCAGCAGGTGATCGATGTCGCCGGCCACCTGCACCCGTGAGTCGACGAGCACCACGAGGTAGTCGCAGGCGCGTTCGACGTCGGAGACCAGGTGGGAGGAGAGCACCACGCTCATCTCGTGCTCGGCCACTGCTTCCATCAGGTCCTGGAGGAACTCACGGCGGGCCAGCGGGTCGAGGCTGGCGACCGGTTCGTCGAGGATGAGGAGCTCCGGTCGCTTGGCGATGCCCAGGGTCAGCGCCAGTTGCGCCCGCTGCCCGCCCGAGAGCCGGGCCGCGCGCTGCTTGGGGTCGAGACCCAGGCTGACGATCCGCTGTCTGGCGAGGGCCTCGTCCCACTCCGGGTTGAGCCCGGCGCCGAGGCGCAGGTGGTCGGCGACGCTGAGGCCGTCGTAGGTCGGGGTGTCCTGGCCGACGAACCCGACCTTGGCCCGGCGCGCATCCGACGCGGTCGGCAGGGCGCCCAGCACCCGGATCTCGCCGGCCGTCGGCGTCAGCATGCCGACCGCGAGGTTGAGCAACGTGCTCTTGCCGGCGCCGTTCGGGCCGACGAGCCCGACGACGCGGCCGGCCGGCAGCTCCAGCGTGCAGTCCTGGAGCGCCCACCGGCGACCGAACCTCTTGCCGAGCCCGTCGGAGCGGATCATCGCCGTCACGCGGTCTCCTCGTTCAGCGCCGAGCGAAACGTGGCCAGGAACAGCGCCTCGATGCTCTCGTCGTCCAGGCCGGCCCGACGTGCCTTGGCCAGCCAGAGCTCCAGGCTGTGGCGCAACGGACCGTGGGCCGCCAGCGTGTTGTCGGTCAGCGTCGTCGTGACGAACGTCCCCACTCCCGGCCGCGCGGCGACCAGTCCCTCGTGCTCGAGCTCGCGGTAGGCCTTGAGCACGGTGTTCGGGTTGATCGCCAGCCGGCCCACCACGTCCTTGACGGTCGGCAGCTGGTCCCCTTCGGTGAGCAGCCCCAGCCGGAGCGCGCGCCGGACCTGCTGGACCAGCTGCAGGTAGGGCGAGACGCCGGATCTCCCGTCGAGATGGAACTCGATCACGATCACTCCATTCCACTAGGTACCTAGCACTATAGATGTATACCGGTCGTCTCGGAAGCCCCCCGGGTGCGCAGATAAGGTCGCCGCGTGTCCGAGATGTTCGCCCGCGCTCCGCACGGCCAGCTCCCCCGCGGCGGCATCATCCAGGCGATCACCCGCTGGGGCGCACCGGTCATGCACCGCCGGAACCAGCCGGTCACGACGTACGACGATGGCCTGCGAAGCCTGGTCGCCGACATGGTCGAGACGATGTACGCCGCCGACGGCGTGGGCCTGGCGGCCTGCCAGATCGGCGTGGACAAGGCCGTCTTCGTCTTCGACTGCCCCGACGAGTCGGGCGAGCGGACCGTGGGCGTGGTCTGCAACCCGGTCCTGACCCTCCCCGAGGGTCGTGACCGTCGCCTCGACGACGCCGACGAGGGGTGCCTGTCCTACCCCGGGGCCTTCGTCGAGTGCGCCCGTCCGGACTTCGCCACGGTGACCGGCACCGGGCTCGACGGCGAGCCGGTGACGTTCTCCGGGGACGGTCTGCTCGCACGCTGCCTCCAGCACGAGACCGACCACACGATGGGCACCGTCTTCGCCGACCGGCTCCCCACCAAGGCGCGCAAGCGGCTGCAGAAGGCGATGGAGAAGGCTGCCGAGGACTACCCGGAGTCCTGGCCGGCGGTCTGACCGTCAGGGCGCGCGGGTGCCGGTCCAGCGCGCAGTGCCGGTGAACGTCGCCGGGCTCCCCTTCGCGTTGAACGACGGGATGAAGGTCCCGGTGAGCTCGGCGCAGTCCGCGGTCTCGATGGTCATCGTCTCGGAGTCGTGGCCGGCGAAGTCCAGCGGCAGCACCCCGCCGATGCTGACGCTCGCCGTCCCCGAGATGGCCCAGCTTCCGGACACGAGCGGCTTCGCGGCGCTGCCCTTCACGCCTCCGGTGATCGTGCCGTCGATCTCGATGACCGTGCTGATGCCGCCCTCGCTCGCCGACCCCGTCGAGTGCCAGGACACGCCCCACTTGCCGCTGGTGACCTTGCCGTCCTTCACGACCATGCTCAGCTGGCCCTTGCCGCCGGAGAACGCCTGGCCGCTCAGTCCCTGTCCCGTCACCGACAAGACGATCGGGCCCTTCCAGGTGCCGTCCGGCACCGAGGTCGTCGCCCCGACCACGCAGTCCTCGACCGTGGGCGGCAGCGGGTCCGGGTTCTTCTGGAAGCGGATGACCTGGATGTCGACGGTCTTGCCCTTGGCCGAGACCAGGGTCGCGAGCTGCTTCTGCGCCGCACTCCTGGCCGGCCCCAGCAGCTTGTCGACGATGGCGCGAGCCGGTCCTGGGAGAGCGCCGAGCAGCAGGTCGGCGATCAGGTCGGTGAGCTTCTTGACCTGGGTGCGTTCGGCCTCGGCGCTCACGAGGACCGGGTAGGCGACCGGCGACCCGGCTGGGTCCTCGCCGGCCTGGGTGGGCTTGGTCCGGAACCGGAGGCGCGCGGTCCCGGCGTCGTCCAGCACCGTGTCGGTCTGGCCCTGGTCCGTCCACGGCCACACGTCGGTGTAGGTGAAGGCGACCGGGCTACCTGCGGGGTCGCCCGGATCGGGCAGCGTGACACCGGTGAGGGTGGACGCGCAGTCCTTGAGGTCGGCCGGCCACTCGAACTCCAGCGCGGCGTTCACGTCGGCCGTCACGACCGCGTCCGTGTCCGGGCCCAGCGAGTCCGCCGGCGAGATGGTCGTCGCGACCGCCCACGGGTCGAGCAGCGACGCCGCCTCGGAGAGCACCGCGACCAGCGTGATCGCCCGGGTGACGGGCGCGATCAGCGCCGAGGTGAACGCGCCGATCGCGACCTTGGCGGCGGTCGCCGCGATGCTGACCACGGTGTTCCAGATGGACGCCAGGACCCCCGCGGCCCCGGCCGCGACCTGCACCTGCAGCGACTCGACGATCGAGTCGAGGGAGCTGCTCAGGAAGTTCACCATGTCCGAGCAGATGCCACCGGCCCGCGGGGCGAAGACCGCCGGGCTGGCGGTCGCGGCCGCTGCCGGGTCCGAACCGCTGCGGGCGAGGTCGTTGACGAACAGGGCCACGACGGCGTCGGGGTAGACGAGGTCCAGGGCGAAGTGCGCGTAGTCGCGCTCCCCCATCAGCTCCCGGGCCACTCCTGCCGCCTCGGTGTCCCCGGCGCTGATCCAGGCCGCCAGCACGACGGAGGTCGGCACCCCAGCGGCCACCTCGCCGGTCAGGGCGTCGAGGTCGCGGCCTCGGTAGCCGCGCCCTGCCTCGAGCTGACGCTGCATGGTCTCGACCTGCCACCCGGTGAGCCGCATCGGCCCCGGATCGTCCGCAGCCACCACCGGCGCGGCGTCGCCCGCCTGGTCGAAGCTCTCGATCCCCCCACGGGCGAGAGCGTCGACCAGCTCCTCCTGGGTCGGCGGGTCGATCCCGCGGGAGACGGGTCCCGTCGTACCCGGAGTCCCGGCCTCGTTGCCCGGGGGGTCGTCGGAGGAGCACGACGTGGACAACAGCGCGACCGCCAACAGCAGTCCTAGGAACCTCGGCAACCGACCCCGCACCACGTCACTATGGAGGGCCACCGCCCCGTCCGGTATGGGCGGATCGGACTATTCAGCGGCGTTGGGGAACGCCCTTCCCCCACCGGAGGCCAGCGACTCGGCGACGATCCGCAGGTGCTCCCGCATCAGCTCGGCCGGCAGGTCCGGCAGCACGTCGTCCCAGAAGGCCAGCATCGCGCCGCGGCCCTGCATCATCCCGAGCGGGCGGGCCAGCGCCCACAGGTGGAAGTGCTCGCTGCCGTCGCCCCAGCGCGCGAAGTGCGCGCGGGCGACGCCAGGAATCTGCTTGAGCGCCACGCTGAGCCGTTGCATCAGCGGACCGAGGGTGGCGAGGACGTCCAGCGGTGCGGTGTCCAGGGTGCAGTGCCGGTTGGGTGCGATCCCGCCGACGAACGGGATCCCCATCCGGGTCCAGCCGGCGTTGACGTGCCAGGTGTCGTCGGCCCAGATCCAGTGCTCGCCCGGTGTGCAGTGCCCACAGCTCGACGGGTCGCCGGCGGCCGCGCGCGGCTCCTCCGGGACGAGCATCGGCTCGAGCTCCTTGAGGGTGACCGCGTCGAAGCAGGACAGCCAGTCGTCGAGGAGTGGTTCGCCGCTCAGCCGCTCGCCGATCGGCAGCGTGCGGTGGTACGGCGAGTCGGCCTCGTGGGTGCGGTACTCGGTCACCCGGGGACGGTAACCCGGTTCGCGGTGACGAAGCAGGCCACCGCGGCCGCGGCCGCCACGTTGAGGGAGTCGACGTCGCCGGACATCGGGATGACCGCCCGGACCGCCGAGTCCTGCTCCCAGCGCGAGGACAGGCCGTGGCCCTCGGAGCCCAGCACCAGTGCGACCCTGTCGACGCCGCTCACTGCGTCCTCGATCGGCACGGCGCCGTCGGCCAGGGTGAGGGCGACGGTGGTGAAGCCGGCGCGGGCCAGGGACGGCAACGCGTCCTTCCAGTCCGGCAGCCGCGTCCAGGGCAGCGTGAACACCGCGCCCATCGCGACCTTGATCGAGCGGCGGTAGAGCGGGTCGGCACAGCGCGGTGCCAGGAGCACCGCGTCGAAGCCGAAGGCGGCCCCGCAGCGGAAGATGGCCCCGACGTTGGTGTGGTCGACGATGTCCTCGAGGACGAGCACCGTCCGGGCGCCGTGCAGCACCTCGTCGACGGTCGGCAGGGGTCGTCGCTGCAGCGAGGCCAGCGCACCGCGGTGGACGTGGAAGCCGGTCACCTCCTCCGCCAGGTCCTCGGAGAGGACGTAGCACGGTGCGTCGGTGGCTGCGAGAACGTCGCCCAGACCGTCCAGCCAGCGCGGTGCCATGAGGAACGAGCGGGGGGTGAAGCCGGCGGCCGCCGCCCGGCGTACCACCTTCTCGCCCTCCGCGAGGAACAGGCCGTGCTCGGCCTCGAGGTGCTTGCGCAGCTCGACGTCGCGCAGGTCGCGGTAGTCGGCCAGCCTCGGGTCGGTCGGGTCGGAGACCTCGATCAGCTCGGCCATGTCGTCACCACGTCAGGCGTAGCGGGCGGGATGGGCCACCGCCACGACCTCGCCGACCACGATGATCGCCGGCGGGGTCACGGACTCCCCCGCGAGGTCGTCGGCGAGGGCCCCGAGGGTGGTGAGCACCGTCCGCTCCCCCGGCATGCTGCCCTGGCAGATCACCGCCACCGGCACGTCCGGCTTGCGGCCACCGGCCAGAAGCACGTCCGCGATGGCCGGCGCGTTCTCCACCGCCATCATCAGCACCAGGGTGCCGGTCAGCCGGGCGAGCGCGTCCCAGTCGGTCAGGGAGTCCGGGTGGCCGGGCGGCAGGTGGCCGGACACCACGGTGAACTCGTGGGCGACCCCGCGGTGGGTGACCGGGATGCCGACCAGGCCGGGGACCGAGACCGGGCTGGTCAGCCCGGGGATGACGGTGACCGGGATCCCGGCCTCGCGGCACGCGATCACCTCTTCGTAGCCGCGGCCGAAGACGAAGCTGTCGCCGCCCTTGAACCGGACGACGCGCTTCCCGGCCCTGGCCCGCTCGACGATGACGCGGTTGATCTCCTCCTGCTGCGCCGACCTGCCGCGCGGCAGCTTGGCGACGTCGATGAGCTCGACGTCGGCGGGCAGCTCCCCGAGCAGCTCGCGCGGCGCCAGCCGGTCGGCCACCACGACGTCCGCCTCCATGAGCGCCTTGCGGCCCGCGACCGCGATCAGCTCCGGGTCGCCGGGACCTCCGCCGACCAGGGTCACGCCGGGCGTGTGGTCGCGCTGCTCGCGGGCCCGGATCGTGCCCTCCCGCAGCGCCTCGACGATCTCGTCGCGCACCGCCGCCGAGCGCCGGGGCTCGCGGTTGCCCAGGACGGCGACGGTGACACCCGCGTGCCGGCCGACGGCCGGGGTCCAGGCAGTGGCGCGGGACGCGTCGTCCGCGCGGACGCAGAAGATCCGGCGGGCCTCGGCGCCGGCGCTCACCAGCTCGTTGACCTCGGGGTCGTCGGTGGCGGCGATGACGTACCAGGCGCCCTCGAGGTCGGCGTCCTCGAACCCGCGTGGCAGCCAGGTGATCTCGTCGTCCTGGGCCAGCCCCTCGATCGAGGGCGTCACCTCCGGTGAGACGAGGAGGACGTCAGCGGCTGCGGCGATCAGGTGCGGGACCCGGCGCTGGGCGACGTGGCCGCCACCCACCACGACGACGCGACGGCCGGCGAGCCGGAGGCCGGAGGGATAGGTCGAAGCGTCGTCCACGGTTCCATCATCCCGTTTCTGGCTACTGTCCTGGCATGAGTCTCGAACGCCCGGTCAGCCCCGACCCGTACGACCTGCTGCCCAGCGTCCCGTCGTTCACCGTCACCAGCGACGACGTCACCGACGGACAGCCGCTCAAGGACGACCAGGTCAACGCTGCGGGCGACCGCTCACCGCAGCTGTCGTGGTCCGGCTTCCCCGAGGACACGAAGAGCTTCACGGTCACGTGCTTCGACCCGGACGCGCCGACGCCGAGCGGGTTCTGGCACTGGGTGCTGGTGGACCTGCCCGCCGACGTCACGTCTCTGGACGCGGGGGCCGGGGCCGAGGGTGCCTCGCTCCCGGGCAGCGCCTTCATGTGCCGCAACGACGGTGGTTCGAAGGCGTTCATGGGTGCCGCTCCCCCGGAAGGCGACCAGGTGCACCGCTACTACTTCGTGGTGCACGCGGTGCGGGAGGAGTCGCTCGGTGTCGACTCCGACGCCACGCCGGCGGTGGTTTCGTTCAACCTGGCCTTCAAGACCGCGGCCCGGGCGATCATCCACGGGACCTACCAGCACTAGCGTTCCGCGAACTCCGAGCGCCTCAGCGGGTCATCATGCTGGGGTGAGCACGACT
>Ga0075370_10000474_pt1 | contig 15087 bp, 15 predicted proteins | sample EndMethybrTD3035_FD_71398 | JGI IMG/M metagenome (GOLD analysis project Ga0075370, IMG submission 71398) | Populus endosphere microbial communities from Tennessee, USA - Endosphere MetaG P. TD hybrid TD303-5 | ecosystem: Host-associated > Plants > Roots > Endosphere | place: USA: Tennessee... | reverse complement strand
GGCCCGGCCCTTCGTGCGCCTGGATTGGGGCGCCTATCTGTTCACGCCTTCGGTACATGCACTGCAGCAGCTCATCCGCCTTGCCGCGCTCGGGCCGCGTCCCCTGCCCGTCTGGTCGGCGGACGAAGGCGAGCAACGCATCCAGGCGCTGCTGCGGCTCGAAGGGGATCACCCATGTCCGGCGGCAGCCATCCGGGCGTGGAAGAGCGTGCTCGAGGACCCGGAAGCGCAGGAGAAATTCATCAGCGCCGGCATCTGGGCTGCCATTCGCGAGCACCACGGCGGCGTACTGCGCACGCGCTACGGCGTGCTGGTGGCCGATCGCGAGCGCGTGCTGGAGGTGCTCGGCGACGACGCGCACTACACGGTGGCGGGCTACAGGGAACGGATGGAGGGTTCAATCCGGCAGATCTACCTGGGCCTGGACCGCGACGGCAGCGGCGAGTACGAGCGCCAATCGGCCAAGGTCAACGAGGCGATCGGCCGCATCGACGAAAAGAGCGCCTTCCGAAGCGCCTTCGCCTTCACCGGCCAGGTGCTGCAGACCTTCATGGAGGCCGAGAAGAAGATCGCCCCGATGCTGGGCCGCCGGCGCTGGGAGCTCAACCTCGACGTCAAGGAGGTCAGCGACCAGGTGCTGGGGCTGCTGTGCCAGCAATGGTTCGGCCTGCCCGAGGTCCGGCCGGGCGAGCCGGCCCCTCCCCTGGTATCCGGCAGCTGGCGCTGGGACTGGAAGGAAGGCGATCCCGCCATTTATCCGAGCCAGTTCACCGCGCCCTCGCGCTATATCTTCCAGCCCCGCCCCAACGACGATGTGAAGGCCTATGGCGAGCGCTACGGCAAGGCGCTCACCGCATCGCTGCATGCATTCCTCCGGCCGTTTCAGGAAGGCAAGTCCGTGCCGAAGACGCCGCAGGGCGAGGACGCGGTGCTCGCGTCCGCCATCCTCGGCGCCTTCCCCGACGCCAAGGCCGACGACGATTTCGTCGCCCGCACTTTCGCCGGGGCGCTGATGGGCTTCCTGCCCACGGTGGACGGCAACCTGCGGCTGTCGCTCAACGAGTGGCTGCGCGACGGCACCTTCTGGGCGCTGCGCACGGCCTGGGTGCAGCGCGGCGAGGTGGACGCCTACGACAAGGCGAAGGAAATGCTCGAGGGCCCCTTGAAGGAAGTCATGCAGCTGCGGCCCTCGCCGGAACTGGTGTGGCGCAGGGTCAAGGGCGCCGGTGTCCGGATCGGGCACGAAAAGCTCGTCGACGGCGAGACCGTCGTCCTGTCGCTGGTCTCGGCGACGCAGCAAAGCCTGCGCGAAAACAAGCTCGACGTGACGCCCATCTTCGGCGGCAGGCGCAGCGCGGACGGCGCGCATCCGGCCCATGCCTGCCCGGGCTACCAGGCGGGCATGGGCGTGCTGCTCGGCATGCTGGCCGCCCTCGCGGACGTGAAGGAGCGCATGCGGCCCAGCCCGGCGCCGCTGGCCTTCACCTTCGAGGGCCGGCTCGGCCAATGAACCCGAGTCGGGAACGGGAACGGGAAAGAAGCCAACAACGCAGAAGACGCAAAGGTTTCGCAGAAGGCGCAGAAAAAAACCTTTTGAATGTCTTCTTCTGCGTCCTCTGCGAAACCTTTGCGTCTTCTGCGTTCTGGCAGTCCGATTTCTTGACGCTGTCCTCTCCAAGGGCCTCAAGCTAGAGCATGTCGCGCGTGCGCTCGGCGCGCTCGAGGTGCCAGCGCATGCCCATGAGCTCGAAGGCCGCGCACGCCGAATCGAGCAGCCGCTGGGCCTCCGCGACGCGGCCGCGGCCCACCTCGATCTGCGCGCGGCACAGCTGGGTCGCCGCCGCTTCGTGCGCCGAGCCGCGGACCCGCGCCGAGCGATCGGCGCAGGCGAGGTAGTGCTCGGCGCGTGCAAAGTCGTTGAGCTTGGCGGCGGCTCGGGCCAGGGCGCGGCAGCCCAAAGCTTCGCCGATGCGGTCGTGCTGCCGCACCCGCATGAAAAGCCGTGCTGCGTGGCGCCGCGCCTCCTCGGTGCGGCCCGTGGCGACGGCGCCGTCGACCAGCCAGCCGTGGTTGAGCGAGGTCGCAAGACCGCCCTTGCGCGCTTCGATCCACGTGGTCGCGTCGCGCACCGCCTGCAGGGCGTCCGGGTTGCGCGTGAGGGTCCACTGGGCATAGCCCGCCAGCGCGCGGCCCATGGCCAGCTGCTGGCGGCTCTTCACATGCTCGGCGATCTCCGACGCACGCTCGGCCACGCGCAGCGCCTCCTCCCAGCGCCCCTGCCACTGGTAGACCACACTGATCCAGTGGCGCACCGAGGCAGAGACCTGGTGCAGCGAATCGCCCGCCAGGTGCAAGGCCTCGGCGAAGCATTCATCGGCCTGCGCGAAGTGCCCCTGGTCGCCAAGCAGATAGCCCTTGCAGGCGAGCGCATAGGCCGAGCCGACCGCCAGGCTGCTGCCGGGGCGGCTCTGGCGCCGCTTGCTGTCCACCGCCGCATCCAGCAGCACCAGCGCCCGGCCATAGTCGCCGGCCGCCAGCAGCGACTGGCCCAGCGTGGCGCGCACCTGCGCGGCGAGCCGCGCATCGCCGATCTGCGTGGCGAGATCCAGCGCGGCTTCGCCATGCGCGATCGCCGCCTTCGACATGCCCTTGGAATAGCAGATGTAGCCCAGCCAGTAGGAGGCGCGCGCGATCGCGTCCATGCTGCCGCTCTGGCGCGCCAGCGTCAGGCCGCGCTCGAAGATCGCGACGCCGTCGGCCAAACCCAGCGGATCGAACACGCAGGCCATGCCCAGCTTCTGAGCGATCGCGCACCAGCGCAGCGCGAGCTCGCGCGAAGGCGTCCCCAGCTCGTCCAGCGCCTTCAGGGCGGCGGAGTACTGAGCGCGGGCGCGGTCCAGTGCCGAGGCGGCCATGGCCTTGTCGCCGGCCAGCTCGGCGTAGCGCGCCGCCGGCTCGGCCAGCGCGGCGGCTGCGCAGTGGTAGGCCAGGGCTTCGTAGAGCTCCTCCTGTGCCACGCCTTCTCCGCGTGCTTCGAGCACCTGCGCGATGCGGCGATGCATCTCGCGCCGCCGGTGCAGGCCGACCGCCTCGTAGATGACGTCGCGGGTGATGCCGTGCTTGAAGCGCAACGTCCCGGGCTGCTCGCCCGCAAAGAGGAAGTCCTGCTCGGCCAGCGCGGCGACCCGCGGATCGTCCATGCCGTGCCCGGTGAGCTGCTCCAGCAGCCACGCCGGGAAGACGCCCCCGATCACGGCCGCAGCCCGCAGCAGTTCGGCTTGATCGGCCGGCAAGCGCTCCACCCGCGACCCGATCAGGGCGGTGAGCCAGGCCGCGCTGCCCAGGCGAAGCTCGCGCAGCCACTGCGCGCCCTGCGCCGAAGCCGAGTGGCACAGCTCCTCGATGAACAGCGGGATGCCGCCGGCGTAGCGCTGGATCTCGGCCACCACGAAGGGATCGGCGCCGGGCAGCAGATGGCGGGTCGCCCGGGCGGCCTCCCCGTCGTCCAGCGGCTGCAGCTCGAGCGGGGTGACGGGCGCGAGGAACAGGCTCTCGTCGAGCGTGGCCCTCGTCGCGACGACGACGAAGATCGGGCCCGGCAAGGCCAGCACTGCGTCGAGAGCCAGCTGGCTGGCCTCGTCCGCCCATTGCCAGTCGTCCACCACCAGCATCACCGGCCGCCGCGCCGCGAGCCGCTCGAACAGGCTTCGCAGTGCCGGCACCGTCGCGCCGGGACTGAGGGGGCGCGTCTCGTCGCGGGGCGTCACGAGCTGTCGCGCCTGCGCCAGCACGGCGCCGCCGCCCTCCTCCTGCTCCAGCGCGGCCAGCAGCGGATGCGCCTGCGCGGACTCGGCCGGCAGGCCCTGCGACAAGCCGAACAGCCCGCGCAGCATCTGCAGAAAGGGCTGCAGCGGCTCCGCAAGGTAGGTGCCGCAGAAGCCATGGAGCGCGAGGCATTCGCCGGCGGCGGCATGGCGCCGCAGTTCGTCGACCAGGCGCGTCTTGCCGACCCCGGGGCCGCCCGAGAGGACGACGCACTGCGCATCGCCGGCGATCGCCATGCGCAGGCGATCGCGCAGCAGGCGCAGCGCCGGCTCGCGGCCGACGAAGGGGCAGAGGCTGCGCCGTTCCATCGCCTCGAAGCGCTGCGGCGCGGGCGCGCGGCCCAGCACGCGGCGAACGGCCAGCAGTGGCGTGCGGCCCCTGAGCTGCACCAGCCCGGATTCGCTGCAGGTGAAGAAGTGGGCATGCGGCCCGAGCGTCTCTTCGCTCACGCAGATGTCGTCGCGCTCGGCGAGGTCCGACAGACGCGCAGCGATGTTCGGCACGTTGCCCAGCAGTTCGAAGCGGCCGCGCTCCACGTCGCCGTCCGAAAGAAGCACCAGCCCGGCGTGGATGCCGGAGTGCAAGGTCAGCGCGCCGGCCGGGAAGCCCGCGATGGCGAGCCGGCTCACGGCCGCGTGCAGTTCGAGCGCGGCTTCGGTCGCGCGGCGCCCATCGTCCTCGCGGGTCTCGGGATAGCCGAAGAAGGCCAGCACGCCGTCGCCCTGGATGCGGGCGATGTTTCCGCCGTGGCGCGGGATGATCTCGCGGCAGAGGCGGCGCAGCTGGGCAAGCATGCCGGCATAGAGCTCGGACTCCATCAGCTCGCCCAGACGAGTGGATTCGGAGAGGTCCGAGAAAAGAATGGTCAGGTACCGGCGGCGCCCGGGGGCGTCATCGGTCGGGTCGTCCTCTGCGACGGGTTCTTCTTCGAATGGTCGGGGCATGTTTCAGTGGCCGAGGGGACAGGCGATCGTGCGCTGCATTGGGCCGCGGACCCCTCACTCCCATTCGATTGTCGCCGGCGGCTTGCTCGACACGTCGTAGGTCACTCGGTTGATCCCTCGCACCTCATTGATGATGCGGCCCGACACTTTCTTGAGCAGCGCATAGGGCAGCTCCGCCCAGTCGGCGGTCATGAAGTCGCTGGTCTGCACGGCGCGCAGCGCGACCACGTAGTCGTAGGTGCGGCCGTCGCCCATCACGCCCACGCTCTTCACCGGCAGAAAGACGGTGAAGGCCTGGCTGGTCAGGTCGTACCAGCTCTTGCCGCTCGATGCGTCCTTGAAGTTGCGCAGTTCCTCGATGAAGATCGCGTCGGCGCGGCGCAGCAGGTCCGCGTACTCCTTCTTCACCTCGCCGAGAATGCGAACGCCCAGGCCCGGGCCGGGGAAGGGATGGCGGTACACCATTTCGGGCGGCAGGCCCAGCGCCACGCCGAGCTCGCGCACCTCGTCCTTGAAGAGGTCGCGCAGCGGCTCCAGCAGCTTCAGCCCCAGCTGCTCCGGCAAGCCGCCCACGTTGTGGTGGCTCTTGATGGTGACGGCCTTCTTGCTCTTCGCGCCGCCGGACTCGATCACGTCGGGATAGATGGTGCCCTGTGCCAGCCACTTGGCCCCCTTGGCGCCTGCAGAGCTGAGCTTGGCGGCCTCCTGCTTGAAGACCGTGACGAACTCGCCGCCGATGATCTTGCGCTTGGCCTCGGGATCGCTCACGCCCGCCAGCTTGCCGAGGAAGAGCTCGCTTGCATCGACGCGGATCACCTTGGCGTGGAGCTGGCCGACGAACATGTCCATCACCATGTCGCCCTCGTTCAGCCGCAGCAGGCCGTGGTCGACGAAGACGCAGGTCAGCTGGTCGCCGATGGCGCGGTGGATCAAGGCCGCGGCCACCGAGGAATCGACGCCGCCGGACAGGCCGAGGATCACTTCCTCGTCGCCCACCTGCTGGCGGATCGCCTCCACCGCCTCGGCGATATGGTCGCGCATCACCCAGTCGGGCCGGGCGCCGCAGATGCCGAGCACGAAGCGATCGAGGATCGCCTTGCCCTGCTGCGTGTGCGTCACTTCGGGATGGAACTGCACGGCATAGAAATGCCGCTCCTCGTCGGCCATGCCGGCAATCGGGCAGCTGTCGGTCGAGGCCATCAGCTTGAAGCCCGGTGGCAGTTCGGTGACCTTGTCGCCGTGGCTCATCCAGACGTTGAGCATGCCGTGCCCCTCGTCGGTGTTGAAGTCGGCGATGTCGCGCAGGAGCTCGGTGTGGCCGCGCGCACGCACGGCCGCGAAGCCGAACTCGCGCTTGTGGCCGCCCTCGACCTTGCCGCCCAGCTGGTGCGCCATGGTCTGCATGCCATAGCAGATGCCGAGCACCGGCACGCCGAGCTCGAACACGGCCTGCGGCGCCTTGTCCGTGGATTCCTCGTACACGCTCGCATGGCTGCCGGACAGGATCACGCCCTTGAGCGCGCCGTCCTTCGCGTACTCGCGCACCCACTCGTCGCTGACGTCGCAGGGATGGACTTCGGAGAGCACATGGGCTTCGCGCACGCGCCGCGCGATGAGCTGCGTGACCTGGGAGCCGAAGTCGAGGATGAGGATTTTCTGGTGTTGCATGGGGCGTTCTTCAAAAACTCAGACAGACGATTCCGCACGCTCTGGCGGCAGCAACAAGCTTCTTGTCCAGGGAGGCGAGCTGCCCGTTCAGGCGCAACACCAACTCCAGGTAGGACGCATCGTAGAAAGTCAGGCCGTGGGCCTGCGCCATGCGGCCGATCTGGGCACGCCGGTGCAGCGAGGGCACAGGATCGAAGCTGATGTTCGTGGCTGCCAGCAGGGCCTGGGCGCGCTCTATCTGATCGTCGTCGACGCGTCCGCGGGCCCGGCCCATCACGAGGATGTTGCCGGTCTCCCAGACCCAGAGCGACGGGGCGTGAAACACGTCGTTCGGCTGGGTGGCCTCTGCGTACATCCGCAGGGCCGCGTCGCTGACCTCGTCGGGCATGACCCATGCAGCCGCGGCGGACGCGTCGATGACGATCGGCTTCATTCCCTGCGCCCGGCGTCGCGCAAGCTCTTCCAGTCGGTATGGCCCGCGATGGCCGGCTTGATGCCCGCCTGGTAGGTCCGCAGTTCGTCCAATGCCCGCTGCAACGCTTGCGCCCGCTCCGCTTCGCTGAGCTCGGTTTCGGGCTCGTGCACGATGCGCGCGATCTTCCTCCCGTGGCGGGTGATCACCACCTCCTCGCCGCGCTCGACGGCCTGGAGCAAGGCGGAGAACTGGTCCTTGGCTTGATGGACGGAAAGCTGCACGTTCTGGCCCGAATGAAAAAATCAGGCCCGATTGTAGCGAATTAGCCAGAATCAGACTTCTGGCCAGAATTACTCGGCGCGGTAGTTCGGCGCTTCCTTCGTGATCTGCACGTCGTGCACGTGGCTCTCGCGAATGCCGGCCGTGGTGATCTCGACGAACTCGGCCTTGTTCTTCATGTCCTCGATCGTGGCGCAGCCGCAGTAGCCCATGCTGGCGCGCAGGCCGCCGGACATCTGGTAGATGATCGAGACCATCGAACCCTTGTAGGGCACCCGGCCTTCGATGCCTTCCGGCACCAGCTTGTCGGCGTTCGGATTGCCGGTGGTCGACTCCTGGAAGTAGCGGTCGGCGCTGCCCTGCTGCATGGCCCCGATGGAGCCCATGCCGCGGTAGCTCTTGTAGCTGCGGCCCTGGAACAGCACGATTTCGCCCGGCGCTTCCTCGGTGCCGGCGAACATGCCGCCCATCATCACGGTGCTGGCACCGGCTGCGATGGCCTTGGCGATGTCGCCCGAATAGCGGATGCCGCCATCGGCGATCAGCGGGATGCCGCTGCCCTGCAGCGCGGTGGCCACGCTGTCGACCGCCATGATCTGCGGCACGCCCACGCCGGCCACGATGCGCGTGGTGCAGATGGAGCCCGGGCCGATGCCGACCTTGACCGCATCGGCGCCCGCATCGGCCAGCGCGCGGGCGGCATCGCCGGTGGCGATGTTGCCGCCGATCACGTCGACCTGCGGATAGTTCTTCTTGACCCAGCGCACGCGCTCGATGACGCCGGCGCTGTGGCCATGCGCGGTGTCGACCACGATGGCATCGACGCCGGCCTTGACCAGCGCCTCGACGCGCTCCTCGGTGCCCTCGCCGACGCCGACCGCCGCGCCCACGCGCAGCCGGCCGCTGGCGTCGCGCGCGGCGTTGGGGAAGCTGGTCTGCTTGGTGATGTCCTTGACGGTGATCAGGCCCTTGAGCTCCCAGGCGCTGTTGATCACCAGCAGGCGCTCGAGCTTGTGCTTGTTGAGCAGCGCCTTGGCCTCGGCGAGCGTGGTGCCGTCCGGCACGGTGATGAGCTTCTCGCGCGGCGTCATGATCTCGCTCACCGGCACGTCGTAGCGGTTCTCGAAGCGCAGGTCGCGGCCGGTCACGATGCCGACCACCTTGCCGCCGTCCACCACCGGGAAGCCCGAGACGCCGAGCTCTTCGGACAGCTGCATGACCTGCAGCACGGTGTGGGTGGGGGTGATCACCACCGGGTCGCGCAGCACGCCGGATTCGTAGCGCTTGACCTTGGCCACGTGCGCGGCTTGCTCGGCGGGGGTGAGGTTCTTGTGCACGATCCCGATGCCGCCTTCCTGCGCGATGGCGATCGCGAGGCGGGCTTCGGTCACGGTGTCCATGGCCGCAGAGACGAGCGGCAGGTTCAGCGTGATGTTGCGCGAGAGCTTTGTGGCGAGGGAGGTGTCCTTGGGCAGGACCTGGGAGAAGGCTGGCACCAGCAACACGTCGTCGAAGGTGAGCGCTTTGCCGAGAAGGCGCATGGGTGAGGCTCCAAAAGACGGATTGTAACGATGGCGCCATGTCCGCCCGGCGCGAAGGTTCATCGTCAGCTGTTGGTCAAATGCCTCGCGAATCCCAAAAACCTCATCGCGAAACGTTGCCAAACGTAAGTCAAAGCTAAACTGCCGCCCTATGAAGCTCGCGCAACTGCTCGTTTTCGGCTCCGTCTGCCTGCTGGCAGCGACCGCCGCCCAGGCCCAGTGGCAATGGATCGACCAGAACAACAAGAAGGTCTTCAGCGACAAAGCGCCGCCGCCGGACATTCCGGACAAGAACATTCTTCGCCGCCCCGGCCCCGCCGCTTCCGCACGCTTGACCTTCAGCCCCGCGCCCGCCGCCGCGGCGGATGCAGGCGCCCAGGCTACGGCGCAGGCCAATGCGCCCCGCCCCGCCGGCGGCCCCAAGCCCTCTGGCGTGGACAAGGAACTCGAGGAAAAAGCCCGCAAGGCCGAGGAAGCCGAGAAGGCCAAGCAGGCCGCCGAAGCGCAGAAGGTGGCCCAGGCCAAGACCGAAAACTGTCAGCGCGCGCGCCAGGGCAAGGCCACGATGGACAGCGGCATGCGCGTCGCCCGCCTCAACGCGCAGGGCGAGCGCGAAATCATGGACGACAAGACGCGCGCCGCGGAGAACCAGCGCCTGCAGTCGGTGATCGACAGCGACTGCAAGTAGCCCGGACAGGAAGCTCAGTACCGGTCAGTACCCGGCCTTGCCGCCCTTGCGCCGGCGCGCAAACAGTCCCGTTCCCCTCGACCCCTGCTGCCGGAAGCGCTCCCGCCGCGCGATCTTGGGATCGACCGTGAGCGGGCGGCACAGCTCGATGCGATCGAGCGCCTGCACCAACTGCTCCCACTCCACGGCCCGGCCCCAGATGCCGGGCGTCAGGGCCTGCCAATCGAGCTGCGGATAGCGTGCGGCCAGGCTGCTCGCCCGCACCGCATCGCGCACCGTGGCGCCTTCGGCCACCCCGAGGGCCTCTTCGAACACCTCGCGCGGACCCGGCGAATACGCGACAGTGACCTGGAGCATCAACCGTAGATGTGCTCGGCGCGCTTGACGAAAGCCTCGACCAGGTTCGAGGCGATCTTGTCGAACACCGGCCCGACCAGCGCCTGCAGCGCGAAGTTGTTGAAGCCGTAGCTGAGGTTCAGCTCGACGCGGCAGGCCCGCTCGCCCTCTTCCCCCACGGGCACGAATTTCCAGACGCCGTCGAGGTTGGAGAAGGGCCCGTCGACCAGCCGCAGATGCACCTCGCGTCCCGGCACATGCGTGTTGCGGGTGGTGAAGCTGTGATGGAAGCCGCTGAAGGCCAGGCCCACCTCCGCCGTCATGCCACCCGCGTCCTGTTCGATCACGCGGGACTTGTCGCACCACGGGAGGAACTCGGGATATTTCGCCACGTCGGTGACCAGCTTGTACATCTCCTCGGCGCTGTACCAGATCAGGATGGACTTGTGGACTGCTTTCATGAAATCGAATCGGGCTGAGTTCGATTGTATGAAGGCCGCCGCGCAAGCCCGCTTCGCCGCTGCGCCCACGAAGTCTCATTTCATAGAATCGCACGGGTGTGTGCGTTTGACCGTTGTGTGGATGCCATGCGCCCCCAAATGACAAAGCCATGGCCACCAAAAAACAAGACACCTCCTCCCGGATCGCGGACAACAAGAAGGCCGCGTACAACTATTTCTTCGAGGAACGCTTCGAGGCCGGCATGGTGCTGGAAGGCTGGGAGGTCAAGTCCTTGCGCGAGGGCAAGGTGCAGCTGACCGACGGCTATGTCGTGATCCGCGACGGAGAGCTGTTCGTCATCGGCTGCCAGATCAATCCGCTGAAGTCCGCCTCGACGCACATCAACCCCGACTCGGTACGCACCAAGAAGCTGCTGCTGCACAAGGAGCAGATCAAGCGCCTGGTCGGCAAGGTCGAGCAGAAGGGCTACACCCTGGTGCCGCTCAACCTCCACTGGAAGGCCGGCAAGGTGAAGTGCGAAATCGCGCTGGCCAAGGGCAAGGCCGAGCACGACAAGCGCGACACCATCAAGGACCGCGAAGGCAAGCGCGAGGTCGAGCGCGCGATGAAGAGCCGCCACCGCTGACAAGCAGGCACAAGAAGGAACGACGCCATGGCTGCCCAACCCCTCGATGCCGAGCGCACCAATCCCCTCCAGGGCGGTCCCAGCTTCTCGCTGCGCAACCGCCTGCTGCGCGCGACCTGGAACGTGAGCTGGGCGCTGCTGGCTTCGTGGACGCCGCCGCAGATGCGCTTCTGGCGCCGCTTCCTGCTCAAGCTCTTCGGCGCGCAGCTGGGCGAATCGAGCGACGTGCGCGGCAGTGCGCGGGTCTGGTATCCGCCCCACCTGCACCTGGCCGACCGGGCCCTGCTGGCGGAGCGGGTCACTTGCTACAACATGGCGCCCATCACGCTGGGCCGTGCGGCGCTGGTCTCGCAAGGCGCGCACCTGTGCGCCGGCACGCACGACATCGCGTCGGCCACCTTCCAGCTGACGGCCAGCCCGATCACCATCGGCGCCGGTGCCTGGATCGCGGCCGAGGCCTTCGTCGGGCCCGGCGTCGAGGTGGGCGAAGGCGCGGTGCTGGGCGCGCGCGGCGTGGCCTTCCGCTCGCTCGAGGCCTGGACCGTCTACGGCGGCAACCCGGCCAAGGCCATCAAACCGAGGGTGCTGCGCGCCGCCGAGCGCTGACCGGTATTTTTTTCGCGGCGACGGGAATAAGCTGCACCTTCCAGGCGTTCATGCAGCAATGGATTCGCGCGCGCTCATCGACCATATCCCCAGCCTCAGGCGCTATGCACGCGCGCTGACGGGGGACGCCTGGGCGGCCGATGACCTGGTGCAGGACACGCTCGAGCGCGCCTGCCGCAAGTGGCAGCTGTGGATCGTCGGCAGCGACCTGCGGGCGTGGCTCTTCACGATCATGCACAACGTGTTCGCGAGCCAGGCACGGCGCGCGCCGCCGCCGCGCGCCATGGTCGACATCGACGAGGTCGCGGCGCAACTGCCCGGCGCGGATGGCGCGCGCGACCGCGCCATCGATCTGCAGCGCTGCCTGCTTCTGCTGCCCGAAGAGCAGCGCGCCGCCCTCTTGCTGGTGGCACTGGAAGACATGTCCTACGCCCAGCTGGCCCGGGTGCTGAACGTCCCGTTGGGCACCGTGATGTCGCGCCTGGCAAGGGCGCGCGTGCGCCTGCAGGAACTGATGGAAGGTGCCCCGCCCCCGACGGCCGTCCGCCCCGGGCTGCGGCGCCTCAAGTGAAGTGCATTGCCATGAAGCCGCCCTCCTCCTCGAAGCCCGACACCGACCAGCCTGCCTGGCGAGCCCAGCGCGACGCGCTGCGCCGGCTGCACGGCGAGGTGCTCGACGAGCCGATCCCGCCCTCCCTGCTGGCGGCCGCGGAGATGGTGGCGTCGCGGCAGGCCCAGCATGCGCGCTGGATGCGCTGGGGCGGCATTGCGGCTGGCCTGCTGGTCGCCTTCGGGACCGGCTGGCTGGGGAGCCTGGAATGGACGAACCAGCGCCAGGCGTTGCTGGGCGGCGGACCTGCGACCCGGGCCTTCGTGCATGCGGCCACGGTCGCGCACGTCGTCTACGCGCCCGAGAAGCGCCACCCCGTCGAAGTGGCCGCGATTGAACAGCAGCACCTGGTGCAGTGGCTCTCGAAGCGGCTCGACAAGCCGCTCAAGGTGCCCGATCTGTCGGCCCAGGGCTACGCGCTGGTCGGCGGTCGTCTGCTCCCGGGCAGCGAAGGCGCTCGGGCACAGTTCATGTTCGAGCGCGGCGACGGAGAGCGTTTGACTCTCTACATCGGCAGTATTGACGCCGCGGCCGCACAGCAGCCGCATGCGAAAGAAAGCGCGTTCCGCTATTCGGAAGAGGGCCCGGTGCCGAGCTTCTACTGGGTCGACCAGGGCTTCGGCTATGCGCTCGCGGGCAAGCTGCCGCGCGAGGTGCTGCTGAACCTGGCCGGCGCCGTGTACCGCCAACTCTGATGGAAAGCCGCAACGCCAGACCGCCGCGGCCTCGTTCGACCTGTTTGTTCAACCAAGGAGAAACTTCACCATGAAACTGCTCAGCGCCTCGATCCTCGCGGCCGCCCTGCTCGCCGGCTGCGGCGGCATGTCCAGGACCGCGTCGGTGCCGGACACCCCGACCCGCACCGCCGACGGCGTGCTGATCGGCCCGACCGGCATGACGCTCTACACCTTCGACCGCGATACCGCCGGGAGCGGCAAGTCAGCCTGCAACGGGCCCTGCGCGACCAACTGGCCGCCCCTGATGGCGGCCGACACGGCCAAGCCGATGGGCGCCTACACCATCGTCGTGCGCGACGACGGCAAGCGCCAGTGGGCCTACAAGGGCTGGCCGCTCTACTACTGGGCCAAGGACACGAAGGCCGGGGACAAGACGGGAGACGGCTTCAACAACGTCTGGAAGGTCGCGAGGCCCTGATCGGCGCGAGGGGTACTGCGATCAGCAGTTCCCCTTCTTGGCCTGCCCCGGCGGGCAGTGATAGCCGCCGTGGCGGTCGTCGTCATGACCGCGATGGCCGTGGCGGTCGTCGCGCCGGTCGTAGTGTTCGTAATGGTCGTTGCGCTCATTCCGGTAGGCGCGCCTTTCGGCACGGCGCCAGTCCGGTTCGGCCCAGCGCCAGCCACCATCCGCCTGTACCCAGCGGCCGGGCGCATAGACATAGTCCGGCCGTGCGCGCTCCCAGTAACCCGCTCGCCATCCATAGGCGTTCTGCTGCCAACGCCAGTTGCCCGGCACCCAGACGAAGCCCGCGCGCGGCGCCGGCACGACTTCGTAGCGCGGCGGAGGCGGCGCCACCGTGATGAGGCCGGGCACGTTGATGTTGACGGACACCTGGGCCGAGGCCCCGACGGATGCCGCGGCCGCCACGGCGGCCAGCAAGATGGCGATAAGTCGCATCGCAATTTCCCTCTTTGAATGGAACGCCTTGAACGCGCCAGATCCCGGGCGCGAAATAGGTGGAAGCCCGAATGCTACCGGGTTTGCGGCAGCGCCACGGCGGCAGCTGCGCGCCGGTCGCGCAGCCCGAGCCACTCGTTGAACACCAGCGCGCCGATCACCAGCGCGCCCCCGGTCAGCACGCTCGGCGCCGGCGCTTCACCGGCACCGATCCAGGCCAGGGTGATGCCGAAGATGATCTCCAGCAGCGCGAGCAAGGCCACCTCGGGCGCCTTCAGCACCCGTGCACACAGCACAGAAAGCACGCACGGGATCGCAAGCTGGAACAAGCCCAGGAAGGCCAGCAAGCCGACATCGTGAGCATTGGCCTGGAAGGGCCAGGCCATCGGCAACGTGAGCAGCGTCGACGTCGCGGCGCCCACCAGCACCGAGGGCACCAGGTCCACCTCGTGGCCCTTCGCATGGGCATGCTGCACCACGGTCCAGTTGCAGGCGCCGGCCAGCGGCACGCACAGCGCCACCAGCGTCCCGGCCAGCAGCCCTTCGCCCAGTTGGGTGCCGTACATCCAGCCGATGCCGGCGCCGGCCACCACGATGGCCACCCAGGTACGCGGCGGCAGCCGGTGACCGATGAAGATGCGCGCCGCGAGTGCGGTCAGCAGCGGTCCGAGCGCCATGGTCACGAGCACGTTGGCCACGCTCGTCAGCGTGAGCGCCACCATGAAGGCCGTGAACATCACGCACCAGCAGACGCCGGAGATCCACAGCGCGCGGCCGCCCGCGCGAATCTTGGCGAACACGGCCCGGCCCTGCCATGCGGGCAGGATCACGACCAGAGCCGCGAAGGTGAAGAAGCTCCGCCAGAAGGTGATCTCGAAGCTGCGCGCATGCTCGAGATGACGCGTGACCACGCCTGCCGTGGCCCACATCAGGGTCACGGCGACCATCAGCCAGACGGCACGGCCGTGGGTCAGCACTGTTCTAGACGGCGGACTCGCGGCTGGCGCGCTTTCGCTCATGTTCCTTCAGGTAGCGCTTGCGCAGGCGCACGCTCTTCGGCGTGATCTCGACCAGTTCGTCGTCCTCGATGAACTCCACGCCGTATTCGAGCGTGAGGTCGATCGGCGGGGTGATCTTGATCGCGTCTTCCTTGCCCGAGACGCGGAAGTTGGTGAGCTGCTTGGTGCGCGTGGCGTTGACCACCAGGTCGTTGTCGCGGCTGTGGATGCCGACGATCATGCCTTCGTACACCGGGTCGTTCGCCCGCACGAACATGCGGCCGCGGTCGTCCAGCTTGCCCAGCGCGTAGGTGAAGATCTCGCCATCGTCCATCGAGATCAGCACGCCGTTCTTGCGGCTGCCGATCTCGCCCTTGTGCGGCTCGTAGCTGTCGAAGATGTTCGAGATCAGGCCCGAGCCGCGCGTCAGGTTCAGGAACTCGTTGGTGAAGCCG
>Ga0075370_10000473_pt1 | contig 15087 bp, 10 predicted proteins | sample EndMethybrTD3035_FD_71398 | JGI IMG/M metagenome (GOLD analysis project Ga0075370, IMG submission 71398) | Populus endosphere microbial communities from Tennessee, USA - Endosphere MetaG P. TD hybrid TD303-5 | ecosystem: Host-associated > Plants > Roots > Endosphere | place: USA: Tennessee... | reverse complement strand
CACCACCAAGAAGGAGTCCAAACCGAGGAAGTTACCCACAACCTGAGCCCGAGAGGCTCAAACAAGGGTGGGTCAGGATTGGACGGAAACGGTGGGTCAGGATGGCGTGGGATTCAACACATCATGTTCTCCGAGGAGTACATGACCGATGCCATGAAGGACCTGTTCACGCGATCGCGCGTCGACTGGAAACTGAACCCCGCCATGGTCATCGTCGACGGGAAGATCATGAAGCCCAACTGCGACTGGCCCGACTGCCAGAACGCGTGAAGGCCGTGCGGGCCCGTTGACGGTAGACGAAGCCCGTTCAGGGCGGCCACGGAGCTACCCCGGCCGTCCAGCGTCTTGTGAGGAGGGGCGTTCAGAGTCCAGCAGCTGCGAGCCCCGGGACAGCTCGCGGTCGGCCCTGAAGTAGCCGACCAGACTGACGGTCGACCGGTGCCCGGTCAGCGCCATCGTCTCGCCCAGGGGCACACCCTGGCGACCGGCCTCCGTGACGAAGCCCGAACGCAGGGAGTGGGCGGTGAAGCCGGCCTTCACGCCGGCAAGCGCACAGCGCTTCTTCACGATGTCCCGCACGGCGGCGGCCGACAGCGGTTCGCCCACCACGCCGCCGCGGCGCACGCGACGAAACAGCGGACCGGACTGGATCCCTGCGGCGCGCAGCCATGCGGCCAGGGCCAGTGCCGCTTTGCCGGCGATGCGCTTGTCGCTGTCCGGGAGATCGGCCCCGGCCTGGTTTGTCTTGGTGTGCAGCAGCCCGAAAACGAAGTCCGCGCCTTCTCGGCGTGTGTTTTCCATGCTGGCCACCGCGACCTCCGAGCGTCGGCGGCCGCCGCTGGCGAACGCGAACGACAGCAGCGCGCGGTCGCGCAAGCCCGTGAGGCTGTCGTCACACGTGGCCAGCAGCGCTTCAAGCGGCTCGCGCGTCAAGGCCGGCTTCTTGCGCGGCAGGGCGCCACGCTTGGCGTATCCGCGCCGCGTCTTGGCCAGCAACTCGCGAACCCGCGGCTGCTCGCAGGGGTTGGCGGCTTCCTCGAGCTGATGCACCTTGGACAGCACGGCGATGCGGTGCACGAGCGTCGTGAGAGCCGGACTGCCCAGCTTGCCCTTGAAGCCCTCGGCGACCAGCGCGCGATCCACGGCCGGCGGAAGCTCGCTGACGAGCCGACCGTCGACCTCCAGGCGCTGGGCATGGTCGACGATGAACTGGATGACGGCCGCCTCCGGCACCGGCAGCGCGATGGGCTGGCCGTATCTCAGCGCAAACCAGGCCGCCCAGTAGCGCAGCGCCGAGCGGTAGCTGCGTAGCGTGTTTTCGCTCTCTCCCTGGCGCAGCAGTGCCGCCTCGGCTGCTTCAGCCAGATCCCCCAGCTTTTGCGGGTCAAGTTTCGGCAGGTGGGCGGGCACCGGCGCCAGAACCACAGCCGGCAGCACAGATTTAGCCATTTTCATATGTCATATGTATGATGTGATACACATCCGCCGAACTACTCTCGATAACGATCCCTTATCGTGAGTAATTAGGCCAAAACCACCGTCACCGGGCAAGGAGAGCGACCCATGGCACGCGGCATCACGGAAACGGACGTCTTCAAGGCTTGTGACGCGCTGCTCCTCGAAGGCGCGAGACCGACGATCGAGCGGGTGCGCCAGACGCTGGGCCGCGGCTCGCCCAACACGATCAGCCCGATGCTGGAGACGTGGTTCAAGCACCTGGGCGCCCGCATCAAGGACCCCGGCGCGTTCTCGGCGCCGGCGGGCGTGGCGGACCCGGTGTTCCAGGCGGCGCAGCACCTCTGGGAGGTTGCTCAGGCCGAGGCCCGGCGCGATGTCGATGACAGAGTGAAGGAAGGCCTGGCCACAGCCATCGCCACCGTCGAGGCGGAGAAGGAGAGGGCGGCCATCGCTGAGGCTGCTGCGCTTTCGGCAAACGCCAAGGCTGCTCACCTGCAGACCCAGGTCGACCAGCTGCTAGCTGCCCTCGAAGCGGAGCGCATCCAGCATGCGACCACCGCGACGCGCGCCAGCACCGCGGAGCAGCGTGTCCAATCGCTGCAGGCCGAGGTTCAGGCGGCGACGGAGGCTGCGGCGCAAGAACGCCAGCGCGCTGATCGCGCGATCACCCAGGCCGATGAACGCGCGGCCGCCGCGGACCGCCGAGCCGCCCTGGAAATCGACCGCGAGCGCACGCTCAGAACCAAAGCCGAGAAGGCGACGGAGGCAGTGGCCAAGCGCTTCGAGGCCGCGCTGAAGGCCGAACTCAGTGCGACCGGTCAGCTCACCGCGACGGAGGGGCGCCTTGCGCAGCTGCAGCTCGACGCCGGCCGTCGCGAGCAAGAGCTGCAGGCAGGCACCGCGCGTCTGGAAGCGCGCGTCCATGACCTGGAGACCGCACTGTCGGGCGCTCAGCAGGCGCTGTCACGCGCCGCAGCGCCTGAGGCGCTGGCCGAGCAGATCATGGCCAAGCTCGGCGCCGTGGCTGCAAAGCAGGAAGGGGCAGACACCGCGGCGGGTAAGCGGCGGTCCAGGACAAAGAAGGTCGCGACCTGACGCCAGCAGGCGGGCCCGGCCGTGCGGAAGGCGGCAACCGCATCGCCATGGTTGACGGGGCGGGCGTCCCGGCCCTGCCTTACTTCAAGCGTGTCGCCGCGCAATTCACGACACACCCTCGGCGACAAGGAAGGCAGCGATGTGCTTCAGGTGCCGCGCGACCCGCTTCATCCCTCCGGGCTTGGCCAGCGCATCGAGGGGCAACTCGCCAAACTTGAACGCGGGCTCGACAAGCCACTGCGCCAGCCAGGATTCCGCGTCGCCCTCGGAAATGGGGGCGGCCAAGACCGCCAGGCGATGGAAATCTGATGTGGCGGCGAAATGCTCCAGCCGGGCCAGCAGCTCGCGCTGACCCTTGATGAAACCGGAAACGCTGGCGGAAGGGGTCATCGCTTCACCTCGTTGAAGTCGCAACTTGACGTTGAAGTCGCAACCTCATTCATCGGATGTCCACCTGGTCCCAGGCAAACACGGAGACGTCCACTGAGTCTGCCATGCCCAGTCTGACCGCGCCGCGGTGCAGCAGATCCACCTCGAAATCCCGCGTCTCGAACGGCCCCATCAGCAGGTACTGGCGTCCCGTCGATGTCGTCACGATCCCGGCGGCCGCGTCGACCGCGCTGATGGCCGAGGTCACACGCACGGTGGCGCTTTCGTCGCTCAGGCCCCGGAGGGTCACCAGGTGAAGCGTGCCGGACGACGCTTTGAGAAGGCGCCAGCAATGCACCTCCACGCGCGGCTGCGCTTCAACCTGCGGCGCGTCTCGTTCATTGACGAAGGTGAGGGCGCTTGCGCCTGGCTCGCGTGTACTCATCGACCAGCCCTGCGCACGCTCGCCCTGGACGTGCGTTGATCGCCCGTGGGGCGCGTTGGATACTCGCAGGCATCTGTCATGCGACGGACGGCCGTGAACCTGGAGCGGTCCAGCGGCCCGGATGTTGGACATGCGTTCATTGTTCTGACCCCCTGGCCATATCAAAATTCCTGATATGGCGCCGACTTGGGTACGGTGCGAGGCTGAGAACCAACGCGTCCATGGCCAAAGCACTGCACAGCCGTCACAACAAGATCTTTCTGGACAAGCTTCGCAAGCTGCGAGAGTCCCGGCTGCTGCGGCAAGCCGACCTTTGCAAACTGCTCGGCCGCAGCCAGGGCTGGGTCAGCTACGTCGAATGCGGCCAGACGACTCTGCACATCATCGAGCTGCGCGAATGGCTCGAAGCCCTGGGTGTCGACTTTCTGGCGTTCCTCAACGAGCTCGATGCCGAGCTGCGCGTGTACGAAGCCATGCGCGTCCGCGCCAAGCCACGGCCGCGCGTCTCTCGCGGCGCACTGGGCCACGTCGTTCAGATGGGCTTGTCCATCGAGCAGGCATCCGCAGCGCAAATGACGGACGCGAAGCCGCCCAAGCGGCGTGTGCGGCGCTAACGCCCGGCGCGGCGGGCTCGCTCGGTCTCCGCCGTACCGCCGCGACCCTGGTCTTCCTATTGAAGCGTTCGAGCCTGCAGCCGCCGGCCGAACTCTTCCAACGTCGAGCCGCAGGCGACCGTCCATCCCTGCAGCTCCACCACGCCCACGCTGCGCGTGCCGGCTTCGCCCCGCGTCACGTCGCTTTCCTGGACGCCCAGGCGCTGCGCCAGCTGCAGGGGCGTCAGTCCCGCTTGCGTGCGCAAGCGGACCAGCTCTTCAAGGAAGGCGATGTGGGCCGGGCCCTGGCGTGCCAGGGCAGACATCACGCGCGCCGGCGCCGGTCGCGTCGGTCCAGCCGCAGGTCCTCGAAGGAGGCAATTTCCTCCTTCACGCTCGCCAGCAGACGCTCGACCTCGGCAGGCGATCCCTTGCTGCAGAACGCCAGCGTGAGCATTGTCAGCGGATGGGTGCCCATGACCTGGGCCAGCTGAACGACCTTCGACAGCGAGGGATCGGCGCCGTTGTTCTCGAGACGGCTGACGTAGGTCCGGCCGGAAACCTCGTAGAAATCTTCCTGTGAAAGGTCGCGTTCCAGCCTCACGGCGCGCAGCGCCTTGCCGAAGTCGGGAGCGGAAACCTTGGTACTCATTGCGGGCGTCGATCGGCCCGCATTGGCTCATCACGTACCTTAAAGGACTACACCTTATAAGGTGCGTTCACAGCGCGGGGCGCCCTACCCTCAAGGTGCGACGCCGGGGTAGGGCAGGGCCCCAGGGCGAAGCGGCCGGACCGCGGCCCGGGTCACGGTCAGGGGCGGTTGCCGCGCAACTTCGAAGTCCTGAGCCAGTCACCGTTCACGGGGATGCGGGTCAGGGCCACGTCGTAGTTCAGCGCGCGCAATGTGCGGGTCGCGTTCTTGAGCGTCACCTTGGAGAAGAAGGGCAGCTCGGCGGGCAAGGTCTTGTTGGTCGCGATGGCGTAGATCACGCTGTACTGCCGGGCGTCGGGCCGCACCTGCGGGTCGGCCAGCCGGCTCGCGGTCGGCAGTTTCGTGTTCAGGCGCTCGCGGAACTGCTCGTCCTTCACGAAGGTCTCTGCCGCCACATGCCCCTGCGCAAACAGATGGCTGAGCGTGCTCGAGCTCCGATAGAACTTCACATGGATCAGCGTCCGGTGGTCCTTAAGCAGGTCGCAGAACTCGATCTTGTCGTAGGAGCCGCCGAGCCGGATGGTGTTCGCGTCCAGGTTGTAGTAGCTGGCGTCCGTCGTGGCGACGTGGTTGTTGTACTCGCCCTCGCTGGCGTGCTGGAACTCGGGCAGCGCCAGGTCCCGAATCGAGAGCGTGCGAAGTGACTCGTCGACCTGAGCGGCAAAGGAGGGCTTCACCTTGAGCCAGTTGCCGTTTCTGAGCACGTAGGTGGCTTCGTCCTCGCTGATCTCGGCGTTCAGGCACCGGTACGCGTGCCACGTTTTCAGCGGCTGGTGGTTGGCGTCGACCAGGTGGACCCAGTGCCGCGCAGGCTGTCGACACATAGTGATTCGCCCGCGGCATCGAGGTGGTCTTTCAGATGATCCAGGTTCAGGGTGGGATGCATCGGCGTTCTGGCGCGCAGGTCAAATTGGTAGCCGGCCACCTGCTCCCAGTCCACGATTTCCGGTTCACCCATCCAGAGCATGGCGCCATTGGGCTGGGCGAGCATGTCGTCGAGCACCATGTCGAGCAGTTGCAGGAAATCCGGGTCGCGTACGCGCTGAACGTTGTCCACCCAGTCGAATGCGGCCGGCAACTGCGCCCGATAGCGGGTCAGGACGTGCGCCAGCAGCGCGGGGAGGGCGTCGGCCTGCACCGCCAGTTGGATGGTCAACGCGTCCCGCCCCGTGACCCGAGGCCCGAGCCGCGGGTCCTGAGACAGGCCCGTGATGGCGTACAGCATCTCGGACTCGCCATCGACATCCAAGTCGAAGATGTCGACGCCACGGGAGCTCTGGTTCCTGGAGACGAGCGGCCGGTGCGTATAGGTGGCCTTGTCCAGCGCGCGCAGCTCGTTCGGGTTGACCGAGTTCAGCGTGACGCGCAGGCCGAAATCGCGCTCCACGGCGTCCTGCTGGACCAGGTGTTGTCCCATGCCGAACGACAGCAGGAACGTCGCGTCGGCGGCGCGGTAGACCAGCACCGCGCCGACGCTGTTGGGCCTGCCGAAGGTGCCGTCGGGAACCTCGGGCAGGGCGGTGAACAGCCGCGTCCAGGGCGGCTGCTGCCGCACGACATCGGTTTTCACGTAGAGCCGCGCGTGGCCATCTCCGATGTCCAGATCGATGGGCGCGTCGGCCTTGTCCAGTTTGACCAGTTCAGGATCCTGCAGGTCCTTGTTCTTGATCAGGTAGATGGACAGGCTCAGCACCTTGGGCTTCGTTGCCACGCTTCCTCCCCGGCGGGTTGATCCCGCTCATGGGAGCAATTTGGCGGCGCCCATCGCGTTCGTCAACCGAAGACACGCGCAACGCCACGTGGCAGTCGCGAGAGCGAGACGCCCCTCGAACGCCGCGCAGACGACCGCTGGCATCGAATCGATACAGGCGACGTGTGCGCCCATGTCGTAACCCATTGATTTGAAACGAGTATTCGGTAAAGCACGCGCCAGTGCTGTTCAACATCGGAGCGCCCCGCTGAGAACCGATAGCAGGGTTTCTACGACGTGCCGGCGGCGGGGAGCAGGGTGCTGATGGATTGCGGAGACGCAACAGAAAGGTTCATCGCTGCTCAGCGATCAGCGCTGGATCGGCTGGAGGTTTTTCGGCGCACGCCCGGCTATGCAAGCCTGCTGGCCACGCTGCAGCGGTCCGCAGGCGGAGACGTCGAAGTCTGGCTGGCGGCTTGGTTGGTCGAGCCGGAATCCGGCTTGGGCGGACGGCCGCTGGACATTGCCGCTGAGACCGGCGGGCTGGTGGTGCTGGTTGACCGCCTTGAGAAACTTGGCAACGGCACGGGTGCCTGACACAGCCGCATTTCGATCTGCACTCGGAGAAAGCCGGACATGCTGAATGATCAACCCACGCAAAACACGAAGTCGGACAGGACCGCCAGCATGTTCATTGCCGAACAGCGCACCGCGCTGCAGCAGTTGGAAAGCTTCATGGACACCCCAGACTATCGGGCTGACGAAGTGGCGTTGCCGCCGCACTTGGACCTGACCGCGGCCTTGACCAATGTCATCGTGGCGTACCGCGCGCTCCTGCATAAATTGGAAGCTTTCGTGGCCACCCCCGGATACTTGGAACTCGAAGCTTCCTTGCAGACACGCATTGCCGACGGCGCCGGGTACTGGCTGGCGTGGTGGCTTATTGAGCGCCGGTCAGAACTGACGGACGAGCCCCTTTACCTCGTGTCCCGGCCGGGAGGAATCGCCCAAGTCGCCGCGGCGCTTGAGCAAGCGGCCAGCGATGGCTTCTTCCGTGTGGACCGGACAGCCCCTGGTGTCTTGACGCCGTTCACTGGGTTGTCGGATCCGCAGGGGTTGGCGCACTGACCAACGGAATAGTGGCGCTTGGCAAGGAAACGTGATCCGCTGACAGCCAAATGCAGGCTACATATTCATCTGGCAACCAGTTGGGAAGGAAAGGTGCGCCGATCACAGCCAACGACGCCGTTTCGAGAAGCGCAGTACGTCCTTGCGATCCAGTGGCGCGCGGATGCGGAAGTGGAGTTGTGCCGGCTGCAGCCAAGTGAAGGAAAGCTTGCCCGTGGCCTGCTCGGGCTTGAACTTGCCGAAAGCCCTTCGAAAACTGGATGTAGAGCTGGGTCCGGCTTAGCCAGATGGAAGGCCAGTTGAGTTGACGACAGCCAGTGGCGGTCAGTTTGGGGCTGTGGAGCACCGTTACTTCACAACCTGGGAAGACCTACACATCCGGCAGCCAACGGCTGCTCCGCCACTAATCCCGGCCGAGCCTCAGCTTCCCGCCGGCGGCGATTTGACATAATGCACATTGTCGCCAAATTCGCCAATTCATCCCCCAGGCCCCATCACGACATGCAGCAGCGACGTCTGCACCCAGGCGCCGGACTGCTGCTCCATCACCGCGTAGTCCGTCAACGAGTTGCCGTACACATCGGTGCCCGTGGACAGCGTTTGCAGTTGCGTGTCTGCGGCGGGCGTGAGGATGTCGCCGTTGTCGAGCTTGAGGGTCAGCGTCTGGTTGGCGTCGGTGATGCTGGTCAGGCCGAGGCTGGACAGGTCGATGCCGCCGGCGCTGCCGTTGCGCAGGTCCAGCGTCTCGATGTTGTGGGCGACGTTGATCAGCGACGCGATGTCGAAGCTGGCGCCGCTGGTCGTAAACTTCAGCAGGTCGATGCCCGCGCCGCCGTCGGCTGAGACGAGGTCCGCGGGCGACGCGGCGATGAGCGTGTCGTCGCCGTTGCCGCCCAGCAGCGTGTCAGCGCCGCCGCCACCGGTCAGCGTGTCGTTACCGTCGCCGCCGGTCAACGTGTTGGCGGCGCTGTTGCCGGTGATCTGGTTGTCCAGTTCGTTGCCGGTGCCGTTGATGGCGTTGCTGCCGGTCAGCGTCAGGTTCTCGACGTTGGCGGACAGCGTGTGCGAGATGGACGACTGCACGCTGTCGATTCCGCTGCCGGAGGCTTCGGTCACCGTGTCGCCGGCGTTGTCGACGACGTAGGTGTCGTTGCCCGCGCCGCCGGCCATCGTGTCGGCACCAGCACCGCCGTCGAGCACGTTGTCGCCGACGTTGCCGGTGAGCTGGTTGTTCAGCGCGTTGCCGGTGGCGTTGATGGCGGCCGAGCCCGTGAGGATGAGGTGCTCGACGTTCGCCGGCAGCGTGTAGCTGACGGACGACTGCACGGTGTCGGTGCCTGCGCCGGCGGCCTCGGTGACGACGTCGCCGGCGTTGTCGACGACGTAGGTGTCGTTGCCCGCACCGCCGGCCATCGTGTCGGCACCTGCCCCGCCGTCGAGCACGTTGTCGCCGGCGTTGCCGGTCAGGATGTTGTCCAGCGTGTTGCCGGTGGCGTTGAGGTTGGCGATGCCGGTCAGCGTGAGGTTCTCGACGTTCGCGGCCAGCGTGTAGCTGATGGAGGCCGAGACCGAGTCCGTGCCTTCGCCGGCGTTCTCCACGACGTTGTCGCCCGCGTTATCGACGACGTAGCTGTCGTTGCCCGTGCCGCCGATCAGCGTGTCGGCGCCTGCGCCGCCGTCCAGCGTGTCGTTGCCGGCCAGGCCGGTCAGCGTGTTGGCGGCGCTGTTGCCGATCAGCACGTTGTCCGCCGTGTTGCCGGTGCCGCTGATGGCCGAATTGCCGTTCAGCGTCAGGTTCTCGAGGTTCACGCCCAGCGTCCACGTGATGCTGGACTGGACGACGTCGGCGCCTTCGCTCGGGTTCTCGGTGATCGAGTCCAGGGCCGAGTCGACGACGTAGGTGTCGTTGCCCGCGCCGCCGGCCATCGTGTCGTTGCCGGTGCCGCCGTCGAGCAGGTCATCGCCGTTGCCGCCGGTCATCGTGTCGTTGCCATTGCCGCCGAACAGCGAGCCGCCGGTGCCGGCCACGGCGAAGGCGGTGGGCGCCGCGGTCTTGTACGGGTTGCTGGCCGCCAGTTGGCTGACGGTGCCCCACTTCCAGGCCAGGTAGGCGTCGAGCCTCTGCTGGTCGGCCGTGGACAGCGTGGTGCCGGTGACGATGACTTCGCTGTAGTCGTTGCTCGCGTTCCACTGGCCGCCCCACCCTGTGCCGATGGTGAGCGAGCCGTTGAAGTTGAGCGACTGGTTGACCGTGGACACGACGTGCGTGGCCTCGGCCAGCGTCGTGTAGACGTTGGCCCGGGTGTTCCAGCTCTGCAGCGTGCCGTCGACGGTCCAGGCCGCCTTGAGGTTGGTGTTGGCAGCGCCGACGACGTCGGTGCCGCCATCGCCCTGCCCTGCGATCAGCAGCCAGCTGTTGCCACCGGAGTTGGTGGACATCGGCATGTAGAAGCTGTCGCCCGAGCGCTGCACCCAGTAGAGGCTGCCGCCGGAGGCGATGGTGGAAAGGCCGCTGGCGGTGAGGCGGTCATCCAGGCCGTCCAGGCGCACGGTCGGCAGGTTGTTCATGCCGTCGAGCACCAGCGTCGGCTCGTAGTTGCCGTTGCTGGCGACGGCGTCGTGGCCGCCGCCGCTCTTGTCGCGCCACACGGCCACGCGGCCGTCGGCGGTGAGGCCGCTCTCGGCCGTGCCTTCGCGCACGCCGTCGCCGTCCAGGTCAGCCGCGTCCAGCCACAGCGACAGGTTGGTCAGCTGCGACGGCGTCCAGGCCGTCACGTTGCCCAGTTTCAGCACGTCGTCGCCGTCGCCGCCCTGCAGCGTGCTGCCGCCATCGGCGGTCAGGTTGTCGTTGCCGTTGCCGCCCAGCAGCGTGTCGGCGCCGCCACCGCCGATCAGCGTGTCGTTGCCGTCGCCGCCGTCCAGCACGTTGGCGGCTGCGTTGCCGGTCAGCACGTTGGCCGCCGCATTGCCGGTGGCATTGATCGCCGCACTGCCGGTGAGCGTGATGTTCTCGACGTTGGGCAGGCTCGCCAGCGTGTAGGTGGCGCTGGACTGCACGGTGTCCGTGCCCTCGTTGGCGTTCTCGGTGATGGTGTCGGCGGTGTTCGTGACGACGTAGGTGTCGTCGCCGGTGCCGCCCACCAGCATGTCCACGCCCGCGCCGCCGATCAGCGTGTCGTTGCCTGTGCCGCCGTTGAGCGTGTCGCCCGCGGCGTCGGTGGCCGCGGCGTCCCCGAAACTGAAGACCGATGCGGGCACGGCCACGAACGTGCTCGACCCCGGCGTGAGCCATGACAACTGGGCCACCGCGCCGCCGTTGCCCTCGTACATCTGCACCTGGATGCTGTGCAGGCCGGCGCTCAAGGTCAGCGGCAGCGTGTCGACGTTGGCGAGGTTGATGTAGCCGTTGTAGGCCACGACGGACTGGCCGTCGATGGTGACCGACATGCCGTCGTCGAAGCTGGTGCGGAAGGTGTAGTTGCCGGCCGTGGCGATGTTGACGTAACCCGTCCAGCGGACGGAGAAGTTGTCGGCGTTGACGATGCCGGCCGCGGGCGAGCCGTTGCCGTAGTTGTTGAAGATGTTGGCGTCCTGGCGCGTGAGGACCGGCGCCCCGAGCCAGTTGTTGTTGTTCCAGTACTCGGCGCGCAGGCCGCTTTGCTGCAGGCCGGCGAAGAAATTGGGCCGGCTGCCGGATACGAGGATGTCGTCGCCGTTGCCGCCGTTCAGCGTGTCCGTGCCACCACCGCCGTAGAGCGTGTCGTTGCCGTCCATGCCCACCAGCGTGTCGTTGCCCGTGTTGCCGACGACGAGGTTTGCCAGCGCGTTGCCGGTGCCGTTGTGGGCGCCGGTGTCGGTGAAGGTCAACCTTTCCAGCGTGGCGCCGAGCGTGTAGCTGGCCAGGTTGGTCTCGACGCTGTCGAGGCCGGTCGTCTCGGTGATGACGTCGCCGGCGTTGTCGACGACATAGGTGTCGTCGCCCGCGCTGCCCACGAGCGTGTCGGCCCCGGCGCCGCCATCCAGGCGCTCGTTGGCCTGCGTGCCGGTCAGCGTGTTGGCCAGCGTGTTGCCGAAGAGCTTGAGGTTGTTCTGGTTCGCGGCCGTCAGGTTCTCGATGTTGGCCGACAGGCGATAGTCGACGCTGGTCTGGACGACGTCCGTGCCTTCGTTGGCGTTCTCGATGACCGAGGTGTAGGTCAGGTAGACGACGTAGGTGTCGTTGCCGGCGCCGCCGGCCAGCGACGTGGCGTTGGGCGTGCCGACGCTGTTGGGCCCCGTCAGCAGGTTGTCCAGCGCGTTGCCGACACCATTGATGTTGTAGGCCGACAGCAGGTCCAGGTTCTCCACGTTGGCCGGCAGCGTGTAGGTCAGGACGGTGGCGTTGTTCGTCGTGCGTTGCAGGTGGACGGTGTCGGTGCCTTCGTTGGCGTTCTCGACGGCGACCAGGTTCAGGTTGAAGTTGCCGAAGCTGTCCTGGATCTGATAGTAGTCATCGTTGCCCGCGCCGCCGGCGATGGTGGAGGTGCCCCCGGCGGTGAAGCTGGCGTACAGCGCATTCGCCAGCGAGTTGCCGGTTAGCGAAAGCGGCTTCGGGCCGACCAGTTCGCCGCGCTCGACGTTGGCCGCCATCGTGTACGACGCGGCCGAACTGACGACGACGTCGGCGCCCTCGTTCGCGTTCTCGACGATCGTGTCGCCGCTGTTGTCGACGAAGTAGATGTCGTTGCCGGCGCCGCCCACCATCGTGTCGGCCCCGGCGCCGCCGTCGATGCGGTTGTCCCCGCTGTTGCCGACGATGTTGTTGGCCAGCGCATTGCCCGCGCCGTTGATCGCGGCCGTGCCCGTCAGCGTCAGGTTCTCGACATTGGCCGGCAGCGTGAAGCTGACCGATGACAACACGCGGTCGGTGCCGGCGTTGGCGTCTTCCACCACCGTGTCGCCGATGTCGTCGACCGTGTAGATGTCGTTGCCCGCGCCGCCGGCCATCCAGTCGGCGCCGGCCTTGCCGTCCAGGGTGTCGTTGCCGTTGCCGCCGAAGAGCGCGTCGACCCGCGTGCCGCCGTTGAGCACGTCGTCGCCGTCGCCGCTGAACAGGACGGCATCCACGCGGCCCGCGCCGCGCGCGCTGGCGCCGTTGTACGTGGCCGTCAGGGTCTCGGCCGACGCGGTGCCGAACTGGATCTTGGCTCCCGTCCAGGTCCGGTCCAGCCCCACGGTGCTCAATGCACCGCCGGTCATGTTGACCGGCGTGCCCACGCCCCACTTCGTCGCCAGGTAGTTCTCGACGACGCGCTGTTCGCCCTGCGACAAGGTGTGGTCGAAGACCAGCAGTTCCGACACCGAGCCCTTGCTGCTCTCGGTGTTGCCGCCGCCGTAGCCCGACAGCTGGATCTTGCCCAGCCAGCCGTCATAGTTGGAGCCGGTTGGCGCAATGGCCACGCCGTTCTTGTAGAGCGTGCCCGCCCCCGCCAGGTCCATGGCCGTGTAGAGGATGGGCGTGCCCGCCTGCACCGTCACGTTGGGCTGCGAGACCCAGTTCTGGCCGTAGAGCTCGTCCTGGTAGCCGCCCCACCAGCCGATCAGCGAGTTGTCCGTGGAGGAGGACACCAGGCGGCCGTTCTGCGTGCCGGTCATCTGCCCGACCACGAAGAGCGAGTAGTTCACGCCCACCCACGTGCTCGACGTCAGGAAGTCGTTGCCGTCGAAGCTCACCGTGGGCTGGCCGTTCAGGCCGGCGAGGTCGAGCTTGGGCGACGCGCTGGAGGTGCCCTGCGTGAAGTTGTTGCCGCCGCCGCTCTTGTCGACCCAGGTGTTGAGGTTGCCGTTGCCGTTGATGAGGCCGCCCTCGGCCAGGCCGGAGGACGTGCCGTTGCCGTCCAGGTCGGTTGCGTCGAGCCACGTGATCTTGCCGCCGATGGACGCGAACGTCGGGTCGGCCGTCATGCCCCACAGGTTGCGCAGGTCGGAGAGGCTCGGCAGCACCAGCCCGTTCACGTCGACGGCCAGGTTGACGCCACCGGCCGAGATGGCCGTCAGCAGCTTGCCGGTGTTGCCGTTGGACAGCAGCACGTCGGGGGCATTGGTGCGGTAATCGGTCGCGTTGTTGTAGTCGCTGCTGTTGAGCAGCAGCAGGTCGTTCCCGTCCAGCAGCAGCTCCAGCTTGCCGCCGCCATCGCTGCCGACGAAGCCGGTCGTGTTGACGCTCGCGGCGCCCACGGTGATGGTCTCGGCCGTGCCGCCGAAGAAGTCCAGCACCTCGATGTTCTGGACCTTGGCGCTGACCTGGTTGACGTTGCTGACGCCCAGGCCGTCGAGCTTGAGGCTGTCGAGGCCGGTGCCGCCGTTGATGGACGCGAAGTTCAGGTCGCTGACGACGATGGTGTCGGCACCGGCGCCGGCGTTGATCGTGTCGGCGCCACCGCCGCCGGTGATGATGTTGTTGCCGGCGTTGCCGGTCAGGATGTTGGCGAAGCTGTTGCCGGTCGCGTTGATGTTGGCGCTGCCGGTCAGCGTCAGGTTCTCGAAGTTCGCGCTCAGCGCCCAGCTGACGCTGGCGTTGACCGTGTCGGTGCCGCCGCCCACCTGCTCGTAGATGGAGTCGCCGACGTTGTCGACGATGTAGGTGTCGTTGCCGGCGCCGCCGGTCAGCACGTCGGCGCCAGCGCCGCCATCCAGCACGTTGTTGCCGCTGTTGCCGGTGATCGTGTTGCCCAGCGCGTTGCCGGTGCCGTTGATGTCGCCGGTGCCCGTCAGCACCAGCGTCTCGACGTTGGCCACCAGCGTGTAGTTGAGGCTGGACTGGACCGTGTCCGTGCCCTCGCCGGCGAACTCGGTGACGACGTCGCCGGCGTTGTCGACGACGTAGGTGTCGTCGCCCAGGCCGCCGGTCAGCTGGTCGGCGCCCGCCCCGCCGTCCAGCACGTTGTTGCCGTCGTTGCCGGTGATGAGGTTGACGAGGCCGTTGCCGGTGCCGTCGATGGCGTCCTCGCCCGTCAGCACGAGGTTCTCGAGGTTGGCGCCCAGCACCCAACTGACGGAGCTGCGCACGGTGTCCGTGCCCTCGCCGGCGTTCTCGGTGATGGCGTCGCCCGCGCTGTCGACGATGTAGACGTCGTTGCCCGCGCCGCCGATGAGACGGTCGTCGCCCGTGCCGCCGTCCAGCGTGTTGTTGCCGGCGTTGCCGGTGATCTGGTTGTTCAGGTCGTTGCCGGTGCCGTCGAGGTCGGCCGTGCCGCTGAGGACGAGGTTCTCGACGTTGTCGGCCAGCGTGTGGCTGATGCTGGCCGTGACCGTGTCGGTGCCGCCGCCCGCGGACTCGACGACCGTATCGCCCGCGTTGTCGACGACGTAGCTGTCGTTGCCCGCGCCGCCCACCAGGCGGTCGGCGCCAAGGCCGCCGTCCAGCAGGTTGTTGCCGCTGTTGCCCGTGAGCACGTTGTCCAGCGCGTTGCCGGTGCCGCTCAGGTTGGCGCTGCCCGTCAGCGTCAGGTTCTCGACGTTGTCCATCAGCACGAGGCTGATGGACGACTGCACCGTGTCGTTGCCCTCGCCCGGGCTCTCGGTGACGACGTCGCCGATGTTGTCGACGACGTAGGTG
>Ga0075370_10000471_pt1 | contig 15097 bp, 11 predicted proteins | sample EndMethybrTD3035_FD_71398 | JGI IMG/M metagenome (GOLD analysis project Ga0075370, IMG submission 71398) | Populus endosphere microbial communities from Tennessee, USA - Endosphere MetaG P. TD hybrid TD303-5 | ecosystem: Host-associated > Plants > Roots > Endosphere | place: USA: Tennessee... | reverse complement strand
GCCGATGCCCGACGCATCGCCGAAGTTGCGGCCGAAGATGGCCAGATAGCCGCCGAGACCCTTCTCGCCGCCGCTGACCGGGCCGCTGGGGACGTCCGTGAACAGCACGACCGGCGCGATGCCGCTCGGGACGGAGGTGGGGCTCTTGGCGTCGCCGCCGCCACCGCCGCATGCGATCAGTGCCAGGCAACTCGCCAGCAAGGCGAAGGTAGTCATCGTGCCGTATCGAACCATCGTCGTTCCGTAGTCGCGGGATTCATGTAACAGGCCGCAGTGTGCCGCATTTGCGAGGCTTGCACGATGGCAAACGCGCATGCGGACGTGGAGCGGCCGCGTCGCGCCAGCTTTGCGCAAGCCTGCGCGCCGCATTTCCCGAAGCCTGGCGCTCGCGTCCCTCTTTTGGGGTGTTCGCGCCGCGTGACGGGTCGAACGAAGGCCCCGTGTAATAGGATGTCACGGCCGCGGTCCGTCGCGGCCTTCCCCGAGAGTCCTGGTGCTCAGCAGTTTCATCTTTCCGTTCGCGAACTTCTTCCAGCCAGGCGTCTTCTGGCCCGAGCTCGCGGACTTCCGTCCCATGCAGGTCATCGCGATCCTGGTACTGCTGAGCAGCCTCCGCAGCAAGGCCACCTACGACCGCATGGACGCGCTCCGCCACCCCGCAGCGAAGTGGATGCTGCTCTACATCTTCATCCAGACGCTGTCGGTCTACCGCACGGGCCTGGCCGGCATGGTCCAGGAGTTCAGCTTCTGGCTCGTCTACCTGATGTTCGTGCTGGTCTCGATCCGCATCATCGACAGCCCGCAGGCGCTGCGCCGCTACATCTTCGGAATGATGCTGGGGAGTGCCTGGATCATCTTCTGGGGCATCTACGCCTGCCTGACCGGGCTCACGCTCGCGACCAACGGCGGACGCGCCGGCGCCTACGGGATGTACGAGAACCACAACGACTACACGTTCATCATCATGCAGACGCTGCCGTTCTACTACATCTACTGGCGGACGGAGAAGGGCTGGATCCGGCGCACGCTGCTGCTGGCCGCGGTCCTGGCGAGCATGGTGGGCGTGGCCCTGTCCCTGTCTCGCGGCGGGATGATCGCGCTCGTGCTCGAGATCCTGCTGTTCGTGATCTACACGATGAAGCCGCGCATGCGGCTGATCATGCTCCCGCTGGTGCTCGCGCTCGGCGCGGGCGCGGTGGCCTACCAATACACGGCTCGCGCCGCCAACCAGGGCGACGTCTACACCGCCGAAGACGCCGAGACCTCCCGGGTGGAGCTCTGGCGCGCGGGCGAGGCGATCTTCTATGTCCACCCCTTCCTGGGCGTGGGCAGCCGCAGCTTCGGCGAATACGCGCCCGACTACGCCGAGATCAGCCACGACAACCGCGGCAAGAACGCGCACAACACCTTCATCGAGACGGTGGCGACGACGGGCCTGTTCGGCTTCGTGGCGTTCCTCGGCATGCTGATCAGCACGATCCGCGAACTGCGCCGGCCCGTGACGGGCATCGCGTCCGACTGGGAACGCAACACGCGCACCGCCATATTGATCGCCATCTACGCGATCTGCTTCCGGGCCAACTTCGATGCGAAGACGCTGGACTGGAGCTTCTACATCCTCGTGACGCTGGCCGCCGTCAGCGGTGCGATGATGAAGCCACGACGCGCGGCCGCCGCGCTCGCGCCGGAGCCGGCAGCGCCCGCGCAAGCGCTCGTCGGCGCCGAGGCGCCCGCGCTTCCCGCCACGAACCACCTGCATCGCTGAGCGCGCCCCTCTCGCGGGCATCCGTGGCCCGCGAACCCGGGCGCCGCCGGCAGCGCCGCAACGTCAACCCGCGAAGCGGCGCAGGCCGCCGGTCACGCGCCCGATCCAGCGCCGCGCGAGCGCGCGGTCGGCGTCCGAGAACACGCGCACGACGAAGCACATGAGCACGAACGCGATCGCGTAGCACGCTCCGTCCACGACGAGCCCGACCAGACCGTGCACGTAGCCCGCGACCGCGAGCTTCGAGGTGGCGGCGGCCACGCCCGCCGCGCACAGGACCTTCGCGAAGGTCTTCAGCGGCAGCAGCTGCGGCACCGTGCCGCCGGTGAGGCGGCGCGCGTAGATGAAATAGAACGACGACAGCAGGTACGACGTGGAGATCGCCGAGACCGCCGGCCCGTAGAACCCGATCCAGTGCAGCAGCACGAAGCTGAGCACCACGTGGATGGCCGTGACGACGGCCACGACCTGCAGGTTGATCCGGGTGCGCCCGTACGAGGGCGGGATCGGGCTCAGCAGGAACATGTGCAGCGGAATCAGGAACACGTAGATGCGGAACACGCTCACGCTGCGCTCGTATTCGATCGTGAACAGCGTGGTGATGAACTCGTGCGAGTACGCCAGCAGGAAGACGAAGCAGGGCAGCACGATCAGCGACAGCTTGCGCACCCCTTCGTGCATCAGGCGCACGACCTCGTCGTGCCGGCCCGCGCGGATGAGCGCCGGCAAGGCCGCGCGCAGCACCGTGGCCACCGAGGCCTGGAAGATCGAGTCGAGCGGGATCTCCAGCGCCCCGACGGAGTAGATCGCGTAGTCCGCGGGCGTGAAGCGCGTGGCGACGATGGCGCGATCGAGCATCGAGCCGATGACCGCCACCAGCGACATCAGGCACAGCGGGATGCTGTAGGCGAGCTGCGTCCTGCAGTTCCACGGCTCGCGCAGGCCTTCGCCCAGCGGCCGCAGCGGCACCATCAGCCAGGCGCTGCGCAGCGCGAAGCGCAGCGCTGCGTAGACGATGTTGGCCAGCACCAGGCCCATCAGGCCGAAGCCCGCCAGCAGGGGCAGCACGAGGATCAGCACGCGCACGACCGTCTCGGAGGTCTCGACGAACACGGCGACGCGGTAGCGATCCTGCGCGATCATGAACTGCACGAAATGCTCGCTCGCGATCAACAGGCCGAGCGCCGCGCCGTACCATCCCAGCAGCGGCGCGAGCGCCGCGTTCTTCGTCAGCGACACGATCAGCGGCGCGCCGAAGAAGACCCCGGCCGTCGTGACGAGGCCGCTGATGGCCATCATCGTGCTGGTCTGCAGCGTCAGGGCCTTGTCGCGCAGCTTGTTCGTGCGGTCGTAGAAGTAATAGACCGACGCGGGCAGTCCCAGCGTGAGGATCGCCGTGCCGAAGGTGGCCAGCAGGGCGAGCTGCTGGTACGTGCCGTAGTCGGTGCGGCTCAGCATCCGGACCAGCACCATGGGCATCACGAAGCCGACGGCGTACTTGACCAGGTTGGAGGCGACCAGGATTCCGGCCTTGTCGGCGAGCGAAGACATTCGTCGGGAGTACCAGTGCGGTGGGCGGAGGGGCTCGCGGCGGACGCCGGCTAGCCATCTGGGACTGTACCCGCGAAGGCTCGGCGCCAGCCCATCTTCCCCCGAATTGGGGACGGGTCCGGACGGGGTGCGCTGCTATGATTTCACGAATTTCCAGGTGTCCTGGCCACCGCATCGCGCACCATCCGGGCATCCATGAGAATCCTGTATCACCACCGGACCCAGGGCGAAGAGCCGGAGTCGATCCACATCGAATCCATCGTGGCCGCCCTGAGGGCGCTGGGGCACGAGGTGCGCATCGTCGGGCCGGTCGACATCGAGCATCGCGAAGCGGCGCCGGCCGCCGCGGCCGCGCCCCGCTCGAAGGCGCGCAAGCCCAGCCTGCTCGTGCGCATCAAGGAAGCCGTCCCGCGCAGCGTGTTCGAACTGCTGCAGATCGCCTACAACGCGCTGGCGTGGCGGCGGCTGGATCGCGCCGTGCGCGAGTTCAGGCCCGATTTCATCTACGAACGCTATGCGCTGTACGCGTTCGCGGGCGGCATGGTGGCGCGGCGCCGCGGCATCCCGCTGATCCTGGAGTGCAACACCCCCTATGCACAGGCCTGGGCCAAGTACTACGGCCTGCACCTGCCGCGCCTGGCGCGCTGGCTGGAGGCGCGCACGCTGCGCTCGGCCGACCATGTCATCACGGTGACGCACGCGCAGGGCAGGCTGCTGCAGGAGATCGGCGTGCGGCCGGAGCGCCTGACGGTGTCCCACAACGCCATCGATCCGTCCTGGTTCAGCCAGGAGCGCCAGCACGACCCGGCGCTGCGCGAGCGCATCGGGTTGAAGGGCCTGGTGATCGGCTTCGTCGGCACCATGAACCGCTGGCAGGGCATCCCGAAGTTCGCGCAGGTGATCCCCAGCGTGCTCGCACGCCACCCCGACGCCAGCTTCCTGTTCGTCGGCGACGGCGAGTTCCGCCAGCCGCTGGAGGATCTGTGCCGCGAGGCCGGCCTGCTGGACCGCGTGAAGTTCGTCGGCCGCCAGCCGCATGACAAGGTGCCGGTCTTCGTCGCATCGATGGACATCGCGGTGCTGCTCGATTCCAATGCGCATGGCTCGCCGATGAAGATCTTCGAGTACTGGGGCATGGGCAAGCCGGTGGTCGCCCCCAGCGTGGTGCCGGTGCTGGAGGTGATGCGCGACGGCGACACCGGCCTGTTGATCGAGCCGGGCAACGCGGCGCAGCTCGCCGACCGCATCGTCGAGCTGGCCGGCGATCCGGCCCTGCGTGCGCGCCTGGGTGCGGCCGGACGCGCCTGCGCGACGGCGCATCACACCTGGCGCAACAACGCCGAGCAGATCATGGACGCGCACGCGGCGCTGTCCGAAGTCCCTGGAGATACGCCCGTGAAGGTGCGCCCCTGATGGCCCGACGACTCGATCTCTGGCTGCCGAGCTACGTGCTCGGAATGGCCGAGCGCCGGCGCGCGAGGCGCGCGCGCAGCGATCGGCTGACGCACGTGTTCTTCCTGATCTGCGACCACTACGAGCCGCGCCACAAGGCCACGCGCGAAGGCCAGCCGCAGGAACGCGTGGCCGCCTGGCGCCGCGACTACCCGGCATTCCAGCAGCGCTGCGTCGAGGCCTTCGGCCACGCGCCGCTGCACAGCTGGTTCTACCCGCCGCACCACGGCCCCGAACACCTGCCGGAGCTGTCGGCGATGGCGCACGCCGGCGGCGGCGAGGTCGAGCTGCACTACCACCACGACAACGACACCGCCGAGACGCTGACGCGCGACCTCAAGGCCACGCTGGCGCTGTACCACCGCCACGGCCTGCTGCTGGAGTCCGGCGATCCGCCGCGCACCGCGTTCGGCTTCGTGCACGGCGACTGGACGCTGGACAACGCCTGCAACGGCAAGTACTGCGGCGTCAACGGCGAACTGAGCCTGCTGGCCGGGCTCGGCTGCTGGGGCGACTTCACGATGCCGTCGGCCAACGAGTCGCAGACGCGCAAGATCAACTCGATCTACTACGCGGTCGACAGCCCCGAGCGCCACAAGTCGCACGACCACGGCGTCGACGCCGCGGTGGGCCAGGGCGAGCGTCCCGGCTTCTTCCTGATGCAGGGCCCGCTGGCGATCAACTGGCGTGCGCCGGGCCATCCCCGCATCGAGAACGCCAGCCTGACCACGCCCAACTGGGGCCGCCCCGACCGCGTGCGCTCGTGGCTGGACTGCGGCGTGCACGTGAAGGGCCGCCCGGAGTGGCTGTTCATCAAGCTGCACACGCACGGCGCGGTCGAACGCGACTTCGACGCCCTGTTCGGCGAGAAGGCGTTCAGGATGCACGAGACGCTCAACGAGATGTGCAACGACGGACGCAAGTACCAGCTGCACTACGTCACCGCGCGCCAGGCCTACAACCTCGCCAAGGCGGCCGAGCGCGGCCTGGCCGGCGATCCGCGCCAGTGGCTGGACCTGGTCGTCGACAAGCCCGCCACCGCGTTCTACGCCTTGCCGCAGCAGCACGACCTGGCCGCCTGCACCGCGCAGCGCCTGCGCCTGTCCAACATCGAGGCCGGCGGCGACGCGACGCTGTCCACCACCGTGGGCCTACTGCGCGAACTGCGCGGGCCGTTCGCGTCGCTCGACATCGCCAGCGGCGACGCCGCCACCCCCGGCTCGATCGCCATCGAGCCGCGCGGCGGCGGCGCATCGCAGCTGACGTTCGAGCGGCCCGTCGAGGTCGAGTGCGAGGCAGGCGACGCCGATCTCCAGCCGATCGACGCCTCCGGCACCCGCTGGCGCGTCCAGCCGGCCGCCGCCGGCCCCCTTCGCCTGCGTTATCGCGAACGCGCCACTGTCGCGGCATAGGAACCTTCGCATGGCCATCCTCTTCTGGGCGTCGCTGCTGCTCATCATCCATCCCTACGCCACCTACCCGCTCACGCTGCGCGTCTGGCGCGCGCTGCGGCCGCGTCCCGTGCGCCGCGCGCCGCAGGAACCGTCGGTGAGCGTGCTCATCCCGGCCTACAACGAGGCGGCGGCGATCGCCGACACGCTGGACGCGCTGCTGCGCCAGGACTATCCGAAAGACAAGCTGCAGATCCTGGTGGTGTCCGACTGCTCCGACGACGGCACCGACGACGTCGTGCGCGGCTACGCGGACCGTGGCGTCGAGCTGCTGCGCCAGGCCGAGCGCGGCGGCAAGGCCCTCGGGCTGAACGCGGCCGTGCGCCAGGCGCGCGGCGACATCCTGATCTTCTGCGACGCCAACGCCCGCTTCGACGCCGGCGCCGTGCGCAGCTTCGCGCAGAACTTCGCGGACCCCACCGTGGGCTATGTCACGGGACAGCTGACGCTGGAATCGCCCGGCGAGGTCGTCGCGGGCGGCGGCGCCTACCTGCGCTTCGAGGAGTGGCTGCGCGCGTCGGAGAGCGCCGTGGCGTCGGTCATCGGCGTCAACGGCGGCTGCGACGCGATCCGGCGCGAGCTCTATTCCGACATCCCGCGCGAGCTCATCACCGACTTCGTGCTGCCGCTGCGCGTCATCGCCGGGGGCCACCGCGTCGTGCTCGACGAAGAGGCGAAGTCGCGCGAGGCGGCCAATGCCGAGATGCAGGCCGAGTTCTCGATGCGCGTGCGCGTCGCGCTGCGCGCGCTGCAGGGCCTGGTGCACATGCGCCGCCTGCTCAACCCGCTGCGCTTCCCCGCCGCGGCCTACTGCCTGGTCTCGCACAAGGTGGTGCGCTACCTGGCCTACGTGTTCCTGGTGACGGCGCTGCTGTCCAACCTGGTGCTCGCGGCCGGCCAGCCGTTCTACCAGGTGCTGCTGCTGCTGCACCTGGGCTGCTACGGCCTGGCCGCCTGCGGCCTGCTGGACATCGGCCGCAAGCAGCTGGGCATCGCCTGCGTGGCGCCGGCCTACCTGCTGGTGAGCTACTGGGCGTTCGCGATCGCGAGCTGGCGCTTCCTGCGGGGCCAGACCATGGCCACCTGGCGCCCGCGCGCCGGCTGAGAAGCCGACCGCGCCGGGGGAAGACGGCGCGTCAGGCCGGCGTCGCGTCGACCGCGGCGCGCGGCGCCTGCGCGGCAAGCGCCTCGATGGCCTGCAGCATGTGCGTGAACACCGCGCGCGTCGCCGCGGGCGACAGGTCGTAGGGATCGCGCATCTCGACCGGGCCGCCCGGCCTGAACAGGCCGAGCAGCGTCGTCTTGCCTTGCGCCTGCGGGAACTCGTCGGCGAGGCGCTCGAGGTGGCTCACGTCCATGCACACGACCAGGTCGGCCTGCTCCACCTGCGCCGCGGTGACCCGGCGGGCGCGCGCCGCCGACAGGTCGACGCCCAGCGACCGCGCCACGTGCACCACGTGCGGCGGACTCGGCCGGCCGTCGTGCGACAGGAAGCCCGCGCTGGCGATCGTCACGCCCGCCAGGCGCTGCGCCGCGGCGACCTCGGCGAACGGGCTGCGGCACAGGTTGCCCAGGCAGAGAAACAGCACCGAGCCGATGGGCCGCGTCAGCGCGCCGGCCTCGCGCCGCAGCGCCGCATGCTGTTTGCGCGCCCGCGACTGCGCGGCCCGGCTGGCGACGCGTTCGGCCAGGCCCGCGAAACGCTCGCGCAGCAGGCGCGACAGTTCCTCGCCCGCGACGGCCGGGTCGCGCCAGGACCAGCCGTCCCAGGTCTCGCGGCCGGTCAGCACGCGCAGCCAGCCGAGCGCGGCGCGCCACGGCGACGAGGTCAGCAGCAGCGGATCGCGGCGATCGGCGCGCAGGTTGTCGATGAACCACTGGCTGTCGTTGGACAGGTTGCGCGCCGTCACGCCGGTGCGCCAGCCGCGCGCGGGCGCCAGCGGCTCGCCGGTGGCCAGCGCCAGCAGGCCGCGCGGGATCGGCACGCCGGCGGCGATCGTCAGCGGCAGCGAGCCCCACAAGCGGGGATTGATCTCCATCAGCCAGGTGGCGCCCCGCGCGTCGCGCCGCCATTCGACCATCGCCACGCCGTGCCACTGCAGGCGATCGAGCAGCCGCCGCGTCATCTCCACGAGCTCCGGCTCGGCGCCCGCGGCGCGCCGCAGCGTGCTCGCCCCGCCGGTCAGCGGCCACTCGTGCAGGCGCTCGTGGACGAAATGCCAGGCCATGCGGCCGTTGTCGTACAGCGCCTCGACGCCGATGCCGCGTCCCGCCACCCAGGCCTGCTCCAGCACCGGCGTGTCGGGGAGCCAGGAGGCGAGCGTCAGCGCACGGGTCTCCTCGTCGTGCACGACGGCCACCGCCAGCGACGCCAGCTTGCCGCCGCGCACCACCTTGCTGCGCACCGGCTTGAGCACCACGGGCCAGGTGGCCGGGGGCTGGCGCACGGCGTCGGGCACGGGGGCGTTGCGGGCGCATTGCTCCAGCTCGCGCGTGGCCGGCACGGGCAGCCCGAGCTCGCACGCGATACGGGCCGTGCGCGACTTGTCGAGCGCGGCGTCGAGCGCGGCGTCCGACGGCAGCACCGCCTTGCGGCGCACGGGATGGTCCTCGGGCAGCGCGCGCAGCCAGCGCAGGGACGCCTCGGTGGTGGGCACGACCAGCGCGAAGCCGAAACGCGCGTCGAGCTCGACAAGCCAGTCCACACCCGCCCCGATCGGCACGGCCGCCGGCTGCGGGTGCACGCGATGGCACCAGCGCGAGCGCTCGGCGATCGCGCCGAGTCGGCGCACGCCGACGTGCACGCGATGGCCCGCCGGGCCAAGCGACTGCAGGCAGGCGATGCCCACGCGACTGTCGGCGTCGAGCAGCAGGACGGAATGCAAGATCTGGATCCGGTGGGTGGACACGGCGTGCCCGGCGGATGGCGTGCCGTCGTGACGACCTGGATTATGCGTTCGGCCAGTGCATGCGCCACGCCATCAGCGGCAGGTTCGCCGACGCGGGAACCCGCATCAGCCGATGCAGGTCGCTGGACGGCCGCGCCAGGCCGTAGTGGGTGGTGACGGCGGCACGGTAGCTGCGCAACACCTGCGTGTACACGCGGTCGTCGTGCGCGCCATTCGGGTAGCAGAACAGGTCGACCGGACGGCCCAGGCGCTCCTCGAGCACGCGCCGGCTCTCGCCAACCTCGCGCTCGAGATCGTCCTCGCCGACCGTCGGCAGGATGGGATGGCTCAGCGTGTGCGAGCCGATCGTGATCAGCGACGGGTCGAGCTGGCGCACCTGCTCCCAGCTGAGCGGGTCGTAGCGCTCGTGTTCCTGCGGTGTCGGGGCGAAGGCCGGCGTGCGCTGTCGCAGCGCGGCCTCGACACGCTCCCGATCGGCCAGCGGCAACTCCTTCATGCGCTGCACCAGCGGTTCCACGGAGTCGGCGTCGAGCCCGACCTCGGCGCGCGCGAATTCGCGCCGCGCCGCGGGCGTCATGCGGCTCAGGCGGACGCGCGCCTCCTGGTTCCAGATCCAGCGCCGGCCGTCGATCAGGTCGGGACAGATGAAGAACGACGCCGGCAGGCCCAGCCGCTTGAGCACCGGATAGGCGCGTTCGAAATGGTTGGCCAGGCCGTCGTCGAAGGTGAGCGCCACCTCGCCGCGCGCATCGGGCGTGCGGCCCTGCTCGATGCCCTGCACGACCTGGGCCAGCGACACGATGCGGAAGCGCTCGGCCATCCAGCGCAGGTTGGCCTCGAAGGCGTCGACCGGCATGTGGGCATCGCCCACGCCGTGGAACATGATGATCCGGTAGGCGCGCCGGTTGCGCGCGAACAGCGTCGACAGGCCGGTGGCGAACGCGAAGGACTGGATCTGGCGCGCGAAGATCATGCGAGGTCACCCGCCGTCGCCGGCGCCGCCGCAGCGCCGCGTTCGGCACGCCGCATCCGGGGCGCCCGTTCCTGCGCGGCCGTGCCGCCGGCGTGGCGCAAGCAGGCCCCCAGGCGCGGCGCGTCGGGGCCAGGTGCGAGGCGTTGGAGCCAGTTGCTCACGATGGGCTTTCGGAGGCGGCGACCGGAACCGATTCACCGAGGCCTCGCGCTCCGCTCAACGCTCTCTCCCCCGGCGGCGGGTGCCGCGATCGCCGCGCATCCGCCTCGTCCTTTTTTTGTCATCATAAACCTTGGCCCGACAAGAGCCAGCCCCGTCATGCCCCACGAATCGCAACCATTTCACGCGCCACCGCACCTACCCAGCCGGGTACGGGCTCGAGGGCCTGCACCCGCACCTCGCGCGGCCCGGAAATGGTCATGACGCACACTCTTTCGAAGGCCGCATGGCGGTCGACGGCGAAGGTCGAAGGCTCGACCCGCAGGCCCGTGCCGAGCGCCTTCAGGCAGGCCTCCTTGCGCGTCCAGCGCTGAAGGAACGCGAGCGAGCGTGCGTCGTCCGCCAGGCCGGCGAGCTCGTCGAGTTCGGACCTGGCCAGGCATTGGCGTGCGAGCGCGTCCAGGTCGGGCAAGGCCCGCACGCGCTCCAGGTCGACGCCGATCTCGCCCTCGTCGGCCAGTGCGATCAGCGCGAGGTCGTCGCAGCGGCTCAGGCTGAAGGCGCAGCCCGGCGTGGCGCTCAGATACGGCTTGCCGTACTCGCCCGTGCCGAACTCGAGCGCCGCCGCGGCGAGGCCCGTGCGCGCCGCGAGCAGCCGGCGCAGCGCGTCATGCGAGGCGACGTAGCGCCGGCGATCGCGCTCGAAATGGAAGCGCACCGCGCGCGCGCGCTCGCGCGGGTCGAGCAGGTCGATGCCTTCGCCGGCGGCGTCGTCAGGCAGGCGCGCGAGCCACAACTCGAGCGGTGGCTCTGCGGGCAGGCGGATGAGGTCGGACCGCATGGCTCAAGGCGCCGGCTCCAGGACCCCGGGATAGCTGGCGTTGAGCGCCATCACCCGGCCGCCGAAGGCCGGGGCCGGCGAGGCGACGGGAACGAAGCGCACCGTGCGCTCCACGTCCGGCGCCAGATGGAAATACGCCGCGTCGGGCACGAAGCCGGGCACGTCGAAATGCACGGAGGCCGCGAAGCGGCCGCAACGCAGCGCCACGTCCACGGAGCCGTCGCCGCGCACGTGGAAGACGCCTCGCGGCGACACCGCCGGATCGCGCGCGGACGGCAGGCCGCCCAGCACGTGGAACGCCTGGCCCAGCAGCTTGCCCGACGCCTCGCGCAATGTCGCGACCACCAGCGCGTGGGCCGGCGGCCCGAAGCCGTAGGCATCGTTGAGGTCGATCCAGCGGTCGAACCATTGCGCCGCCGCCAGCGACAGCCCGCCGCGCGCCGGCAGCGCCAGCTGCTGCACGCCGTCCTCGATGCGGTGGCCGTCGCTGCGATACAGCGCCAGTTCGACCGTGGCCTGCAGCGCCTCGGGCCCTTCGTTGAGAAGATGCACGCCCAGCCCGTTGGTGCCCTCGTCGCTCAGGAACACCGCCTGGGGTGCGCAGGCTTCGCGCAGTCCGTGGAAGGCGGCCTTGGGCTGCCCGAGTTCGTCGAGCAGGCCCCAGCCCGCGCCGGCCCACAGGTCGTGCAGGAACAGCACCAGGGCGCCGCGACAGGCCGAACCCGGCCGCCGCCATTCGGAGAAGGTGGCGCGCATCAGCTCGGCGCTGACCGCACGGCTCAAGGCGAGATAGCGCTCGTGGTCGCGCGCGCGCACCGCCGCCGGCTCCACGCCGAACAGCCGCTGCAGGTAATGGTCGCGCACGTCGTCGAAGTCCCACCCGGCCCCCAGGTCGCGCGGCGCCCGTTCGCGCCAGGCCGCCTGGTGCACGCGCACCGCCGCGCCGCCGGGCATGCGGGCCAGCGCGGCCTCCGACGGCACGTTGGCCAGCGCGAGGCATTCGGTGGCGAACTTCACGCCGCTCAGGCGGGCATCGTCCAGCGGCCGCAGGTAGGCACCGACCCCGTAGTACGAGGTGGTACCGCAATCGTTCTGGTGCGGAAAGGCGCCGCCATGCGCGCTCGACGGCCAATACGGCACGTCCGGGCACCAGTGGTCGCACAAGGCGGCCAGGTCGTGCTCGAACCACGACGGCAGCCAGTGGGCGCGCGGCGCGCCCCACATCGCCGCCTGCTGGCTCGCCTCGCTGTTGCCGCACAGCACGGCGATGGACGGCCGCGCCTGCCAGCGCGCCAGTTGCTGGACCGCTTCGTCGCGCGCCGCCTCGGCGAACTGCGGGTCGTCGACGGGATAGTCCATGTTGGCGAACATGAAGTCCTGCCACAGCAGCAGGCCGAGCCGGTCGCAGGCGTCGTGGAAATGGTCGGACTCGTAGACCATCGCGCCGTTGACGCGCAGCATGTTCAGGCCGGCATCGCGCACGCGCCGCAGCACCGCTTCGCACGCCGCGGGTTGCGCGTCCAGGCTGGCGGCATCCGGCGGCGTCCAGTTCGCGCCCCGGCAGAACACCGGCACGCCGTTGACGGACAACGCGAAGCCGCCATCCGCCCTGTCGACCGCGAGCGTCCTGAAACCGACCGGCGCCAGCGGCACCGTCCGACACTCCGCCGCGCCGGCCGGCGGCAGCAGCAGCCTGGCCTCGTACAACGCCGGCTCGCCATGCGTGTGCGGCCACCACAGCGCGACGTCGGGCACGACGAGGGTGCCGGCATACTCGCCCGCGTGGTCCGTGGGCGCCAGGGCGACGCCGTGGACCTGGCCATCGCGTTCCAGTTCGAGCCGGAGCTGCCCGGAGGACGGCACCGACGTGCCCGCCAGCGTCGCCCGAACCGTCAGCTCGCCGCGGCCGTCCACCACGCGGCTGGACAGGCGCAGGCCGCGCACGACCGTGTCGTGGCAATCGAGCAGTTCGACGCCGCGCCACGGCCCGACCGCCGGCCACGGCGGCGACCAGCCGGGCGTGCGCCCGAGCAGCGCGGTGCGGATCCAGCGCAACTGCTGGTGCGCCACCATTGGCGTGCGCCAGCGCGGGCGCGGCCGCCGCTGGCCCAAGGCCTGTTCCAGCGAGGCGAAGCGCAGCAGCAGTTCGTTGCCTTCGGGCCGCAGCGCCGGCACCTCGCAATCGTGGGCCAGGTGCATGTTGCGGCTGGCGAGCACCGGCTCGCCGTTCAGCCACACCTGGGCCAGCGTCGCCAGACCGCCGAAGCGCAGCCAGCGGCGCGCGCCGGCCGGCACCGGCCCGGCGTCGAAGCGCAGGCGGAACCACCAGTCGTCGGTGGCCAGCGCCTGGGCTTCGGCATCCAGGCAGCCCAGCGTCCGCAAGGCGGCGGCCACCGTGGACGGCGCCCCGATCTCCCGCCACGGCGGCGCCGCGAGGGCCAGCAATTGCTGCGGATCGGCCGCCGCGCCGGCGGCGGTGCGGCAGATCGACCAGCCGGCGTCGAGCGGCTGGCGACGCGAGGCCGACGCCGCGAGCAGCCTCCCGTCCACGGGCCGCCTCAGGCGTTGCCGCCGATGGAGCCCACCGCCTGGCAGATCGCCTGGATGCTGGAGAACACGCTGCGATTGAGCATCTCGTCCGGAAACTCCACGTCGAACTCGCCTTCGAGCGCCAGCATCACGTTCACGCTGGCGTGCGAGGTCATGCCGGCCTGGTACAGATCGGCCCGCGCGTCCATGGCCGCCACGTCGCCCGACAGGCGCGCGTGCTGGGCGAGAACGGCGCGCACCCGCGGCTCGAAGGCATCGAGGTTGATGGTGGACGTTGACATGATGGCTCCCTCACAAGATTTGAAAAAGATCGAAACGGCGAGTGCGAATTCTCGCGCAAGGAACGGCGAAGTCCAGACCGTCCTCGAGGCGATGGTCTCCAGCGCCTGATTTCGTTCGGACCCCGGCCTCCTCAGGCCAGCACGATGGCGATCGCATGGCCGCGCCCCTGGCTGAGGCTGAGCGCCGCCTCCTGCACGCCCGCCAGCGCGGCCGCCTGCGTCTGCACGGCCGGGCGGCCGCGCTGGCGGGCGTGCAGACGCAGGCGGCAGGCGCCGCGGTCGTCGCAGCAGACTTCGAGCTCCCGCCACGAGACACCGGCACCGGACAAGCCGAAAGCCTTGATGGCGGCCTCCTTGGCCGCGAAACGCGCGGCCAGCCGCTCGGCCGTCAGCGCAGGCACCGACAGCGCATGGGCCTGTTCTGCCGGGGAGAACAGCCGCTCGACGAAGCGCTCGCCGAATTCATCCACGGAAGCCTGCATGTCCTCGATGCTGACCATGTCCAGTCCCAGGCACAAGCCGCGCGAGCCGGAAGCCAGGGGGGACGGGCGGGTGTCGGCGCCGGACGTCATGGAACGGGGCTCAAGGTCCCGTCGACGCCCGCCTGCGCTCTCCTGGCGGCCGGCGCGGGGGCGGCATCGAACAGCGACTCCATCAACGCGGCCATGCGTTCACGGGCCGCCTCGCCGGTGAACGTGTGATCGGCGTCGTCCACGTGATGCACGTGCAGCCGGCGCTGGCGCTGCAGTCGGCCGACCGCCCGGCCCGCCAGGCTGCGCAGCAGGGCCTCGCCGGGTTCGTTCTCGGAGAACACGAAGTGCAGCACGGTACCGTCGGTGGTGGCGCGAGCCAACTCGCCCGCCAGGTCGTCGCGCAACGGCAGATGCAGCAGCCGCGCCAGTTCGCGAGCCGCGGTGGCCACGCGCTGTTGCGCCTGGCGCGCGAGCAGGCGCGCGAGGCGCAGCACGTCGACCTCGCCGCGCAACAGCTTGCGCCACGGCTGGAGCGAGAACAGGTTGCGCCGGTAGCGCGACATCTCCTGCGCCACCTTGTGCGCGGGCAGCGGCTCGACCAGCGGCCCCTCGCCCGGCCAGGCGAAGGCCAGCGGGTTCACCGCCACGACGCCGTCGACGCCCATGTGCTCGCGCGCCATCTGCAACCCGTG
>Ga0075370_10000470_pt1 | contig 15098 bp, 14 predicted proteins | sample EndMethybrTD3035_FD_71398 | JGI IMG/M metagenome (GOLD analysis project Ga0075370, IMG submission 71398) | Populus endosphere microbial communities from Tennessee, USA - Endosphere MetaG P. TD hybrid TD303-5 | ecosystem: Host-associated > Plants > Roots > Endosphere | place: USA: Tennessee... | reverse complement strand
CAGGTGCTGCTCAACCTGGGCGGCAACGCCGTCAAGTTCACCGACAGCGGCGAAGTCGTCGTCGCGGTGCGGCTGCTCGAGCAGGACGACACGTCCGCCCGGCTGCGCTTCGAGGTTAGCGACACCGGCATCGGCATGAGCGCGGAGCAGCAACAGCACCTGTTCCAGCCCTTCACGCAGGCGGACAGCTCGACCAGCCGCCGTTACGGCGGAACCGGCCTGGGCCTCGCGATCAGCCGGCACCTCGTGCACTTGATGGGCGGCGAACTGGCGGTCGAGAGCGCGCCGGTGCGCGGCAGCCGCTTTCACTTCGAGCTGAGTTTCGCGCTGCAGGCCGGCACCGATGCGCAGCCGCCCCGCCCGGCTGACGAAGCGCTGCTCGGCACCCGCGTGCTGGTGGTCGACGACAACGCCAGTGCGCGCGAGTTGCTCGCCCGCATGAGCCGGGCGCTCGGCTTGCGGGTGGACACCGCAGCCGACGGCGAGGAGGCGCTCGCGCGGGTGCGAGACGCCGATGCGGGCGACGAGCCGTACCAGCTGCTGCTGCTGGACTGGAAGATGCCTCGCATGGACGGCGTGACGTGCGCGCAGGCGCTCGTCGAACGGGCTGCGCTGCGTCACCCTGCGCCGGTCGTGATCATGGCCACGGCCTTCGGTCGCGAAGAGGTGCGGCAGCGTTTGGCAGAGCGGCTGGTGAAGGTCGGCGCGCTGCTGACCAAGCCGGTCACACCCTCGGCCCTGCTCGACGCCTGTGCCACGGCGCTCGGGCGCACGCCTGTGGCCCGCACCCGCAGTGCGCAGCGCGCGGAGGCCTTGGTCGACCACCGCACGGCGCTGGCCGGAGCTCGAGTGCTGCTGGTCGAGGACAACCCGTTCAACCAGGAGCTCGCGGTGGATCTGCTGAGCCGCGCCGGTGTGATCGTCAGCCTTGCCAGCGACGGACAGCGCGCGCTCGACGTGCTGGCCCTTGAGCAATTCGATGCCGTCCTGATGGACTGCCAGATGCCGGTCATGGACGGCTACGCCGCAACGAAGGCGCTGCGCGAGCGACCGTCGTTGCGAACGCTACCGGTCATCGCGATGACGGCCAACGCGATGGTCGGAGACCGCGAGGCGGTGCTCGCGGCCGGCATGAACGATCACATCGCCAAGCCGATCGTCGTCGACGAGATGTTCGCCACCCTGGCGCGATGGGTGAAGCCAGCGCCGGTGCGCACGGCCAGCTCACTCGAGCCGAACGGCATCGACATGCGCAGCGGACTGGACAACACCGGGGGCGACGACGCGTTCTACCGCCGCATGCTGCGGATGTTCCACGAGCAGGAGGCAGACTTCGCGCAGCGTTTCCGCGCCGCGCGCGCCGAGGGCGACTCAGACGCTGCGATACGCGCCGCGCACGACCTCAAGAGCGAAGCCGGCACGCTGGGCATGCACCGCTTGCACAAGGTTGCCGCCGAGCTGGAGCAGGCTTGCGCGGCGGGCGCTGTGGACACCAGCGTCGACGACATCGCGCGCCAGGTTTCGCAGCGGCTCGACGAGGTCATCGACGAACTCGGCGCGCTCAGGCGCCGGTGGCATTGATCGGGAACGTCACCACGATGTGCGTGCCCTTGCCGGGTTCAGTGCGCAGATCGAGCTGGCCCTCGAGCATCTGCGCCCGCTCGCGCATGCCCTCGATGCCGAGAGACTTCATGCCGACCTTGACCGGCTCGAAACCCACACCATCGTCGGACACAGCCAGCACATAGGAAGCGGACTGCCGCAGCAAGGACACCTGCGCGTTGCGCGCGTTCGCGTGCCGTCCGATGTTGGTCAATGATTCCTGCACGAGCCGGAACACGAGGCTGGTCTGCAGCGGGCTGAGTTCTTCGACCTGCGCATCGATCTCGAACTCGCATCGCACCTGGCTCGACTCTCGGAATTCGCAGACCAGCCACTCCAGCGCGGAGGCGATGCCCAGGTCGAGTACGGTGGGCCGAAGGCGTGTGACCAGGTCCCTGACCACGTCGATGACACCGTCGATCGACTTCTGCATGGACTCCACCTTCTCGCGAAGCTCGAGGTTGCCCGTGCCCCAGCGCATGCGCGTGTACGAGAGCTCCAGACGGATGGCCGACAAGTGCTGGCCCAGCTCGTCGTGCAACTCGTAGGCGATGTGCTTGCGCTCTTCTTCGCGCGCCTCTTCCCGCTTGGCGCGCATGTCGTGCTCACGGGCGTCGATCTCCTGGCGCAGCTGCCGATTCTGGGCGGCCTGCCGCTGGCGCAGCGCATCCAGGGCGAGATGGGTGTCCACCCGGGTTGCCACTTCCGCGACGTTGAGCGGCTTGGTCACGTAGTCGACCGCACCGACGCGAAAGCCCTCGATCTTGTCGTGGGTTGCCGTCAGTGCGGTCATGAAGATGACCGGGATGTCGCGGGTTGCCTCGCTTTGCTTCAGGCGGCGGCAGGTTTCGAACCCGTCGATCCCAGGCATCACCACATCCAGCAGGATCAAGTCGGGGTGAGCCGACTCGGCGCGTGCGACCGCCTCATGCCCGCTGCGCACCACCAGCGCAACGTAGCCTCGCCTTTCGAGCTCGGCCGTGATGATCTCCAGATTCATCGATACGTCGTCGACGACGAGGATCGAAGGCGTCGCACGTTCCGTGTCGTTTGCCGGGCCTGTTGCCATTGCCACGATTGCACCGTCTTCGGTCTGTCCGGAGAGGTGCCAGCATACGCGCAATGCCGCTAGTGCCGGTGCCGCCGATAGAACATGAGCGCGTTCTTGAACATCACCTTGTCGCGCACAGCAAGGCCGAACGGGGCGAGATAAGCCTCGGCGATGGCGATCTGCGCCTCGAAGGTTCCGTGCAGACCGATCACCGGCCAGTTGCTGCCCCAGATCATGCGGTCGGCACCGAACGCGGTCATCAGCACGTCGAAGTGCGCCTTGTACGGCCCGAGATCGGTGGGGCTCGGGTAGACGACGTCCCCCGGGGCGTACATGTCATAGAACGACGAGAACTTCATGTAGAGGTTCGGGCATACGTCGGCGAGGCGGCGAATCTCGAGCTCCCACGTGGGGTCCACCGGCGGTGGCCCCTTCGCGCCACCGAGGTGGTCGATGATGATGCGAAGGTCGGGCACTGCGGTGCACAACGCCTGCACCTGGTCCTTCGGGTTCTTGGTTCCGCGGCTGATGATGTCCAGCGACATGCCGCGCCGCGCAAGGTCTCGCAGGTTGGTCAGTTGTGCCGGGGAGAGCGTGATGCCCTCGGCCGGGCCGGTCAGGTAGCCGCGGATGCCGACGAAGCGAGGGTCGCGTGCGAAGCGCGCCAGATCGCGTGCGAAGGTCGGAGCGCCGATCTCGAGGTTGCCGACGAAGAACGAGTAGAAGCGATCGTGGCGCACCAGGTCGAGGATCCACTGGTTGTCCTCGACGATGCCGCTCGCTTCGACGATGCCCGCAGTCACGACGCCGTTGGCGCGTGCCACCGCGCTGTATTCGGCTGGAAGAACGTCGCGAAAGATCGGCCCCTCGGCGGGCGTGGGCCACGGCACGCCGCCCGGCCGCGTGACCTGCCAGAAGTGGATGTGGGTCTCGACGATGGGCCGCCGGCCGGGACCCGCGCTGCGCTCGGCATGCTCGACCGCGGCGCGAAGCGCCCATTCGTCGGGATCGTCGTGGGCGAGCGCCGTGGACGTCCATGCCAGGTTCAGGAATGCAGCAGCCGCTGCGGCCCAGCACGCCAGGCCCTTCCTCAGTGTCCCCTTCATCTGCGTCTCCTTGTGATGTCTATCGTGGTGCCGCTCGAGAGTCGTGGGTACTACGCCAGGGCGGTGCCTCGAGCACGACATCGCCACCATTCGAACCGAAGACTTTGGTAAGGCCAGATGCCAAGAACGATGCCTGATGGTAAGGCCACTTGACCGTCTGTACACATAGGGGTCTTACCAATTTCGGTAAGGTCTCGTCACCGGCGACGGGTGGGGATTCGCGCCTGCGACCCGATAATGCGGCGTCCCACTTCCGCCGCCGCGCCATGGCACTCCAGTTCAAGCCGGTCGAATCGCGCCGGCTTTACCAGCAGATCGCTGACCAGATTCGTGAGCTGATCGATCAGGGCGGCTTCGCGGCCGGTACGCGTTTGCCTCCCGAGCGCGACCTGGCCCAGCAACTGGGCGTCTCGCGTCCGTCGCTGCGCGAAGCGCTGATCGCGCTCGATGTCGAGGGGCGCGTCGAAGTGCGCAGTGGGTCGGGCGTCTATGTCTCGGACACCAAGACGGGCCCGGTGACCACGCGGACCGCGGCCATGGGTGAGAGCCCGAGCCAGCTGATGGAGGCGCGCTCGATCATCGAAGGCGAAGTCGTCATCCTGGCGTGCGCACGGGTCACGCCGGAACCGCTCGCCCGGCTGCGCGAGCTGCTCAAGGGCATGGAAGCAGCAATCGATCGCCGGCGTGCGCGAGTGGATCTGGATCGCCAGTTCCACCTGACGCTGGCGGAAATGAGCGGCAACGCAATCCTCTATCGCCTCATCGGAGAGCTGTTCGACGAGCGCCACAGCCCGATCACCGCAAAGATCAGCTCACGCTTCGAGAGCACCCGCACGTGGAAGACCGCGCTCAAGGAGCACGAAGCGATCCTGAAGGCGGTGGAGGCGCGCGACCCCATCGCCGCCCAGGCGGCGATGCGCGCGCACCTGCAGGCGTCTGCGCTGCGCTGGGTAGGCGACTAGGCCGCCAGTCGGCTGGCCTCTGGCGCAGCCGCCTCCATCACCAGTGGGCCGCCGAGTGCGGCGATCAGGTCGGGCAGCAGGTGCCGCAGTTCTCCCGTGGTGATCGCGACATCGGCATCGAAGCCTCCGTCGGCCCCGTCGGCAGCGTTGCCGTTTTCGAGCACGACATCGAGCAGCTTGATCTTCTTCAGCGCCAGCGTGTCGGTCAGCACAAAGGAGACTCGGCTGTTCCATGTCATTGCCAGCTGCGCCGGAAGCTTCCCTTGCTTGATGTGCTCGCCGAGTTCGTCGATGTCCAGCGTGTGGCGCGCGTAGCGCACGGTGGCCTTCTCGCTGTCGGGTTGCTTGAGTTCGCACTCGCGGTCGACGCTGAAGCGCGCAGGCGCCTGCCGCTCGGTGAGCCAGCCAGACATCGCCGTGGCCGGCGAGAGCGCCGTCTGCAGCGGCGCCAGCCGCAGGCCACCGAAGAGGTCGACCAGCTGCGTCGCCACCGCGTCGGCCTTCTTGGCGCTGCCCGCGCCGATGAGCACGCGGCGGGCGTTGAGGTCGATCCAGACCAGCGTCGTCGATCGCTTGGGGAAAGCGCGCGGCAACAGCTCGTGCACGATCTCTTCCTTGATCTCGCGGCTGGCCTTGCCCTTGGGGCGACGGCCTGTCTCGGCCTCGATCTTCTCGAGCCGCGCGTTCAGCTGCTCCTTCACCACGCCGCTTGGCACGGGCTTGGTTTCGGTGCACAGCTTCAAGACGAGCTGCCCGCCGATGCTTTCGAGCAGCGCGCCGTGTTTCTCGCCGCGCGGCTCCACCCAGCCGGCGGACTCGGGCTGGGTCGGGCGGCATGCCACGAAGCGCGCACCGTCCAGGCGTTGTTCGATGTCGGCTTGTGTGGGCGGCTCCCACTGGTCGATGCGGTAGATGAGCGCGTTCTTGAACATGGTGCGGTAGCGGTGATGGGGGGCGGATTCTAGGGTGCGGTCAAAATGCCCCGATGACCGCACCGAGCGCGCAGCCGCGCAACCCCCTGCACGGCATCACACTCGAAGCCATGCTGACCGCGCTGGTCACGACGTACGGCTGGGCCGGGCTTGGCGAGCGCATCGCGCTGCGCTGCTTCACACAGGAGCCGAGCATCGCCTCGAGCCTGAAGGTCTTGCGCAAGACGCCCTGGGCACGCGCGAAGGTCGAGAGCCTGTATCTCTTCATGCTCCGCGAGGCGAAGCGATCGCGCTAGGCGTGGCTGCCCGCGGCCTCACTGCGCCTTGACGCGACGTGGCCGGCGCTTCGGTCGCTCGTTCGGGTTATCCCTCTTCTGCGCGCTCGTGGTGTCGGATTCAATGCCGTCCGTTGACGTAAACGTTTACGCAAACCATTACGCGACACCGGAATCGGCTTCTCGGCCGTGCCCGGTCACGACCGATCCACGCCAAAGGAGACATCGAACATGACGATCCGCTTCACCCGCCGCGCCGCCGCCGTGGCCGCTGCCCTTGCCTTCCTGATCCCTGCCGCGCAAGCCCAGACCGCCAAGCCGCGCGTCGGGCTGGTCATGAAGTCCCTGGCCAACGAGTTCTTCAAGAACATGACCGAGGGTGCCCTGGCCTACGAAAAGAAGCGCGGCGACTTCGAGCTCAAGGCCGTGGGCATGCAGTCCGAGACCGATTTCGACGCGCAGACCGCTGCCGTCGAAAACTTCATCACGCAGAAGTACGACGTGATCGTCATCGCACCTGCCGATTCGCGCGCGATGGTGGCGCCCATCGCCAAGGCGCTGAAGGCGGGCATCACGGTCGTGAACTTCGACGTGGCTTTGGATCCTGCCGCGATGAAGAAGGCGGGCCTGGACCTCGCGTTCGTCGGCCCTGACAACCGCGGCGGCGCCAAGCTGGCAGGCGATGAACTGGCCAAGGCGCTCGGCCCGGGCGCCAAGGTCGTCATCATCGAAGGCAACCCCGGCGCCGACAACGCGCTGCAGCGCAAGCTGGGCTTCGAAGACGCAGCCAAGGCGGGCAAGCTCAATGTCGTCGCTTCGCAAACGGCGCATTGGGAGACCGAAGAGGCCAACGCGGTCTTCACCAACATCCTCACGGCCAATCCCGACATCAAGGGCGTGATGGTCGCCAACGACTCGATGGCCCTCGGCGTGGCCAAGGCGATCGATGCCGCCGGCAAGGCGGGGCAAATCAAGGTGGTCGGCTTCGACAACATCCCGGCCATTCGCCCGCTGATCAAGCAGGGCAAGGTGCTCGCGACGGTCGACCAGTTCGGCACCGACATGGCTGCCAACGCGATCGACTACGGCATCAAGTCGCGCAAGGAGAACAAGCCCCTCAAGGGCTGGGTGAAGACGCCGATCGAGCTGGTCACGGCGAAGAACCTCAAGTAATTCCCGAGCCAGCCTCGCCTCCCATGAAGCTGCCCGATTCCGCTGCCGCGGCGCTCGAACTCCAGGGTCTGACGCGCCGCTACCCCGGCGTGCTCGCGCTCGATGGTGTGGAGTTGACGCTGCGGCCAGGGGAGGTGCATGCCCTCGCGGGAGAGAACGGCGCCGGCAAGTCGAGCCTGATCAAGATCCTGTGCGGCGCAGACCGGGCCGACGGCGGCCACATGAGGCTGTTCGGCGAGGCCTACGCTCCGAACAGTCCCCTCGATGCCATCCGTCGCGGCATTCGCGTCGTGCACCAGGAGCTGCACATGCTCGACGGGCTGTCGGTGGCGGAGAACCTCCAGTTCGAGAAGCTGCCGCGGACCCGCCTGGGCCTGCTCGATCGACAGGCCATGGAGTTGCGGGCGCGAGAGCTGCTCGCACTCGTTGGCCTTGAAGATCTTGCGCCGTCCACGCTCGTCGCGGGGCTGGGGATGGCGCAACGCCAGCTGATCGAGATCGCCAAGGCCCTGTCGAGCCGCAGCCGCATCGTCATCATGGACGAGCCGACAGCAACGCTCACGCCGCGTGAAACTGATCGGCTGCTTCAGATCATCCGCCAACTGCGCGACGGTGGCGTGACCGTGGTGTTCGTCTCCCATCACCTGCAGGAACTGTTCGAAGTCTGCGACCGCGTCACGGTGCTGCGCAACGGTCGCAAGGTCGCCACCCGTCCGATGGCCGACACGAGCACGGACGACCTGGTGCGCTTGATGGTGGGCCGCGACCTGGACGAGCGGCCCGCTCGCCACAGCACCGTGCCGGATGCGCAACGCGCACCGGCCTTGCGTGTCCAGGGCTTGCGCTTTCGCGGCCAGCGCGGCGATGCCACGCTCGACTTCAGCCTTCGCTACGGAGAGATCGTCGGCCTTGCCGGATTGGTCGGCTCCGGGCGGACCGAGACCGTTCGCGCGATCTTCGGTGCGGATGCGGCGGTCGCGGGACAGATCTTTCGCGATGACCGCCTGGTGCGCATCGCCAGGCCGAAGGACGCGCTGGCCGAAGGCATTTGCCTCGTGACCGAGAACCGCAAGGACGAGGGGCTGATCCTCGACATGCCGATCCGCTCCAACATCAGCCTGGCCAGCCTGGGAGCGGTGTCGCATTCGGGGTTGCTGCGTGCGGAGGAAGAAGCCGAGTCATCTCGGCGCATGGTCTCGAAGCTGCAGATCCGGATCGCCTCGATACACCAACCGGTGCGTGAGCTTTCCGGCGGCAACCAGCAGAAGGTCGTGCTGGGCAAATGGCTGTTGCGCGAACCGAAGGTGCTGCTGCTGGACGAACCAACGCGCGGCGTCGACGTCGGCGCCAAGGCCGAGATCCATTCGCTGCTCGAGCGCATGGCCGCCGACGGACTGGCAGTGCTCGTGGTCTCTTCCGATCTGCGCGAGCTGATGAGCCTGTGCGACCGCATGATGGTCATGAGCCGCGGTGTGCTGGCCGGGGAACTGACGCGTACGCAGTTCGACGAGGAAGCCATCCTCGCGATGGCCTACCGCGAATACACACGCAATGGCGGGGCCGCAAGTGCCATCGCCGCCTGACAGCAGACGCTACCGATGACGAACTCACCCCCTTCCGTCGCGACACCCGCACTCGCCCGCGCCTCGCTGCGCCAGAAGTCACGGGCCGTGCTGCGTGAAGCCGGCATCGGTGTCGCGCTGGTGTGCCTCGTGGTCGTGTTCGCGCTGCTCTCGCCGATCTTCCTGACGCAGAGCAACATCACGAACATCTTCACGCAGATCTCGATCAACGTGATCCTGGCGGTGGGGATGACGTTCGTGATCCTGATCGGCGGCATCGATCTGTCCGTCGGCTCGGTGATGGCCTTCTGCGCCGTGGTGGCAGGCACCGTGCTGAAGCTCGAAGGGCTGGACACGAGCCTCGCGATCGGCCTGGCGTTGCTGGGCAGCATCGCGGTCGGCGCGCTCTGCGGCCTGGCCAATGGCGCCATCTCGGCGTATTGGGGCATTCCGTCGTTCATCGTCACGCTCGGCATGCTCAACATCGCCCGCGGCGCGGCATTGCAATGGACGCAGGCCCGTTCGCTCTACGAGTTCCCCGATGCGTTCAACAACTTCGGCAGTGCCACCCTCCTTGGCGTGCCGGCGATCTTCGTGGTGGCGCTCGTGCTGGTGGCGCTGGGTTGGTTCGTCCTCAACCGCACGGTGTTCGGTCGCCTGATCTACGCCATCGGCAACAACGAAGAAGCGGTGCGGCTGGCCGGTCACAACGTGATGGGTTACAAGATCGCCGCGTTCGTGATCTGCGGTGCTGCGGTCGGCGTCGGCGCAGTGATCTACATGACCCGGCTGACCATCGCCAGCCCCATCTCAGGCATCGGTTTCGAACTCAACGCGATTGCCGCCGTAATCATCGGCGGCACCAGCCTGAGCGGCGGACGCGGCTCCATCATCGGTACGCTGCTCGGTGCCTGCATCATCGGCGTGCTGGCCAACGGACTGATCCTGATCGGCATGAGTGACTTCTTGCGCCAGATGGTCACCGGCTTCGTCATCATCCTGGCCGTCGTGCTGGATGTGTATCGCGCGCGCCTGACCCGCGGATCCTCCTGATGAGCACGATCAAGGACGTGGCCCTGCACGCGAACGTGTCGGTGGCGACGGTGTCGCACGTGGTGAACGACACGCGATTCGTCAGCGAGGCGACGCGGCTGCGCGTGCAGCAGGCCATCGCAGAGCTGCGCTATGTGCCGAGCGCCCTGGCGCGCAGCCTGAAGAGCAACCGGACCCACACGGTCGGGATGATGATCCCGAACAACTCGAATCCGTACTTCGCCGAGATCATCCGAGGCATCGAAGACACCTGCTACGCCGCCGGCTTCAACGTGATCCTGTGCAACTCCGACGACGACCCGCTGAAGCAAAGCACCTACGTTCGCCTGCTCAGCGAAAAGCAGGTCGACGGCCTGATCGTGCTGTCGTCGGGCAGCGACGCGGAATTGCTGGACACCCTGCGTGCGGCCACCATGCCCCAGGTGCTGGTCGACCGGGAGATCGACGATCTGGCTGCAGACCTTGTCGAGGTCAACCACGAGGCCGGGGGCTTTCTTGCCACGCAGCATCTGCTGCAGCTCGGCCACCGGCGCATTGCATGCATCAGCGGGCCGCAGACGCTGTCATCGGCGCGCCAGCGCGTGCAGGGTTACCAGCGCGCGTTGAGCGAGGCTGGCGTCGCGATGGACGACAGCCTGTTGCGCTGCTGTGACTTCACCAGTGCGGGAGGCCATGCTGCGATGTCTTCGTTGCTCGATGTCGCGGCGACGACCGATCGGCCAAGTGCCGTGTTCGCCTCGAACGATCTCATGGCCATCGGCGCCATCTGTGCGGCCGCGGCGGCCGGACTGAGCATTCCGAACGACCTGTCGGTGGTCGGCTTCGACGACATCGCTCTCGCGGCGTACAGCAATCCGCCGTTGAGCAGCATCGTGCAGCCCAAGCATCAGACCGGCGAGCTGGCGGCGAGGCTGCTGCTGCAGCGCATTGCCCAGCCAGATCGGGAACTGCAGCGCGCGATCCTGCAGCCCTCGCTCGTGGTGCGGCAATCCACGGGTCCCCGGCGCGGTTTGCCTCGCGAGGCGAGCCGATGAGCAGACGAGTGGTGGTGCTGGGAAGCGTCAATACCGACTTGGTGCTGCGCTGTTCGCGATTGCCGATTCCCGGACAAACGGTCGCCGGTCGGGACTACGAGGCATTGCTCGGCGGCAAAGGCGCCAACCAGGCGGTAGCGGCGGCGCGGCTCGGCGCGTCGGTGAGCTTCATCGGCTGCGTCGGAGACGACGAGTTCGGGCGCAACGCGCGCCGCAGTCTTGCCAGCGAGGGCATCGATACCCAGCATCTTCACAGCGTGACCGGCCCTACCACCGGCGTCGCCATGATCCTGGTCGATGACTCGGGGCAGAACAGCATCGCTCTGGCCGCCGGCGCCAACGCGGCCTTGAGCATCGCGCATGTAGACGCTGCGAAACAAACGATCCAGGGTGCAGGCCTCTTGATCTGCCAGCTCGAATGTCCGTTGCCGGTTGTGCAGCATGGCATCGCCATCGCACGTGCTGCGGGTGTCCAGGTGCTGCTGAACCCCGCTCCGATGCAGGCGCTGCCGAGCGCGCTGCTGGCGCAGGTGGATGTCCTGGTGCCGAACGAGAGTGAAGCCGCTTCGCTGATCGGCCTTGCGTCCGCAGAGTCGTTCGACGCATCTGTCGCAGCGGCACGATTGAGCGAACTGGGCCCGCGCAGCGTCATCGTCACGCTCGGAGCAGCCGGCGTGCAACTCGCATCCAACGGCGTCAACATTCGCCTGGCTGCGCCGGCAGCCCGGGCTGTCGACACGACCGGGGCCGGAGACGCCTTCATCGGCGCCTATGCCGCGGCCTGGTGCGATGGCGCCGCAGTGACCGCCGCCATCGAGTACGCACAGCGGGCAGCCGCGATCAGCGTCACGAGAAGAGGCGCCATTGCGGCCATGCCGCGCCGCAGCGAGCTGGCGCCGACGATTCCAGGGCAGCAATGAAGAAGACGCCGCTGCTGCATGGCGAGCTGTCGCACCTCGTGGCAACGCTTGGGCACGGAGACTCCGTGGTGATCGCCGACGCCGGCCTGCCCGTGCCCCAAGGCACGTGCTGCATCGATCTTGCCGTGACCCGAGGCGTGCCGTCGTTCGAGCAGGTTCTCGATGCGGTGTTGAGCGAGATGCTCGTGCAGCACGCTGACCACGCGGCCGAATTGTCGACCCACAGTCCGCACCTGGAGGCTGTTCTTCGCGAGCGGCTCGGCGCAGCAGCGCTGCACAGCATCGCGCACGAAACGTTGAAGCAGCGATCGCGCATGGCGCGGGCCATCGTGCGAACGGGTGAATTCACACCCTACGCCAATGTCATCCTCTACGCCGGAGTCGTGTTCTGACGCTCACTTGAACGGCTGAACGCTCCCGTTAGCATAGGCATTCGCGAGCACTCGCAGACGCTCCTCGTCCGCGACTGCGGCGAACGTTCCACGCCGTCATGAACTTCCTCTGGCCTCAGTACCTGTGGTCGATGCTGGCGCTGCCCTTGCTGCCGCTGCTGTACCTTTGCCTGCTGAAGCGGCGAGGCAAGGCGGCATTGCGCTACAGCACCCTTGGAGTCGTCCGCGAGGCGTCGAGCCACCGGTGGAAGCGGCATGTGCCGGGCGCGCTGCTGTTGGTGGCGTGTTCGATTCTGCTGTTTGCCGCCGCACGGCCCACAGCGCGGGTCACGCTGCCATGGGCAAGGGCTTCGATCATGCTTGCCATGGATGTCTCGCTGAGCATGCGCGTGACGGATGTCGAGCCCACTCGCCTCGCGGCTGCGCAGGATGCGGCGAAGACGTTCCTGCGCGAATTGCCCAAGAACATCGACGTCGGACTCGTCACGTTCGCCGGCACCGCGCAGGTGGCCCAGCGCGCGACCTTGGATCGCGACTCGCTGATCAACGCGATCGATGCCTTCCAGATGCAACTCGGCACCGCCGTGGGCAGTGCCATCGTGGTGTGTTTGTCCGAGCTCTTCCCGGACCACGGCATCGATCTGGGCGACATGATCTTCGGCCCGAGGCCCAGGACGTCCAATCGGGAGCAACCAGAAAAGACCGCGCCGAAGCAGATCACGCCCGTGGCACCGGGCTCCTACGATTCGGCCGCGATCATCCTGCTGAGCGACGGCCGCCGCACGACAGGCGTGGACACCTTGGAGGCGGCGAAGATGGCGGCTGACAGGGGCGTGCGCATCTATGTGGTGGGCTTGGGGACCGTCGACGGTGCCGCTGCCGCCGGCGAGGGCATGGCCATCTACATGCGGCTGGACGAACCCACGCTGCGCGAGGTGGCACGCATGACGGGCGGCGAGTACCACCATGCCGGTACGGCGGAGAACCTGCGCGGCGTGTATCGGAACCTCGGCTCGCGTCTGCAGGTGCAGACACGTGAAACCGAGATCACGGCGCTGCTCGCGCTCGCTGCGGCAGTCCTGGTGTTGCTGGCCGCGGCGCTGTCGGTGCTTTGGTTCCGGCGTATCGGTTGACTCTCGGTTGACGGGAGTCACGGTTGCGGCGCGAACGTGAGTGGCGCCACCTCGACACGCGGGAGGTGCGCCAGCGCCGATGGCGCCAGGAGAATCTTGGCTTGGCGTACGCCCGCCCCGACGACGACGAAGCTGCGCTCGAGCACCGCCGAGTCGACCAGGATCCGCATGTCTGCCGGCAAGCCGAAGACGGTGATCCCTCCGAATTCCATCCCGGTGATCTGAGTCGCCATCTCTCGCCTTGCGAGAGACAAGCGTTTCGCGCCGAGCCGTTCTTTCACTGCGCCGTTGATGTCCAACCTGCGCGAACCAAGCGTCAGCGCCGCTGCGTGGAACTCGCCCTGCGGCCCGCTGCATTTGAGGATCAACGTATTGGCGCAGTCTGCGAGACTCATCCCATACCGGGCGCTGAACGCCGCGGTGTCGGAGTGTTCGTCGAGGCAGCGGAACACGATGACTTCGTCATCCGGCAATGCCGACGCGACGGCCGCCGGTAGGTGCGCCGGGCGCTGCTCCAGCGGGACAACGTCGAATCGAAACCGTTGCGCGAACTCGTGGATTGGCTTGACAGCCGTCATCGCATCTTCGTGAAGGCGTCGCTCACGCGACCGACACCCGATCGTATCGCCCTACCTGGCAGCGCCCTGTACATCCGCTGCGGCTCTTTCGCGCCGGCGCCCGGTGTGCCATCCTCGAGGCTCAAGTTCGAATTCGAGGAGATGTTCCGTGCCGATGTTCATCTGTCAGACCTGCGGCCTGCAATATGCCGATTCGCCGTCGGCGCCGCCCGCGTGCGCCGTGTGCTCGGACGAGCGACAGTACGTCGGCTGGTCGGGGCAGCGCTGGACCACCCACGAAGCGCTCGGCCGCGATCACGAGGTGCGCATCGAGATGGATGGCGACCTGCTGGGCGTGGGCATCACACCGAGCTTCGCCATCCCGCAGCGTGCGCTGTACGTTCCGACGGATGTCGGCAACATCCTGTGGGAAAGCACCAGCCTTGTCACGCCTCGGGCCGTCGCCGAGCTGAAGGCGCGCGGCGGCGTCGACCTGATCGCCATCTCGCATCCGCACTTCTATGCATCGATGGTCGAATGGAGCGAAGCCTTCGGCGGCGTGCCGATCCTGCTGAACGATGCCGACAAGCAGTGGGTGAATCGTGCGTCGAAGAACATCTCGTTCTGGCGCGGCGACGTCCACCGGCTCTCGTCCACCGTCAGCCTCTACCGATGCCCCGGACACTTCCCCGGCAGCACCGTCCTGCATTGGGCGGCCGGGCCCGAGGGCAAGGGTGTCCTGCTGTCGGGCGATGCGCTTCATGTCGTGCAAGACCGTCGCCACGTGACGTTCATGTACAGCGTTCCCAACTACATCCCTGCCCGGCCCGATTGCGTGATGGAGATCAGACGGCGCCTGGAAGGGCTCGCGTTCGACGACGTCTACGGATACACGTGGGGGCTCAACATCCGCGGCGGTGGGCGCGCCGCGGTCGACGAGTCGTTCGAGCGCTACTTTCGGGCGGTGGCGGCACAGGCTGCCTGATGCGACGATGCCGAGGAGCGCGTCAGGCAACACCTGGCGGCGGTCTAGAAGTCGACCTTCGCGCTGACGCTGTAGGTCCGCGGATCGCCCGGCTTCATGTAGTTCTCGTACTGGAACTCCCAGTAGCGCCTGTCGGCTACGTTGTTGACAGCCAGGCGCAAGGTCGTGTCGTGGCCGCCGAGGCGCGTGGCGTAGACGGCCCCGACGTTGGCGATCGCATAACCCGGAAGATTCAATCCATTTGCGGCATTGAGCATCGCGTTGCCGGTGTACTTCGCGTCGGCAAACACCCTCAGGCCTGACACCTGGGCCACGGCATACGAGAGCTGTGCGGTGCCGACGATGGCCGGCGCGCCGGCCA
>Ga0075370_10000469_pt1 | contig 15099 bp, 15 predicted proteins | sample EndMethybrTD3035_FD_71398 | JGI IMG/M metagenome (GOLD analysis project Ga0075370, IMG submission 71398) | Populus endosphere microbial communities from Tennessee, USA - Endosphere MetaG P. TD hybrid TD303-5 | ecosystem: Host-associated > Plants > Roots > Endosphere | place: USA: Tennessee... | reverse complement strand
CGCCGCTTGATCGATTGGCCGATCGGGCCGGTGGCGACTTCCGGGGGAAGGGTTCTGTCGTTCATGGCTTTGCTCCCTTCAGGCCGTGGCCTTGGCACCGGATTGACAGAACTGCACGGCCTTGACGATGTTCTGATAGCCGGTGCAACGGCAGATGTTGCCGTCCAGACCCTCGCGGATGTCGGCCTCGCTGGCGTCAGGCTTGTCCTTCAGGATCTGCACGCTCGCCATCACCATGCCGGGAGTGCAGAAGCCGCATTGCAGGCCGTGGCACTCGCGGAATGCCTCCTGCATCGGATGCATTGTTCCGTTTTGGGCCAGGCCCTCGATGGTCATGACTGTTGCGCCTTGCGCTTGCACGGCGAGCATCGAGCACGCCTTGACCGCGCGGCCGTTCAGGTGAATGGTGCAGGCGCCGCACTGCGCGGTGTCGCAGCCGACGTGGGTGCCGGTCAGCTGCAGCTGTTCCCGGATGAACTGCACGAGCAAGGTGCGCGGGTCGACGCTTGCGCTGACCGCCTTGCCGTTGACGGTGAGGGAAAGAGGAACGCTCACGGGTGTCTCCTGTGAAGTCGCGCGTCGTTGTGGCGCGCCTGTGGACCATTGTTGGAGCCTGCGGGGCCGGAGCAAAGGACGGGATTTCCCTAGCGGCCGATCAGCGGCTGGTCACACTATCGTCGCCGCCCGAACCTTATTCCAGCGTCCAGGACAACTCGCCCTTCAGGAACAGCCCGGCCCGACCGTCGATCTCTTCGCCGAAGAACTCGGCGACTGGCAGGTCGACCCGGACCTCGCCGCGGTCGAGGTAAACGACCCGTGTCGCCAGCCGCTTCGCCTGGCCGAGGTTGTGGGTGCTCATCACGAGCGTGATGCCGTCGCGCGAGAAACCCTCGAGCAGCGACTCGACCTCCTTCTTCGCGGTGGGGTCGAGGCTGGCGGTCGGCTCGTCGAGGAACAGCAGTTGCGGCTGCACCACCCACGCGCGCGCGAGCGCGAGGCGCTGCGCCTCGCCGCCGGAAAGCGCCCGCGCCGGCCGCCCGCGCAGGTGGCTCAGGCCGACCCGCTGCAGCGCTTCGGTGGCGCGCGCCGCATGCTGGGCTCGCGGCACGCCGGCCAGCCACAGCGCGACGCGCAGGTTGTTCCAGACCGACAGGCGCAGCATGAAAGGGCGCTGGAACACCATCACCTGGCGCGCCTGCGGGTCCAGCACGCGGCGCTCGCCGCGGTGCGCGACCAGGCCGTGCAGCAGCCGCAACAGCGTCGTCTTGCCGGAACCGTTGGCGCCGACCAGCGCGATCGACTCGCCGCTCGCGATCTGCAGCGAAACGCCGTGCAGCGCCTGCGCGTCGCCAAAGCGCACCGACACGTCGGCAACGGCGAGCAGCGGCGTGCCCTTCATGGTGTGCGCGCTCATCGGACACCCGCCAGCGCCGAGCCGCGGTGTCCGCCGCGCTGCACGAGCGCGATCAGCGCATTGATGGCGCCCACCACCGCGAGCAGCACGAGGCCGAGCGCCAGCGCGAGCGGGAGATCGCCCTTGCTGGTTTCGAGCGCGATGGCGGTCGTCATCACACGGGTCGAGCCGGCGATGTTGCCGCCGACGATCATCACCGCGCCGACCTCGGCGATGGCACGCCCGAACGCGGTGAGCAAGAGCGTGACGACGGCCCAGCGGTCGTGCACGAGCATCAGCAGCGCGCACGTGAGCGGGCTGGCGCCCATCGAGCGAAGCTGGTCGCCGCCGTCGCGCAGGCCGTCGCCGACGAGCTGGCGCGACAGCGCCGCGACGACCGGGAACACGAGGATGGTCTGCGCGATCACCATCGCGCTCGGCGTGAAGAGGATGCCCCACTCTCCGAGCGGCCCGCTGCGCGACAGCAGCAGATACACCGCGAGCCCGACCACCACCGACGGCAGCGCAAGCAAGGTGTTGATCAGCATCACCAGGGCGCGATGCCCCGGAAAGCGCGCCACGGCGAGCCAGGCGCCGGCGAATAGTCCGAAGCCGGACGCCAGCGCGCAAGCCACACCGCTGACGGCGAGCGAAAGCGCCACCGTGTGCAGCAGCACCGCATCTGCATGCACGATCAGCGCGATCGCGGTCTGCACGCTTTGCGCAAAGTCGTTCACCCGCTCAACACCTCGGCCCGTTCATCGTGGCCGGGATTCTCGGTGCAAATCAGAGACTGTCTTGAATGATCGACGGCGAGAAGTCCGCGGCCCCGGCCGGTTTCTCTTCGCCGCTGGCCCAGGCGAGCAAGGTGTCGGCCGGCATCGGGCGCGCGAAGTAGAAGCCCTGCAGTTCGTCGCAGCCGAGCGCGATGAGGATGTCGCGCTGCTCGCCGGTCTCGACACCTTCGGCGACGACCTTCAAGCCGAGTGCGTGGGCGAGCCGCACCACCGCGTCGACGACAGCGCGCGCATCCGCGCTGGTGGCGAGGTCGTTGACGAAGCTGCGGTCGATCTTCAGCTGGCGCGCCGGCAGTTGGCGCAGATAGCTCAGGCTCGAGTAGCCGGTGCCGAAGTCGTCGATCGACAAGTACACGCCGATGCGCTCGAGCCCTTCGAATGCGCGCTGCGTGGCCTTGATGTCTTCCATCGCGACCGATTCCGTGATCTCGCACAGCAGCTGCGACGGATCGATGGCGTGGCGCGCCAGCGCGGCCTCGATGCGCTGCACGAGGTCTTCCTCGCGCAGCTGGTACACGGACAGGTTGATCGCCACGCGCATGCGAACGCCGTCGTCGGCCCACTCGGCCATCTGGCGGCACGCTTCGTCGATCACCCAGCGGCCGATGTTCCCGATCAGGCCGAAGCGTTCGGCGACCGGGATGAACACCGACGGGCTCACCATGCCGCGATCGGGATGGTTCCAGCGCAGCAGCGCTTCGACGCCACGGATGCGGCCGAGCCGGCCGTCGACCTTCGGCTGATAGAAGAGCCGCAGCTGGTTGAGCTCGATCGCATGGCGCAGGTCGTTCTGCAGGCCGAGCTGCTCGGACGCTCCGACATCCATGTGCGACTCGAACACTGCGTAGGTGCCGCCGCCGGCCCGCTTGGCCGCATACATCGCGGCATCGGCGTTGGCCATCAGCTTGTCGCGGTGGCCCTGGTCGGGATAGACGACGATGCCGACGGAGCACGAGATCTCGATCTGCCGGTCCGGCAGCGTGAAGGGCCGCGAGATCGCGTCCACGAGCCGGCGCGCGAGAGTCACGCCATCGGCGACGCTGCCGACTTCTTCCATCAGAAGCACGAACTCGTCGCCGCCGACGCGGGCCACCGTGTCGCTGTCGCGTGCCGTGCTGCGCAGGCGCAGTGCGGCCTCGCGCAGCACCGCGTCGCCGGCGGCGTGGCCGAACGAGTCGTTGACGGGCTTGAAGCCGTCCAGGTCGACGAACAGGACCGCCAGGCGCGACTGCCTGCGCTCGGAGATCCGCTCCTCCGCACGTTCGCTGCGCCGCACGGCGTGCAGCAGACGGTCTTCGAACAGCACGCGGTTCGGCAGGCCGGTGAGCGGGTCGACGAAAGCCTGCTTCTTGAGTTCTTCGTTGGCGCTTTGCAGGCGCGAGTTGGCGATGCTCAGCGACTTGGCGAGCACCGACGAGCGGGTCTGCAAGCGCGCGTCGAAGATCGACGTGACGAGCGTCAGCGCGAGCAGGCTTGCCGACGCCACCGCCACCAGCGCACCAAGGCTGTCGCCGGCGAGCGAGCCCGCGCTGAGGCACACGCTGTCCTGCGGGAAGTGTGCCGCCGCCATGCCGGCGTAGTGCATGCCGCTGATCGCGAGGCCCATCACGAGCGCGGCGATCAACTGGCCGAACACGCCGCGCCGCTCGCTGAGGCGGTGCGTCCATGCGAACAAGGGCAGCGCGACAGCCGATGCCGCGAGCGCGATCGCCGCCGAGCCGGCAACGAGCAGCGGGTTCCAGACGATGCCGGGCGTCATCACGAGCGCGGCCATGCCGATGTAGTGCATGGCGCAGATGCCGGCCGCCATCAGCGGCGCACCGAGGGCAACGCGCCGCCACGTCATCGTGCCGCGCCCTGCCACGCACAGTGCGATGCCGGAGACGGCGGCGCCGGCGAGCCACGAAACGAAGGTCAGGCCCTTGTCGTAGCCGAGCGAGATCGGCAACGAGAACGCCAGCATGCCGACGAAGTGCATCGCCCACACGCCGGTGCCCATCGCGAGCGAGCCACCGAGCCACCACGCGGCGGCCACGTAGCGATCGTGCGTGCGCACGCGCTTGGCCAGGTCGAAGGCCACATACGACGCGAAACCAGCGATGAGGATCGACACTGCGACCACAAACGGGTCGTAGCGGGGGGTCAGGAATGCCAAAGGGGCCTCGCCGGTTCGAAACTGCCTTGTGCGCGGGCCGGCGTTGTGGGCCAGCCTGCGCAGCGTTCGTTCCTCATCGGTGCGCCACGCGCGCGCTTGACCGGCGGTAACAGTCGGGGGCGCAATTCAGCGACTTAACGCACGGAATCGAGGTCGTGCGAGGGCGTCGGCGAGGTGCCGAACGTTCAGACGGCGCAGCTGCGAAAGCCGACGAAGGCGATGTCGTGCTCGGGCGGCGCGCTCGCACGGGCCTTCGCGTGGCGCAGGCGCGGCGCCGTTGCGAACGAGGCGCCGCGCAGCGCCTTGTGCACGCCGAACCCGGCGCTCGCGCCCTCCCGATCAGGGCCGGCCTCGAACCCTGGATAGGGGCGATAGGTCGTTGCGGTCCACTCGGCGGCGTCGCCCCAGCGCCAGCCGCGCGTGGCACCCTGCAGCGCCGCCGCCTCCCACTCCACCTCGCTCGGCAGGCGCCGGCCGGCCCAGCGGCACCACGCATCGGCCTCGTACCAGCTCACGTGCAGCACCGGTTGCGCGAGCGGCACGCGAACGAGCCGCCCGAATCGGTGCTGCAGCACGCCCTGGCGCATCTGGTCGACGAAGCGCGGCGTGCGGCGCGTCTCGCGGGTCAGCCAGGTCCAGCCGGCTTCGCTCCAGTGGCCGCGCTCGTCGTAGCCGCCGTCTTCGACGAACTCGCAGAACTGCGCCCAGCTGACCGCCTGCGCGTCGATCTCGAACTCGGGCAGCGCGACTTCGTGCGCCCATTTCTCGTCGTCGAAAACGAAGCCGCCGGGCGTGCTGCCGAGCTGCCACCGAGTGGACGGAAAGAGCAGCGCCGGACGCAGCGATACGGGCGCAGCCGGCGCGCCGGCGAGGCCGGTGTCGATGCCGAGCGCCTGTGCGAGCACGGCGAAGCCTTCCCGGCGACGGTCTTCATGGAACAGCGCGAGGCGGTAGAAGTACAGCGAATCGTCATCGTCAGCAGCGCCGTCGAGCAGCTCGAGCGTGGTCTCCAGGGTGTCGACGAGAAACTGGCGCACGGTCTGCAGCTCGGGCAGTTCGAGCTCGCCGCGGCGCAGCGCGGCGAGACTGCCTGGCCCGAAGGCACGGTCGGCGTCGGGCAGGATCGAGGCGAGCTTCGGGCGCGTCGGGTCGGCGCGTTCGCCGCGCTGGCGCTGCACGTTGCGCCCGATCCAGTGTTCGGAGTACCAGCCGATGCGCCCGAGCGTCCACAGCGGCGGCTCGAGTCCGGCGTCATCGCCTTCGGACGGCACGGGCACGGTCGACAGGCTCGACAGCCGCGGCCCGGCAAGCGCCGCCTCGAAGGCCGAGATCCAGCGCAAGGTGTGGTTGCGCGCGTCGATCAGCGCGAGCGACAGCACATCCTTGCCGGCACTGCGAATGCGTGCGGCGTCCGGGCTCGATGCCTCGAAGTCGAGCAAGCTGCGCTCCTTCACTCGCGCATGGGCGTGATCTGGATCGACACGACCTTCCACTGCCCGGCGCGCTTCACATACACATCGATGTAGCGAAAGTGCGAGCGAAACGGCTTGCCTTCGGCACTGCCGGTCATCCGGATGCGCCCGGTCAGCAGCGCGGTGTCTCCGTAGATCCGCACGCCGAAGTCTTCCACCTTGTAGGGGTCGATGCGCAGCGTCGGGTCGAGCAAGCCGGCGATGAATTCGTCGCGGGTGTTCACCGCGCCGCCGGATTCGATCTGGGTGAAGTCGGGTGCGACGTTGGCGGCGACGGCCGCCGCGTTCTTCTCGACGATCGCCTTGTCCCAGGCATCGGCCTGCGCCGTCAGGAGCTGTGCGGTCGCTTCGCGGTTTGCCGGCGACGGCGTGCCGCAGGCCGACACGAGCATGGCAGCCGATGCGGCAACCAGCGCGGCAATCATGGACTGGATCGAACGCGTCATCTGTCGAGCTCCTGATGCAAATTGCCGTCGAATATCGCAGCCGAGCATGCTACTGTATGTTCAACCAGTGCCTTTCCCTGCGATGCCGCCGCCGCGCCTGATAGCCCACCTCGACATGGACGCGTTCTATGCGTCGGTCGAACTGCTGCGCTATCCCGAGCTGCGCGGGCTGCCGGTCGTGATCGGCGGCGGGCGGCGGCATCAGCCGGTGCGGCGCAGCGACGGCACGTTCGAGTACTTCCGCCTGCGCGACTACACCGGCCGCGGCGTGCTCACGACCAGCACCTACGAGGCGCGCGCGCTCGGCGTGTTCTCGGCGATGGGCACGATGAAGGCGGCGCTGCTTGCGCCCGACGCCATCTTGCTGCCGGTCGACTTCGACGAGTACCGCCGCTACTCGCGCCTGTTCAAGGCCGCCGTCCGCGAGATCGCCCCGCTCGTCGAAGACCGCGGGGTCGACGAGATCTACATCGACCTGAGCGAGATTCCGGGCGTCTTCGACGACAGCGGCGCAGCGATCGGCCGGCGCCTGAAAGAGGCCGTGCACGCCGCTACCGGGCTGACCTGCTCGATCGGCATCACGCCGAACAAGCTGCTGTCCAAGCTCGCCTCCGAGCTCGACAAACCCAACGGCCTCACGCTGCTCTCGCTCGACGACATCCCGACACGCATCTGGCCGCTCGCCGCGCGCAAGGTCAACGGCATCGGCCCGAAGGCAAGCGAGAAGCTGGCGTCGTTCGGGCTGCACACCGTGGGCGACATCGCGGCGGCCGACCCCGCCTGGCTGATCGAGCACTTCGGCCGCAGCTACGGCGCCTGGCTGCACGAGGCCTCGCACGGGCGCGACGAGCGCGCAGTCGTGACCTTCAGCGAACCGAAATCCATCAGCCGCGAAACCACCTTCGACCGCGACCTGCACGCCGTGCGCGACCGTGCCGAGCTCGGCGCGATCTTCACCGAGCTGTGCGTGCAGCTCGCCGGCGACCTCACTCGCAAGGGCTACGCGAGCAAGACGATCGGGATCAAGCTGCGCTTCGACGACTTCAAGATCGTCACGCGCGACCTCACGCTGCCTGCGCACACGATGGACGCGAAGGCGATCCGCCGGGCCGCCGGCGAATGCCTGAAACGAGTCGACCTGACGCGCCGGCTGCGCCTGCTCGGCGTTCGCGCCGGCGCACTCGCAACGCTCACCGAGCTGGTGGCGCCGCAAGCGGCGTACGAGACAGCCGCGCCCAGCGCGCCGCCGCGCGTTCGCGAGACGGCTCATAGCACCAGCCTGCCGCTCTTCGACGGCGACCCTGCGGACGACTGAGCTGCCGAGCGGCCGCAGCGTCGGCGGCGACAATGCCGCGATGAGCAGCGCCAACGACGTCCGCTATCCCTCGATCGACGCCCTGCGCGCGTTCGAGGCGGCGGCGCGGCTCGGCAGTTTCGAGCGTGCCGCCGACGAGCTGAACGTGACGGCCGGAGCGATAGGCAAACGCATCTCGACGCTGGAAGAACTGCTCGGCACCACCTTGCTCACCCGCGGCAGCAAGCCGCTGACACCCACCGCGACCGGCAAGGAGTATCTGGTGCAGGTCGATGCCGCGCTGAAGATGTTCGCCGCTGTGCCGCTGCACCGGCGCGCCGTGCAGCAGACGCCGCGGCTGCGCCTGACGGCGCCGCCGACCTTCGCGCGGCAGATCCTCGTGCCGCAGCTCGAAAGCTTCGCCGCGAAGTACCCGGACGTGGAGCTCGAGGTGCTGCTGTCGATCCCGTATCTGCACTCGACCGGCAGCGAGACGGACCTCGAGGTGCGCCACGGAGGCGACGAACTCGGCGGCACGCTGCTGATGGACGACGTGGTGCTGCCGATGATCGCCCCTGGCCTGCTCGCGCGGCTACCGCCGCTGATCGAGCCCGGTGACCTCGCCCATGCGCCGCTGCTGCGCACGCCGATCGAGCCGTGGGCACCGTGGTTCGCAGCCGCCGGGCTGGGATGGGCGGAGCCCTCGCAGGGGCCGAAGCTGGTCGATCTCGGCATGACGCTCGAGGCGGCGGTCAGCGGGCTCGGGGTTGCGCTCGCGCGCCCTAGCCTCGCCCGGCAGTGGCTAGAGAGCGGCGCGCTGCGCCCGCTCTTCGCGGTGCATGCACGGCCTGCCCATCAATACCGGCTGCTGCCTCACGCAGCGAGCGGGCCGGCGGTCGAGTGCGCGCGCTGGCTGGTGGACGCGAGCCGGCGCTGGGCCGACGAGGCACTGGCGCTGGTTTCAGCTCGCGGCTGAAAAACTTTCGCAGCGCGCGCAGCCGCGTGCGCCGTAGGATCGCCGGGTTTGCCCACCCGACCAAAACACCCGACAAGACCGGAGACCGCTCGATGACGACGATCACGAACATCGAAGACCTGCGCGTGCTGGCCAAGAGGCGCGTGCCGCGGATGTTCTACGACTACGCCGATTCAGGTTCGTACACCGAGAGCACCTACCGCGCGAACGAATCCGACTTCGGCCGGATCAAGCTGCGCCAGCGCGTGGCGGTCAACATGGAGAACCGCACGCTGCGCACGAAGATGATCGGCATCGACAGCGCCATGCCCGTGGCGATCGCGCCCACAGGCCTGACCGGCATGCAACACGCCGACGGCGAGATCCTCGGCGCGCTCGCTGCCAAGAAGTTCGGCATTCCGTTCACGCTCTCGACGATGAGCATCTGCTCGATCGAGGACATCGCGCAGGCGACCAAGGCGCCCTTCTGGTTCCAGCTCTACGTGATGAAGGACCGCGACTTCATCGAGCGTCTGATCGATCGCGCGAAAGCCGCGAACTGCAGTGCGCTGATGCTGACGCTGGACCTGCAAATCCTCGGCCAGCGCCACAAGGACATCAAGAACGGCCTCTCGACGCCGCCGAAGCCGACACTCACCAACCTGCTCAACCTCGCGACCAAGCCGCGCTGGTGTCTGGGCATGCTCGGCACCAAGCGGCGCACCTTCGGCAACATCGTCGGCCACGCCAAGGGCGTCGGCGACCTGTCCTCGCTCAGCTCGTGGACGGCCGAGCAGTTCGACCCGGCGTTGAACTGGGGCGACATCGAGTGGATCAAGAAGCGCTGGGGCGGCAAGCTGATCCTCAAAGGCATTCTCGACGCCGAAGACGCGCGCCTCGCCGCCGACTCGGGCGCCGACGCGCTGATCGTTTCGAACCACGGCGGGCGCCAGCTCGACGGCGCGCCGTCGTCGATCGCGGCGCTTCCGGCCATCGCCGAGGCGGTCGGCTCGCGCATCGAGGTCTGGATGGACGGCGGCATCCGCTCCGGTCAGGACGTCCTCAAGGCCTGGGCGCTCGGCGCGCGCGGCACGCTGATCGGGCGCTCGTTCCTCTACGGCCTGGGCGCAATGGGCGAGGCCGGCGTGACGCGGGCGCTCGAGATCATCGCGAAGGAGCTCGACACGACGATGGCGTTCTGCGGCCACACCGACATCCGCACGGTCGACCGCAACATCCTGTTGCCAGGAACCTACCCGAGTTGAGCGCTGCGGCTTCGGCCGAGGGTGGCGGCGCGCAGCGCTGCGGCATACAGTGGCAAGCGAGTCTTTGGAGGCTCGCCATGACGCTCGACCAATTTCACGCCCTCAAAGTCTGGCACCGACGCCACTGGCGCCAGCACCCGGTCGAGAAGAACACCTGGGAAGGGATCTTGACGATCTGGCTGCTCGGCTGGGTCGGCGCGCCGGCGGCGCTGCTCATCGGCGCGCTGTGGATCGAGCCCTTGTGCTTCGGCGCGTGGTTCCTGCCGGGCGCCTACGTCGCGCTGCGCCGCCACCTGCACCGCAGCGGCCGGCTGCGCTGCGACTGGATCACGGCGCTGCGCTAGAGGTTGCACGCCGAGGCGTGTAGCGCAGAGTCCGAGCGCCCTGCCAGGTCACCTTGCGGTCGCGGCGCAGCCCAGGCGGTGTCCCGCGACTCGACCCGTTGTTGATAAAGATCAGGGGTGCATCGCGTTGCGCCGCTCAGACTCGTCCGTGTGCTGTGTCGATGAGCAGGTGGTCTGCGCGTTCCATGATTCACGGAGGAGACCAAATGAGATCAGTCCAACCATGGCGACTGTCGCTCGTCGTCGCGTTGTTGTTGGCCGGCTGCGGCGGTGGCGATCCCGAGGTCCCGGGCAGTGGTTCGCCATCCGGTGCACCGACCGCCAAGGCCACCTTCACAGCCGTCGTGTCGTTCGGCTCCAGCGAGAGCGACGTCGGCAGCTACGCGCCGGCGACTTCGTTGGCGGGCAACGGCACGGCGCCGTATTTCGGCGGCAAGTTCACGACCAACAGCGCCACAGGAGCGGTCTGGGTCGAGAACATCGCGACCTCCCTGGGCGTACTCGTCACGCCGGCCGAGGTCGGCTTCGCGGGCAGCTCGGTCAAGTGCCCTGCTGCGGGCCTGGGGGCGCCGAATTCGTGTACCGCCTACGCGCAAGGCGGCGCGCGCGTTACCGACCCGAACGGGCGCGGCCACGCCGGCGGTGCACTCACGGTGCCGATCGTCACGCAGATCGACAACCACCTGGCGCGCTTCGGAAGCTTCAAGTCCAGCGACCTGGTCCTTCTCGTCGGCGGGGTGAACGACCTGCTCGATCAGTTCGAGACCTTTGCCGCCACCGCGGCGCAGGTTCAGGCGCAGGCTGCCGCGGGCGAGATCACCGCCGACCAGGCTAACCTGCTGATCTTCGCTGCGCAGAGCGACGCGCAGGGCGCGATGAAGCAGGCCGCGATCGAGCTGGCCGGCTACGTGCGCACGAAGATCATCGCCAACGGCGGCACCTACGTTGCCGTGGTGACGCTGCTCGATCTCGCCAGCACGCCCGCGGGGCAGTCGGCGCCGGCGGCGGCGCGGGTCGTGTTCAGCGACCTGTCGCGCATCTTCAACCTGTGGCTGCGCGATGGCCTGACCGGCCAGCCAGTGCAGATCATCGAGGCGTTCGACATCTACAACGCCGCCGTCGCGGCACCCGCCAAGTTCGGCTTCGTCGATGTCACGGTCCCAGCCTGCGACCCGGCGAAGATCAGCGCCATCACCGGCGGGCGCATCGCCGACGGTTCCGCGCTGTTCTGCAACAGCACGCCGGGCGCGCCCTACAACGGCATGCGCGCGGGCGCCGATGCCACGACGACGCTGTTTGCCGACGGCGTGCATCCGACGACCGGCGGACACAAGTACTTCAGCAACACCTTCATGCAGCAGCTCAAGTCCTTCGGCTGGATCTGAGCCCGCTGCCGTCAGGAGACATCGAATGAAGTGCAATCTCGGGTCGCTCGCGGTGGGGCTGGGCGCGATGCTCATGGCCCATGCCGTTGCCGCGCAGGACAACGTCGTCAAGTTCGGGCTGACCGAATACACCACGCACTCGCGCACCAACGGCATCTCGGGCATCGGCGTGCCGCCGGGCGCCGATGCGAAGACCGGCAATGCCACCACGGTGATCTTCGTCTACGAGCGGATGCTGACCCCGAACATCGGCGCCGAGTTCGTGCTTGGCGTGCCGCCGAAGATCGAGGCCAAGGCCACTGGCACGGTCGCGTTCCTGGGCAACGACGTGCTCGACGCGCGCATCGTCGCGCCGACCTTCTTCGTGAACTACCACTTCGGCAGCTCTGGCGACACCTGGCGCCCGTACCTGGGCGCCGGCGTCAACTACACGAAGTTCGTCCGGATCAAGTCGACCCTGGCCGACGACGTGAAGATGAGCGACTCGACCGGCTGGGCCGTGCAGGGCGGTATCGACTACGCGCTGAACAAGGAGTGGAGTCTGTTCGCCAGCGTGGCCGCGTTGAAGGTCAAGAGCAAGGTGGTGGCCTCCGGGGCCACGGTGCTGCAGACCTCGATCGAGTTCCGGCCGATCGTCTACTCGCTCGGCGTGGCCTACCACTTCTAGGGCGATGCGCGCCGGCGTCCTCCAGATTCGCGGTCAGAGACTGCGCGCCTCGAACGTGTTGCACTGGTTGATGTCGCCGCCCTGCATCCCTCGCTTGAACCAGGCCACGCGTTGCGCGCTCGTGCCGTGCGTGAAGCTCTCGGGCACCACCTGACCCTGCGACTTGCGCTGCAGCGTGTCGTCACCGATCTGCGATGCGGCGTTCAGCGCCGACTCGACGTCGCCCGCCTCCAGCCAGCCCTTCGCGTCGTCCGAGCGCTTGGCCCAGACACCCGCGAAGCAGTCGGCCTGCAGTTCCAGCCGCACGCTCATCGCGTTCGCCTGGGCTTCGCTGCCGCGCTGGCGCATCGCGTCGACCTTGTCGCTGATGCCCAGCAGGTTCTGCACGTGGTGGCCAACCTCGTGCCCGATCACGTAGGCCTGCGCAAACTGCCCCGGCGCACCCAGGCGCTGGCTCATCACCTTGAAGAAGCCCATGTCAAGATAGACGATGCGGTCACCGGGGCAATAGAACGGCCCCATCGCTGCCTGCCCCATGCCGCAGGCGGTCGGGAAGCTGCCGCTGAACAGGCGCAGCTTCGGCGGCTGGTAGGTCTTGCCGGCCTGGCGGAACACGTCGGCCCAGACGACTTCGGTGCTGCGCAGCACCTGCGAGACGAACTTGGCCTGCGGGTCGTTGGCCGGCGGCGCCGGTGCGTGCCCTTGAGGCACCTGCTGCACGACCGGGCTGCCACCCTCGCCGCTGAGCGCGCCCAGCAGTGTGAGCGGATTGATGCCGAAGATCCAGCCGGCGATCAGCGCAATCGCGATCGTGCCGAGGCCGATGCCGCGCCCGCCGCCGAAGCCGAAACCGCCGCCTCCGCCGCCGCTCGACCCGCGTACGTCTTCGACGTTCTCGCTCTCTTCCTGGCCGTCCATCCGCATGGTGCTTCTCCTTCGTGCTCTCCCGCGCCGGGTCACCATGGCCCGACGCTGTGTCGTGGCGACGATGGTAGCGCGCGGGCTGAGCAGCAGCGGCCCATGCATACTTGCTCGCTCGTAGTGTTACCGGGGCGTCACGATGAAGTCGCTGGGGAAGAAAGCCGAAGGGCTTCGGCTCGAACGCATGATGGCGTCCAAGCTGTGGCGCGGCGGCTCGTTCGGCAACGTGCATCCGATACCGCCCGGCCTGCGCGATCGCGAAGGGCCGCGCCCGACGCTCAGCGACTTCCTGTGCGGCGGCGAGCGGCGCACGCCGAGCGCGCCGCTGCCATCGTTAGATCCGCGCGAGGCGTGGGGCCGCAAGGCCGCGAGCGGCCTGCGCGCGACCTGGCTGGGCCACTCGACGGTGCTGATCGAGATCGACGGCTACCGCGTGCTGACCGATCCGGTCTGGGGCCCGCGTGCGTCGCCATCGCGCCTGGCGGGCCCGAAGCGCTTTCAGCCCGTGCCGATCGCCCTGCGTGATCTGCCGCCGATCGACCTCGTGCTCGTCTCGCACGATCACTACGACCACCTCGACTACCCGACGATCCGCGAACTCGCGAAGAGCGATGTTCCGTTCGTGACCTCGCTCGGCGTAGGCGCACACCTGCAAGCGTGGGGCATCGTGCCCGAACGCATCACCGAACTCGATTGGTGGGAGTCGCATCGGCTGCCGAGCGGCGAGCTCACCGTGACGGCCGCACCTTCGCAGCACTTCTCGGGCCGCGGATTGAAGGACCGCAATGCGACGCTGTGGTCGTCCCTCGTGATCCAGAGCGCGAACCACTCCGTCTTCTTCAGCGGCGACACCGGGTTGACGACCGAGTACGCGAGCATCCGCGAACGCTTCGGCGCCTTCGATCTGGTGATGCTCGAAGTGGGCGCGTTCCATCCCTCGTGGGGCGACATCCATCTCGGCCCGGCCAACGCGCTGAAGGCGCTCGACCTGCTCGGGGGCGGCGCATTCCTGCCGGTGCACTGGGGCACGTTCAGCCTTGCGATGCACGCCTGGGACGAGCCAGTCGAGACGCTGCTGTCGCTGGCGCCTCAGCACGGCGCGCAGCTCGTGATGCCGCGCCTGGGCGAGCCGGTCGAGCCGGCGCAGGTTGAGGGCGTGTCGCCGTGGTGGCGCGGCGTGGACCGGCGCGAGCCCGGCGCGCCGTCCGCCGAGCCGGAAGCGATGACGCTGCCGAAGGCGATGCCCTGGCCGGTCGACTAGGCCGCGTCCAGGCTCGCACCAAAGACCTGCACATCGACAGGTGCTTTTGACTAGAATATGATGACCGTCATATTTCAGCCGCCCGCCACCATGGATCGCCCTCTCAGCCGCAAGGAAGCCAGCCATCAGCGCATCGTCGACGCTGCGGCACGCGCGCTGCGCCGCAGCGGTTATGCAGGCACCGGCGTGGCCGACATCATGAAAGAAGCCGGGCTGACGCACGGCGGCTTCTACGCCCACTTCGAATCGCGCGACGCCTTGTTGGCCGAGGCCGTGGCCAAAGCCGGGCGTGACAACGCGGCATGGTTCGAGCAGCGCACGGCGGCCCGCTCCGCCGACGGCGTGAGCGCGCTGCGCGTCGTGATCGAGAGCTACCTGCGCCCCGAGCACCTGAGCGGTGTGGAGACTGGTTGTGTCGTCTCTGCGCTCGTGTCGGAGATGCCGCGCCAGACACCCGAGGTTCGCGCAGCGTCGGCCGAGCGCGTGCGCCGTCTGATCGAGCGGGTGCGCAAGGCGCTGCCGGCTGGTGCGGACGCAGCGCAGGCCGCGTCGATCGCCAGCACGATGGTCGGCGCGTTGCAGCTCGCGCGTGGCCTGGACGACGAGCGCAAGGGCAAGGCGATGCTGAAGTCGGTGCGCGAGTCGCTGCTCGCCCAATACGACCGAAGCGGCGACCAGAACCCCGACCGGAAGAACGACAGAACCTGACCATCCCGCTCCACCACCGTGCCGCCTTCGGGCGGC
>Ga0075370_10000467_pt1 | contig 15118 bp, 4 predicted proteins | sample EndMethybrTD3035_FD_71398 | JGI IMG/M metagenome (GOLD analysis project Ga0075370, IMG submission 71398) | Populus endosphere microbial communities from Tennessee, USA - Endosphere MetaG P. TD hybrid TD303-5 | ecosystem: Host-associated > Plants > Roots > Endosphere | place: USA: Tennessee... | reverse complement strand
GCGCCAGGCTTCGGCGATCGTGGCATCGGCTCGTCAGCAATCCGAGCAGTTCTCGCAGGCGTACCGGCTCGCGATGCAACGGCAGGTCGACACGACGCGCCGTCACGAGGTGTGGGTGCTGAGCCTGGCCGCGGTCAGCCTCGCGTGCGGGTGGCTGATCGGCGGCGTCTTGCTGGGCCGCAAGGTCCTCGACCGCCTCGATCAGGTGAGCCGGCATCTGCGCGACGGCGACTTGTCGGCCCCGCGCACCAGCGTGCCGGTCACCGGCCGCGACGAGATCGCCGAGATGGCGCGTTCAGTCGAACGGTTTCTGGCGGACCGCCGGCAGCTGGTGCAGACACGCAACGCGTTGCAGGCAATCGTCGAGCACTCGCCGGCGATCGTGTCCGTGAAGGATCTGGAAGGGCACTACCTGAGCCATTCGCCCCGCCTGGCCGAGTTGCTGGGGCATCCCGGCGAATCCCTGGTAGGTCGCGTGGACAGCGAACTGGCCGACGCGCGGACGGCGGCCGCGATCGTCGAGCAGGACCGGCGCGTGATCCGCGAAGGCAGCGTGCTGCGCACGGAGTTCACGCGATCGACGGCGGACGGCCTGCGGACGTTCCTGACCCACAAGTTCCCGCTGCACGACGAGCACAAGCAGGTCTACGCGGTAGGCGCCATCTCGATCGACATCACCGAGCTCAAGCACGCCCAGCAAGCCGCCGAGGCGGCGACGCGGGCGAAGAGCAATTTCCTCGCGAACATGAGCCATGAGATCCGCACGCCGATGAACGCGATCATGGGAATGTCGCGGCTGGCACTGGAGACTGGCCTCAACGACAAGCAGCGGAACTACATCGAGAAGGTTCACCGGTCGGCCGAACTGTTGCTCGGCATCCTGAACGACATCCTGGACTTCTCGAAGATCGAGGCAGGCAAGCTCGGCGTGGAGAGCGTGGCCTTCGAGCTCGACGAAGTGACGGATCATTTCTCGAACCTCGTCGGCATCAAGGCCGAGGAGAAACGCCTGGAGCTGCTGCTCGACGAACCACCGAACCTGCCCCGACGACTGATCGGAGACCCGCTGCGCCTGGGCCAGGTGCTGGTGAACCTCGGCAACAACGCGGTGAAGTTCACCGAGCGCGGCGAAGTCATCCTGAGCATCCGTGTGCTGGAGCGCACGGCAAACGACGTGGTTCTGAGATTCGCCGTTCAGGATACCGGCCCGGGTCTGACCGTCGAACAGCAGCAGCGCCTGTTCCAGCCGTTTTCGCAGGGTGATGCGTCGACGAGCCGGCGCTATGGCGGCAGCGGCCTGGGCCTGGCCATCAGCCATCACCTGGTTGCGCTGCTGGGAGGCCAGATGGGGGTCAACAGCTCGCCCGGCCTGGGAAGCGAATTTTTCTTCACGGTGCAACTGGGTGTGCGCCATGCATCGCTCGACGCGCCATCGCGCGAGCCGAATACGCTGCGTGGCGCGCGCATGCTGGTCATCGACGACAACGCCAAGGCCCGCGAAGTCCTGGTCGCGATGGCAGGTTCGATCGGTCTGGTTGCGGATGCCGCCGCGGACGGCCAGCAAGGCCTGTGCAAGGTCGCCGATGCGACGACGACCGGGAGTCCGTACGACCTGGTGCTGATCGACTGGACGATGCCCGCCGTCGATGGCGTGGACTGCGCCCGCGACATCCTGCGTAGTGGCGCGCAGGGCCATGCGCCGCAGGTGCTGCTGATGGTCACGGCCTTCGGCCGCGATGCCGCGCTGCAGCGCGTGGCGACCTCGGGGGTGGACGTCCAGGCCGTGCTGACAAAGCCGCTGAGTCCGTCGGAACTTCTCGACGCCTGCCGATCCGCGCTCGGCCGGGCGATCGGCTCGGAGTCGCGCGTCGCGCAGCGCGCAGAGTCGCTGCAGCGACATCGGGCCCAGGTCAACGGCGCGCGCATCCTGCTCGTCGAGGACAACGCCTTCAACCGGGAGCTCGCGGTCGATCTGCTGCGTACGGCGGGCAGCGTCGTGACCGTGGCCAACGACGGCCAGGAGGCGCTCGGTCTACTGGCGCGGGAGCGCTTCGACGGCGTGCTGATGGACTGCCAGATGCCGATCCTGGACGGCTACGACACGACGCGTGCGCTGCGCCAACGCCAGGAGCTGGCTCACTTGCCGGTGATCGCGATGACCGCCGATGCGATGGTCGGCGATCGAGAAAAGGCATTGGCTGCTGGGATGAACGACCACATCTCCAAGCCGATCAACGTCGATCAGTTCTTCTCGACCATCGCGAGGTGGGTCCATCCCGCAGCAGCGACGTCCGATCCCGCGTCGACGACTGCTCGCGCCGCCTCGGCCACCGCAGCGGCCTGGCCGACTCTGCCCGGCGTCGACACGACAATCGGGCTGGTCCACACGGACGGCGACGGCAGTCTCTACCGCCACTTGCTCGGCGTCTTCTTCCGCGACGCGCAAGACTTCGCCGCGCGCTTCCGCGCCGCCCGCGCATCGGGTGACATGGACGATGCGATGCGGCTGGCCCACGACCTCAAGAGCATGGCCGCAACGATAGGCGCCCAGGCAGTTCAGCGAACGATGGCGGCGCTCGAGCAGGCCTGCCGAGAGCCCGGCGACGATGCTGCCCTTCAGGCCTTGCTGGCGGCTGCGGCTGAAGATCTGGCAACCGTCTTGGACGGTTTGCAGACGCTTCAAGAGATCGCTACGCCACGCGAATGACCAGCGCATCCGTTGTTGATCGTTGCCTGCTGGTTCCGACGCGTTGATTGAGGCTCCGACTGCGCCCATGCCCCAGGGAGTACACAATGCAGCGTCTCCCGATCCTCACAAACTTCCATGCAGATCGCCGTTCTTGACGACGATTCCCACCAGCTCGAATTCCTCTCCCATGCCGTCGAGGCTCTGGGGCACGCCTCCCACCGCTTCAGCACCGGCACTGCCTTGCTGCATGCGCTACAGCGCTCCACGTTCGATCTGATGCTGATCGACTGGGAGCTGCCCGACATGACGGGCATCGATGTGCTGCGCGCGCTTCGCGCGAAACAGCGAACGCACACCCCGGTCATCTTCGTGACCCACCGCGACGAGGAGCGTGACGTGGTGCAGGCGCTGATCGCCGGCGCCGACGACTACGTCGTCAAACCGGTCCGTAGCGCAGAGCTGAAAGCGCGCATGCTGGCGCTCCTGAGACGCGTCTACCCGCACGAGGACACGGCGCTGCGGCACGGTGACTTCCTGCTGCAGCCGTCGTCGCGCACCGCGCACTACAACGGCCGGCCGCTCGAGCTCAAGCTGCGCGAGTTCGAGCTCGCGCACTGCCTTTTCGCGCATCTGGGACAACTGCTGTCGCGCACCTACCTGATGCAGACCGTGTGGGGCCGCGACGCTGACATCCCGAGTCGAACCCTGGACACGCATATCTCCACGGTGCGCACCAAGCTGGGCCTGCGGCCGGAGCGCGGGTACCGGCTGAGCGCTGTCTACGGCCACGGCTACCGGCTCGAAACCGTCGCGACAGTCCCGTCCGGCGAGCAGCCCACGCCGGCCGGCGACGCATGAGGCGGCCGGTCCTTGCGTCGATGGCGGGCGTGATCTTGTTTGCCAGCGCGGCGCGCGCGCAAGAGCTGATCCCGTATGAGGTGCAGCGCGGCGAATCTCTCTACGCCATCGCCGAGCGCCTCCTCGAGGATGCACGGCGCTGGCCGGAAGTGGCACGGGTCAATCGCCTGTTGCGTCCGTCCAGGCTACAGCCCGGCCAGCGACTGCTGCTGCCGGCGTCGCTGCTCAAGGGCGCCGCGACGAGCGCCCATGTGGAGTACGTGCGCGGCCCGGTGCGCGCTGACGGCACGGCGCTTCGCATCGGCGATGCGGTGGCGGAGGGCGTCGCGCTGGAAGTGGGCGCGCAGGGTTTCTTGAGCCTGCGCCTGCACGACGGGTCCTTGCTGCAGTTGCAGGCCAACAGCCGCTCGAAGCTGCTGCGCCTGCGTGACCTGCCTGCGGGACAGCGGCGCAATACCCTGATCGAGCTCGACAAGGGCCGCGCGGATGCCAGCGTGGCGCCGCAAACGCCGGGTTCTCGCTTCGAGGTGAAGACGCCGTTGGCCACCGCCGGCGTGCGCGGCACACGCTTCGGCGTGTCGGTCCCCGAAGCCGCACGCGCGACGGCCGACGTGGTGGAAGGGCGGGTCGAGGTGCAGGCCCGCCGCACCGTCGGCCCGGTGGCTGTGACCGCCGGGCAGGGGGCGGTGGTGCAGCGCAATGGCGTCCCGGTGCGCAAGCCGCTGTTGGCGGCGCCTGATTTGTCGGGCCTGCCCGCGCGTGTCGAGCGCCTGCCAGGCCCACTGCCCCTGCAAGCGATCCCGGGAGCCGCGCGTTACCGGGTGGAGATCGCGGAGGACGAGGCCTACGCCCGCATCCCGTGGTCGGCCGAAGGGCCGTTTCCTATCGTGCTCGACGGCCTGGCGGACGGCCGCTACCACGTGCGCGTGCGTGCCGCCGACGCGGACGACTTGCTCGGTGCCGAGGCCACCCGCGCGCTGTGGATCAAGACCACGCCCGTGCCGCCCCTGGCCCAGGCGCCGACGCCCGGCGAGATCGTCGCCCCCGACCATGTGGCGATCGCGTGCACCGAGGTGCCGCAGGCACAGGCCTATCTGCTGCAGGTGGCGACCGATCCGCGCTTCGAGACACTGCTGCGCGAGGAGCAGAGCATCGGCCACTGCCGCTTCGAACTGCAGGCGCTGCCGCTGGGCGAGCTGTACTGGCGCGTTGCGTCGCTGGCGCCCGAGCGCGACGGCGGCGGCTTGGAGCGCGGCCCGTTCAGCGACCCCAGTCGCTTCGTCGTGGCGCCGCTGCCGACGCCGCCGCGTGCCGATCAAATCACGACCGACGGGCAGCAGGTGCACTGGACTGCGGCGGATGGCTATCGCTACCGCGTGCAGGTGGCCACCGACACCGGCTTCGGCACCGTCGTGCAGGACGAGGAAGTGCGCGGCGATCGACTGCAACTGTCCCTGCCACCGCGCTGCGCACCCTATGCGCTGCGCCTGCAGGCCATCGATGCGAACGGCAAGCGGTCGACCTTCTCGCCGCCGCGGCTGGTCGGCGCGGATGCCGTCCTTTGCAGCGGCGACGGCAGCCCGGTGCAGCAATCGAGCGGCGGGCCGGTGCAGTCGGGTCGCTGATGCCGCGGTGGCTGCGCATTCGCAGGCTGCATCGCCTCTTTCGCCGGCGACGAGCCCAGCTGGCGCTGCTGCTGTTCTCCGCGGCGATGGCGGCGCTCGGCGCCCTCGACGGGCTCGGCCGCATCGACGCCTTGATCGCAGACCGCCTGCTGGCGTGGAGCGGGCGTAGCGCGCCGCAGGACATCGTGATCGTCGCGATCGACGACGCGAGCCTCGCTGCCATCGGTCGCTGGCCTTGGCCGCGCACGGTGCATGCACGCCTGCTGGACGTGCTCACCGACGCCGGCCCACGCGCGACGGGGCTGGACCTGATGTTTTCCGAGCCGGATCCGCGAGGCGATGCGGTGCTCGCTGCGGCGATGCAGCGCAATGGCAAGGTGGTGCTGCCCCTGCGCATGGCGCCGCTGCAATCGGGCGATGCGATGGTTTCGCTGCCCGTGCCGCCGCTGGCCGCAGCGGCCGCCGGGCTGGGGCATCTGCATGTGGAACTCGACGCCGACGGCGTCGCGCGCAGCGTCTTCCTGCGCGAAGGCTTCGGCGACGTGCTGTGGGACCACTTCGCGCTCGCGATGCTGCAGGTCGCAGGTGCAGCCTCTGCTGCCTCTGCGGTGCCCGCCGTCGCCGGTGCGCATGGCACACCGGGATGGTGGCGGCGCGAGCAGCCCTACCTCATACCGTACGCCGGCCCGCCGGGCCATGTGCGTCGCGTGTCCTACCTGGACGTGCTGGAGGGCCGCGTGCCGCCCGCATCCTTGCACGATGCAATCGTGCTGATCGGTGCCACCGCTCCTGGGCTGATGGACGCCTATCCGACGCCGCTGTCCGGTCAGGATGCCCTGATGCCGGGTGTCGAGATTTCCGCGCAGGCGCTCGCGGCCCTGCGCGAAGGTCGTCGCCTGCGTCCAGCCTCGCCGTGGGGGGCGGCGCTGCTCACGACGGCTGTGCTGATGCTCGCTGCCGCGGCACTGCGCTTTGCGCGGCCCCGCATGGCGGCATCCGCGATGCTGGCGTTGCTGCCGCTCACGATGTGCGCCGCTTGGGCGCTCCAGCAGGCCGGCGTGCAATGGAAGCCGGCCGCCGCACTGCTCGGGCTGTTGCTGCTGTATCCGCTGTGGAGCTGGCAGCGGCTCCAGGTCGCGTTGGCTTACCTTGAGCGCGAGTTCGAGCGCACGCGCCGACAACTGCCGCCCGGCGAAGGCCCGCATCGGCCGGCAGGCCAGGGCGACATGCTCCATCGCCGCATGGCGGCGCTGTCCGCGGGGGCGGCACAAGTTCGCGCGCTGCAGCGGCAGCGGCAAGAGGCACTGCATTTCCTGTCGCACGACCTGCGCGCGCCGCTGACCGCCACGCTGGCGCTGGTCGAGATGCACGACGGCGCGCGTTCCGCGCCGCCGCTTCGCGCGATCGAAGCGCAGACGCGGCGGGCCCTGGCGCTGGCCGAGGACTTCGTCCAGCTGGCGCGGGCCGAGTCGGCGCGGGGCTATCGCATCGAACTGATGGACTTGCGCGAGCCGTTGATCGAGGCGGTTGATGCCTGCTGGTCGCAGGCACGCGCCAGCGGCGTGGTGCTGACGAGCCAGGCACCCGAGCACGAATGCCTGGTGTCGGGCGACCGAGGGATGTTGACGCGCGCGCTGGTGAACCTGATCGACAACGCGCTGAAGCATGGCAGCCGGTCCGGCGCGAGCGTGCAAGGGTGCGTGCTCGCCGACGGAACCGGCTGGCGCATCGAGGTCGCGGACGCGGGCCAGCCTCTGCAGCCGCCGGCCGCTGCGGAGCTGTTCATGCGGTTCCGTCGCGGCAACACCGAAGTGCGCGGTGTCGGTCTTGGCTTGGCTTTCGTGCAGGCGGTCGCACAACGTCACGGCGGACGTGCCGGCTGGCGCGCCGCGACGCCGGGCAATGTGTTCTTCATCGAGCTGCCGCGCAGCGGCGCCGACTCGCACGGCCAGAACGTCAACAAAGGTTAACGAATCTCGTCGTTTCGGTGACCGCGTCCCATCATCGCGGCGCGCTGTGCAGGCATCCCTGCGTGGCCACGATCACCGCGAGGGAAACATGAAGAAGGCGTTGGCTGCCGAGTTCATCGGCACTTTCTGGCTCGTCCTGGGAGGCTGCGGGAGCGCAGTGCTCGCGGCAGCTTTTCCGCAACTGGGCATTGGCCTGCTCGGCGTGTCGCTCGCCTTTGGCTTGAGCGTGCTGACGATGGCCTATGCCGTCGGTCCCCTCTCGGGTGGGCATTTCAACCCGGCGGTTTCGGTGGGGCTTTGGGTGGGCGGACGTTTCCAAGGATCGCGCCTCTTGCCCTACATCGTCGTGCAGGTGCTGGGGGCACTGGTCGCTGGCGGCGTACTCGCGATCATCGCCACCGGCAAGCCCGGCTTCGATCTCGCGGCCAGCGGCTTCGCGTCCAATGGCTTCGGCGAGCATTCACCGGGCGGCTACTCGCTGCTGGCGGCACTCGTGGCCGAGGTGGTCCTGACCGCGCTGTTCGTCGCGATCATCCTCGGCGCTACCGCAACGCGCGGTGTTGCGTCGCTCGCGCCGATGGCAATCGGCCTCGCGCTGACGCTGATTCACCTCATCAGCATCCCGGTCACCAACACGTCGGTGAACCCGGCACGCAGCACCGGGGTCGCGGTGTTCACGGGCGGCTGGGCGATCGAGCAGCTGTGGCTGTTTTGGGTCGCGCCGATCGCGGGTGGTGCATTGGGGGCGCTGCTGTATCGAGCGGCGCTCGATGAGAAATCTGCACGCAACTGAATGTTGCAGATCGTCAACTTTTGTTAGTGCGGTCATTCTCGCCCCGTAGAGTTCGCGTCGCCTGAACGCCCGCCGTCGAGCGTGCGCCAACGCCGGATCACCCGGCCGACTCCCTGCCGATTTTTTGATGTGCCCCGTACCGGGCAGGGGATCGCTTTGTCTTTTGAAAACACACGATGACGTTCGATCGCCTCTTGCCAAGCCTTGCCCGCCGCGCGGGTTTCATCGTTGCTCGTGGCGTCGTGCCGCTGCTCTTGGGTCTGGCCGTCTCTGGCATGGCGCACGCCCAGCTGGTGGTGACGGGCACACCGGACAGTCCGGATCCGGTGGCCGCCGGCGGCACGGTGACCTACACCGTGGGCATTGGTGACGCGCTGGGTGCGCCGCGCAGCAACGTTACGCTGAACTTCGACATCCCGGCCGGCGGCCGATACGCCGGTACCGGTACGCTGCCCGGCGGGGTGTCCTGCGGCGGCATGTTGCTGGACCAGGCCGGCCCGGGCACCGTCACCTGCACGGGCATCAACGTGCCGGCGCTCGACACCGTGCAGGTCCCCCTGCGCGTGCGCACGCAGGCGGCCGGCACGATCACCGTCACCGCAGCGCTCGTGGGCGGCAGCTCGCAGAGCGAGACCACCACGGTCAACGCCGGTGCGGACCTGCAGCTGTCGATCAACGCGCCGGCCAGCGCGGCCGCGGGCAGCACGCAGAACGTGGTGCTCACGGTGACCAATGGCGGTCCGAACACGTCGCCCTCGTCGACGCTCAGCTACAGCGTGCCGCCGGGCTTCACGCTCAGCGGTACGCCGGGCGGCTGCTCGCTATCGGGCAGCACGCTCACGTGCAGCCTGGGCTCGATCGCCAACGGCGGCACGACCAGCGTCACGGTCACCGGCGTGATCGGCGTCGGCGGCAGCTCCACGCTCACGCACTCGGCCGACATCACCGGCAGCGGCGGCGTCGGCGACGGCGACACCAGCAACAACGTGGCCAGCGCCAACACCGCGGTTACGGCCGGCAGCAGCCTCTCGGTCACCAAGACGAAGTCGGTCGCCGATCCGGTGCAGGTGGGGCAGGGCTTCAACTACCAGTTCACGGTGCGCTACAGCGGCGACTTCCCGAGCGGGGTGCAGCTGCAGGACAACCTGCCGGCCAATTTCTGTGCCGTGGCGCCGGCCACCTTCACCAGCGGCGCGTGGACCTGCACCGCCTCCAGCACCTGTCCGTCGGCAGGCGGCACGCTGAGCTGCACGCGCAGCGGCACGGGCAGTGCCGGCAGCAACGTCTCGCTCGGAACGATCACCGCGCCCGTGCAGGCGCTGAGCAGCGGGGCCGGCATCGTGAACACCGCAACGGCCAGCGCCGCCGGGGTGAGCGCGGCCAATGGCTCGGTGAATACCACGGTCATCGACCCGGCCGCCGACCTGCGCGCCAACAAGGCCAAGAGCTGGCCGCAGTCCGCGGTGCCGGTGAACCAGGCCTTCAACTACACGATCTCGGCCACCAACCTCGGCCCGAGCGCGATCCCGTCGACCGGCACGATCACGTTGACCGACACGGTGCCGGCCAACCTGCGGGTCAACAGCATCGCGCCACCTTCGGGCTTCAGCTGCTCGTCCTCGGGCGGCAGCAGCTTCCCGCAGGCCGGTCCGGTGACCATCACCTGCACCAGCAGCAACGTGGCGCTGGCGGTCAACGGCACGACGAGCAACGTCACGATCAACGCGCAGGCCACTGCGGCCGGCGGCACGCTGACCAACCAGGTGTGCGTGAGTTCGGCCAATGCGCCGGCCGACAACGTGCCCGCCAACGACTGCACCGGCGTGGGCGTGAACCCGCAGGCCAATGCCGCGCAGGCCGACGTCTCGGTGCTCAAGCGCGTCGCCGGCATCGGCGATGCGCCCGGCAACCGGCAGGAGGCCGGCTCGCCCATCGTCTGGGAGATCGAGGTCGTCAACAGCGGCCCGCAGCCCGCCACCAACGTGGCGGTGACCGACACCTTCAACAACGTCTTCAACGCGAACAGCGGCCAGTATTCGTTGAGCACCAGCGCCGGCAGCGCCACGCTGGGCAGCTGCAGCCTGGCGCCCTCGGGCTCGGCGGTCTCGCTCAACAACTGCACGATCGCCAGCCTGCCTGTGTGCACGGCGAGCGTGGACTGCCCGAAGTACCAGGTGACGGTGCGCCACTTCGGCGACGGCACCTCGTCGGATGACCAGTTCACGGTGACCAACACCGCGTTCGCGCTGGCGCAAAACGAGGCCGACCCCGACCTCACCAACAACAACTCGAACAACAACACGCCGACGAGCGCGTACTACATCGCGCGCACGGACGTGGCGGTCGCGAAAACCGACAACCCCGATCCCGTGTCGGCCGGCCAGTTGCTGACCTACACGATCACCGCGAGCAACCCCTCGGCCACCAGTGCGAGCCGCGCCTTCAACGTGAGCGTGAACGACACGCTGCCGGCTGGCCTGGTGTTCCTCTCGGCCAGCGCGAGCGGCGGCGGCAGCTGCACCACGGCGCCCACGGCGGGCACCACCACGGGCGCCGGCAACAACTCGCTGGTCTGCGGGTGGAGCTCGATTGCGCGCGGGTCGCAGCAGACGGTGACCGTGCAGGTGCGCGCCACCGCCGCGCTGGCCGCGGCACTGGGCGGCAGCGGCTCGATCTCCAACACGGTGACGGTCTCGACCACCACGCCCGAGATCAGCGGTAGCGCGGCCAACAACACCGCCACGCAGGCCACGACGATCAATGCGCCCGCGTACGACCTGATCGTCAACAAGACCGACGACGTCGACCCGGTGAACGTGGGCGACAACGTCACCTACACGCTCACGGTCACCAACAACGGCGCATCGACCGCCGAGAACGTGGTGCTCACCGACTCGCTGCCTTCGGGCGCCGGCGCGCCCACCTTCGTGAGCCTGGTGACGCCGCTGCCCTCGGGCGTGAGCTGCGACACCTCGGCCGTGACGGTCGGCGTCGCAGGCGGCAGCATCAGCTGCGCCATCGCCAGCCTCGGCGGCACCGGCGGCGGCGCGACGGGCGAGACCAGCTCGGTGCAGGTGCGCGTGCGCCTGCAGGGCGCCGACAAGGGCACTTTCTCGAACGCGGCTTCGGTGCGCTTCGCGAACGCGGCGCAGGACGCCTTCGACCCGCAACCCAACAACAGCACCACCGAGCCCACGACGTTCCGCTTCAAGGCCGACGTGCAGGTGGTGGACAAGACCGCGGTGATCAGCGGCACGACCACACCGCTGGCCAACGTGGCGCAAGGCCAGGGCTTCGACTGGCTGGTGAACCTGCGCAACAACGGCCCGCAGGCCGCGGAGACCACCAGCTTCGGCGACACGCTGCCCTCGGGCCTGCAGCTCACCGGCACGCCGGTGTTCACGGTGACCTCGGGCACGTTCACGCCGGCGGCGCCCACCTGCACCGGCAGTGCGGGCGGCACCAGCACCACCTGCGCGATCACCAGCATGCCTTCAGGCGGCGCGGCGACGGTGCGCATTCCGGTGCGGCTGACCGGCAACCCGGCCAACGGCTCGGTGCTGACCAACACCGCCACGATCGTCACCACCGGCTCGGGCGACACCAACGGCGGTGCCAGCCCCAACGCCGGCAACAACTTCGGCAGCGGCACGATCACAGCGCAGACCTCGGTGCTGTCGGGCCGTGTCTACGAAGACACGAACGGCAACGGTCAGGCAGACGCAGGTGAGCCCGGCATTGCGGGGGTGACGCTCACGCTCACCGGCACCGACAGCCTGGGCAACGCATTGACGCGTACGACCACGAGCGACGCCGGCGGCAACTGGAGCTTCTCGGTCCCTGCGGGCACCTACACCGTCACCGAGACGCAGCCCGGCGCCTTCCTGCCCGGCATCACGCGCGCCGGTGGCGCCAGCGGCGCGGGCAGCAGCGCCGGCACGGTGCCCGTCAGCGGCGCGGGCGTGACCAGCGGCCCCAACGGATCCAACGCGAACGTCGTTCAGAGCGTGGTGCTGGGCACCGGTGGCAGCTCCACCAACAACCTGTTCGGCGAGGTGCGCGCCGCCTCGATCGCGGGCCGCGTGTACCAGGATGCCGACTACAACGGCGCCTTCACCTCCGGCGAGCCCGGCATCGCCAACGTGGCGCTGCAGCTCAGCGGCACCGACCTGCTCGGCAACGCCGTGAACGCCAGCACGACGAGCGCGGCCGATGGCACGTACAGCTTCGCGGGCCTGCTGCCCGGCAGCTACACGGTTATCGAACCCACGCAGCCCGATGGCTTTGCCGACGGCAGCGAGACGGCGGGCAGCGCCGGCGGCAGTATCGCGACCAACGAGCGCATCGGCGGCATCGCGCTGAACTCCAACGCCAGCGCCACCGGCTACAACTTCGGTGAACGTCTGCCGCGCGTGACCGTGCGTGTGTTCGAAGACGCCGACAACGACGGCGTGCCCGCCGCGGGCGATGCCGGCATCACCGGCGTCACGCTGCATCTCACCGGCACCTCGAACACCGGCACGCCGGTGGACATCGTGGCCGCGCCCATCGCCGGCCAGCCGGGCCGATACGAATTCCTCAACGTGCCGCCGTCGGGGGCAGCGGGCTACACGATCACCGAGACCCAGCCGGCCACCTATGCGCCGGGCAAGGCCAACGCCAACGGCAACCCCGGCAGCGCGCAGGCCAACGGCAACCTGATCCAGGGCGTGACGGTCGCCGGAACCAACACGCCGGCTGCACTGGGCGACTACCTGTTCGGCGAGCTCACCAGCAGCCAGATCCGCGGCCGCAGCTACTACGACCGCAACGGTGACGGCAGCCAGGGGCCGCTGGCCAGCGAGCCCGGCATCGCCGGCGTGACCATCACACTGACTGGTACCGACGACAACGGCAATGCGGTGGCGCTGACCACCGTCACCGACGCCAACGGCGACTACGTGTTCAACAACGTCGGGCCCGGCCTCTACACCGTGACCGAGACGCGCCCGTCGGGCTACCTGCCCGGTCTCACGCGCGCCGGTACCGTGACCGGCAGCGGCTCGACCGCCGGCAGCGTGCCCGTCAGCGGGGCGGGCGTGAGCGCCGGCGCCAACGGCTCGAACGCGCCGCTGGTGCAGAACATCCGCCTCGGCAGCCCGGGCTCCAGCTCGAGCAACAACAACTTTGCCTCGGTGCGCGCGGCCTCGCTCGCGGGCCACGTGTATGCCGACATCGCCCCGGCCAACGGCCAGCGCGATGCCGGCGAGCCGGCGCTTCCCGGTGTGACGGTCGCGCTGTCCGGCACCGACTTCCTGGGCCGCAGCGTCTCGACCGTGCTCACCACGGCCGCGGACGGCAGCTTCACTGCGAGCAATCTGCTGCCCGGCACCTACCAGCTCGACGAGGCCCAGCCCGCCGGCACCAGCGACGGGCCCGAGCACCTGGGCAGCGTGGGCGGAAGCGCACGCGGCACCGCCAACCCCGGCGGCGTGAACGACCGGTTCGGCGGCATCGCGCTCGCGTCGGAAGAGGCCGGTACCGACTACGACTTCGGCGAGCGTGGTGGCCAGATCACCGGACACGTGTACGTCGACAGCAACGGCAACGGCCTGCGCGATGCCGGCGAGCCGCCGATCGCAGGCGTGACGCTCACGCTGACCGGCACCAGCGCCGGCGGCCTGCCGGTCAGCATCACCGCCACCACCGGTGCGGACGGCCAGTACCTGTTCGACGGCGTCCTGCCCTCGGACGCGACCGGCTACAGCATCGCCGAGACCCAGCCCGTCACCTACGCCGACGGCGCCGAGACCGTGGGCCGCCTCAACGGCACGCCCAGCGGCGTCGTGGCCGGCAACGATCGCATCGGCTCGCTCGTCTACACAGGCGGCGCCGGCGACGGCTACGACTTCGGCGAACAGGGCGCATCGATCGCCGGCAGCGTGTTCAACGACATCAACGGCAACGGCAGGCGCGAGGCCGGCGACCTGCCGCTCGCCGGCGTGACGATCACGCTGACGGGCACCGACGCCACCGGCCAGCCGGTGAGCCGCACCACGGTGACCGCACGCGACGGCAGCTACAGCTTCCCCGACCTGCCGCTGGACGACGGCGCCGGCTACACGATCGTGCAAGCGCCGGTGCCGAGCTCGACCCATGCCGGCGAAACGCCGGGATCGCTGGGTGGCAGCGTGCCGGGCCCGCGCCGGCTCAACGTGAAGCTGCCTGCGGCAGCTGCACGCGGCACGGCCTATGACTTCTTCGAACAGGCGAGCGCACCGGCGGCGGTGAGCGGCCGCGCCTGGCGCGACACCGACCACGACCGCCAGGCCGACAGCGGCGAGCCCGCCGTGGCCGGCTGGACCGTCGAGCTGGTGGCCTGCAACGATGGCAGCACGAGCTGCGCCAACAGTGGCGTGCTGGTGCTCGACACTCGCAGCACCGGCGCGGATGGCAGCTACCGCTTCGACAACATCGTGCCGGGCTCGTACCAGGTGCGTTTCCGCGATCCGCAGGGCCGCCTGGTCGGCGGCTTGTGGCCCACCGACCCGGTGCTGAACGCGCCTAACGGCAGCTTCCCGACCGTGTCGGGCATGTCGCCGCGCGGCTGGATTCCGCTGACCGCCGCCACTGGCGTGTCGGTGATCAACCAGGACCTCCCGCTCGACCCGGGCGGGGTCGTGTTCGACAGCCTGAGCGCCGAGCCATTGCCAGGAGCAGTGGTCACGCTGAGCGGCCCCGCTGGCTTCGACCCGGCCGCGCAACTGCTCGGCGGCAACGCAGCGCTCACCACCGGCCCGGACGGCCAGTACCAGTTCTTCCTGCTGCCGGGTGCGCCGGCTGGCCAGTACACGGTGGCAGTGACCCCGCCGGCCGGGTACGTGCCTTCGGTCACCTACCCGGCGGCCGCCGGGCCGCTGGATGCGGTGAACTGCACCGCGCCGGGCGGCACCGGTACCACGCGCGGCAGCGAGGCCTGCATCGTCAGCGCGGCGGCACGCCCGCTGGCTGGCGCCGCGGCAGCGTACTTCATGACCTGGCAGATGGGCGCGGCCGGCGCACGGCCGGTGGTCAACAACCACATCCCGCTCGATCGAGAGGGCTCGGGCACGGCCATCGAGCTGCGCAAGATCACCTCCAAGCTCACCGTGAAGAAGGGCGAGCCTGTGCCGTACGTGATCACCGCGCGCAACGCCAGCAGCGG
>Ga0075370_10000466_pt1 | contig 15121 bp, 11 predicted proteins | sample EndMethybrTD3035_FD_71398 | JGI IMG/M metagenome (GOLD analysis project Ga0075370, IMG submission 71398) | Populus endosphere microbial communities from Tennessee, USA - Endosphere MetaG P. TD hybrid TD303-5 | ecosystem: Host-associated > Plants > Roots > Endosphere | place: USA: Tennessee... | reverse complement strand
TCGATGCCGCTACACCCTGTCGCCCAGCAGCTCCTCGACGACGCTGCTGCGAGCGACCAGCCCAACAGTCACCTTCTTCCTGTGGAGGTAGCCCGAGCGAACTTCGAGAATCTGTTCGGGTCGCTTCCGGTAGAGACCGTCTCATCGGTCGAGGACCTGACCGCGACAACCGACGATGGCGAGCTGCCGGTTCGCCTCTACAAGCCGGCCACCGCCGGCACCACCACGCCTCTCGTCTACTTCATCCACGGCGGCGGCTGGCAGATGGGGAGCATCAGTTCCCACGACGGCATCTGCCGCGCGATCGCGAACTCGACCGGATACGCCGTGCTCAGCGTGGACTACCGGCAGCCACCCGAGCACAAGTACCCGGCCGCCCCGCACGATTGTTATGGCGCGTTGATCTGGACGGTCACCAATGCTGCGACGCTCGGCATCGACCCGACCCGGGTCGCCATCGCCGGCGACAGCGCCGGCGGAAACCTCGCCGCCGCCGTCGCGCTTCAGGCTCGCGACAACATCGGCCCGCGCATTGCGTGCCAGGTTCTCATCTACCCGGCCACCACCTTCGACCTCGACAAGGGGTTCAACGACGAGTTCGAGGGATTCGTCCTCTTCCGTGACGAGCTCGAATGGCACAAGGATGCGTACTTCAACTGCGCGGAGGATGCGGTGTCAGGCTATGCATCGCCACTCAACGCGGACTTGACTGGTCTGCCGCCGACCTTTGTGCTCACTGCGGAGTACGACCCGCTCGGCGTCGCCGGCGTCGCCCTCGCGGACAAGCTGCTTGCCGACGGCGTGAAGACCGCCCATCGGCAGTACGACGGGATGATCCACGGATTCATCCAGTTTCCAGACCTTTTCGAAGCTGCGACTGCAGCCGTCATGGACGTCGCCGACTACATTCGCGCGCACTTCGAGGAGGGTGTGACTTGAGCAACTTCACCGGCCTGACCGCCGTCATCACCGGCGCCGGGGGTGGGATGGGTCTCGCGATTGCCGCCGACCTGGCCAAGCGAGGGGCGCACGTCGTAGGCGTTGATCTCAAGGAAGCGCCCGACAGCTTCCCTGCGGACGCGCTGTATGTTCGCGGCGATGTCTCCGATCCAGATCTGGCCCCCGCCACCGCAACTGCAGCAGTCAAGACTTCGGAGACCGGCAACATAGACCTTCTCGTCAATGCCGCCGGGGTCGCCTGGTTCGCTGATCCGGGGATGCCCGAGCCGCCCTTCCTCGACGGGTCGATCGTCGATTCGGACCCCGAAAGTTGGAAGCGGGTTCTGGACATCAATCTCACCGGACCAATGTTCTTCGCTCGAGCGGTGCTGCCGATCATGCGTCGACACCAAGCTGGATCGATGGTGCACATCGCGAGCATCGCCGGCCTCCGCTTGGCGGATGGAGCACTTGATGCCTATCAGGTCTCCAAGGCCGGGCTCATCAGCCTCTCCCGCGCGATCGCCGCCCGGTACGGACCAGAAGGCGTCCGGTCCAACACCGTGTGTCCCGGAGCGATCCGCACCCCGATGACCGCCGGCATCTACGAGAACGACCCGGCACGCGAAGCCTCTATGGCTCAGCGGGTGCCCCTCAGGCGTGTTGGCACCGCCGAGGACGTCTGCTCGGCGGTGAGCTACCTGCTTTCCGACGCGGCCTCGTTCGTCACTGGAACCGACCTCGTCGTCGATGGCGGCTGGCTCACCAACATGGGGTGAGTGACCTCCTGGCCACCAGCCAGCCGATCCACCTGTAGCCAGAGTCGTTGAACGGGGTCAACGCCGCCGATGCTAGATCGAACGGGTGAGCGCTGGGCTCTGAGGAGGACGAGGGACCGTCTTCACATACCCGAGATCTCAACCGTCGCCCAGGTCACCCGGACCTGCGAGCAGGGATCAACGGCTCAGCCACGTCTCGATTGTGTGGCGGGTCTCGTTGATGTGCGCGGCCATCGTGACGGCCGCGAGCTCGCCGTCCTTGTTACGGATCGCGGTCAAGATCTCGGCGTGGTGGTCATTCGCATTGTCCTCGATGCGCCCGAAGATAGTGCCAACCGGGAGCCACATACGGCTGCGAGCCTGAGCGACAGCGGCAAGCAACTGCTCGTTGGCTGCGGCCTCGGCAATGCCGAGGTGAAACGCCGAGTCAAGGGCCTGGAACTCGGTCACGTGCGCCGTCGTATCGCCATCTCTCGATCCCTTGATCGCGTCGTCCATGCGGGTCACCAGGTTCTCCAGCTTCGGCAGGTCCGCAACCCTGCGCCGCTCGGCTGCGAAGCGGGCGGCGCCGGTTTCCACGATGACCCGAAAATCGAACGCGTCGCGAACGGCAACCTTGTTGCGTCGGAACCGCTGGCGTGCCTCAGCCGCGTCGTAGGTCGGCTCGAGGACCAGGAACCCGCCGCCGCGACCCCGACGAACCGAGATGCGGCCTTCACGCTCGAGTACGGCGATCGCGGCACGAACTGTCGTGCGCGATACGTCCAGCATCTCCGCCATGTCTCGCTCAGCCGGCAGCCGGTCACCAGGCTTGAACTGTCCGGCGTCCATCGACTGACGGATCTGGTCCAGCACCAGCTCGTGTGCAGCAATCTGACGGACGGGTTCCAGGTTCGCGCGCTCGGCCATGACCACCTCCTCTTTCTTCCCGAAGGTTACTCCAATAGACCGAAGAACCGGTCCAGGCCTCGCGCCACCAGCACCAACCGGATAGGTCTACAGGTCTTGTCTTTAGTCCTTTTAGATCTTAGTGTGGTCCGGCACATGGTTTCGATCCGCACCCACGCGCTTGAACCTCACGGAGACGACGATGTTCTATCCCCTCACGGTCAACGACTTCCTCTACCGGGCGGCTGAGGTGTTCCCCGACCGGACTGCCGTCATCGACGAACCGTGCGCAGCTCAGCCGTGGGAACCGCTCACCTATCGAGACCTGACTGCGAGAGCTCGATCTCTCGCCGCATCACTGGACGCGCTCGAGGTTGGCCAGGCAGGGCGAGTCGCGATCCTGTCCCAGAACTCTTCACGGATGCTGACGTCCTTCTACGGCGTCAGCGGCTTCGGTCGGATTCTGGTCCCCATCAACTTCCGCCTCACCACCGCTGAGGTCGCCTACATCCTCGACCACAGCGGTGCCGACGTACTCCTGGCGGATCCCTCGCTCAAGGATGTCGTCGATCGAGTCCACTGCAGGCACAAGTTCGTGTTCGGGGAGAACGACGCGTCTCTGTGGACCAATGGCTCCACCCCGCGCGTGTGGACGCCCGAGGAAACTGCGACGGCGACGATCAACTACACCTCCGGTACCACTGCACGACCCAAGGGGGTGCAACTGACCCACCGCAACCTCTGGCTGAACGCGGCGACCTTCGGGTGGCACCTCGGCGTCGACGAGGACGAGGTCTATCTCCACACCCTCCCGATGTTCCACGCCAACGGCTGGGGGATGCCATACGCGATCACGGCATTTGGGGGAACCCACATTGTGCTTCGCCAGGTCGATGGTGAGGAGATCCTGCGCCGCGTCGAGCGGTACGGCGTCACCCTCATGTGCGGCGCGCCGGCTGTCCTCGCTGCCATCCTGGATGCAGCCAAGAACTGGCAGGGGGTCGTCCCGGGCCATGACCGGGTCCGCGTGGTCGTGGCTGGGGCGCCCCCGCCGACTCGCCTCATCGAGCGGATTCGCGAGGAGCTCGGCTGGGAGTTCATCCAGATCTACGGCCTGACCGAGACGTCTCCGTTCCTCACCATGTCGCGGATGCGGCGAGAGTGGGCGGACCTTCCCAGCGGCGAGCAGGCTCGTCTCCTTGGGCGGGCTGGGGCACCTGGGATCGGTGTCAAGCTTTCGGTCGATCCGGATGGTGAGGTGCTCGTCGCGAGCAACCACAACCTGGACGCGTATTGGCAGAACCCTGAAGAGACGGCGCTGGCCCAACGCGGTGGCGTCTTCCACACAGGTGACGGTGGCGCGATCGTCGACGGCTACCTCACCATCCAGGACCGCAAGAAGGACGTCATCGTCTCCGGTGGCGAGAACGTGTCCTCGATCGAGGTCGAAGACGTTCTGGCAGGCCACCCGGCCGTCAAGGAAGTAGCGGTCATCGGCATCCCTGACGAGAAGTGGGGCGAACTCGTCACGGCACTGGTCGTCACTAACACCGAGATCCAAGAACACGAGCTGATCAGCTACTGCCGCGAGCGACTCGCCGGCTACAAGACCCCGAAGCGGGTCGAGTTCCGACCCGAGCTGGCCCGCACAGCAACCGGGAAGCTCCAGAAGTTCAAGCTCCGAGAGTCGTACTGGGCCAGCCGTGAGCGCCAAGTCAACTAGGGCGTGTCTCCCACGTCTTGGCGGCGCCGGACGCCGCCCAGAGCACACGCTTCACCCCACGGAAGGCGCTCGCTGCACTCGCGCTTCCGCGGGGACCTCGAACAAGCTGGCGGCGTTGCCGACCCCTTCGAAGACGCCCCGTCCGCGCGCGGGCCGGCGCCTTGCCAGCCCGCGCCTGGACGACGCCGGCACCCACCAGCAAGGGGAAGACACGCCCTAGGCGCTCACCGCTCTGAGCCCGATCGACACAAGGCCCTTGGCAGGACCGATCAAGCCGGGCGCACGCCTCCGAAAAGGTCCAAAGCCCGAGGGAATTGGACAAACAACCGACCCACTCACCAAGGACAGACGACGAGAGGTACCACAGTGACCCGGAAAGTCATCATCACCGGCGGCGGAGGAGTCATAGGTCGCGCCATCTGCGGACGCCTCGCCCAGAGCGGGTACCAACCTGTGGCCGCCGATCTCGACGCGTCCATCCCCGAAGGGAAAGACGCCTTCCCCTTCCCCTTCGTCCAGATGGATGTCACGTCCACTGAATCAGTGAGCGAAGCTGTCAGGGCAGCAGTCGCAGCTGGCGAGACTCTCGCCGGTGTCGTCAACTGCGCCGGCATTCTCCGAGACTCGTTCGTCGGCGAGATCGATGAGGACAAGCTCGACCTGATGTTCCAGGTCAACATCGCCGGCATGGCCCGGGTCGTCGATGCCACCTCCCACCTCATCCAGGACGGCGGCTCCATCGTCAACATCGGATCCCTGACCGGACACTTCGGCCGGTTCACCGGGGCCTCCGTCTATGGCGCGACCAAGGCCGGAATCGCGGCGTACACGCGTTACCTTGCCTCCGAGCTCGCCCCACGTGGCATCCGGGTCAACAACGTCGCTCCCGGCGTCATCCGCGCTCCCATGAGCCCGTCGATGGCCCGCGTCTCCGGTGGCGAAGCAGCATCTGCGAACCACGCAATGCTCAAGCGAATTGGTGAGCCCGAAGAGGTCGCTGAGGTCGTCGAGTTCTTCATCTCCCCGCGGTCCTCGTTCGTCACTGCGCAAACCCTCCTCGTGGACGGCGGAGTCGTCGCATGGTGACCGCGACCGCTACCGAGGAGGTCGTCGGCGCCCTCGCGACCGCGAACGACCGCGCCTTCGAGCGACTCAACGACGCGGACCCCTGGGTCGTCGACGTCGCTCCGGCCCGGTCCGTCATCCCGAACTACCCCGACAACCTCGTGCTCACTTCTGGTGCACCATTGGAATGGGCCGACTATGTCGGTGGCCAGCGCGAAGCCTTGATCGGCGGTGCGCTGTTCGAGGGCCTGGCATCGACCCGCGAGGAAGCGATTGCGGGATTCGAGTCCGGCGCCATCGCCATCGGCGCCTGCCACGACTACGGCGCGGTCGGCTCCCTGGCCGGGATCTACACCGCATCGATGCCCGTGTTCGTCGTCGAGAACCGCGCGCACGGCAACACCGGCTTCTGCAACTTCTACGAGGGCAAGGAACCGCGGCGCCTCAACTACGGCTGCTACGACGAAGGAGTCCACGAGCGGCTCGAGCATGTCAACACCGTCCTCGCGCCTGTCGTCGGCGAAGCGATCCGGCGTGGGGGTGGGGTGGCCCTCAAGCCACTCATTGCCCGGGCCCTGCGCATGGGAGACGAGGTCCACAGCCGCAATGCCGCGGCGTCGGTGCTGTTCAACCGGGAGATCCTGCCCGCAGCTCTCGACATGGTTCGCGACGGCTTCCCCGGTGTCCGCGAGACCATGGTGCACCTCGCCGAGAACGACTACTTCTTCCTCCGACTCTCGATGGCGGCAGCCAAGGCATCGGCTGATGCCATGATCGTGCCCGGCTCGACGCTGGTGTCTGCGATGGCGTTCAACTGTCGCGGCTTCGCCATCAAGCTCGCCGGCCTCGGCGACCAATGGTTCGAAGGGCCACCGCCGGTCCACGAAGGCAAGTTCTTCGCCGGACACACCGAGGACGAGATCACCTGGATGGGCGGCGAGTCGCCGATCACCGAGACCGTCGGCCTCGGAGGCTTCGCCCAAGCCTGCGCCCTGACCTTGCAGGAGTACCAGGGCGGGTCTGCGGAGATCATGATCGAGCGGAACAAGCAGATGTACGAGATCACCCACGGTGAGAACTCCACCTACCGCATCCCGCTGTTCAACTTCCGCGGCACACCAACAGCGGTGGATGCCCGGAAGGTGCTGCACACGGGCATCTCTCCCGTGATGGACGTGGGCCTCGCCGGTCGGGACGGTGGCCAGATCGGTGCAGGCATCATCCGGGCTCCACGCGAGTGCTTCGAGAAGGCGATCGCGGCGTTCGAGGCGCAGGCCTGAGCTCGGCCGAGCTCGCCGAAGCTTCTTGACATCGCAATAAAAGGTCGAAAGAATGGACCAAACGACCTACTACGACGAGACGGTACTCACCATGACGTCAGCAAGCTCGACCTCGTCCTCGAAGAGGGGCGCACACGATGTCGCGATCATCGGCACGGGGTTCAGCGGCATCGCGGCCGCCACTGCCCTCATCAAGGAAGGTGTCGATGACTTCGTGATGTTCGAGCGTTCGGCGGACATCGGCGGCACCTGGCTGGTCAACCGCTACCCCGGGGCCGAGGTCGACCTCGAGTCCCATATCTACTCGTTCTCCTTCGAGCCGTACGACTGGAGCCGCACCCATGCTGATTGGCGTGAGCTGCTCGCCTACCTGCAAGGAGTTGCGCGCAAGTGGGCCCTGTACGAGAGAACCCTGCTCAGCACCGGGGTCGCAAGCGTCACCTGGGACGAGGCATCGCGGACCTGGAGCATCGAAGACGAGGCCGGCACCAGTCACGGACCGTTCAAGGCGGTCATCTCCGCGGTCGGCTTCCTGAACACACCCCTGATCCCGCCGTTCCTTCGAGGGGAGACCGGCTTCGAGGGCGACTTGTGCCACACCTCAACCTGGCGCGACGAGCTGACCCTCAAGGACAAGGCGATTGGCGTCCTCGGCACTGGCTCCTCCGCTGTCCAGGTCGTCACCGAGGCCGAACGGCAGGGCAAGTCCGTCAAGGTCTTCCAGATCGAACCGAACTGGCTCCTGCCCAAGGGAGCCCGCGACTTCACGTCCGCCGAGCGCAGGTGGAACAAGCTCCGCCCGGTGTACTACTTCCGGCGGTACCGCCTGTACCTCGACTACGACCTGCGCCAGTACAACGCCGCCCACGCTCGTGTCGGGACCTCGGTCAACAAGAAGCGCCTCAGGGCGGCGAAGGACTATCTCCACCGGGAGATGCGCTCCCGACCCGACCTGGAGGCTCTCCTCACCCCGAGCTTCTCCATCGAGGCCCGCCGCACTGTGGTCAGCGACACCTACTACAAGAGCCTGCTGTCCCCGAAGGTCGAGCTCGTCCCGCATGCCGTCACAGACGTGACGCCTTCCGGGGTCGTCGACGCGACGGGGGAGAAGCACGAGCTCGACATGATTGTGCTCGCCACCGGATTCGATGCGGCGAACTTCATCAGCACCTACCGGACGACTGGAGAGCACGGCATTGTTCTTCGCGACCAGTGGGAGGGCGGTGCCGAGGCATTCCTCGGTGTCATGACGCCGAACTTCCCGAACTTCTTCATGATCTTCGGTCCGAACACCAGCGGCATCCCGCTGGTCACCTACTACGAGGCACAGGCGAAGTTCGCGGCAAAGGCGGTGAGGAAGCTCGCAACCGGTGACGCCAGCAAGATCACGGTCAAGACGTACCTGCACGAGCTCTACAACCGGCGCCTCCAACGCCGGCTCCACAAGACCGTATGGACCGAGGTCTCCAACTACTTCCAGGGAACCAGCGGCAAGGTTGTCAGCCAATGGCCGTTCAGCCCGACCGCGTACCTGGTCGGCCTGCGCTTTGCGCGCTGGTTCGGCATGGATATCAAGTAGGCGGGAGTACACATGGGCAGCCTGGACCAGAAGGTCATCGCCGTCACGGGCGCGGCCGGCGCGATCGGCCGCGCCGCTGTATCCGCCTTCAAGCGTGAAGGCGCGGTGGTCGTCGGAGTCGACCTGCGCCATGCCGAGGACACCGGTGCGGACGAGTTCATTTGCTGCGATCTCACCGTGGAGGACCAGGTGCGCGACCTGTACGTGGGTGTGGTCGAGGAGTTCGGCCGCATCGATGGGCTGTTCAACAACGCCGGCGTCGCCCTTGCTGAAGACACCTCGGTCCTCGGCGAAGACTTGGCCGTGTTCGACCGGACACTACGCATCAACGTCCACAGCGTGTTCCTGTGTTGCAAGCACGGCATTCCGCACCTCATCGCGAGCGGCGGCGGCGCAGTCGTGAACACGGCCTCTCTCGTCGCGAGCATGGGCTCCGCGGTCTCCCAGATCGGGTACACGGCCTCCAAGGGTGCGGTGGTCTCAATGTCGCGAGAGATGGCCGTCGAGTTCGCTCGGAAGGGCGTTCGGGTAAACACCCTCAGTCCGGGTCCGGTCGAGTCTCCGATGCTCGACAGCTTGTTCAGTGACGACCAGATCGCACGGCGCATGGTGCACGTGCCGGCTGGTCGGTTCGGTACTGCTGAGGAGATGGCCGAGGCCGCCCTCTTCCTGCTCAGCGACGCCTCGAGTTTTGTCAACGGAGTCGAGCTGATCGTCGACGGCGGCATCGCCGCGGCGTACGTCACCCCGGAAGACTGAGTTCAGCAGGGAGCACCCTCGTCAGTCCGAATCGGTGGTCTGGTCTGGTGGGGTAGCGCCCACGTCGGAGTAGGCGTGGGCCGGGATCGCCGAGAGGTCCTTGTAGATGGACCAGGTGCACACCTTCCGCCCTGGATGCCCCGCGCTGGGCCGAACGGGTGGTGCAATGACCCGCAGCGGATAACCCAGTCGTTCGATCGGAGCGCGCTGCTGAAGCTGGCAGCAGTGCACGCAGTAGAGGCAGACACCTTTGGTCTTCCAAGCCCAGTCATGCTCCTCGGTGGTGAACTCGCGCGGGTCGCGATCGGTGCCTGCGTCCGGGTAGGTTCGCCCGCCTGACCCGCACGGCGCGAACTCCAGGACCCAGCGGTTCGCTTCTTCGCGGACGTCGAAACGACCATCGCGAGTCGGGCCCGTCAGATGCCCGCGGACGGCCTCGAATATGTCCAGACCCAGACGCTCCACCGAACTCTCCCATGAGCCGACCGTCGGGTCGTACTTCTCAGCAATGGCCTCGTAGTACCGGTTGAGAAGGATGTCCCAGAGCGGGCCTACGCTGGCCTCGCCAAGCTCCTCCGCGGCGAGTGCGAGCAGGGCGGCCAGCAGGTCGGTTGCCGGATCATGAGCGGCGAGCCAGGTCGATCGCGCCAGCGCCAGCACCTCGGGTGCGCTTGTTTCGAGGGACGCGGACAACTTGACGAATCGGGCGATCAGCCCCACGTACCTCGTCCAACCAGTCTCGAGTTCGTGCTTGACCCTCAAGCAGTCCAAGCCGCGCTGCGCCAGAGCAGATTCGGGAACACCGTGCGCGGCGAGCAACGCCGGAAGCTGGACCAACCACAGGGCGTACAGGTCGAAGGCCTCCTGGGCCTCCTGAACCGTCATCCGGGCGAGCGAGGCCGCGTCCTCGGCTCGACCCTCGGTGAATGCGTCGAGTGCCAGGACGTAGGACGACCGACCCTGGTCCGGCCAGGGGTCGGTCCGGACGTCGTGACCGAGTGCGTCGTAGAAACGGGTTGGGCGCTCAGCCATCCTCACGCACGCTCGAAGAGCCGACGCTTCTCCCAGTCGGTGACGACCTCGGTGAGGAACGCCAGCTCCTCCTCCCGGCCCACGGTCAGAAGGTGCCGGTGAACCTCGGCACCAAGGCCCTCGCGCAGATCGTCGCTCTGTGCGAACTGGTCGAGAGCAGCCGGCAGCGAGGTTGCCAACGTCGGTACGTCGGTGCGGGTGTACATGTCGCCGGTCTCCAGCGTCGGCATCGCCAGGTCGGCCTCGATGCCACTCGCACCGGTGGCCGCCATTGCGGCTAGAGCGACGTAGGGGTTCACGTCCGCACCCGGGACCCGGTTCTCGACGCGCCGACTGACCCCGGACCCGATGAGTCGCAAGGAGCAGGTCCGGTTCTCGTCACCCACCGCGATCGCCGTCGGCGCGAAGGAGTGTGCCTGGAACCGCCGGTAGGAGTTCAGATTCGGTGCGTACATCAGAGTGGCGGAGGCCATCCCGCGCGCGACGCCGGCGACGTAGCCGTCGAACTGCTCCGTGTCGCCGAGGGAGGTGGTTCCCGTGATGTCCCACAGGCTCGTATGCACATGACACGAGCTGCCGTCTCCGTCGATGGCCCACTTGGCCATGAACGTCGCCGAGACCCCCATGCGAGCGGCGATGCTCTTCACGCCGAACTTGTAGAGGAAGTGACGATCGGCCATCTCAAGCGCACCGGCGTGGCTCAGGTTGATCTCCTGCTGACCGAAGCCGTACTCGTGCGCGTAGCCCTCGACCTTGATGCCAGCAAGGTCCATCTGGCGGATCACCTCGTTCACGAACGGCTCCGCCTTGATCGCCGCGATGGCGTCGTATGCCGCGTGGTAACGGCTCGCCGCGGTCAAGCCCTTGTGGTCGGCGTTCCACGCCGCTTCGTAGGACTCATCGAAGAGGTAGAACTCCAGCTCGGTTGCTGCTTGGATCGTGACACCGAGCCCCTCGAGACGTTCGAGCTGGTGCCTCAGGATCTGCCGCGGGGCGAACGCCACCGGCGATCCGTCGGGAAGTATCGGGTCGCAGATCACGACAGGTGTGTTCGGCAGCCAGGGGAGACGGCGGACTGTGGTCAGGTCGGGAACCAGCGGCACATCCGGCACTCCGCCGCCCATGCCGCCGACGTGATCGAGTCCGGCGCGGACGTTCTGCTCGATGTCGACGCCCCACAGCATCAGCGGCACTTTGAACGCGCCGAGGTGGTCGTACTCCTCAAGGAACCGCTCGGTAGGCACTCGCTCAGCCAGGCAGCGTCCGGCGTTGTCAGGAGTGATGAGCATGACCCCGTCGACGAGTCCCGCCGTCGCCTCGCTGCGGAGCTGCTCCAACGACATGGGGCCATACGTCAGGCGGTCGAGCCCAGACACGGCGACTGGACTCTCGAACGACGTGGACGTGAGGGTCATTGGTGCTCCTAGGGATCAAGCCTGCCGTTTTGGTCCAGCAAGTAGACCTAAACAGTAATTCGCCCGCATCCCACCTGTCAACGATCTCCGATCGGCCGCACTGGAGAGCGAGTTGGGGCAGGCGGCTGACCTGGTCAACGCTGGGGGGTTCGCGTCATTGGCCCGGTGTTGAGGCAAGTCCGCTTCAGGCGCACTCTTGACACGAGATGGAGTAGGTTTGAAGATTGAGCCAATAGAACAATTGGAGGACGAGGATCCGGAACGCCGCAGGTCAAGCCTCACAAGGCGCGGGCCTACCAGCGCACGTTCGATGTCCCGCTCGCACTCCACCGGCTGCTCGGGCGGCCGCCACGAGCGACCGCATCTACAGCCTCCACATGGAGCAGGACCAAGGAGAACCAGCCACATGTCCACGACAAGAGATTCCCGAGTGAGTGTGCCTTCGCAAAGCGACAAGGCAGCACTACTTCACCGCGGCCTTGGTGTCAGCAAGATCGTCTTCATTGTGGTTGCTGCGGTAGCACCGCTCGGCGCGGCATCGGCGGTGATCCCGCTTGTCTTTGCCTTGGGTGGAAACTCGTCCGCACCGCTGTACTTCGTTGGTGCCGGCATCGTTCTGACTGTCTTTGCGGTCGGCTTCACCCTCATGAGTCACCATGTGCGGAACGCTGGCGCGTTCTACTCCTACGTACAGGCGGGCCTTGGCAAGGTGTCTGGAGCTGGGGCTGCCTCTCTGGCGCTTGTCTCCTACGTGATCCTGCTGATCGGTCTCTATGCCCTGTTGGGTGTCTTCGCTTCAGCTGCGGTGGAGCAGTATCTCGGTCTGAACGTGAAGTGGTGGCTATGCGCGGGCGCCGCTCTCGGTCTGATCGCGCTTCTCGGCTACCGCGACATCGAGGTGAGTGCCAAGGTGCTCGGGGTGGCGCTGGTTCTGGAGGGGCTGGCCGTCCTGGTCGTCGACGTCGCCGTGCTCTCCAAAGGTGGCGACACGGGGCTCTCTGCAGAGCCCCTGGACCTGAGCAACGCCTTCGACGGCGCGCCTGGGCTCGGACTCATGTTCGCGTTCTTCGCGTTCATCGGCTTCGAGGCGACCGCGGTGTTCCGCAGCGAGGCCAAGGACCCTGAACGCACGATTCCCCGTGCCACCTACATCGCTGTTGCCCTGATCGGCGGTCTGTACGCGCTCACGTCCTATGCCATTGCTGTCGGGCTGGGAGCGGGCCAAGCTGCCGAGGTTGCCGGTGCCGATCCGTCCAACGTCATGCAAAGCCTCGCCCATCGCTACGCGGGCAGCGTCGTTGAGGACGCGGTCATCCTGCTCCTGGTGACCAGCCTGTTCGCTTGCTGTCTGTCGTTCCACAACGTGGTCACCCGCTACCAGTTCAACCTTGCCAACGGTCGGGTCCTGCCCGCCTACATTGGCGAAGTCCACCCGAAGAACCTCGCACCGTCCCGCTCCTCGGTGGTCGTCACGGTCGCCTCTGCGGGAATTCTCGGCGCCCTCACGGCCGCCGGCCTGGACCCTGTCCTCGAGATCTACACGTGGTTCGCCGGCGCAGCGACGCTGGGGATCCTGCTGCTCATGCTGTTGACCAGCGTTGCGGTCGTGGCCTTCCACCAGCGTCGTGACAGCAACGACCCGGTGTGGAACTCGGTCATCGCTCCGATCCTGTCGTTCCTGGGTCTTGCCTACGTCGTGTACATGGTGCTCGACAACCTCGACCTGCTCGTCGGTGGGCGCACTGCTGCGAACTGGGTTTGCATCGGCCTGGCCACCTCGTTCGTCGCCGGAGCGGGAGTCACCGCGATCGCGAAGGTGTCCTCGCCCGAGAAGTATGCGGAGATCCTGGAGGACTGATCACCTCATTCCCGCCTGAAGAGCGGCGGCGCCCCCAGGTTCAGTGGCCGGGGGCGCCGTAGACGTTGTCGACGCGATCGGGGGAACCTTCCCTTCTAGGAGAAGTGCAGGGTTCGGCGGGCGGCCTGCCCGAACTCGCCGCACTCCGACACGAACCCTCGAAGCAGCGAAGCGGACCTTGGCTCGTAGGGCCACAGGATCTCGGGGTGCCATTGCACTCCGACGAGATGCTTCTCGACAGACTCGACGGCCTCCATCAGCCCATCCGACGAGAATGCGACCGCGGTGAGGTCCGGCGCCAGCTCACAGAGTCCCTGGTGGTGCTCACTGTTCACGGGGACCAGACCGTCGCTGCCCATCCACTTCGCCAGAAGCGTGCCCGCCCAGACATCAACATCGTGAACGGGATGCGCGAGCGCCTCCTGGGACGCTTGATGCGGCAAGCTCCCTGGTCGGTCCCGACCGAGGTCGGCGTACAGGGTTCCGCCGAGGGTGACGTTCACGAGCTGGAGACCGCGACAGATCGCAAGGATCGGCATGCGGTGGTCGAGTGCGACCTCCAGAGCGACGCGTTCACTCGCGTCGCGTGCGGCGTTCACCCCCCGGATCAGGGAGTCGTCTGGGTCGCCGCCGTACAAAGCCGGGTCAACGTCTCCTCCGCCGCTGATCACGAGTCCGTCAAGGCGTTCGACAACAGCGTGGATACGGGGTTGCTCGTGGGCGCAGTCGATGCTCAGCGGAGTGGCGCCGGCAGCGACGAATGCATGGAACATGTGCCGCCACAGGCCGAATCCTTCGAGATCGCGCGTTGAGTACGTGATCCCGATGACGGGACGGTCGAGATGATCCTGCAAGACGTACTCCAGACTCGTACCTAGAAGACCGACCAACCGGCCGTCCATGAGAACTCCTCGATGGCGGCCACGCCGCCGACGGAGTTGCCGTCGCCATCGAGTCGCGGGCTCCAGGCGCAGACGGTGCCCACGCCCGGAAGCGTCGCGACGATGCCGCCGCCGATCCCGCTCTTCGCCGGTAGCCCCACCCGGTAGGCAATGTCGCCCGCCGCGTTGTACATGCCGGAGGTCAGCAGAACCGCGTTCATACGCCGGACGTTGGCCGAGTCGAGCACCCGATCGTGCAGGCGACGATCAGCCAGGAAACGAGTCGCGCGCGCGACGCCGAGCGCAGACGCGGTGATGGCGCACTGCGCGTAGTAATGAGCCAGGACTTCGTCGACGTCGTTCACCAACCGGCCGTGCTCTGCCAGCACATGCGCGAGTGCCCGATTGCGGTGGTCCACCGCGGCTTCTGAGGAGGCAACCGCGCTATCGGAAGCGACGCCCACGTCCCCGGACAGCTCTCGAATGAGCTCGGTCACGGTATCCACCGCTGAGCCTGTGTGATGAAGGAGCCGGTCAGTAACGATGATCGCCCCGGCATTGACGAATGGGTTCCTGGACCGACCTGCCGCGCGTTCGAGCTCGCTCACGGAGTTGTACCCGAGCTCCGTCGGGTCCCAGCCAACGTGCTCCCAGGCCGTCGGCTCCAGGCGGAGCAGCGCAGCCAACGCGAATAGCTTCGTGATGCTCTGCAGCGAGAAGGCGACATCACTCGCACCGACACAGACCTCGACACCCTCCACAGTCGTCACCGAGAAGCCGAAGCTCTCAGGGTCAACCCTCGACAACTCCGGGATTCTCGGCGTGACCACACCGGACGGTGCAGCACTGCGCCCGATCTCCACCGCACGCTGGGATGCCGCACGGAGCGCTTCGCTGCTGAGCGCGCGAGGGTGTGCTACCTC
>Ga0075370_10000463_pt1 | contig 15149 bp, 12 predicted proteins | sample EndMethybrTD3035_FD_71398 | JGI IMG/M metagenome (GOLD analysis project Ga0075370, IMG submission 71398) | Populus endosphere microbial communities from Tennessee, USA - Endosphere MetaG P. TD hybrid TD303-5 | ecosystem: Host-associated > Plants > Roots > Endosphere | place: USA: Tennessee... | reverse complement strand
TCGCGCTGCACGCGCCGGACCTCCGTGCGGTCCTGCAGCAGCCACCACGTGCCCGCCGTCGGGTCGCTCGGGTTGGCGACGTACGCGATGATCTGCACCCACAGCGCGTTGCCGGCAAGCGTGCACACCTCCATCTCGTGCAGCAGCGAATCACCCCGCGACAGCACCGGGGTGGCGACCTGGGACAACGCCTCGAAATCCTCATCGCTCTTGAAGAGGCGGCGCGTGGGCAGGCCATGCGGCGACACGTCCCCCAGCTCGAACATCTCGGCGAACTTCTTGTTGCCCCGTTGAACGTGCTGGTTGGCGGTGGAGATGATGCCCACGGATGCGTTTTCCAGGAACGCTTCCAGCTCGTGGTGGGTCGTCAACAGTTCGGCCGTGCGGGCGGCGACCATTTCCTCCAGTTCCGTGCGGTGGCGGCGCAGCTCGCGTTCGGCCTCTCGCCGCCGTGTCACATCCTGCAGGGTTTCGATGGCACCCACGACGGCGCCCTGGGCGTCGAACAGCGGTGCTGCAGTGAAGAACAGCCAGCGCCCGGTCCTGCCGAAGTTGGGGAAGTAACCTTCCACCTCATAGGCATTGGCGAGGTGCGGGGAGCGGCTGCAGTGACGCCCGTACAGTCGCTCGCATTCCTGCTCGACCTGTCCGTCGAGTATCAGGTCGGCCAGCAGCGGTCGTGGCTCGGGATAGAAGGCACGCCAGGCATCGTCCCGGCCGATCATCTCCGACGCTTCGCGATCCGTGAGCTGTGCGCACGCGGCGTTCCACTGCGTGATCCTGTGTGCCTGGTCGATGACGAACGTGGCGACCGGGTTGTTCTCGATGATCTGGTAGAGGACCCGGCTGACGTCCAGCAGGCTGGTCTGCACATGGCGGATGTCGCTCAGGTCCTGGCCGGTCAGCACGACGCAGGCGTGGCCGGACAGCATGACGCGCTGCGCCTTCACCTCGATCACCCGTCGCGCGCCGCTGCCCGTCGCCGCCTCCACCTCCATCGCCGCCAGTTCGCCGCCTTCTTGGAGGCAGCGCTGGCCATAGCGCTCCAGCAAGTCGGCGAACTCGAGGCCGGCCCAGGCGTACGGGGGCATGAGCTGCAACTCCTGCAGCTCGTAGCCCAGCAGGCGCTCCATGGCCGTGTTGGCGAACAGGATGCTTTCGGCATCGTGCACCAGCGCCGGCAGGCTCAGCACCTGCAACGCCAGTTTGAAGTCACCGCTGACGACTTCTGCGTTCAAAGGCTGTACTCCCCCGGGTCCTCCAGGATGAAGGAGCCGTCGCTCCCCCACTTGACGTGGGTGATGCCCGGCTCCAGACGTTCGAGGCGGCGCAGTTCGGCTTCGTGCGCACTGAGCAGGCCGCGCTGCTGGCGGACCTGGTCCGCGAGGATCTGGTTCTCGATCGTCAGCTCGCGGATGCGCAGGACTTGCCGCACCGTGCTCAACAGATCGAAGTCCGTCCAGGGCTTTGCGATGAAGCGGGAGATCTCCGCTTCGTTGATCGCGGCGACAAGCGCATTGAGATCGGCGTACCCGGAAAGGATGATGCGTCCGCAGTCCGGTTGGACAAGGCGCAGCTCCTTCAGGAATTCGACGCCCGACATGCTGGGCATGCGGTAGTCGGAAATCACCAGCGAAAAACTGTGCTCCCTCGCCCTGGCCAGGGCCAAGGCGGCGTCGGTGAAGCCTTCCACCTCGTAGCGCTGGCCTTTGGCGTCCCGCAGGCCGCTGCGGAGCAGGCGTTGAAGCGCGCTGATGATGTGCGGCTCGTCGTCGACGAGCAGGACCCGGTCGTTCATGCGGCACTCCCTTCGGGCAACTTGACGAAGATGCTCAATTTCATGCCCTCTCGGCTCGCAAACTCGTGCAGCTGGCGCACGACGCGGATGTCGAACACGTAGCCGGCGGCCAACAGCAGCGTGCCCTGCGGCGACAGCAGGTCACGCGACAACACCATGCCGGGCAGCACCTCATGCGCAGGCAGCTCGCGGTCAAGCGGCTTCTCGGTGGGCTCGTCCGTCAGCGCCAGCTTGAAGGCCTCGACCACGTCGGCCTCGTAGCGCGAGCCCGCACCTCCGATGACAAGCGACTGCGCCTCGGCCGCCGAATAGCGCTTCAAGGACAGCCGGCCCGACTGCGCCGCGTAGTAGTCGCTGGCGACGCTCAGCGCCTGGGCGCCCAGCGGTACCTCGGCGCCGCTGAGCGCGTCGGGAAAGCCCTTGCCATCGATGCGCTCGTGGTGCGACCGCACGAGCCGAGCCACCCGTTGCAGCCGACCCAGCGGCAGCAGGGCCGCTTCGGCCTTGAGCGTGTGGCGGCGGTAGAGCGCCAATTCGTCGCTCGCCATCGCTGAGAGCGGCTTGCGCAGCATGGCGTCGGGGAATCCGATCTTGCCGACCTCGTGCAGCAGCCCCGCGACGTAGACATCCTCCTCGGCGGACGCGCCCATGTCGAGCCGCCGTGCGACTCGCCTCGCGAGGTCGGCCACCTGGCGTGAATAGCCCGCCGTGCCGCCGCCGCGCAACTCCACCAGGCCGGAAAACACGTTGATCGACAGCAGGAAGTTCTCCTGCAGCTGCGCGAACGAGGTCTCGAGCATGGCGTTCACTTGTTCCAGCTCGCTGGTGCGCGCCTTGACTCGGGCCGCCAGGTCGGCGTTGAGCGCCTGCAGTTCGTCGTTTTGCCGCTGGGTCAGCCGCACCAGCTCGCGGTTCTCCTTCTCCAGCCGGCGGCGCTCCAGGGCGTCCTGAATGCACATGACGAGCTCGCGATCGTCCCAGGGCTTGGCGACGTAGCGGTGGATCTGGCCGCGATTGATGGCCGCCACGGTGGAGCCGATGTCGGCGTAGCCGGTCAGCAGGATGCGCCCCACCGCGGGCCATCGTTCTCGTACGCGTTCCAGCAGCTCCGCGCCATCCATCTCCGGCATGCGCATGTCGGACACCACCAGGTCGACCGCCTCGGTTTCCAGCAAGGCCAGCCCGGCCTTGCCGCTCTCGGCCAGCAACACGCGATAGCCCTGGGGCCGAAGCAGGCGGCGCAACGAACTCAGGATGGACGGCTCGTCATCCACGAACAAGACCACAGGCGGGTCTGCGGTTTCCGTAGTCATCGCTTGGTTCCTCAGGCGACGCCCGCTTGCGCGGGCAGCGTGCTTGAACACCGTGTAGATGGCAGTTTATGCCTGACATCCGGGTGCGCGGACAGCGCTTTCGCCTGGCACCTGGCCAGCGGTCTTTGTCAGCCGCCCATCGCCAGCCGGTACCACTCGTGGAAATGGCGCATGCCGTCTTCCATCGGCGATTGGTAGGGGCCGGCGTCGGTGACGCCACGGCGGCAGAGTGCTTGCCGGCCGGCGTCCATGCGCTCCGCGATCTCGTCGTCCTCGACGACGGTCTCCCGGTAGGCCGCCTGGTGCGCCTCGACGAACTCGCGGTCGAACGCGACGATGTCTTCGGGGTAGTAGAACTCGGTGACGTTGAGCGTTTCCTGCGGGGCGCGTGGATGCAGCGTCGAGCGCACCAGCGCGTGCGGGTAGACCTCGATCATGTGCGTCGGGTAGTAGGTGACCCAGATCGCGCCGAAGTCGGGCGGCACGCCGCCGCGATAGGCCAGCAGTCGTTCGTGCCAGGCCTGGTAGACCGGCGAGCCGGGCGACTCCAGGCCGCGGTGCACGCCGACGCGCTGCACGCTGAAGGGCGCGGCGAACTCCCAGTCGAGGTCGTCACAAGTCACGAAGCTGCCCAGGCCGGGGTGGAAGGGGCCGACGTGGTAGTCCTCGAGATAGACCTCGATGAAGGTCTTCCAGTTGTAGTGGCAGCGGTGCGTCTCGATGCGGTCCAGCACGTAGCCCGAGAAGTCGAACTCCCGCCGCTCGGCCAGCCGGGCCAGGTCGCGCGCCGGGTCCCGCGGGCCTTCGAAGAGCGACCCGTCGCAGTCCTTCAGCGGGTAGCGCGGCAGGTGGGCGCAGGGCTGCGGCGAGAAGTGCGGCGCGCCGACGAGTTCGCCGGTGTCGGCGTAGGTCCAGCGGTGCAGCGGGCAGACGATGCGGCCACCCGCCTGCGGCGGCAGGCGGCCCTGGGTCGGGCCGGCCGTCACCGCGCCGGGCTGGCCGCCGAGGATCAAGGCCTGGCGGTGACGGCACACGTTGGACAGCAACTGCACGCCGGCCTTGCCGTGCACCAGCACGCGGGCGTTGTCCTCGTGGGCCAGCGTGCGCCAGTCGCCCACCTCGGGCACCCACTGGCGGTGCCCCACGTAGCGCGCGGCCTGGCGCTCGAACATTGCCATCTCGCGCTGGAAGAGGTCGGCGTCGAAGTAGGCCTGCACCGGCAGCTGGGGCTGCGTGGACAGCAGGTGGGCGCGTCGGACGATGTCGTTCATGCGGAGTTCCTCAGGGCCTCGGCGTGCAGGCGTCGTCGCCGTTCGGCGCGCGGCAGCCGGGGGCAGGTGTTGCACAGGTCGCCGCCCGCGCGGCGGTCGTCGAGGCAGCAGATGCCCCGGTCGAGCGCCAGCCGCGAGGTGCCGGCCGCGGTGTCGAAGGCCAGGTAGCCGCTGTCGCCCACGGCGCCCAGTGCTTCCAGCCAGCCCGCGCCGCTGCGGCGAATCTCGTCGTCGGTTCGCTGCGTGGCCGGCTGCGCACGCAGCAGCGCCGACAGCACGCAGTCGGCCAGCATGAGCCGGGCCGCCTTGGGATGCAGCGGCAGGCGGGCCTGCACGGCATCGCGCAGTGCCGCCACCATCGGCTGCAGCTGCCGGGCAGCGAGCGCGCGGCGCTCGCCAGGCGCGGCGGCCATCAGTTCCACGGCGGGCGACTGGAAGCCGGTCACGTCGGCCTCGGCGACGTCGACGTCCCAGCGCAGGTCGGCCAGCGGCAGCACCCCGCCTGCCAGTTCGACGGCGAGCACGCTCGCATACGCCGGCTGCCAAACCAGCAAGGCCCACGCGCGCAGTGCGCAGTAGGCCTGGCCGGCTTCCGGGTGGCGGGCCTGCAGCGCGCCGACGAGCAGCTCGGCTGCGGCGTCGGCATGGAGCCCGGTGGGCCGCGCCGCACGGCGACCGTGCAGGCGTGGCACCACGGCGCGGGCCTGCGCGAAGAACGCGTCGAGGGTCAGGGCGCGACCTCGGCGGCCGCCTGGCGTTGCGGGGCGGCGATGGGCATCGGCCCGAACGGCGCGAGCGGGTTGTCGAGCGTGCCGACGATCTTCAGGTTGGCCGCCGGATCGGCCAGGTTGATCATCTGCGTGTTGTTGCCCATCTGCAGCCGGTTCAGGCAGGATTGGCGGAAGGTCGGCGCGAACAGGTCGTAGCGCGCGTACTTGTCGCGGTACTGCGGGTGTTCGTCCTGGTAGCTGCGGACGTTGTCCGCCACTTCGCGCCAGAAGTCCTGCTCCGAGCACACGCCGTTCTCGACGAGCAGCTGGTTCATGTAGCGGAAGAAGCCGTCGAAGATGTCGATGAAGACGGCCAGCGTCTTCAGCTCGTCGGGGAAGTCCATCACCAGGCGGCGGATGTTCTCGGGCAGCTGCACGTCGGGGTTGAAGATCGCGGATTCCTCGGCGATGTCTTTCATGATCACGCGCACGGGCACGTGGTCGCGCATGACGAGGATCAGGTTCTCGCCATGCGGCATGAAGACGAGGTCGTGCGCGTAGAAGCAGTGGATCAGCGGCGTGAGGTAGGCCTGCAGGTAGCGCTTGAGCCAGACGCGTGGCGCCAGGCCCGAGGCGTTGATCAGCGCCGGCAGCAGCGCGTCGCCGTCGCGGTCGACGTGCAGCAGGCCAGCCATCGTCATCAGCCGCTCGCCGTGGCCCAGCAGCGGCAGCGGGTTCTCGCGCCACAGCGCCGAGAACATCTTCTTGTACGGTGTGTCGGTCTCGATGGCGGCCTCGTAATAGTGGTTGCGGAACCCCATCGACGCCACCTCGCGCAGGATGGTGAAGCCGTTGGCCCGCAGTTCGTCGTCGCCGTCGATCAGGTCCTTGATCCACTGGTTGATCGCCGGCGTGCCGGACATGTAGTACGGCGACAGGCCGCGCATGAAGCCCATGTTGAGAATCGACAGCGAGGTCTTCACGTAGCGCTTGTGTGGCGCGCTGGTGTTGAACATCGTGCGGATCGACTGCTGCGCCAGGTAGCTGTCGTCGCTCGGGCCCAGGAAGACGATGCGCCGCTGGGCGACGTAGGGCGCGAACGCGACCGACAGCTTGTTGGCCCATTGCCAGGGGTGCGCCGGCATGACGAGGTAGTCGGCCGGCGCGAGGCCCAGGTCGCGCAGCTGGCGGTCGAAGCGTGCCAGCGCCTCGTCGCCGATCTCCTCGCGCAGCAGCCGCTCGTAGCTGAGGTCGGGCACGCTGTGGAAGGCGGCCTGGTCCCGGTGTACGGCCAGCCAGACGATGCGGAACGGCGATGCAGCCTCGGGTGCGTAGGCGCGGTAGTCGGTGCCGTCGAAGCCGAGGCGGCCGTTGTTGGCGACGAATGCTGGGTGGCCTTCGATCATCGAGGTCTCGATCACCTGGAAGTCCGCCTCGTCGGCCAGCGCCCGGCTGCCCGGTGCGGCCTTGAGGTGCTTGTAGGCGCTGCTGTAGAGCGTGCTGCAGATCTCGTCGAGGTAGATCGGCAGCTGCTCGGGCTTCAGACCCAGGGCCTGCTTGAAGTCGGTCATGAACCGGAGCGCGTCCAACGCGCGAGGCTGGTCGCCGACGCGGCATTCGATGGAGTCGGCGGCGATGGCCCAATGGTGCAGCGCCATCAGGCGGGCTTCGAAGCGGTAGACGGTGTTGCCGTCGGGCGTCGCGAGCGCGTAGGGCAGGTGCAGCGGGCGCTGCGCCGTGCGGTCGATATCCACTCGCGGTTCGAGGATGTGCTCGTGGGCGTACTCGGACAGCGCCTTGCGGACGAGCAGGCGGTTGACCTTCTCCCAGACCTGCGGGTTCAGGTGGTCGACGACGGAGGCGGGCGTGGGTTGCGATGTCATGGAGCGTTCTCCTGGAGGTGTTGCAGGGCGTCGCGGTAGTCGGCTCGGGTGCACAGCGCGAGGCTGGCCACCTTCTCGATGAGCTGGACGTTGCCGCGGTAGACGAAGCCGAACGTCTTGTTCAGCACGTGGATGCGTTCGTTGTGCAGGTCGGGTTCGACGACCACGCGTGTGGCGCCGAGCCCGTCGAACATCAGGTCCATCACGGCGCGGAAGACGCGGCGCGTGAAGCCGCGCACCGGTCGGCGCGCCGGTGCCACGCAGATGTGCATGCCGAGGTCACCGGGCCGCACGTCGTAGTGGTTGGCGAGCTGGTCGAAGCGCGGGTCGTAGGACTCGGCCAGCACCACCGGCTCGCCGTCCAGCGCGCCGATGTGCACGTCGCGAAAGCCGCTGGCGAGCTGCGACGCGTACAGCGCCTGCACCTCGGCCACGCTGGCGCCCTGCAGGCACCAGAATTTGGCATGGTCCTGCTGGAACCAGGCGTGGATGAGCGGGATGTCGTCGGGGATGGCGAGGCGGCGGAACACCAGGCCACCGGGGGATGTGTAGGCCGGCGGTGGTGCGAGGGCGGTTTCAGGCAGCGGGAGCATGGGGAGATTTCTCCGGGTCGAGAGTGGCCGGGGTGTGCGCGGCATGCGGCTTGCGGAAGCTCCAGGTCCACAGCGCCGCCGCGAGCGCGAAGGCCGCGCCGGCCACGACGAAAGGCGCCTGGAGGCCGTACACCGCCACGAGCGAGCCGGCCGTGAACGAGGCGAGCAGCACGCCGCAGTTCTGGAAGATGTTGATGACGCCGTAGTCGCGGCCGAAGTCGTCCGGTGTGCTGAGCTGGTAGAGCTGGACGTCGAAGTTGATGACCAGCTGGTACAGCGCCCAGCCGAGCAACGCGCGCCCGATCAGCAGCGTGGCCACGTCGGGCGCGGCTTGCAGCAGCAGGCCCACGGCGCCCAGCACCAGGTTGGCGAGCGTGCGGCGCGTGGGGTGCTGCTCGGGCAGCGTCAGCCAGCGGTGGACCAGCAGCGCGCCCACCGCGACGACCTTGGGCACCGCGAACGCGGCGCCGGCCACGGCCTCGCCGCCGAGGCTGGTGATGCTGGCCCAGTAGACCGAGAAGAACGGGCGCGCGATGGCCGCGCCGAAGTCGAACAGCAGCATCACCACCGCGAGCTTCAGCATGGGCGCATGCCCGGCCAGGCTGAAGCGCCGCGGGGCGGTGCGCTCCTCGGCGTCGTGCGCGAGCACGGCCACCATGCGCCGGCTGCGGATCAGCCACGTGCAGATCGCCATCTGCACGAGGTCGGCCAGAGCCATCAGCAGCACGCATGCGCGCACGCCCCACTGCTCGATGACCGCGCCGCCCGCCACCGCGCCGAGGATGACGCCGAGGTGGGCCACCACCGACAACAGGCCGATCGTGCCGGCGCGCGTGTCGTCGGTCTCGGTGCGCATCAGGTACGGGAAGTTGAGCAGGTAGCTGCTCTTGAAGGCGAACATCGCCATCGACAGCACCCAGTAGCTCGCCACGCCGGGCGCCCAGTAGCTGGCCAGGCAGAGCGCCGCGGCGATGCCCTGCGTGACCTGCAGGATGTGCAGCGTCTCGAAGCGGCGAGCCACTCGCACCCACAGCGGGAACACGCACATCACGACGATGGAGATGAAGGCCACATAGGCGCCGACGTGCCAGGGGCTGCCCTCGCCGTAGCGTGCCTGGAAGAACTGCGGATAGAACGGGATCAGCAGTGCGTCGCTGATGACGGCGAACAGCGTCATCAGGATCAGTCCGTGCTTCAGGCGCATGCTTTGTCCTGTGAGGCCAGCGTGGAGGTCGCCAGCGGCGTGAAGTGCGGCGAGCGCGGCACGCCGAAGCTTTGCAACGCGAAGCCCGTTTCGATGGGGTAGTGCTCCACGCCGGTCAGCTCGCGGATCAGGCAGGAGTTGCGGTAGCACGCAAGGCCCAGTTCGGGGTTGCTGAGCCCGTGGCTGTGCAGGCCGCCGTTCTGCACGTAGACCTCGCAGCCGGCGGTGTCGACGGCGTAGTTGCGCGTGGGCTGGTAGCGGCCCTGGCGGTCGAAACGCAGCCGGTGCTCGATGCCGCCGAGGAAGCGCGGCACCCGTTGCCGGTAGCCGGTGGCGAAGATCAGCCCGTCGGTGCGGTGTTCGAAGGTCTCGCCGGTGTCGGTGCGCTGGAACTCCAGCACATGCATGCCGGTGTCGGCGTCATGGCGGCAGCGGCGCAGTTCCGATTGCGTGACGAGGTGGGCCTGGAACGTCCGGCGTCGCCGGGCCTGCTCGAGCTGGTGGTAGATGTCGTCCATCAGCCGCGCGTTGATGCCTTTGTAGAGGCTGTCCTGCCGCGCCAGCACGGCCGGCTTGCGGTCCTCGGGCAGGTCGTAGAAATAGTCGGTGTAGTCGGGCGAGAACATCTCCAGCGTGAGCCGTGTCGTCTCCATCTGGAAGAAGTAGGGCGAGCGGGTGATCCAGTTCACCGTGGTGCCGCGCTGCGCGGCCTCCTTCAGCAGGTCGTGGCAGACCTCGGCGGCGCTCTGGCCGCTGCCGACGATGGTCACGGAGCGCTTGCCCAGCAGCGATTCCTTGTGCTGCAGGTAGTGCGCCGTGTGCAGGTAGGGGTGGGAGCTGCCTTCGCAGCAGTCCGGCAGGCTGGGTTGCGCGCCGACGCCCAGCACCAGCTTGCGCGTGGCGAACTCGGCCATCGAACCATCGGCGCGGCGCGCGTGGATGCGGTAGAGCTCCTCCTGCGCGTGATGGGCGATGGCCACCACCTCGTGCCCGAAGCGCACGTTGGGCAGCCGTTGCGAGGCCCACTGGCAGTAACGGTTGTAGGCCTCGCGGGAGATGTAGAGCGGGCCGTTGATGTAGTGCGAGTAGATCTCGCCGCTGTGCTTGCAGTGGTTGAGGTAGCTGTATTCGCTCGTCGGGTCGGCAAGGCTGACGAGGTCGGCGAGGCAGGGGTTCTGCAGCGTCGTGTCGTCGATGAGCATGCCCGGGTGCCAGTTGAACTCCGGGTTGCGTTCGAGGAACAGCGTCCGCAGCGGCGGCGTGGTCTGCGCCAGCGGCGCCATCAGGCAGGCCAGGCTGAGGTTGAAGGGCCCGAGGCCGATGCCGATGACATCGTGCACCTCGGGTTCGCCGGATCGGGGATCGTTGCCGCGCATGGGCCGCCTTCCATTCGCTAGAGGGGTTATGCGGCCACTGGCCGCTTGCTACCTCCCTTTGACGAATGGCGCGGCTGAATGTTTAAGGAGAAGCATTTCGGTTCGTACGGGTACTGTCGACGTCATCCAACCGTCAAGTTATGTCTCGCAAAGATCCGAGCAGACGGTCAGCGCCTTCAGCGCGTCGCGCACCATGAAATTCACCAGCGTGATCGACACCTGCAGACGGTCGGCCACCTCCTGCTGGGTGAGGCCGTGCAGGCGGTGGAGCACGAATGCCTGCCGCGTGCGCGCCGGCAGCTCGCGCAGGCAACGGTCGACGCCTTGGAGCCGTTGGCGCCCGATGGCGACGTGCTCGGGCGTGCCGGCCGTGGCTTCGAGGTCGATGCCTTCGTCTTCGTCGGCAAAGACCTGCCGCTCCGCCTGTCGGCGGCGCAGGTGGTCGATGCACAGGTGCTGCACCACGCGCATGCAATAGGCCACCGGCTGCTGCACGCAAGGCGGCGGCGAGCCCTGCATCAGCTTCATGCAGGCCTCCTGCATCACGTCGTCGGCGAGGTCCCGGTCACCCGTCAACCGGCACGCGGCCCGCGTCAGGAGCGGGCGGTGCGCGATGAAGTCGGCGACGAGCGGGTGCGGAGACGGCGACTGCGGCGCCGCCATGTCAGTACTTCCAGTTGAGGGTGACCTGCCCGTTGCGCGGCGCGCCGTAGAGGCTCTGGTCCCAGTACAGGCTGGCGTGGTAGGTCTTGTCCGCCACGTTGTTGATGACGACGTGGGCGCTGAGGCGGTCGCTGAAGTCGTAGCGCGCCATCAGGCCCAACACCGCGTAGCCGGGCTGCCGGGCGATGATGTCGCTGCCATCGGGCGCCGCCTGCGTGCCGTTGACGCGGTGCACCTCGCTCTGCCAGCGCAGCGTCGCGCCGAGCTTGAGCTGGGGCAGCGCCGGCACGCGGTAGCTGGTCGAGACGCGCAGCGTGCGCCGTGGCACGAACGTGCGGGCCGCCGCGCCGCTGGCATCCTCCAGCCGCAGCTGGCTGTAGCCGGCGCTCAGCTCCCAGCCTCGGCTCACGCGGCCCGATACGTCGAGCTCGAAGCCGGTGGACGTGGCGTCGATGCGCCGGTAGTACGAGAACCCGGCGGTGCTGTCGAAGCCGGCGTACTCGGCGGTGTTGTTCTGCTCGGTGCGGAACACGGTGAACGAGCCGTTCAGCTCGCCGTCGAGCCACTCGCCCTTGGCGCCGAGTTCGGCGTTGCTGCCTTTCACGGGGCCCAGCAGCGCGCCAGTGGCGTCGACCTGCGTCTGCGGATTCACGATCTTCGTGTAGCTCGCGTACAGCGAATGCCGTGCGTCGATGTCGACCACGGTGCCGACGTACGGCACGGTCTCGGCTTCGTCGTACACCCGCGGCACCGCGCGGAAGCCCAGCCCGTCGCTGTCCATGCGGGTGTGGTTGAGCCCCAGCATCAGCTTCCACGCGTCGGCGAGATTGAGCCGCGCCATCGCGTAGACGGAGCGCCGGCGGTTGACGAAGTCGGCGGACCCCGTGCCGCCGTTGAAGGCCGGCTCGGGGTAGTCGCCCCAGCCCTGCGGTGCGGTGATGGGCGTGCCGTTGCCGGCGCCGCGTTGGTAGGACGCCTGGTTCTTCACCTTGGCGTCGTTCACGCCGACCACCGCTTCGTGGCGCCGCCCGGCAAGCTCGAACGTGCCGGAGGCGTGGAGGTCGAACACGGTCTGCGTCTCGTCGGCCACCTGCGTCGACAGCCAGCTCTCGGAGCCGGCGCCGGTGGCGCGGTCGGGCAGCGCGCCGGAAATGCTGAACAGCTTGCCGTCGGCCGCCAGTTTGCGGCGGCTCGCTACGCCCTTGACGACCCAGGTGTCACCGAGCGAATGCGTGAGTTCGACGAAGCCCGTGGTGTCGGTGTTGTTCCAGTGCGACCAGCGGGGCGCGGCGGCCGTGGCGCGCGGATAGTCGGTGGGCGAGCCGTCCGCGTAGTTCAGCGGCAGGCCGCCCCAGGCGGTGCCCTCGGGGCGGTTGCTCTGCCGCGTGAGGCCGGCGGACAGCACGGTGCGTGGCCCCAGCGAGGCTTCGAGCAGGCCCGTCGCGAGGCGCTTGTCGAGCGCGTAGTTGTTCATGAAGGACTCGTTGCGCTGGGCCATCACGATGGCGCGGCCGCGCAGCGTGCCCGCCTCGTTGAGCGGGCCTGACACATCCCCCTCGACGCGCCGCTTCTGCCAGGAGCCCAACGTCAGCCCGGCGGATGCCTGGAACGCGCCGGTCGGCCGCTTGCGCACGTAGTTGACGGTGGCGGCCGGGTTGCCCGTGAACGAGAGCAGGCCGTTGGCGCCGCGCAGCACCTCGACGCGGTCGTAGGGCGCGGTGTCGATGTCGCCGAGCTGGTCGCCGTTCGTGAACGGCATGCCGACGCCGTCGACCTGGAAGTTGGAGATGTCGAAGCCGCGCGCGTTGAAGTAGGTGCGGTCGGTTTCGACGACGTCCACCGACACGCCGGTGGTGTTGGCGAGCACGTCGTTGGCGTTGAGCAGGCCGTAGTCGTCCATGCGGGCGCGGGTGACGACGGTGACGGACTGCGGTGTTTCGCGTGGCGACAGCATGAGGCGGGTGGCCGTCGTGCTCGCGCCGACACCGTAGCGGTCCGTGCGTTCGGTGACCAGCGGGTCGCTCGGCGCGCGCACCTTCACGAGCGGCAGCGTTTCCGCGGCGTCGACGCTGGGCTCACTCTGGATGGTGAAGCTGCCGTCCGGCTGGGCGACGGCCTTCAGTGGCGTGCCAGCGAGCAGGCGGCGAAAGCCCTCGGCCGCGGTGTAGCGCCCGCTGAGGCCGGTGCTGTGCCGGCCTTCGGCCAGCGTCGGGTCGAACGACAGCAGCACGCCCGCATGGCGCGCGAACGTGTTGAGCGCCGTGTCGAGCGGCCCGGGCGGCAGCTCCACCGGGCGCGCCGCAGCGCCCGGCAGCGGCTGGGGTTGCGCGAGCAGCGGCGCCGGCGCGGTGGCGAGCGCGGCGCAGAGCGCCAGGCTGGCCGCGGTCAGCGGCGTCGGGCGGGGCAGGCGGACGGTCATGGAAAACCTTTCGTTGGAAAGTGGGGTGGCTTTCCTGACAGACCGAACGAGCCGCCGAAAACTGCAGGCCGCGCTTGAAAGAATTTGTCAGCGCGGGCCGAGCGTGACCCACCAGGGCGTGAGGGCGCGCACGCGTACCGGCAGCGTTCGCTGCAGGGCCGCGACGACGCGATCGAGGTCGTCGACCGGGAACACGCCGGAGATCCGCAGCGAGGCGATGGCCGATTCGCAGCGAATCCAGCCGCGGCGGTAGCGCGCGAGTTCAGCCGCCAGCGTCGACAGGCGCATGTCGCGCGCGACGAGCACGCCGTCCGTCCAGGCGTCCGCGCTGGCGTCGGCCGCCACGACCGGCCCGGTGCCCTGGGCGTCGAAGTCCCAACGTTGGCCCGCGTCCAGGCGCGTGGTTGCCCGTCCGTCGCGGGTCGGCGCGTGCGGGCTGACCTCGAGCCCGCCCGCCAGCGCCTGCACGCTCGTTCGCCCCGCCAGTTGCCGGACGACGAAGCGCGCCTGCGTGGCGTGCACCGTGCCTTCGGCTGTTTGCATGAGGAAGGGCCGGGCGCCCGGGTCGGCCGCGCATGCCACCAGCACCTCGCCGCGATGCAGCGTCACGCAGCGCTCGCGCGCATCGAGGCGCACGTCGAGCGCGGTGGCGGTGTTGAGATCCAGCGTGCTGCCATCGGCCAGCGTAACGCGCTCGCGCTGGCCGACGCCCGTGCGGTGGTCGGCGGCGAGCGCGGGCCAGCCGCCTTCGGGCGAGGCCGCGAGGCCGAGGGTGCCGATGCCACCGAGCACCAACGCGCCTTTCAGCACCGTGCGGCGCCGTGGCGGCGGGGCCATGGCCAGCGTGCCGTGCGCGAGGGCTCGGGGCAGTGACTTCAATTGCTGGCTGACATGATTGACGGCCGCCCAGGCCTGCGCGTTCTCGGCACGTTCCTGCTGCCAGCGCTCGCAGGCCTGCCGTTCCTGCGGCGTGGCGCTGCCCGAGTGCAGGCGAACCATCCAGCCGATGGCCGTTTCCACGGCGTCGCCTGGCGCGTCGGCGGCCGTCACTGCAGGACGGCGCCGTGCCGTGCGGCGTAGCAGGCGGTGAAGGCGCGGGTCATGTACTGCTGCACGGAGCTGAGCGACACGTCCAGCTCCGTCGCGATCTGGGCGTAGGTCATGCCGTCCAGTTGCGACAGCAGGAACGCCTGCCTGACCTTGTCGGGCAGGCCTTGCAGCATCCGGTCCACCTCGACCAGTGTCTCGAACACGATGCGCTGGGCTTCGAGAGACGGCACCTGGGGCTCCGGCAGCAGCGACAGCGCCTCGACGAAGGCGCGCTCGAGCGCGGCGCGCCGCCAATGGTCGACCACCAGCCCATGGGCGATCGTGCTCAGCAGCGCCTTGCCGCTGCCGGGCTCGTCCCGCAGCGCGAGCGCGTCGCGCCGCACCAGCACGCGGGCGAACGTGTCATGCGCGAGGTCGGCCGCGTAGTGTGGGCAGCCCAGGCGGCGGCGCAACCAGGCGACGAGCCATTGGTGATGGCCCCGGTAGAGGTGTCCGATGGCGCTGAGGTCGAGGGCTGGGGAATCCTGCATGGGCACGGAGCGGGGACCCGGTTGATTTCATGAGAATGATAACCATTCTCATTCGTGCGCGGTGGAAACGGCGCGCGAATGACCGGGTTTTCGCGGGGCGCTGCTCGCGCCGTCCGTCAAGGCTGGACGCGATCGATCAGCAGGGTCAGGCCTTGCGTGCCGGTGGCTACGACCTCGCCGGCGGCGACCAGGTCACCGGGAGACGGCGCGGCCTGGCCGCTGCGCGAGATGCGTGCTTCCACGCGCACGCGGCTGGCCCCGGACAGCTTGGCGGCGGGGCTCATGGCCAGGCTGTCGTCGAGCGTGAAGGCCAGCGGCAGCGCGCCGGCCTGCGTGCGC
>Ga0075370_10000458_pt1 | contig 15179 bp, 9 predicted proteins | sample EndMethybrTD3035_FD_71398 | JGI IMG/M metagenome (GOLD analysis project Ga0075370, IMG submission 71398) | Populus endosphere microbial communities from Tennessee, USA - Endosphere MetaG P. TD hybrid TD303-5 | ecosystem: Host-associated > Plants > Roots > Endosphere | place: USA: Tennessee... | reverse complement strand
GGCACGCTGCTGCTGAACGCCGACGGCAGCTACAGCTACAACGTCGACAACAACAACGCGGCAGTCCAGGCGCTGCGCACGGTGTAGGTGAAGGTGTCGGCCAGCGTGTTGCCCGCCGTGCGCAGCGCCTGGACTGCCGCGTTGTTGTTGTCGACGTTGTAGCTGTAGCTGCCGTCGGCGTTCAGCAGCAGCGTGCCGTAGCTGCCGGCGGTCGCGCCGCCCACCGTGCCCGAGGCGGTACCGCTGACCGCGGAGACGGTCTTCGTGTCGCCTGCGTCGGGATCGGTGTCGTTGGTCAGCACGTTGCCGGACGGGTTCGTGCCGGCAGTGCCGTTGCCGATGCCGCCGGCCTCGACCGCGTTCGCCGTGTCTGCAACGGCGACGGGCGCGTCATTGACGGACGAGACCGTTCCGTTGACGGTGGCCGTGCTCGTCAACGTGGCGTCGGTGACCGTGTAGGTGAAGCTCGGGCTGCCGTTGTAGTTGGTAGCAGGCGTGAAGGTGAGCGTGCCGTTCACGTTCAGCGTGACGGAGCCGCCGGCCACGCTCACCGAGCCGCCTGCTGCGATGGCTGTTCCGTTGATTTGCGTGATCGACAGGGAGTCGCCATCGACGTCCGTGTCGTTGCCCAGCACATTGAACGTGACGGGCGTGTCTTCTGCGGTGGAGAAGGAGTCGTTGACCGCGACCGGCGCGTCGTTGACGGCTGCAACCGTGATCGACTGCGTCACCACGGCGGAGCTTGCCCCCTCGTTGTCGGTGCTGCTGAAGCTCAGGCTCGTGGCGCCGTTCCAGTTGGCGTCGGGGACGAAGCTCAGGCTGGCGCTGTTCGCGCCGGCCGGGATCACCATGCCCACCGTCACCGGGTTGCCCGCGTAGAGCAGGGTGCCGTTCAGCGGAAGTGTCGTGACGGTGAAGCTCGCGATGCCGCCGTCGACATCGCTGCCGGCCAGCGTGATCGGAATGCTCGCGGCATCCTCGGCGCCGCTGGCAGGCGTGACGGTCGCGCTCGGCGCCTCGTTCGCACCGTTGACCGTGATCGTGACCTGCTGCGTCGTGCCGTCGGCCGTCGAGACCGTGACGGTCTCGGTGGGGTGCTGGCTGCTGGTGAGGGCCTGCACATTGGCGTCGCCGTTGCGCAGCGTGTAGGTCCAGTTGCCGGCGGCGTCGATCGTGAAGTTGCCGTAGGTCAGCGAGAGCGTCTGCGGCGTGAACGTGGCGGGGCTGTCGACGTCGGTCGCAGAGAGCGAACCGCCGGCCACCAGCGCCGCATCTTCGGTGACTGCGCCGGTGGCGGTGCCGGTGATCACGGCGGCATCGTTGGTGCCGGTGACGGTGATCGTCACGGTCGTCGTCGAACCATCGGTGAGTTGCACCGTGAGCGGTTCGGTGACCACCTGGTTCTGCGCGAGCGGCTCGGCCCGCGCATCGAGCGTGTAGGTCCACTGGCCGTTGGCCTGCAGCACGAGCGCGCCGTAGCTGCCGTTGATCGTGGCGGGGACGAACGCGAGCGCCGGGTTGTCGACGTCGGTTGCGATCAGCGTGCCCGTCGCACTCGGCGCGGTGTTCTCCGTGACGGCACCCGTGCCGCTCGAGATCACCGGTGCGTCATCGGTGCCGGTGATCGTGACGGTCACCGTCGCGGCCGTGCCGTCAACGCTGCGCACCGTGAACACTTCGTTGGGCAGCGTCTGGCCCTGGGCAAGCGCCTGCACCGCCGGGTCGGCGTTGTTCAGCACGTAGCTCCAGTTGCCCGCTGCATCGATGCTGAACGTGCCGTGCGCACCGGCAAGGTTGGCTTGCGGCTGGAATGCCGCTTCGCCTGCGTCGGGATCGGTGACATCGAGCTTGCCGCCGGCAACGAGCGCCGTGTCTTCGACGGTGGCACCGCTCGCAACGCCGCTGATGACAGCCGGGTCCGCAACAGGCGTGACGTTGATCGCGATGGCGTTGGGTACCGGATCGAAAGCACCGGCGCTGTCCTGCACGCTGAACGTGAAGCTGGCGTAGGCGGTGCCATTGGCATTGGCTGCCGGGGCGAAGACGAGCTGGGCGATGTCGCTCGCGGCGATCACCTGACCGGCGGCCACGGCGACGCCGTTGAGCGTGAGCGTGCCGGCGCCGGGCAGCGTGTCGATGCGCACGCTCGCGAATGCCTGGCCGGCATCCGCGTCGGCGAAGCCGAAGTCGGCTGCGCTGAAGGTCTTGCTGGTGTCCTCGGCGATCGTGACGAGCGCGTCGGCACCAGCCGGTGGCGTGTTGGCGCCGACGTTGATCGTCAGGGTGGCGGACGCAGTTCCGCCTTGGCCATCACTGATGGAGTAGTTGACGACGACCGGGCCGGAGATGTTGCTCGCCGGCGTGAAGTTCAGCGTGCCGTCCGGGTTGACCGTGACGGCGCCCAGTGCAGGGTTCGCAAGCGTTGCGCCGGTAACGCTCAGCGTGCCGCCGTCGACGTCACTGTCGTTGCCCAGCACGTCGATGTTGGCAAGCGCCGTGTTGATGGGCGTCGCCGCGATGTCGTTCTGCGCGATCGGTGCATCGTTCACCGAGGTCACGCTCAGGCTCAGCGTGGCGCTGGTCGTGGCGCTGCCGTCGCTGACCGTGTAGGTGGCCTGGGGGACCGGGCCGTGGTAGTTGGCTGCCGGCGTGAAGGTGTAGCTGCCGTCGGCATTGATCTGCAGCGTACCCACGCCCGCGAGCGCGGCAGCCGAGCCGGCCGCGTAGGTCGTACCACCCACGCTGAACTGCGTGACTGCCAGCGCATCGCCGTCGATGTCGGTGTCGTTCGTCAGCACGTTGCCGGCCAGCGGCGTGTCTTCGGTGGCCGTGGCGGTGTCCGCGTTCGCGACCGGCGCGTCGTTGACGGGCGACACGTCGAAGGTGATCGCGTTGGGCACCGGGTCGAACGCGCCGGCGCTGTCTTGCACGCTGAACGTGAACGATGCGTAGCCGTTGCCGTTGGCATTCGCGGCCGGCGTGAAGACGAGCAGGGCGATGTCGCCTGCGGCGATGACCTGGCCCGCCACGACGGCCGTGCCGTTGAAGGTCAGCGAGCCGGCGGCGGGCAACGTGTCGATGCGCACGTTGGCGAAGGTCTGGCCGGCGTCTGCGTCGCTGAATCCGAAGTCGGCGGCGGAGAAGGTCTTGCTCGTGTCTTCGGCGATCGCGACGTTCGCATCGGCACCCGCCGGCGGCGTGTTGGCGCCGACGTTGACCGTGACGGTTGCGCTGCTGACCGCGCCCGACGGGTCGGCGATCGTGTAGTTGATGACGACCGGGCCGGAGATGTTGTTTGCCGGCGTGAAGTTCAGCGTGCCGTCGGGGTTGATCGCAACCGAGCCGAGGGCCGGGTTCGCGAGCGTGGCGGCGCTGACCGTCAGCAGATCGCCGTCGACATCGCTGTCGTTGGCGAGCACCGCAATGCTGGACAGTGCGGTGTTGATGGGGGTGGCTGCGAGGTCGTTCTGTGCAACGGGTGCGTCGTTGACCGACGTCACGCTGAGGGCGAGCGTCGAGGTCGAGGTCGCGCTGCCATCGCTGACGGTATAGGTCGCCTGCGGAACCGGGCCGTGATAGTTCGCGGCCGGGTTGAAGCTGTAGCCGCCGTTGGCGTCGATCACGAGCGTGCCGACGCCGGCAAGCGTGGCGCTCGCGCCGGCGGCGTAGGTCGTTCCGCCGATGCTGAACTGGGTGACCGTCAGCGTGTCGCCGTCGACGTCGCTGTCGTTGCTCAGCACGTTGCCGGCGAGCGGCGTGTCTTCGATCGCCGTGCCCACGTCGGCATTCGCGACCGGGCCGTCGTTGACCGGCGTGACATTCAACGTGATGGTGTTGGGCACCGGATCGAAGGCGCCCGCGCTGTCTTGCACGCTGAAGGTGAAGCCTGCATAGCCGCTGCCGTTGGCGTTCGCCGCAGGCGTGAACACCAGTTGGGCCAGGTCGCCCGCCGCGATCACCTGGCCGGCGACGACGGCCGTGCCATTGAAGGTCAGCGCGCCGGCGGCCGGCAGCGTGTCGATGCGCACGTTGGCGAGTGACTGCCCGGCGTCCGCATCGCTGAAGCCGAAGTCGGCAGGCGCGAAACCGCGCGGCGTGTCCTCGGCGAGAGTGAGCGTGGCGTCGGCGCCGGCCGGCGGCGTGTTGTTGCCGACGTTGACCGTGACGCTCGCAGTGCTGGTGGCGCCGGAGGGGTCGGCGACCGAGTAGTTGATGACGACGTTGCCGCTGACGTTGCTCGCCGGCGTGAAGGCGAGCGTGCCGTCGGGGTTGATGCTCACGCTGCCGAGCGACGGGTCGGTCAGCGTGGCGCCGGTGACGGTGAGGATGTCGCCGTCGACGTCGCTGTCGTTGCCGAGCACCGCGATGGTGGACGGCGTGTTGATCGGCGTCGAAGCAAGGTCGTTGCGCGCGATCGGCGCGTCGTTGACCGGCGTGACGCTGAAGTTGATGGCGTTCGGCGTCGGATCGAACGAGCCCGCGCTGTCTTGTACGCTGAAGCCGAAGCTCGCATACGCAGCGCCGTTGGCGTTCGCGGAGGGCACGAAGGTCAGGTGGCCGGCGGCGATGTCGGCTGCCGAGATCACGGTGCCGGCGACGACGGCCACGCCGTCGAGCAGCAGCGCGCCTGCGGCTGGGATCGAATCGATGCGCACCGCGGCCAGCGATTGGCCCGCATCAGGATCGGTGTAGCCGAAGTCCGCGGTGGCGACGGTGTAGCTGCCGTCTTCCAACAGGGTGCGCGCGGCGTCGGCGCCCGAGGGCGGCGTGTTCGCGCCCACCGTGACGGTCAAGGTGGCGCTCGCGCTGCCGCCATGGCCGTCGGAGACTGTGTAGGTGACCGTGACCGGCCCGGAGACGTTTGCGGCCGGGGTGAGTGTCAGCGTGCCGTCCGGGTTGACGGTGACGCTGCCCTGCGCGGGGTTCGCGAGCGTCGCGCCCGTGAGTGTCAGCGTGTTGCCATCGCGATCGCTGTCGTTGGCCAGCACCGCAACGGTGAGTGGGGTGTTGATCGCCGTCGCGGCGCTGTCGGCGACCGCAACTGGCGAGTTGTTGGCCGGCGGCTGCGTCGGCACTTGTGTGTCTGTTGCGGCGGCGTCGGAGGCCGCGGCGGGATCGCGCGCGTTGCGCGAAGGTTCGTCGATGCCACCGCTCTGCAGCAGCGCAAACGGCGTGAGGCCTTCGCTGACGCGGTCGACACGCAATCCGGGCGACAAGTCGCCGGCGCCGTCACCGCCGGTCACGCCGGCCGCGGTGGCTGCCTGCGGGTCTGCGTCGTTCAGTGCGCTGATGACCCGGTCGATCTCGTCGACGACGGCCGGCTTCTTGTCGCCGGCAGGGCCGCCGGCCACTGCAATGTCGCTGCCTTCGGGGGAGAGGCGGACGATGCCGTCCTGCGTCGTCAGGATGACGTCACCCTGCCGGATGAGATCGCCCAGCTTCAGAGGGTGCATCTTGCCGTCGGCACCACGGATGCTGGCGTGGCCCCAAAGGCCTGTGACTCTTCCTTGAAATGTCTGGACGATGGTCGGCATAAGACGGCCTGAAGCATTCGGTTACCCGGGTGCCGCGAGCCTATCGGACCTGCATGCGTTGCGCGCGCCTGATCGCCTCTTGCCGTGAACTGCGTCACCCAATCAATCGACGTTCGGTCGAATTGCGCGCCGCTCCCCCCGGCTTGCGGGGGTCTGCTGTCGCATGCCTGCCGCAGTGCGTGGACTCAGCGCTCGCGCAGCGCGTACGCCTTGCCCTTGAGCACCGGTTTGAGCAGGTACGACATGACCGTCTTGTTGCCGGTAAGGATGTCGACCTCTGCGGTCATGCCGGGGATGATCGGCATCTTCTCGCTGAAGTTGGACTGGTGCGTGCGCACCCGCACGAGGTAGAACGCGTTGCCGCGCTCGTCGACCACCGTGTCCGGGCTGATGTTCTCGACCTCGGCCGAGAGCCCGCCGTAGATCGAGAAGTCGTAGGCGCTGAACTTCACGGTCGCGGCCTGGCCTGGGTGGATGAAGGCAATATCTTTCGGCATCACCTTGGCCTCCAGGACCAGCGCGTCGTCCAGTGGAACGATCTCGACGATGTCCTTGCCTGGCTGCACGACGCCGCCCACCGTATTGGCGAGCAGCCGCTGCACGCGGCCGCGCACGGGGCTCCTGATCTGCGACTTGTCGACCTTGTCGTTGAGCGCCACGGCGCCTTCGTTGAGCGCGTTGAGCTTGCCGAGCGTCTCCGCCAATTCCTTGCGCGCCTCGTTGCGGAAGTTCAGCTCGGTCTCCTGCATCTTGCGCTGCGCCTCACCGATCGAGGCCTGCACCCGCGCGATCTGTGCGCTCGATTGCTCGGAGTCGCCGCGCGCCTTGGAGACCTCGCGCTCGAGGCGCAGGATGTCGACCTCCGATACGGCCCCGCTCGCCAGCAGCGGCTTCGTCTTCGAGAGCTCCTGCTGGCTCAGCTCGAGCGAGCGCTCGGCCGAGGTCTTGCGCGAACGCATCTCGCTCAGTTCCTGCTGCCGCTGTTGAAGCTGCTGCTGATTGATCGCGAGCATCGTATTCAGCTCGGACAGTCGCGTTTCGTAAAGCCGCCGTTCTTCTTCGACGATGCGCTTTTCGTCGGCGTTGTCCCCGGCCGCGCCCGGCGGCTGGAACGCTGCTCCTTCGGCCAGCGCACGCAGCCGTGCCTGGCGGGCGCGCAGTGCATAACCCTGCGCCGCGCTCTCGCGCACGCCCGAAGTCGCGCGCGTCTCGTCGATCTTGAGCAGCAGCTGGTCTTTCTCGACCACCTGGCCTTCCTTGACGAGGATCTCGGAGACGACGCCGCCGTCGAACGACTGCACGAGCTGCAGCTGGCGCGACGGGATGACCTTGCCGTCCCCCTTCGTGACTTCGTCAACGTGCGCGAGCGACGCCCAGATGATCAGCAGCACGACGACGACGATCGCGGCGCGCACGATCGTCTGCGCCCGCTGCGTCTTCGCGCGCGACATCACTTCGTCGGCTTCGAGCTCGAAGCTGCGAAAGCCCGCTGGGTCCGACTTGGCGGCCACGTCCTCGCGCGGTGCGAGGAACAACGCGCGGGCGACGGCCTGGAGTTGCGACTTGACGGTCATGGTGTTCAGGCCGCCTTCGCGACGCGGCCGCTCGCGAGCGCTTCCATGATGCGGTCGCGCGGGCCGTCGGCGACGATCTTGCCGCCGTCGATCACGATCACGCGGCTCACCATCGACAGCAGCGAAGTGCGGTGCGTGACGAGCACGACGGTCTTGTTCTGTGCGAAGGCGGTGACCTTTGCGGTGATCTGCGCCTCGGTCGAGAAGTCCATCGCGCTGGTAGGTTCGTCGAGCAGCAGGATCGGTGCGTTGTGCAGCAGGGCACGCGCGAGGCCCACACTTTGCCGCTGCCCGCCCGAGAGCAACTCGCCGCGCTCGCCGACCGGCATGTCGAAGCCGCGCGGGTGGCGGTTGATCAGGTCGGCCATGCCGGCGGCATCGGCCGCCGCGACGATGGCGGAGTCATCCGCGTACGGCATGCCGAATGCGATGTTCTCGCGCACGCTGCCGTAAAAGAGCGTCACGTCCTGCGCGACCGAGCCGCAGTTGCGGCGCACGTCGGCCGGGTCGAGCTGGCGCAGGTCGATGCCGTCGAGCAGCACGGCGCCCTCGGTCGGCTGGTAAAGGCCCATGATCAGCCGCTGGATCGTCGATTTGCCCGAGCCGACCCGCCCGATCAGCGCGACGTGCTCGCCTGCCGCGACCTTGAAGCTCACGCCGTCCAGCGCGCAATCCTGCCGGTTCGGATAAGCGAACTTGACGTTGCGGAACTCCACCTCGCCGCGCAGCGTGGGCCGCTGCACGTAAGTCTGCTCGAGCGAGCGCTCGAGCGGCTTGTCCATCAGCCGATTCAGGCTGTCCATCGCGGTGCGGGCGCCCTGGTACTGCATCAGCAGGCCGACGATCTGCCCCGCCGGCGAAAGCGCGCGGCCAGCGAGCATGGTGCAGGCGATCAGGCCGCCCATCGTCAGCTCTTTCTGCGAGATGAGATACACGCCGACGACGATCATCGCCACCGACGACAGCTGCGACAGCGTGTTCGTGCTGTACATCGCCGAGCTCGACAGCGCCCGCATCTTGACGTTGGTGCGGGCGAGAAACGCATTGGTGCGCTCCCACTTCGCCTGCACGACGCTTTGCGCGCCTTGCGACTTGATCGTTTCGATGCCGGTAAGGCTTTCGATCAGTGTCGCGTTGCGGGTGGCACTGGCGCGGTAAGTCGTTTCCGAGAGCTCGTGCAGGCGGCCCTGCAGCGTCCACCCGACGATCAGGATCGCGAGGCCGACCACGACGACCGGCAGCATCAGCCAGGGCGAGATGATCGCGATCACGATCACGAACAGCAGCGCGAAGGGCAGGTCGATCAGCGCCGTCACGGTGCTCGAGGCGATGAAGTCGCGCACCTGCTCGAAGCCGCGCAGGTTCGAGGCAAACGAACCAACCGACTCGGGCCGGTTTTCGAGCCGCATGCCGAGCACGCGCTCCATCAACTGGGCCGAGATCTGCACGTCGATGCGCGCGCTCGCCTCGTCGACGAAGTGGCTGCGCAAGAGCCGCATGAACAGGTCGGCGCCGAGGATCAGCAGCACGCCGATCGCGAGCGCCCACAGGGTCTCGACCGCGTTGTTCGGCACGACGCGGTCGTAGACGTTCATCGAGAACAGCGGGAACGCGAGCGCGAACAGATTGATCAGCAGCGCAGCCCACAGCACGTCGCGGTAGACGAAACGCTGCGCGAGCAATGCGCCCCAGAACCAGTGGCGCGAGCGCAGGCCGTGGGTGGGCGTGCCACCGTGCGCCGGTGCGCTGGATTCGGTGCGCGCGTCGAAGCGAAAGTGCGGCCGCGCAAACAGCACGACGCCGCTGAACCGCTGCGCCAGCTCGGCGCGCGGCAGCGTGACGCTGCCCTGCGCCGTCTCCGGCAGCAGCACGCGTGCGTCGGCGTCGACGGTGCCGTCGGCCGCGGTGCTCCAGCCGAGCAGCACGCAGGCGCGGTTGTCTTTCAGGATCAGGATGGCGGGCAGGGCGGCGGCGTCGATCTCGCCGAGCCCGACACGCTGCAGCCGTGCCGACAACCCGGCGCGCGCCGCGGCGCGCTCGGCCAGCTCGAGCGTGAGACGGCCGTCGACCAGCGGCAGCGAGGCCGAGAGCGAGGCGCGTGATGCCGCCAGCCCGTGCAGGCGTGCCACCTCGACCAGGCAGTCGAGCAGCGGGTCGGGATGGATCAGGTCTTCGCGCAGGCGCGTCGGGGCGGAGGTCGCTGGGCTCGGTGGATTCATCGGTCGATCATTCGGTGATCGAGTGGCGGTCAGGAGATATCGGCGAAATGAACGCCATATTGACCCGTCAAGCGGTCTGCGAAGTAGCACTTCAGGGTTTCGCGCACGGTCCGGAACGCCAACTCTTCCCAAGGAATCTGCGCTTGGGTGAAGAGGCGGGCTTCGATGGTCTCGGGGCCGGGGGCGAAGTCGGTGTCGAGCAGGCGGGCCCGGTAGTACAGATGCAACTGGCCGACGCGCACGACGTTAAGAAGCGTGAAGAGGCCTTGCAGCTCGATGCGCGCGCCGGCCTCTTCGTCGGTCTCGCGCATGGCCCCTTCCTCGGTCGTCTCGCCGATTTCCATGAAACCCGCCGGCAGGGTCCACAAGCCGTATCGCGGCTCGATATTGCGCCGGCACAGCAGCACCTGCTCGCCCCAGATCGGCACGGTGCCGACGACGTTCAGCGGGTTCTCGTAGTTGACGGTTCCACAGACGGTGCAGACGGCGCGGTCGCGGTTGTCGTCGGCCGGAATGCGGTACTCGGTGGCGCCACCGCAGACCTTGCAGTGGCGAATGCTGCGGGGGGAGAACATTCGCCGCAGTGTAGCTGCGGCATGTGCCGCGGTGCCCTGCCGAAATCACGGGGCGTGGCATCATTCCGCGACCTGTTGTCTACAAGGATGTCGTTGATGAGCTTCGTCTTCTCGCCCACGGTGGCGTCGGTGCCGGTCCAATCGAGTTCGGAGCTGTTCCCGGTGCGCCGCATCTACTGTGTCGGCCGCAACTACGTGGAGCACGCGATCGAGATGGGCCACAGCGGACGCGAGGCGCCGTTCTTCTTCATGAAGCCGGCCGACGCGGTCTTGCCGGTGGCCGAAGGAACGCTCGGGCGCATGCACTACCCGACGCTGACCAGCAGCCTGCACCACGAGCTCGAGCTGGTCGTGGCGATCGGCAAGGGCGGGCGCAATATCCGCGCGGCGGATGCGATGTCGCATGTGTGGGGCTACGCGGTGGGGCTCGACATGACGCGCCGCGACCTGCAGGCCGAGGCCAAGAAGCTCGGCCGCCCGTGGTGCACCGGCAAGGGCTTCGACGAATCGGCGCCGATCGGCTCCATCAGGCGCGCGGCCGAGACGAAGCTCGCCGCGAACACCGTGATCCACCTCGACGTGAACGGAATTAAGCGCCAGTCGAGCACGCTGGGCAAGCTGATCTGGAGCGTGCCGGAGATCATCGAGCACATCTCCACCGCGTGGGAGCTGGCGCCGGGCGACCTGATCTTCAGCGGAACGCCGGAAGGGGTGGCCGCGGTCGAGATCGGCGACACGCTCGAAGGGCGCATCGACGGGGTCGGGAGCCTGAAGGTGCACGTCGTCAAGTAGGTCCTTGCGCGCAAGGAGCACCATGCAGCTGTACAGCTACTTTCGCTCGTCGGCGTCGTATCGCGTTCGCATCGCGCTCGCGCTCAAAGGCCTTGCGTACGAGTACTTGCCGATTCATCTGGTGCGCAACGAGCAGCAGAAGCCGCCGTTCAGCGAGATCGTCGCCAACAAGCTGGTGCCGGCGCTGGTCGACGAAGGGCAGGTGTTGACGCAGTCGATGGCCATCATCGAGTACCTCGACGAAACCCATCCCGAGCCGCCGCTCCTGCCCGGCGATGCGTTCGCGCGTGCGCGCATTCGCTCGCTCGCGCAGGACATCGCCTGCGAGATCCACCCGATCGACAACCTGCGCGTCCTGCGCTTTCTCGTCCATGACATGAAGGTCAGCGAGGACGACAAGAACCGCTGGTATCGGCATTGGGTCGAGACCGGGCTCGAGGCCGTCGAGCGACGGCTCGCAGGCAGTGCGGCAACCGGCGAGTTCTGCCACGGTGACACTCCGACACTGGCCGACTGCGTGCTGGTGCCGCAGATCCACAACGCGCAGCGAATGGACTGCAGGCTCGACCATGTTCCGACGGTGATGCGCGTGTTCGGCACCTGCATGCAGCTCGCGGCGTTCGAATCGACCCAGCCGTCTGCTTGCCCGGACTCGGCATGAGCTCGCGTCCCTCCGGCCGGTTCCCGGCCGATTGGTTGGTGCCGGCGTGGGACGCGCCGGGGATCGGTGCGGTGATGACCACGCGAGCCGGTGGCGCCAGCGCGGCACCGTTCGACAGCATGAACCTGCGAGAGGGGCTGGGCGATGAACCCGAGGCGGTTGCTGAGAACCAGCTTCGGCTGCAGTGGGCCCTCGGCGGAACGCCGGTGTGGCTCAAGCAGGTGCATGGCGCGACGGTCGTGCAACTGAACTCGGCGAGCGACCGTGACCCCGCGGTGGCGCCCAGCGCCGATGCGAGTTTCACGATCGAACCCGGCGTTGTCTGCGCCGTCCAGGTGGCCGACTGTCTGCCGGTGCTCTTCGCGGCGCCGGAGGGGCGCGGCGTCGCAGCGGCACATGCCGGCTGGCGCGGCCTGGCCGGTGGCGTGCTCGAGGCGAGCATCGCGGCGTTGTGCAGTGCCGCGGGCTGCGAGCCCTCGCGGCTTCAGGCTTGGCTGGGTGCGTGCATCGGGCCGCGGAAGTTCGAGGTCGGTGCGGACGTACTCGAGGCGTTCGGTGCCGACCCAGATGCACTTGCCGAGTCGTCGGCGTTCCTGCCCGTCAGGCCGGGCAAGTGGCATGCCGATCTGCCCCGCCTCGCGCGCGATCGATTGCACGCTGCTGGACTGCGCGCCGTCAGCGGCGGCGAGTGGTGCACCGTCGAGGAGCGCTCACGGTTTTTCTCGTTCCGGCGCGACGGCGTGACCGGCCGGATGGCCGCCGCCGTCTGGATCGAGCGCCGCTGAGTCCACAGAGCCCACCCGCTCTGCCTTCGTCGCCTCGGTAGTCTGAGCCTGCCGCGCGCGGCGTCGGGCGGGCGTGCCGAACAGATACAGCACGATCGCCAGCGGCAGCACGCCCCAAAGCAGGAATGTGAAGACCGCACCGATCACGGTGCCGTTGCTGCTCAGCGCCTCGACCAGGGCCACCATCAGCACCACGTACATCCAACCGATGGCCATCAGATACATCTCTTTGCCCCGCCGCATCGTCAAGTATTAGCTTGATGTGAAATGAGACCCCATAATGCGGCATGCCGACCGGGATCGATTGCCGATGTACAAAGCCCCGTCGATCACGTAGAACCTGATCTGACCGTGCCCCAAGAGCCGCCGAGGAGACCCATGACATCGCGTTCCCATTCTGCGGCGGCTGGCGTTCCGGCAGCCGAGCTCGCGTCCCAGGCGGCGGCGCTGAGTTCGTCTCTCACCGAGGTGTGGAAGACCATGTCGGGGTTGAGCTTGCCGATGTCGGCTCTGACCCAGCTTCAGGCCGACTACCTGAAGACATCCACCGAACTCTGGAACAACACGCTGCACAGCGCCAGCGCGGCGGCGCCGGCCGATCGCCGTTTCTCGGCCAACGACTGGAGCAACCCGGCGAGCGCCTACGTTGCCCAGATGTACCTGCTGAACGCCCGCACGATGCTGCAGATGGCGGAGAGCATCGAGGGCGACGAAAAGACGCGCCAGCGCATTCGCTTCGCGGTGCAGCAGTGGGTCGATGCCGCTGCGCCGAGCAACTACCTCGCGCTGAACCCGGAGGCGCAGCGCAAGGCGCTGGAGACCAAGGGCGAGAGCATTGGCCAAGGGCTCAAGCAGCTCTGGAACGATATCCAGCAGGGCCATGTCTCGCAGACCGACGAGAGCGTGTTCGAGGTCGGCCGCAACGTCGCCACGAGCGAAGGCTCGATCGTGTTCGAGAACGAGCTGTTCCAGCTCATCGAATACAAGCCTCTGACGGCGAAGGTCTACGAACGGCCGATCCTGTTCGTGCCGCCGTGCATCAACAAGTACTACATCCTCGACCTGCAGCCCGACAACTCGCTCATCCGCTACACGGTGCAGCAAGGGCATCGCGTGTTCGTCGTCAGCTGGCGCAACGCCGACGAGAGCATCGCCCAATACACCTGGGACCAGTACATCGAGGACGCGGCGATCCGAGCGATCCACCTGGTTCAGGAGATCAGCGGCCAGGACAAGAAGGGCGGGCAAATCAACACGCTCGGCTTCTGCGTCGGCGGAACGATCCTTTCCACGGCGCTCGCCGTGCTTGCGGCGCGCGGCGAGAAGCCGGCGGCGAGCGTGACGCTGCTGACCACGCTGCTCGACTTCACGAACACCGGCGTGCTCGATCTCTTCATCGACGAGACCATGGTTCGCATGCGCGAGATGACGCTCGGGCCGAACAGCCCGAATGGCGGCAACTTGCTGAAGGGCCAGGAGCTCGCGACGACGTTCAGCTTCCTGCGCCCGAACGATCTGGTCTGGAACTATGTGGTGGGCAACTACCTGAAGGGCGAAACGCCGCCGCCGTTCGATCTGCTGTACTGGAACAGCGACAGCACGAACCTGCCCGGGCCGATGTACTGCTGGTACCTGCGCAACACGTACCACGAGAACAACCTCGTCAAGCCGGGCAAGCTGACGGTCTGCGGGCAGAAGGTCGATCTTTCCAAGGTCGACACTCCGACCTACGTGTACGCCTCGCGCGAGGATCACATCGTCCCTTGGGACGGTGCGTATCGAAACACGCAGGTGCTGAAGAACAAGATCCGTTTCGTGCTCGGCGCCTCCGGCCACATCGCCGGCGTGATCAACCCGCCCGCGAAGGGCAAGCGGAGCCACTGGATCGGCGCCTCTGAGGCCTTGCCGGCGCAGGCCAAGGATTGGTTCGACAAGGCCAAGGAACACCCCGGCAGTTGGTGGACCGACTGGTCCGCCTGGCTGAAGAGCCACGCCGGCAAGCAGATCGCGGCGCCGAAGACGCCGGGCAGCCGGGAGCACAAGCCGATCGAAGCGGCGCCCGGGCGCTACGTCAAGCAGAAGGCCTGAAGCCGGCCGCTGTTCATCTCAATCACGTCATCACCCTCGGAGAATTCTCATGACCACCGACATCGTCATCGTCGCCGCCGCCCGCACCGCAGTCGGCAAGTTCGGCGGCACGCTCGCCAAGACTTCTGCGCCCGAACTCGGCGCTGCCGTGATCGCGGAGTTGCTCAAGCGCGCGAAGCTGTCGGGCGACCAGATCAACGAAGTCATCCTCGGCCAGGTGCTCGCAGCTGGTTCGGGCCAGAACCCGGCACGCCAGTCGGTCATCAAGAGCGGCTTGCCGCAAGGTGTTCCGGCGCTGACGATCAATGCAGTGTGCGGCTCCGGCCTGAAGGCCGTGATGCTCGCGGCTCAGGCCATTCGCGATGGTGACTCCGAGATCGTGATCGCGGGCGGCCAGGAGAGCATGAGCCTCGCGCCGCACGTGCTGCCGAACTCGCGCGAGGGGCAGCGCATGGGCGACTGGAAACTCGTCGATTCGATGATCGTCGACGGGCTGTTCGACGTCTACAACAAGTACCACATGGGCATCACGGCCGAGAACGTCGCCAAGAAGTACAGCATCACGCGCGAGAAGCAAGACGCGCTCGCGCTCGCCTCGCAGCAAAAGGCCGCGGCCGCGCAGGAAGCCGGCAAGTTCAAGGACGAGATCGTGCCGTTCAGCATCGCGCAGAAGAAGGGCGATCCGATCGTCTTCGCGAACGACGAGTTCATCAACAAGAAGACCAACGCGGAAGCGCTAGCCGGCCTTCGTCCGGCGTTTGACAAGGAAGGCACCGTCACGGCGGGGAACGCCTCCGGGCTGAACGACGGCGCCGCCGGCGTGGTTGTCATGACCGCGCAGAAGGCTGCACAGCTCGGCTTGACGCCGCTGGCGCGCATCGCGAGCTACGCGACCGTGGCGCTCGACCCGTCGATCATGGGCATGGGCCCGGTGCCGGCATCGCAAAAGGC
>Ga0075370_10000457_pt1 | contig 15192 bp, 11 predicted proteins | sample EndMethybrTD3035_FD_71398 | JGI IMG/M metagenome (GOLD analysis project Ga0075370, IMG submission 71398) | Populus endosphere microbial communities from Tennessee, USA - Endosphere MetaG P. TD hybrid TD303-5 | ecosystem: Host-associated > Plants > Roots > Endosphere | place: USA: Tennessee... | reverse complement strand
ACGGCACCATCGAGCTCATGGTCAGCGAGCTGTGCATGCAGGCCGAAGGTATTGGTATCACCCGCATTTCGCTCAACTTCGCGATGTTCCGCTCGGCGTTCGAGCAGGGCGCGCAACTCGGTGCCGGACCGATCGCGCGGTTGTGGCGCGCGCTGCTCGTGTTCTTCTCGCGCTGGTGGCAGCTCGAGACGCTGTACCGCTCGAACATGAAGTACCAGCCCGAGTGGGTACCGCGCTTCGCGTGTTACGAGGACGCCCGGCTGGTCCCGCGCGTCGGCGTGGCGTCGGTGATCGCGGAGGGCTTCCTCGTGCTGCCGTTCTCCCGCCGCCACGAGCAGCCGCACACCGGCCATCACACCGCGGTGCCGCAGAGCATCGTCGAGCGCGGTCTGCTGCACCATGACGGCACCGCTCCCGACCTCGATCAGCTTCAGGTAGGTCTCGACGAGGAGGAGCAGTCCCGGCTGCCTGAACAGGTCCGAGTGCGGATGGCCAAGCTGAAGACGTTGCAGGACAGCGGGATTGATGCCTACCCCGTCGGCGACGAGCCCAGTCATACCATTTCCGCAGCGGTCGAATCCGAAGGCGCGGGGACGTTGAGCGTGGCCGGGCGGGTGCTGCGTATCCGTGACTACGGCGGCGTGCTGTTCGCACAGCTGCGCGACTGGTCCGGGGAAGTCCAGCTGCTGCTTGACAATTCGCAGCTCGAAGCCGGCACGACGGTCGACTTCACGCGCGCCATCGATCTGGGCGACCTGATCCAGGTCACGGGCACGATGGGCTACAGCAAGAGGGGCACCCGGTCGCTGATCGTGCTCACCTGGCGGCTGATCGGCAAGTGCCTGCGCCCGCTGCCCGACAAATGGAAAGGGTTGACCGACCAGGAGGCTCGGGTACGCGCCCGCTATGTAGACCTCGCGATCAACACCGAGGCCCGCGACCTGATCCGGGCGCGCAGCGGTGTTCTGCATGCGATCCGCGAAACTCTGGTCGGTAAGGGGTTTTTGGAGGTCGAGACACCGATCCTTCAGCAGATCCACGGCGGTGCCAACGCCAGACCGTTCCTCACGCACATCAACGCCTATGACCTCGACCTCTACCTGCGCATCGCGCCCGAGCTATATCTCAAGCGGCTGTGCGTGGGCGGCGTCGAGCGAGTCTTCGAGCTGGGCCGCGCATTCCGCAACGAGGGCGTCGACTTCAGCCACAATCCCGAATTCACGTTGTTGGAGGCGTATCAGGCCCACGCGGACTACAACGTGTGGATCGACGGCTGCCGCGAGCTGATCCAGAACGCCGCGCTCGCGGCCAACGGAGCGCACGTGTTCATGCGTCCCCGCGAGGACGGCACGCTCGAACCGGTCGACATCTCCGGGAACTGGACGGTCAAGACCGTGCACGGCGCGGTCTCTGAGGCGCTCGGTGAGCAGATCGGCCCCGACACCGACCTCACGACCCTGCGCAGACTGTGCGACGGCGCAAAGATTCCGTACCTGACCCACTGGGACGCCGGGGCCGTGGTGCTCGAACTGTATGAGCACCTGGTCGAAGACCGCACCGAAGCGCCCACGTTCTACAAGGACTTCCCTACCTCGGTGTCACCGCTGACGAGGCCGCACCGCAGTATTCCCGGCGTCGCGGAACGGTGGGACCTGGTGGCGTGGGGCGTGGAGCTCGGGACCGCGTACAGCGAGCTGACCGATCCCGTCGAACAGCGCCGACGGCTGCAGGAACAGTCACTTCTCGCCTCCGGCGGCGACCCCGAGGCCATGGAACTGGACGAGGACTTTCTGCAGGCCATGGAGTACGCGATGCCGCCGACCGGCGGCCTCGGAATGGGCGTGGACCGTGTCGTGATGCTGATCACCGGCCGCAGCATCCGCGAGACGCTGCCCTTCCCGCTGGCCAAACCTCGTTAACAGCGACCCCACAGCGGAGTCCAAGGTTGGGCGGCCACTCTTGTGACCGTGACGTTAAGCGAGATGCTGCGCCACCATCATCTGTCCTTGTTGCACGGCTGGATTCCCCTCACGATCCAGATCGTCGCCGGCATCGCAGTGGTGGCCGCGATTGTCTGGGGCATCCGTAGGCGGCGCTCCCTGTGGTTACCGTGGGCGGCGGTGTGCGGCGCGGCGCTGACGGCGGGCGCGTACTGGTACGTCGCGTCGCAGGGGCTTGCGGACAACCCCGCCCCACCAGGGCTCTGGATCTGGACCGGGTTGTCGGGCGTCGCCGCATGTGTGTTGATTGTCGGCTGGTCCTCGGCGGCGTGGTGGCGTCGCGCTCTGGCGGCGACTGCCCTGCCGCTGTGCCTCGTGTGCTCCGCGCTGGCCGTGGATCTGTGGACCGGGTACTGGCCCACCGTGGAGGCCGCGTGGAATCAGGTGACCGCGGGTCCCCTGCCCGATGAGACGGATCAGGTCACCGTGATGGCGTTGCAGCGCAATCACCAGGTCCCGCAGAAGGGCACCGTGCTAGGGGTGCAGATCGGCGACTCCGCGTCGGGCTTCAAGCATCGAAGCGAACTCGTCTACCTGCCCCCTGCCTGGTATGCGACCAATCCCCCACCGCCCATGCCGACGATCATGATGATCGGCGGGGAGTTCAACACGCCCGCCGACTGGGTGCGCGTCGGCAATGCGGTGACCACTGCGGACGACTTCGCCGCGAAACACGGCGGCAATGCCCCGGTGATGGTTTTCGTCGATGCGGTCGGAACCTTCAACAACGACACCGAATGCGTCAACGGCAGTCGCGGCAACGCCGCCGACCATCTCACCAAAGATGTTGTCCCGTTCATGGTCTCGAATTTCGGCGTGAGCGCTCGGCCGGAGAACTGGGGCGTCGTGGGGTGGTCCATGGGCGGCACGTGCGCCGTGGACCTCGCGGTGATGCACCCCGACATGTTCAGCGCGTTCGAGGACATCGCCGGTGACATCGCCCCCAATTCCGGCAACAGGGAGCAATCCATCTCGCGCCTCTTCGGCGGCAACGCCGCGGCCTACACATCATTCGATCCCACCGCGGTCATGAGGCGGCACGGCCCATACCACGGTGTCGCAGGGTGGTTCGCGATCAACAGCCAGAACTCGGCCACCCAGAGTGCGGCCGCGAACGCGCTATGTGGTCTGGGCGGTGCCAGCGGGATCGCATGCGCGGTAGTCATGTCACCCGGCGACCACGACTGGCCGTACGCGTCGCGCGCCTTCGCGGTTGCGTTGCCCTGGTTGGCCGGTCAACTCCACGTCCCGGGAGCTGCGCAGGTGCCGTTGCCCACTCCGCCACCACCGCCGCCGATCGTCCAGGTGGCAGCGAAGTAGCGGGTAGCGTGGACGGCATGCCGGACGAACCCACTCAGGAGCCGGACGCCACCGCAGCTCCGGCTCCCGCGCCGCCCGTCGACACCGGCTACACGCCAACCGGTGTGCCGACGTTCGAGTCGGTGCGCGAAAAGATCGAGACCCGCTATGGCACGTCGATCGGCGCCGCCGAACTGGACGCCGACACCCCGGAGGGGCGCACCGTCGAGGAACAGTACGACGCGCGGCAGCGCGCCGCCGCCGAACGCCTGGCCCAGATCCGTGAGTCGATGCGCAAACCCGAGTCTCAGTAGTCGGATTCGGCGGCCACGATCTCGGCAAGAAACGCATCGTCGGCGGGCGACGCCAGCCGCGCGCGGGCGAACTTCCTGACCCTCTCGCGGGTCTGTGCCGACTCCCCCGCATCCGCGCCGACGGCCAGCGTGGTGGCCCGCCAATCATGGCCCCACGCGGCCGATTCCGGGATCGGTTGCTGATCGGAGTCGAGGACCGGGAACGTCACACGCCCATCGGCGCCGAGCACGCCCTCGCCCGCGAAGGGCCCGGAGCGCAACCGGACCGCGACGCCGTTGGGCGAACCCAGTCCCGACAACGCGACTCGCACAGTCGCTGTCACCGCACCGTCGACGTTCTCGACGTGCCAGTCTGCGGTGCTCTCCGCCGCGTCGAAGATTCCGGACGGGACGGCGGACCACTGCACAGAACCGACGCCCGACGCGAGAGTCGTCGACGACGTGCGACCGGTCTCACCGCCGGCGGCGAGCGCGTAGTCGTCCCGACGGGTCGCCCGAGCCGGTATGTCGAAGGCGATGCCCACCTCGTCGGCGAGATCGGCGCATTTCTCGACCAGCTCGACGATGCGCGGATCACCTTCTTCCACATGAGCATTCAGCGCCGCGACGTGGGGCCGCAAGATCTCGGCGACGTCGGAGTCGAGGGTGTCGTCGGTGAAGAAGTCTTCCGCGCCCGCGGTGAGGATCGCGATCTCCGCGTCCAGCAGCGCGGCGTCCAGCGTCGCAACACCGTCTCGCTGACTCGCCGGCCACCATCGTCGCAACCAATGACCGAAAGCCAACCGGCGCAGGGCATCCAGCGAACCGGGAAGTACGTCGACGCCCTCCAGATCGACGGCGCGCGGCTCCTCGGACGAAGCCGATTCGACCGTCGATGCGACGGCGTGGTGCCCCGTTTCGCCGAGCACCCGCCACAGCCAGTCAGCCCGGGACAGGTCGGTGAAGGTGATCTGCGGATCGGCCCCCGGGTCGTCCACCGTCCACGACAGCACCGCGCCGCTGATCTCGAGCACTGCCTGCAGGGGCGACGGCGCCGCCACGGGTCCGGTACTCCACAACCCGGAATCCGACATCAGCTTCATCCGGCGACCTGCAATTCCAACATCGTCTTTATGCGTTGCCGATGGTCCAGACTGACCGACCGCGCGACGCCTTCCAACAAAGCCCTGACGTCATCGACGTCGTCGCACGGTTCCTGCCACACATCGCGGCCGTGCAGTCGCGCCCACAACCGGTTCAAGTAGGGCCGGGCGAACGCCGCAAGGTCGTCGATGACCTGCTGCTGACGGGGATGGATCGGTCCGCCCTCGGCGAGGTAACGACGTGCGTGCAGCACGTACGCCTCCTTGCGCAGTCGTGCCTGGATCTGCCGGGCAAGGTCGTACCGTGTGGTTGCGGTCTCCGACAGCGGCGCGAGGTCGACTGCGACCTCGATACCTGCAACGAGTGTCGCCTGCTTGTCCTCCGCGAGCAGGCCCCAGGGTGCGCAGCACCTGTCGACCTCTTCCTCGCACAGCATCGGGACGTCGGGCAGTTCCTCGCGGTCCAGCGCACGGCGCAGGGTCGCCCGCACGCGGTCGATCACGGGTCGATTCAGTGGCCGCTCGCTGTCGGACCCGCCGATGACGGCCGGCGGGCCCTGCGGTTCAGAGGAACTCAGACCGAGCGCCACGATCGACCACGGCAACTGCGAGGCGTTGTCATGGGCCGCGGCACCGAGGTTGTATGGCGTCGCATCCGCGATCAGCGCCTGCCACACGCGTTGTCGTGCCGACGCGGCAGCGTGCGTGTCCGCCGGGCCCAACACTGTGGTCAAACCGGCGAGGAACGGACGGGTGATCTCGGTACCCGCGCGGACGTCGCTCCAACTCGAGCGCAGCTGTTCCGACAGTTCCGAGATGACGAGATGGTCGGAGGCATACGTGTTCAGGACTTCGATCGCGGTGCGGTCACGGTCTGCGTGGATCTCGCGCAGCACCGATTCGGCCGCACCGGAATCAGGCTGCGCGGGGCCGCCTTTCGTCACGGCGAGCTCAAAGCACACCGGAAAGTACAACTCCTGCGCGTTCCCGCTGGTGATCCGAAGCCGGCGACGCTCGCGCTTGAGCAGCTCGAACCATTCTGCCGCCGCGCGCAACTGGGCGGCCTGGCCGACGATCGCGTCATGCATGGCCTCGGCGACGTCGGCTGCGACGAACGGTGCCGAGAACTGGGTGTTCGATCGAAGCCGCAGCACCAGCGGATCGATGATGCGCTTGACGGTGCGCCGCAGCGGCCCTCCGTCGTCGCCGCTGAGTACCTCGACGCCAGGGCCGATCGCCCGCCACGCGCGGTCGATCACCGCGCGCCGCGGATGTGCGACGGCGACGGCAGTGTCGGTGCTCATAGGAACAGGATAGGAGGTGGGTAGTGGGCAAAAGTTGGGTTCGGTAGCCGATCGAGCATCAGAGCCTGAAGACATGTCCAGCACGTACCTGCACGTTTTCTTGATGTTTCTGCTCGTCGCGACTGCCGCAACCATCCTTCTGCCCAACCGTGACGTCCCGGTTGGCCCGTTTGACGACGCCGAGGCCGACGAACGCCTCGCCACCACCGACGACATCGTGGCGATCCGGGCCGAATTCGACCGGATGCTGATCGTGAAGGGCCTGGTCACCGACGGTCAGATCGACCTGATCCGGCACGGCACCAAGTCCCGTGGGATCGTCACAGGCATGCGAACCACCGGGAATGCGCGGGAAGACTTCCGCGAGGTCGAACTCGACGTGATCGTGAATCGGCCCGACGGTGGACAATTTCCGGCGCACGAGACGGCGTTGATCCCGGCATCGGCGATGACCAAGGTCTCCCCCGGCAGTGTCGTGGATGCCTACTACCGGTCCGGCGACGAGTCGGCCGTCGCGGTCTGCGTCTCGCCGCGCTGATCACCGCGCGCCGTCGACGGCGAACGTGGCAAGTGCGGCCCAGTACAGCGGACTCGCGCTGAGATCGCCGTCGCGCCAGCGCCGCATCTTTTCCCGCTGCCAGTCGTTGACCGCACGTCCCGCGTCGTCGGCCTCGTGCGCGCGGTCGACGGCGAGAATCGCCTCGGCCATGGGATCGGCGTCGGTGTTCGGCGCGAACAGGCGATAACCGGCAGCGGTCGGCAACGACCACAGCGTCGCCGTCACCAACTCCGCGCCGCCGAGAATCATCGCCGCCACCAGTCCGGTCGCTTCGTCGAATCGATAGTCACCGCCGGACGCACACGCCAGCAGGCCGACGCGGGGAGGCAACGGCAGCTTCAGGGACATGAGATCCGATGCGGTGAGCGGAGATTCGTCGGCCAGGTGCAGCGCAGCCCGTGCGGCGTGGCCGACATCGCCGTCCGCTGCGGTCGCATGCCCTACGTAGAGCAGCCGACTCGGCGCCTGCGCCAGCAGATCCTCGAGCCAGGCACGGTCCGCGTCTGCCCGTCGGAACAGTTCGACGGGCGCCCCGACGCCTGGCAGGACGTCGCGGGACTGCATCAGCTCACCGAAATGTTTGGCCAGAGTGGTATCGGCGGAGGGACGTCCGAGCACCGAGCCCAGCGCGGAGTCCGGCCGCTGACCGGGCACCCGGGGATCAAGAACCAGCAGCGGTGGTTTGGCCCGACGCCCGCCCCAGCCGGCGGGCGCACGCGGCGAGTTGACGATGTTGGGTGGCGCGGCCATCAGCACGTCCACCAGTTCGATGAGCCGGTTGCCGTCGTCACCCGGCATGGCGAGGAGTCCCCACGGGACACGGGCCAGTCGCGCGCTCGGCGAGACGAACAGTGCCGCTCTCGGCGCGGCAACGACGTCGTGCAGCAACGTCCACGCCTGAGGTGCGATCAGATGCGTGCCCAGCGTGGTTGCGATCGCGAATTCCGTTGCGGACGAGGCGAAGGCACCGGAAGTGATAGCACGCTCGAGCGCGTCCCGCCGGGTCTCCTCGTCGATGGGGTCAGGCAACGCGCCGGTCAATTCGTCCAGCGCGCCGCGCAGTGCCGTCTCGTCGAGCACCCACGTCACGGTCCTGGACGGGTCCCCGACGACGCGAAGGCTGGCATACGTGGCGACTCCGACGTCGGCGAATCGCAGGACGAGGGTGGCGGATTCGGTCCCGGCGACGGCATGGGTCACGGCCACGTCGCCCAGGTGGGGCCGACGGCGGTGACTGCGCGGCCATACCGTTCGGCCGCCAGCGCACGGTAGTGGGTCAGGATCGCACCCGAACTGGGGTCCATTTGCAGTGCGGGCAACGGACCGAGCCGTGTCAGACCCGCTCCGGCGCTCACCGACGACTCGCCCGCAGCCACCAGCGCGTACTCATCGACGGTCTCCAGCGGAACCGCGGCGGTCGCGGTACCGGTCCATTCGGCGGTCTCCCGCTGCGGTTCTGCGCTGAATGTCCCTCGCGCACTGTGATACTCCACCAGCTCGCTGACGAGTTGGGTGTTCCCCCACTCCGAGGCGACGGCGAACGCGCCGGCCAGCATGCGCGCCGAGACGTGCGTGGCCCAGCGCATCCTGGCGTCGGCATCGGTGATCGCATGACGCACCGAGTCGACGGCCAGCGCGGCGGGTACCTTGAGTTCGGCCGCCTGCTGGAGCTTGTTCGCGGCACTCGCCGGATCCGAGTCGGCCAGCGCGTCGGCGCGCCAGATGCTGCCGATGTGGTCGTGCAGACGGGCATATTGCAGCCAGCTGTGCCGCGGCCACGAATCGAGGAGTTCACGGGCCTCTTCTGTGCGCTTGCGCGCGGCGTCGAAGTCGCCACGGAAGATGTCGACCCAGCTGCGCTGCAACAGGATTCGATGAATGTGTAGCGGCTTCTCGATCTCCCGCCAGTGCCGTTCGGCGTGGCCGAAACGCTCCTCGGCATCGTCGAGCTCCTCGATGGACAGGGCGATCAGGCCGAAGTACAGCCAGCACCGCGACACGTCGTGTGCCCGCAGTCCCTCTGCGATCGCCGGATACGACGCGTGCGACAGATCCTGCGCCAGCGCGCGGTTGCCCACCGCCCACGCCACAGTCGCGCGTTCGAATTGCGTTCTAGCCGTGCCGAGTGCCCAGTCACGCGCCTCGGCACGGGCTCCCGCCCGTCGCAGCCATGGCTCGGCTTCGGACAACCGGCCCGTCTCGACGCAGAACCGGCCGTACGACGTGCCTCCGAGGACGAAGAGGTAGTCGTCGAACTCGTCGCCGCCGTGGGTTTCCTCGATCGCGTCGATCACCTTCTCCCACAGGTGAAGCGACTGCACGTGCAGATCGTCCTCGCAGAGTGCGTTGGCGCACAGGATTCGCGCGAACGTGATGTAGCGGCGGTGTTCGTCCGCGAGATCCGGATAGTCGGTCGTGTCGTCGGTCAACACCAACAGCGCGGCCTCGGCGGCTTCGTGGTCGCCATGCGCAGCGGCCAGACCCGTTTGAAGGAACTGCGCCCGGCGCGAATAGCGGCAGGTCATGTGGTCGACGTCGGAGTCCGACATCGTCACCTGCTCCGCCAGATCGGGCCGGGTGCCCGCACGGACCGCCGCGTAGGTGGCCAGGCATTCGCGGATGCGGCTGACCGACTCCTCGGTGCCGTTGTAGGCGGTGCGCACGAGGTAGAGCTGACCGAGTTGTGCATAGACCTCGAGCATCCAGTCGTCGCGGTCGGCCGCCTCGATGGCGGGGATGAGCGACAGCAACAGATCCTTGGCCGCGTCCTCGTCGGCGGCCAACGACAAATGTCGCGCCCGCTCGAGGTCGGCCACGATGGTCATCTCTGAATTGTAGGAAGCGGCGGACGTGGAGGGTACGTCCGCCGCTTCCGGTCTCCGCGCAATCAGGTGCAGGTCACCTTGATCTCGAAGGGCTTGGTGATCATGCCCGCCATCGGGTTGGCCATGTCGGCGCCCTGAGCCTCACCGGTGATGGTGTAGGTGCTGCCATCGACCGTCACGTCGGCCGAACCGGTCTTCGCGCCCATCATGTTGGTGACCGCGAGGGCATTGCCGTCGACCGACATGCCCAGCGATTCGACCTTCGGGGTCGCCTCATCGGTCATCACGACCGCGAGGCCGGCCTGACCGTTGATCGCCGCGCTGGCGACGTTGATCTTCCCGCCCTGCTTGACGCAGGTCACCGAATTCAGGTCCAGACCAGCCAGGTTGCTGCCGCCGACCTTGACCTCGGTGGAGCCGCTCGTGCTCACCTGCGTATTTCCGTTTCCGGGGCTCGGCGCGGCTGCTGGCTTGTCGTCTGAGCAGCCCACCAGGACAGCCGCGCCGACAGCGAGCCCGACCACACCCGCGACAACTCGATTCATGATCTTCCCTTCGTCACCCGGCGCCCTAGTGGCGTCGTTGTGCGCTCAGTCAAGGCGTCCGACACCGCTACCGATCCCAAAGTTTGTCGGTATCCGCAGGTAGCGTTCGCAAGCGATGCGGTCTTTCACGGTTGCCGAGCGGCGGGCCCGGCTTGCGCGTCGGCACTTTCTCAACGCGCCCGCGCAGACTCCGGCACACGTCGCCGGCGACGTGGTGGGTCTGCACGCCACCGACCCGGCCACGCCCTATCTCTCGCTGTGGGCGCGGGTACCCGGCTTCGCGCTCGCCGATTTGGATGCGGAGCTCTACGAGACCCGGAACCTGGTCAAGCATCTGGCCATGCGTCGGACGCTCTGGGTGGTCCGCGCCGAGGACCTGCCGAACATCCAAGCGGGCGCGAGCGATCGGGTGGCCGACAACGAGCGCCGCAAACTCGTCGCCGATGCACAGAAGGCCGGCATCTGCGACGACGGCGACGCCTGGCTGAATACCGCGTCGAAGGCCGTTCTGAAACACCTCGGCAAGCACGGCCCCACCAGCGCCAAGGACCTGCGGGTCGCCCTCCCGGAGTTGGCGGGCCAGCACGATCCTGCGCCGGGGAAGCGATGGGGCGGCGAAACACCGCTGGCGCCAAGGATTCTGACCGCGCTGTCGGTGCGGGGCGACATCGTTCGCGGTCCCAACGACGGATCGTGGACGGTCTCGCGGCCGCGGTGGGCGCCGATGTCGGGTTGGCTGCCCGGCATGGGTGACGCCGTATCACCGGCCGACGCTCGCACTGCATTGGTGCGCCGCTGGCTGCGGGCGTTCGGCCCGGCGACGGTCACCGACATCAAATGGTGGTTCGGAAACACGCTGACGTGGGCGCGTCAGGCTCTGGTCGACCTCGAGGCGGTGGAGGTGGACCTCGACGGCACACCGGGTTTCGTGCTGCCCGACGACGTGGAGATCGAACCGGATGCCGAACCGTGGTGCGCGCTGCTGCCCGGACTCGACGTCACGACGATGGGCTGGTTCGACCGCGACTGGTATCTCGGCGGGCACCGCAGCCAGGTGTTCGACACGAACGGCAACGGCGGACCGACAGCGTGGTGCGACGGGCGCATCGTCGGCGCCTGGGGCCAGGACGTCGAGGGCCGGGTCGAGGTGCGGTTACTCGAGGACGTCGGCCGCACCGCGCAGAACGCACTCCAGAAGCGCGCCGACGAGCTGACCGACTGGCTGGCCGGGGTACGGGTCAGCCCGCGATTTCCGTCTCCCTTGTCGAAAAGCGGCGGACCTACGCGCTGACCTTGCTTCGCTTGCGCTTCTTCGGCGCAGGACGAGCGACGCCCAGAGCCTCGGCCAGGAAGTGGCCGGTGTAGCTGTCGGTATTCGCCGCGACGTCCTCCGGTGTTCCGGTCGCGACCACCGATCCGCCGCCGGCGCCACCCTCGGGTCCCATGTCGACGATCCAGTCGGATGTCTTGATCACGTCGAGGTTGTGCTCGATGACGATGACCGTATTGCCCTTGTCGACAAGCCCGTTGATGACCGCGAGCAGCTTGCGGATGTCTTCGAAGTGCAACCCCGTGGTCGGCTCGTCGAGAATGTAGATGGTCCGACCGGTCGACCGCTTCTGCAGTTCTGACGCCAGCTTCACGCGCTGCGCCTCGCCTCCCGACAGCGTCGGTGCGGGCTGGCCGAGCCGGACGTACCCGAGACCGACGTCGACCAGCGTCGCCAGATACCGATGGATCGAGGTGATCGGCTTGAAGAACTCGGCCGCCTCCTCGATCGACATGTCGAGCACCTCGGCGATGGTCTTGCCCTTGTAGTGCACCTCGAGCGTTTCGCGGTTGTAGCGTGCGCCCTGGCACACCTCGCACGGCACGTACACATCCGGCAGGAAGTTCATCTCGATCTTGATGGTGCCGTCACCCGAACAGGCTTCGCAGCGGCCACCTTTGACGTTGAACGAGAACCGTCCCGGCTGGTAACCGCGAACCTTGGCCTCCGTCGTGGCCGCGAACAATGTGCGGATCTTGTCGAACACACCGGTATAGGTGGCCGGGTTGGACCGCGGCGTGCGACCGATCGGCGACTGGTCGACGCGGACCAGCTTGTCCAGCTTGTCCAGACCCGTCACGCGGGTATGCCGTCCCGGCACCTGCCGTGCGCCGTTGAGTTTGTTCGCGAGCACGGACGCCAGGATGTCGTTCACCAGAGTCGATTTGCCCGAGCCGGAAACGCCGGTGACCGACGTCAGCACGCCCAGCGGGAACGTCACGTCGATCTCACGCAGGTTGTGCTCGCGCGCACCGACGACGGTGATCTGCCGCTTACGGTCGGCCTGCCGCCGCATGGCGGGGACCTCGATCTGTTCTTTGCCCGAAAGATAGGCGCCGGTAATCGAATTCGTGTTGGTCAGCAGGTCTTCGTACGTGCCGCTGTGCACGATCTGACCGCCGTGCTCACCGGCCGCGGGCCCGATGTCGACGACCCAGTCCGCATGGGCGATCGTGTCGAGATCGTGCTCGACGACGATCAGCGTGTTGCCGAGATCGCGCAACCGGATGAGCGTCTCGATGAGTCGCCTGTTGTCGCGCTGATGCAGACCGATCGACGGCTCGTCGAGGACGTACAGCACCCCGACGAGTCCGGAACCTATCTGAGTGGCCAACCGAATGCGTTGCGCCTCACCGCCGGACAACGTCCCAGCCGCCCGCGACAGCGACAGGTAGTCGAGCCCGACGTCGAGCAGGAACCCGAGCCGCGACTGGATCTCCTTGAGCACCTGACCCGCGATGGCCGTTTCCCGCGAGCCGAGGGTCAATGCGTTGAGGAACGCCGAGCAGTCGGCGATCGACAACTCGGCCACCTCCGCGATCGACTTGGGCCCGTAGTCCCCCGCCGTCATCGTGACCGCCAGGATCTCCGGCTTCAGCCTGGTGCCCTCGCACTCCGGGCACGGCACGTCGCGCATGAAGCCCTCGTAACGTTCCTTCATCTGCTCGGAGTCGGTCTGCTCCATGCGGCGGTGCAGGAACGCCATCACACCTTCGAAATCGGCGTAATACGAACGGGTTCGGCCGTAGCGGTTCTTGTACCGCACGTGCACCTGCTCGTCGCAGCCTTCGAGGATCGACTTGCGCGCCTTGGCGGGCAGCTTCTTCCACGGTGTGTCGACGTCGAACCCGATCTGATCGCCGAGCCCCTTCAACATCCTGGTGAAGTACTCGGCCGTCTGCCCCATGGCCCACGGCGCGATCGCGCCCTCCGCCAGCGTCAGGTCCGGGTCCGGTACGACGAGTTCAGGGTCGACCTCCTTGCGGATGCCCAGCCCCACACACTCCGGGCAGGCACCGTACGGCGAGTTGAAGGAGAAGGACCGCGGCTCGAGGTCGTCGACGGCGAGGGGGTGCCCGTTGGGGCATGCGAGCTTTTCGGAGAACCGCTGCTCGCGGTGGGGATGGTCGTCCTCGCGGTCGACGAACTCCAACACCACGATGCCGTCGGCCAGGTTCAGCGCGGTCTCCACCGAATCGGTCAGCCGCTGCTTGGCGCTGGCCTTCACGGTGAGCCGGTCGACAACCACCTCGATGTCGTGCTTTTCCTGCTTCTTCAGTGTGGGAGGCTCGGTCAGCGGATAGACCACTCCGTCGACGCGCACCCGGCTGTAGCCCTGGGTGTTCAGCTTGTCGAACAGGTCGACGAACTCGCCCTTGCGGGTGCGCACCACCGGCGCGAGCACCTGGAACCGCAGTCCCTCGTCCATGGCCAGTACCTGGTCGACGATCTGCTGCGGGGTCTGGCGGGCGATGCGCTCGCCACACACCGGACAGTGCGGGGTGCCTGCCCGCGCGTAGAGCAGCCGCAGATAGTCGTAGACCTCGGTGATGGTGCCCACCGTCGACCGCGGGTTGCGATTGGTCGACTTCTGGTCGATGGACACCGCGGGCGACAGACCCTCGATGAAGTCGACATCGGGCTTGTCCATCTGCCCCAGGAACTGGCGGGCGTAGGCGGACAGCGACTCGACGTAGCGACGCTGACCCTCGGCGAAAATCGTGTCGAACGCCAGCGACGACTTACCCGAACCGGACAGGCCGGTGAAGACGATCAGCGCATCGCGCGGCAGCTCGAGATCGACGCTTTGCAGGTTGTGTTCGCGCGCACCTTTGACAATCAGGCGATCAGCCACACCCGTTCGCTTTCAAGAAAAAGTCCTCCGAAGACATAGTTGAAACCCATGCTATGTGCCGCCACCGACAAGCCCCCAGCCAAGCCAGATACCGTGTGGACATGACCGTCGTCGACGACAACTACACCGGCCACGTCGAAGCGCAGACTGCCGCCAGACGCACACTTCCGGGCGCATCGATCGTCAAGGTTTCGGTGGGCCCGATGGACAACAACGCATACCTGGTCACGTGTTCCCAGACCGGCGAGACGCTACTCATCGACGCGGCGAACGATCCCGAGATCCTGCTCGAACTCATCGAACGCTTCGCGCCCAAACTGTCCCTCATCGTCACCAGTCACCAGCACTTCGACCATGTGCAGGCACTCGAGCAGGTCGCCACGGCGACCGGCGCCCCCACCGCGGCGCATCAACTCGATGCCGATGCGCTCCCGGTCAAGCCGGACCGCATCCTCGCCAACGGCGACACCGTCAAGATCGGCGAACTGTCGTTCGACGTCATCCACCTCACCGGCCACACCCCTGGCTCGGTGGCGCTGGCACTCGTCGGCGCCGACGAGGCGACGCACCTCTTCACCGGTGACTGTCTGTTCCCCGGCGGCGTCGGCAAGACCTGGCAGGAGGGCGACTTCGAGAAGCTGCTCGGCGACGTGACCAGCCGGGTGTTCAACGTCTACGACGACTCGACGGTCGTGTATCCAGGCCACGGCGACGACACCACCCTGGGCACCGAGCGCCCGCATCTCGGCGAGTGGAAAGAACGCGGTTGGTGAGCCACGGCGACGCACCGGTCGCCGTCGTCACCGGCGCCAGCCGTGGTGCCGGACTCGGAATCGCGCACGCCCTCGGCAGTCATGGGTGCACCGTCTATGTCACCGGACGGACCGACGCGGCCGGCCAGTCACCGCTGGGCGGCACGATCGGCGAAACCGCCGAGCTGGTGACGGCGGCCGGCGGGACCGGAATCGCCGTGCGGGTCGACCACGCTGATGACGATCAGACGAAAGCGCTGTTCGAGCGGGTCGGGCGCGACCAGGGCAGGCTCGACATCCTGGTGAACAACGCCGCGGTCATCCGCGA